>JFJP01024449.1_pt1 | contig 62647 bp, 60 predicted proteins | sample 431651 | NCBI WGS metagenome assembly JFJP01 (sample SAMN02602958, study PRJNA72255) | Microbial mat metagenome, whole genome shotgun sequencing project. | biome: fresh water; feature: sink hole; material: water; isolation source: purple microbial (photo- and chemosynthetic) mats found in... | reverse complement strand
TCGGAGAAAAACGACTGGTGGCTCGGTAATGATGAGATGCTAAAGCTAATAGAGGGCGCATGATACCCTACGGCAGACAGTCCGTCGACAGCGACGACATTGTAGCCGTCGCCGAAGTTCTTGGCGGAGATTATCTGACCACAGGACCAAAAGTCGCCGAATTTGAAAAAGCTTTTAGCGAAAAAATGGCTTGCAAATATGCAGTTGCCGTATCTAACGGTACCGCTGCACTTCATCTCTCGTCTCTTGCGCTCCTGTCTGCTGGCGACAAAGTATTGACTACTCCAATAAGCTTCGTGGCTACTTCAAACTCAATTCTTTATGCTAATGCAAAGCCTATTTTTGTAGATGTCGCAGATGACGCCAATATTGATTTGAATCTTTGTGAAGATGCGCTCAAGAAAGACCCCTCGATAAAAGCCATTTTTGCCGTGCATTTTACGGGCAAGTGTGTAGATTTGTCGGGACTCAAATACCTAAAAGAAAAATATAATATAAAAATCGTAGAAGATGCGGCGCATGCTCTTGGAGCTACGGATGTTGCAAGCGTCGGAGATGCTTCTACTTTTTCATTTCACCCCGTTAAGCATATCACCACGGGTGAAGGCGGTATGATAGCCACGAATGATGATGTGATATACAAAAAACTGCTCACGCTCAGAGGTCACGGACTCACAAGAGACGGCGGTGCTTTTGAAAATGCGGAAGCGTTTGACGAAAACGGTGCGCCAAATCCATGGTACTATGAGATGCACGACCTTGGATTCAACTATCGCTTGACTGATTTCCAATGTGCGCTTGGAATTTCCCAACTCGCAAAACTAGATAAGTTCATAAATCGTAGAAAAGAGATAGCCGCAAGATACGACGAGGCTTTTGCATATTTTGAGCACATCAAGCCGCTTTATCGTTTTGAGTTTGACTCTGCATACCATCTGTATGTCGCAAGAGTCGACTTCACAAAAGCGGGAATCAGCAGGGCGGAACTATTCAAAAGACTAAACGCCAAAAAAATATATCCGCAAGTCCACTACATACCGATAAACACACAGCCGTATTACAAAAAACTAGGCTACAACCCGCAAGAGACGCCAAATGCTTTGGAGTATTATGAAGAGTGCATATCGCTTCCGATGTTTTACAGTCTTGGAGGCGACGAGCAGGAATTTGTAATAAATACGCTAAAAGAGGCGATTGCTTGGAAGTAATAGCAGATATAAAAAGCAAGATATATTGTATCCGAGGCGTAGATGTCATGCTTGACTCTGATATAGCGGAGCTGTATGGCGTAGAGACAAAGCGGATAAATGAGGCGGTTAAAAACAATCCCGATAAGTTTCCTAATGACTTAATATTTGAGTTAACAAATGACGAGTGGGAGTCTTTAAGGTCGAAATTTTCGACCTTAAACGAAGAACAAAACTTGAAGTCGAAATTTTCGACCTCAAGTGTGGGCAGTAGAGGTCAGCATAGGAAGTATGCTCCAAAAGTATTTACTGAGCAGGGTGTTTATATGCTTGCAACGGTACTCAAAAGTCCGAAGGCGACCGAGACGACACTCTCCATCATGCGGACATTCGCAAAGATGCGCCACTACCTGCTAGAACATGCCGACCTAGCAAAACAGATACAAGAAATCAAACAAGAACTCAGCGAAAACAAAAAATGGACAAAAGATAGGCTATCGGCTACGGCGGATGCGATAACAATACTTGAAGAGATGATACTGGATATAAAAGCTGCAACAGAGGTTGAGAGTATCGGGTTTTTGAGGAGCGATAAATGAATGTTTGCATCATTCCGGCTCGTGGCGGGTCAAAGCGGATACCTCGCAAAAACATCAAAGAGTTTTGCGGTAAGCCGATAATTGCCTATCCGATAGAAGCGGCGCAAAAAAGTGGGCTTTTTGATAGAATAATTGTCTCTACCGATGATGAAGAGATAGCCGATGTCGCTAGGAGTTTTGGAACGGAAATTCCATTTTTGCGTCCAAAAGAGCTCTCTGATGATTTTACAGGGACAATACCTGTGATTGCCCATGTGATAAAGGAGCTTGAAAAGAGTGGCGAGGTGGTTGATACGGCGTGTTGTGTTTATGCCACATCCGCTTTTTTGACGCCGGAGCTTTTGAAAGAGGGATTTGAGGCTTTAGGGGATGGCAGGGAGTATAGCTTTAGCGTTGCGGAGTTTGTGGCACCTATTTTTCGCTCATTCAAGCTTCTTGATGACGGCGGGGTTGAGATGTTTTTCCCTGAAAAATTTGGCTCAAGAAGCCAGGATTTGCCTAGTGCTTACCATGATGCGGCGCAGTTTTATTTTGGCAGACGAGACGCTTTCTTGAAAGATTTGCCTATTTTTGCCCCTCATTCGGTGGCGGTCAAAATGGATAGACGAATGGTGCAAGATATTGATACGCCTGAAGACTGGGCGATTGCGGAGCGTATTTTTAGGACATTTTTTTGCTGAAAATCTCCATATTTACAGAGGCCGGAAAGGGTTATGGATATGGGCATCTATCTAGATGCACGGCTCTTTGCGACGCTTTTGTGGCTTTTGGATTTGCGGCAAAGCTGTTTTGTAGAGGTGAGGCAGGGAGTGACTGGGAGAGCGACGAAATGGCTTTTGATGGGTGCGATATTGTCGTTATTGATTCGTATACCGCCTCAATTGTCACATACAATAAGGCCTCACAAAAAGCCAAAGTGTGCGTTTGGCTTGATGATTTTGATAGGCTTCCTTATCCAAAGGGGATTGTTTATAGTTCTGCCGATGCTCCGCTGCTGAGAAAAGAGTTTTGGAATGCGCCCAAAAAAGATATATCAAAGAGTGTAAAAAATATTTTTATCAACCTAGGCTCCGCCCCTTTAGATTTTGATTTTTTATCGGCGGCAAAAGATGCTTTCGGAGAAGATATCAACATAATAGAGCTAAGCAATACTGACGCAAAAGGCGTTGCAGAAACCATGTCCGGCGCAGATTTAGCCATAAGTGCGGCAGGACAAACTCTTTTGGAGCTTGCGTGTATGGGTGTGCCGAGCATTGCGGTCATTACGGCGCAAAATCAACTTTCAAACGCAATCAAACTTCAAAATATAGGTTTTTGTAAAGTCGTATCGGCTGACACGCTTAGCGAGACTAAAGAGTGTTTATCCGGTTTTTTGGGCGAAAAGGAGAGATCATCCTCGTCTGCTGCTGGACAAGGCTGCATTGGAGAAATAGGGGCGTTGCGCCTTGCGGCTAATACGCTTTGCGAATTTGGACTAAAAGCTCCGCGAGAGATGCTTTTACTTGACAAAGAAATTCTGATAGACACACTAATAATAAAACCTTTTTGTGGTCTTGAGCGGGAACAATTGCGGGAACTTTTGGGGTGGCGCAACCATGAGAGCATTAGAGAGTGGATGTTTGATAAAGAGCCGATAGTCTGGGATGAGCATATAAAATTTGTAGAAAATCTAAAAATCGTTAGAACCAAGGCGTACTGGATGGTCCAAGATGTCGGGGTAATCTCGCTCTCCGCAATAGATTATGAGGAGACAAAAGCCGATATAGGGATATATAAAGCTCCAAAAGCCCCAAAGGGTAGCGGTGCAAGGTTGCTTACGGCTTTGCTTGAGATTGCTTTTTTAAGGCTAGGGCTTGATACTCTGCGTGCTGAAGTATATTGCGATAACAAAACGGCTACGGCCTTATATGGGCGGTTTGGTTTTTGCCTGGAGGGCGAATATGAAAGAGACGGTAAAAAAGTATTGGTATATGAGCTAAAAAAAGGCAAAACTATTGAATAAAGTATTTATCATAGCCGAACTATCGGCCAATCATAACGGCTCCTTGGAGATGGCAAAAGAGACGATAAGGGCTATGAAAGATAGCGGTGCGGACGCCGTGAAACTCCAAACTTATACGCCGGATACGATAACACTGGATGTCGACAATGACTATTTTCGTATAAAGCAGGGTACTGTGTGGGACGGCAGGGGATTGTATGAGCTGTACCGTGAGGCGATGACACCGTGGGAGTGGCATGAGGAGCTTTTTACTCTGATTGATTCTCTTGGGATGGTTTATTTTTCATCCCCTTTTGATTTTAGCGCTGTTGATTTTTTGGAAAACCTAAATGTGCCAATGTACAAAATAGCATCTTTTGAGATAACGGATACAAATCTTATCAGGTATTGTGCCCAAAGGCAAAAGCCGATGATAATTTCGACCGGCATTGCGGGACTTACCGATATAGAGCTGGCTGTTGAGACTTGCAGGAGTGTTGGAAATAATCAAATAACGCTACTTAAGTGTACCTCTAGCTACCCCGCGCCATTAAACGAGATGAATCTGATGACAATAGCCGATATGAAGAGCCGCTTTGGTTGTGAAGTCGGCTTGTCTGATCATACGATGGATAGTGTTGCGCCCGTTGTGGCTGTGGCTCTTGGCGCAACCGTTATAGAGAAGCATTTTATTTTGGATAGAAAGCTGGGTGGCGCCGATAGTGGTTTTTCATTGGAGCCTGCAGAGTTTGCCAAGATGGTAGAGCAAATCAGAGAGACCGAGCAGATACTAGGAAGCGTAAATTATGAGCTAACACCGAAGACTAAAAGTTCAAGAGAGTTTGCTAGAAGCCTTTTTGTGGCCGAAGATGTAGAAGCCGGTGGTGAATTAACGGCACAAAATATCCGCTCCGTACGCCCCGGTTTTGGGCTACATCCAAAGTATCTGGGCGAAGTAATAGGCAAAAAAGCGTCAAAAAAGCTTACAAAAGGGGAGCCACTGGCGTGGGGAATGTTTGTTAAATGAGACTAAGTTAATATTATCTTTTTACAATATCACAATTTTCATTGTACCAATTATATAGATTTGAAATACCGCCCCGTAAGTTTATGCGCTTTTTCCAACCAAGTGAAGTTAATTTTGATACATCCGAGAGTTTACGCATTGTTCCATCCGGCTTTTCCGTATTAAAATAAATATCCCCTTTAAAGTCAACAATATCTCTAACCAGATAAGCTAACTCTTTTATGCTTATCTCTTCGCCGCTTCCGATATTTATGTGCGTGTTTCTAATTTCTTTTTTCCCAATAATAACATCTGAAAAATTTATATTTTCCATTATAAATACACAGGCATCAGCCATGTCGGAAGCATGCAAAAACTCCCTTGTTGGTTTGCCGCTACCCCATATTTCAACTTTGTCATGATAAATTCCAAATTCCGAAAGATAACGAATCGCCTCGCTCATTGAGTCGACACCAAGATCTTCCAAAAGTCTATCTTCCGCCCCTCTGTTTAGTAGTTTTGCTAGATGCATTTTTCTAATCATAGCCGGCAGCACATGCGACTTTTCTAAATTGAAGTTGTCGTTTGCGCCGTAAAGGTTCGTGGGCATGACAGATATAAAATTAGTACCGTATTGTATGTTATAGCTTTCGCACATCTTTATGCCGGCTATTTTGGCTATTGCGTAGGGTTCGTTAGTGTATTCGAGTGGCGATGTTAATAGGCACTCCTCATTCATGGGTTGCGGAGCTTCTTTTGGATATATACAAGTGCTTCCCAAAAAAATAAGTTTTTTGACACCGCTTAGATAGCTTTGATGAATGATGTTGTTTTGTATCGTTAAATTGCTATAGATAAAATCCGCCCGATATGTATTATTAGCCACTATGCCACCGACTTTTGCGGCTGCCAAAAAGACATATTCAGGTTTTTCCGACTCAAAAAAATCGGCAACTGCTCTTTGGTCTGTAAGTTCTAGTTCTGAGTGGGTTTTGCCGATGATATTCGTATATTCTTTTGATTGCAAATTTGCCACTATAGCGCTTCCAACTAGGCCGTTATGCCCAGCTATATATATTTTTGAGTTTTTATCCATTTATTCAAAATACCTCAATGTTTTATATCCTGCTTCTTGTAGAAGTTTATCTTTTTGTACCAATTTTATATCACTTATTATCATGTCTTTTACGAGAGCAGAAAGATCATATTTTGGCTCCCAGCCTAGTTTTGTTTTTGATTTCGTCGGATCGCCTAGCAGTAGATCAACCTCTGTCGGGCGGAAATATTTTGGATCTACGCAGACTATCTCTTTGCCTATTTCGATTTGAAAATCAGGATGTTCGCAACTCGATACAAATCCTTTTTCAGATACTCCCTCGCCACTAAATTCAATGCGTATGCCAAGCCCCAAAAAAGCCATCCTAATAAATGTTCTTACCTCGGTTGTCACTCCGGTTGCGATAACAAAATCTTCCGCACTATCCTGCTGAAGTATCAGATACATAGCCTCTACATAGTCTTTGGCATGTCCCCAGTCTCTTTTTGCTGATAAATTGCCGAGATATAACTTGTCTTGCAGCCCCATGGCGATTTTTGCGGCTGCTCTTGTTATCTTTCTTGTTACGAAAGTCTCACCTCTTATAGGTGATTCGTGATTAAATAATATGCCATTGCAAGCAAACATTCCATAAGCCTCACGGTAATTAACCGTTATCCAATATGCATACATTTTTGCAACCGCATAAGGACTTCTTGGGTAAAAAGGTGTAGTCTCATTTTGAGGCACTGCTTGCACTAACCCATATAGTTCAGATGTGCTCGCTTGATAAATCTTTGTCTTTTTGGTAAGGCCCAAAAGCCTAACGGCTTCAAGGATTCTAAGTGTTCCTATGCCATCCGCATTGGCTGTGTATTCCGGCGTCTCAAATGACACATGCACATGACTCATGGCTGCTAGATTATATATTTCATCCGGCTGAACCTCTTGAATGATTCTAGTTAAATTCATGCTATCTGTGAGGTCGCCATGGTGAAGTTTGAATTTTACATCGCTTTCATGTGGGTCTTGATATAGATGGTCTATTCTATCAGTATTAAAAAGAGAGCTTCTTCTTTTGATACCATGAACTGTGTATCCTTTTTTTAGGAGAAACTCAGCCAAATAGCCGCCATCTTGCCCGGTTATCCCAGTAATCAGAGCTGTTTTCATTTTTATATCCTTTGAAAATCGTCTTCTAATCTTAATATATCGTCTTCGCCAACATAATCACCGACTTGAACCTCTATCATAACCAAATTGGTTTCATCTGGGTTTTCAAGTCTATGCATTTCAGTTGCAGGTATATATGTAGATTCGTTGGCACATATAAATGTTTGTTTGTCGCCTATCGTTACCAGCGCTCTTCCGCTGACAACAACCCAATGTTCGCTTCTATGAATATGCTTTTGAAGCGATAATCTTTTTTTTGGTTTGACGATTAGCTTTTTTATTTTATATTTGTCGCTATTTTCCAAAATAGTATAGGTTCCCCATGGTCTATATGTTGTGGTGTGCGTGTCGCAAATATCTTTATTTGTCTTTTTTAGCGTTGAGACAATCTCTTTTATTTTTTGTCCGCTACCCTTGTTTGCTATTAACAGAGCGTCTAAGGTGTCAACTATAATCAGATTTGAAATGTCCACCAAAGACACTGTCTTATTATTGGCAAGCACAAAGTTATTGACGGAATCTATGGTTATTAAATTTTTTGATGCAGTGTTGCCATTTTTGTCTCGCTTAAAAGTTTTATCCAGAGATTCAAAGCTACCCAAATCAGACCATCCTGCGTCCAATAAAACTGTTTTTAATTGGTTGCTTTTTTCCAAAACGGCATAATCTATACTTTCCTCTGGTATATTGAGCATATCTTGCATAGACGGCTTAATGATATTGTATTTTTGAACAGTATGTTTGTGTGTGGTCAGGCATGCCTGGTATATGTCAGGTCGATATTTGGCAAGTTCTAATAAAAAGATATCTACTCTAAAGCAGAAGATTCCGCTATTCCAAAGATAGTCACCAGATTCTATATAGTTAGTTGCAGTTATGAGGTCAGGCTTTTCGCAAAAAGATATTATATCTTGCTGTCTTGTTTTTATATATCCGTATCCACATTCAGGGCTGGTTGGTTTAACGCCAAATGTTACTATTTTATTATTTTTTGCCAACTCTGCGGCATCTAGAACTGCTTTTGTATAATTTGGCACATCGCATATAATATGATCAGATGGACTTACCAAAACAATTTCATTTAATTCAAGCGTTAAGCAGGCCAATGCAATAGCTGCGGCAGTATTCCTTCCTATCGGCTCAACCAAAAAACAACACTTTTCTAGTTCACTACCGATTTGATCCAGCGCTAAAAAATAATGCTCTTGATTTAGGACTATAATTTTCTTATCACACAGCTGTCTATTTCTTTGAATTGTGTTTTGAAATAAAGACGCTTTATTGTTAATTTGCATAAACTGTTTGGGTAGAAAAGTACGAGATATGGGCCACAATCTTGTTCCGCCGCCGCCTGCAAGAATAATATGAGTCAATATTTGCCTTTTAATTTTGTATAATGGTAATCGTTGTTGTAAAAGTAAAATTTTATAAATTACATCTTTCGTACGATATTGTGCCAAATGTTTAGATAAAAGAAGAGTAATGACTATGGTTGATAAGTATAGCTTGATAAATTCTTGCAATATGTGAAGCGGTGATTTGGGCTGCATCCAAAGCATCTGGGCGAAATAAGAGGCAAAAAGTGAGCCGCTGGCATGCGCTCTTTTGAGGCTATCCAGTCGGCTAGGTATGTGGCGACCGAAGGATCGGATACTTCGTTGTTTGCCAATGATGGATGGCAGATATATGTCGAAATCAACACCTCTGTTTCGCTTTTGCCTCCAATAATAAGCTCGCCGTAGTTCATAACTCCATCGAAGAGTTTGCTGTCGATAACGACCTCGTACTCTCCTTCTTCAAGGGAGCAAAACTCGTCATGGCTCATGCAAAATCCCCAGGACTCTTTGTAATATGATGTGATGTACGGAATTGCGTCCGGCATAAAAGGTAGGGCATAGATGTGTTTTTTTAGCTCCCCAAGCGGCATCTTTAGTCTTTGCGGTGTTGAGTAGCCTACGATGTGCAGATTGTTTTGCCCAAACTCCGCAATTTTTTTGCCGCTAGGCGTAACAATGTACGCATCTCTTATCTTCCACTCTTTTGGAATCTCCCAGTCAAAACATTTTGTACCGCTAGGGACACTCTGTATCTTAAGGTTTGGCAGTAGTTCTTTGATGATTTCTAGCGTCTGCCTGACCCCTCTCCCGTGAGACTTCTAGGGATGGGATAGAGTTTTGCCGCTAGGTCGTATATCTTCTGGTGTGTTTGTTTCATTGTTTTTGTCTTATAATGTTTGAAATTAGCGTGGCATAGCCGATATTGTGCCAAATGTTTGGATAATTATTATGAAAAACGATGAAGTTTACGCAAAAATAAAAAAAGAGTGTTTCTGGGATTATGATATAAATGAGCAAAAAATAAAAGAGGTTGTAAAATCAAACGACCAAAGACTCAAATTAAAACTTTTCAATAAAATTATCAAAAACTCAACCGATAAAATCCGGTCTTTGCAGATTTTTGATAGAGACCAGCTTCGCATATTGTTTGGTCTTACTGATGAGCAAAGCGAGACGATATATCTGCTTAGAAATGCGTTTTTTAATGAGTCAAATCCTATTGAGAGACTTCAGTGGAAAAAGAGATAGATTATATTAGTTTGTACAAACTTCAAGACAAGGTATTGGATATTGTTTTTTCATTAGAGAACGGTTTCTACTTGACGGGCGGGACTGCGCTTCATAGATTTTATTACAATCTTAGATATTCGGATGATTTGGATTTTTTTACAAGTAGCGATTCTATTTTTGCCGAGTCTATTAATGAGATCCTTGATACTTTTGGCGTCAAAGGTCTAAAATACAAGAGAGTTGTACAGTCAAAAGATTTTCAAAGGGTGATATTTGAAGATACGCTTCAAGTTGATTTTGTCAATGATAGAGTGTATAGGTATGGCAAAAGCGAGCTTTTTGGAAAGTATAGAATTGACAACAAAATAAATATCCTAACAAACAAGCTTGGGGCGATAATTGACAGAGATGAGGAAAAAGATATCTTTGACCTTGTGGCAATAGCGCAAAATGAAGTTTTTTCTTGGGATGATGTGATGGAGATTGCAAATAAAAAATCACTGCTAGATGTGACCGTTTTGGTGGAGAGACTAAAATCTTTTCCAATAGAATGGCTACAAAATATAAAAACTATCAAACCTATAGAAATAAACAGCGGTACACTAAATAGTATATGCGCCGATATTGTGCCAAAATGAGAATAAGATAAAAGATGCAAACCAATAAAACTGTTTTGATAAATAAAGTCAAAGGGATAATCCTAAAACACGCTAAGCCTACGAGAATCTATCTTTACGGTTCGCAGGCTAGCGGAGAAGCCGTACAAGGAAGCGATATAGATATTGCATACGAAGACGAAAACTTCAAGTCAAACTATCTGATTGAAGATGAAGTCTCTACTCTTGAGACGCTAACAAAGATAGATGTCCAAAATCTTAGCAGATGCGAGGATAGGTTTAAAAACCGAGTAAAGTCAACCGGCAGGGTGTTGTATAGCGCCACAAAAGAGCTAAGAGCTGAGGATGGACTCTATAATTTTTCAAATGCGCTAGATAAATTCGCAAGTGTCGTAGACAGACAAGATGATTTTAAAGCCGATGGATTTGAGGATGTTTATTTGGATTTGATTGTAAAAAGATTTGAATTTACATATGAGATGAGCTGGAAAGCGCTTAAGAGATATTTGGATTTTATAGGTATCGACGCCAAAAGCCCAAGGGCTGTTTTTAAAGAGGCGTATGCACAGCAAATTATTGCTGACGAGGGTGTGTGGCTTGATATGATAGAGAGTCGAAATCTCTCGTCTCATATTTATGACGAGAGCGAAATAAGAGAGATTTTGAATAAAAAAGAAGCCTATAAAAGAGCTTTTTTGGATTTGAGAGATAGCTTAAAAAAATATTTACAAACAGAGAGATAAATGACACCCTTAGACAAACAAAATTTCGTAAACGCTTGCAATAATGAAAACGGCTCTGATTTTATTCGCTCCGCCGCTCTGTATCTGGGCGGTGTGTCCACAAAAGAAGAGCTAAACGATTTTGTAAATCTCTTTGGCGGTATGTTTAAAGTAAAGAATATAGAGAGTTGCGATATATTGACGCATCTTTGCGTTCTACTTAGAGACAAAGTGTATGATATATTGATAGCTAACGGTGATGTGCCTGAGAATAACTATATTCACCTATACAACTATTTCTATCTTTGCATATTGCCCGAAGATGCTAGATATACGGCGTACGAGCAGTTTGTTGACCAAAATCTTTATAGTGACGGTATCTCCGATATGGAGAGGATGTTTCTTCTTGTGTTGCGCTTTTTCTCCTCTTTTGCCAACTCCAAAGGTGACGCTTTTTTGAAGTTTTTCGCGGATGTTACGAGGCTGCATATTATAGAAGTCGGAAGTGTCGATTTTTCCGGTGCTGTTATCGATTTTTTGAATGCCAGCGCCATACAGATTGAGGAGATTTTGCCTATTGTTGCAGGGTTGCTTGATAAAGACGCATATTTTGCCCGCTCAAAAGTTGAGAGGCGCTCTCTTTTTAATTGGCTACTCCACGGCTTGTGGCTTGTGCAAAAATACTTCAATCATCCATCATGGACATCTTTGTACCCGAAGTGGAAAGCAATTTTTTATGAACATATTGCAAGAGATGAGTGTGACGAGGCAATGTATGTACATTTCTTTATCTATCACTTTATGGGCAACAGTTTTCAGACACAATCCGAATGGAAGTCGTTTACCGATGAGATAGATAGACCTGCTGCGGAGTATTATAAAGCATGGGGCGATAGGGCAAATCTACCAAAATGCAAAGCAGAGCAAAGTAGCGGCAGAAAAATAATAGGAATACTTCAGGATAGATTTGTGGAAAACTCGCCGTTTAAAGTTCTTTATTCGGTACTAAAAGATGTAACTGCTTCAAGCGAGTTTAGAGAGCAATATGAAGTTAGGGTTTATTTAATGAGCTACTTCGAGAAGAGCGAGAATGACCAAAAATGTATCGACATGATGGAAAAACTAGGAGTTAGCGTATGGGACGGAGCAGCTCCGTTTTACCACGACGGCATCTATCATAGCCATCTTGCAAAAGCTATCTATGTGCGCCAAAAAATGATAGATGACGGCGTCGACATTATGATAATCCCGAATAATTATGATATTAGCGATTTTTTGACAGCTAACCGTACTGCGCCAAAGCAAGTGTATTGGATTCATGGGAATTTTGAGTTTGATATACCGGGAATTGATAAGAGGATTACGCATATAGACAAGGAGACTTACCAAAAGCAGAGCAATTATTCAGTTGAGCATTTTGATTTTGAGACCGAGGAGAGATACGCAAATCCAGAGGAGGAAAAAAACAAGGCTCTAGCCAAAAAGGTTAGGGCAAAATTTCCAAAAGATGCCGTACTGTTCGGCTCTATCGGCAGACTAGTTAAAGTGGATAACTATGAGTATTTGGGGGCTGTAGCTGAAATTATGAAACGGTGTCCAAGCGCTGTATACTTGGCGTGTGGCGGCGGGAATATTGATAGTGTCAAAGAAAAAGTGATAGAAGTAGGCATACCGATGGATAGATGCTGCTTTGAGGGACATATTGACCCGCATGTTTACGGGTATGTGATAGATGTCTATTTGAATACTTTTCCTGAACGGGGCGGGCAGAGCTTGGTGGAGTTTTTGGAGAAAAATGCAAATAGATTTGTTGTTTCGTACGCTGAAGATACTACAGGTTCTGGCTATGACCCAATTAAAAAGTATGTTCACGCCGCCTTGGAATCTGTGGATCTGATAAAGCATATTGGAAAGCAATCATACATTGACGGTCTCGCAATGACTATCGGTCCAATCTTGGGCAAAGCTAAATTTGAACTTCAACAGGCAGGCATTACTTGCGATCAAGAGCTGGAAAATGGCTATAAAAATGAAATTGAGTTAATTAGGGGTAAATTTTCCGAGAACACTATATTTTTGGGCTTTATAGGCAGACTTGAGTCGCTACACGAAAGTTTACAATATTTGTCGACTGTTTTTAGTATAATGAATAGATGTCCCAATACGGTTTTTATTTTTTGCGGTACAAATATGGATGATAAAACCAAAAAAAATATTACAGAGTCAGGCATTGCAAACGACAGATTTATTTTTGAAAAATTAGATAGATATAAAGTTATTTTATATGCAATAGATATTTTTTTGGATACTTTTTTATATTCAAATGATTTTTTTTACAGTGATTTTCTATCGATTAACCCGAATTATATAATGTTAAGTGGCAATTCCCCTGAAGTGCCTCAAGAAGACATGGAGTCAAAAATAGAAAGATATTTAATTTTTTACCAGCAGTTTCCAAAAGATAAAATTAGGATGTATTATAAGCTCTATTATGAATTTATAAGAGTAAATTTCTGTTCCGACATGACTGTTCTATCAAAAAAAAGTCAAGAAATTTTTGATAGATGTTTGAGCTTTTATGTTAAATCAGAATTAATGACATATGCCGATATAATTAGAGAATCTACGCTGCTGGGAACGGAGTTTGATGAGACTGCAATGGCAGAGCTTGGTCTTAACAATGTCAAGAGAAGTTGCGTAAACATCGAGGAATATATGGAAAATTCAATTTATTATATAAACAATCCAAAGCTAATTTTGCTTTCAAGGCTACAATCATGGTTTGATAATAGCTACTTCAATCGAAATGATTTTTATAAAAAAAACAAAATCTACAGTGTTGGCGTTGGTTTTAGTAATGTTTTGTAGGTTAAGATTTAATGAATGTAGAAATATTGGTTCAACTAGAGCTGTATCAATGAATTTCCGTATAAAATGAACTACGCAACTCCTGATTTTCCACAAAGAGTCGAAATTGAACTCGTAAGCGATTGCAATCTGAAGTGTACCTATTGTCCTAGGCATTTTGTCAATGATCTTGCGGGGTATATGAAGTTTGAACTTTTTGAGAAGATAATAAATGAGCTTTCATCTAGACCTCAGACAATTCTTGTGTTGCATAGAAGAGGGGAGAGTATGCTGCACTCCAGATTTAGTGATATGTTAAATCTTGTGGCAGGAAAATTCAAAGAGGTTCAAATGGCCACCAACGCTACCATGCTCTCTGAAGATAAATTTGAAGCCATTGTAAACGGGTTGAACTTTTTGTCTTTTAGTCTTGATACTCCGCACAGCTTTAACAAGACAAGAATTCCCGCAAACTATGAAAAAGTGGAAAAGAAAATACTTGCATTTTTGGACTACAACAAAGGTAGAGTAAAAACACAAGCCTCTATGGTAAAAACAGAGAGTACACCTGACGCTGATTGTGAACTTTTTATGCAGATATGGAAAAATAGGGTTGACAGGGTGAGAATATATGAGGCTCATTCAGGGGACGGCAACTTTGGCTCACTTAAAAACCCCAGAACGCCGAGAAAGCCTTGCGTGATGCCGATATACGACATGCTTATTTATGACGACGGCAGAACGGCTAGATGCAATCATGACTGGGATTCTGACGGTATGGGTGATTTGAATATTAATACGATACATGAAGTTTGGCACAACGAAAAATATAAAGAGCTCAGACGCCAACACTCGAATGTAGGACAATGTGCAATAACAGATGCAATATGCAGTAAATGCGATAGCTGGTATCCTGAAATAGGCAATCAAGGAACCGGTGAAGTGCTCGAAAAAAAGGAAAGTAGCCGATGAAGAGAGCAGATTTTTTACCCCTTGCAAAGCCTTATATAAGCGAAGATGAGCTGAGGGTTGCAAATGAAGTGCTAAAAAGCGGATGGTGGACTACGGGGCCGAAGGTTGTTGAGTTTGAAGTAGCTCTTTGCGAATATTTAAAAAAAGACGATGAGCTGTATGCAGTAGGGTTAAACTCTTGCACGGCAGCACTTCATTTGGCGCTTCTGGCTTGTGGAATAGGAGAAGGAGATGAGGTTATTGTGCCTACTTGGACTTTTGCGGCCACGGGACATGTAGTAGAATGGGTTGGTGCCAAGGTTGTACTTTGTGATATAGAGGGCAAAAGTCTAAATATCGATCTAAAAAAAGCAGAACAACTTATTACATCAAAAACTAAAGCGATTATGCCGGTTCACATAGCAGGTTTTCCATGTGACATGGAGGGCGTGGCTGGCTTGGCTAAAAAACATGGACTTAGAGTAATAGAAGATGCGGCACATGCAATAGGCACCGAGTATAAGGGGACAAAAATAGGCAATTTCTCGGATGTGACTTGTTTTAGTTTTTATGCCACAAAAAATCTTGCCATGGGCGAAGGTGGCGCCGCCGTATCTAAAAACAAAGAGATAGTAGAGAAGATAAGAAAACTCGGATATTTCGGTATCAACAAAGAAGCATTTAAAAGATATGAAAAATCCGGCAACTGGCGATACGATATAGAGGAGATGGGGTATAAAAACAATCTTGACAGTGTGCACGCCGCAATAGGCATAGAGCAGCTAAAAAAGCTAGATATGCTCAATGATAGAAGAAGGGAGATAGCGGCAGAATACAGATCAAGCTTGAGCAAAAAATTAGAGTTTACTGCCGACTCAGCCGAGCATCGTCATACATATCATTTATTCCCGATTATTTTGCCAGATGGTGTCAAAAGAGATGATTTTATTACCGCTATGAAAGAAGAAAATATAGGCACAAGCGTGCATTTTATCCCGCTACACTTACATAGCTACTACGCTACAAAGATAAAAGACACATTCCCGGTTGCCGACGCTGTATTTGAGAGAATAGTCTCTATACCTATGTTTCCATCTATGAGCAATGAAGATGTGGAGTATGTCGTATCAAAAATCAACGAGTATATAGGTGGCTGAAATGAGCAAACTATCTCAGGCTCTTTTTGAGACAAAAACCGTCTCTGTGTGGGGCATAGGATATCTAGGGTATACGAGTATACTAAGACTACAATCAAAAGGTTTTTTTGTCAACTGTTCAACTTTGGACAAGCATATACTGGATGATCTACTGGTCGGAAGGTATCCTTATGAATATATGAAGCAGTCGTGGACGCTCAATAACGATATGCCAAAAATCAATCTATCCAAAGTGGATTTTGCCGGTAATATCGAAAAAATGTTCGAATCGCCCGTACATGTTATAGCTGTACCAGCCTATGCTGACTCTAGTGGGCCCGTAAATTATGAGAAGCTAGTGGAGATGTTTTTAAAAAATATAGAGAGCTTAAAAGGCTCGTTGATACTTTTTCAAGCTGCAGAAAAAGTAGGAACTGTTGAAAATCATTTTATCAAGCCTCTGAAAAAAGCCGGAGCTAAGTGCTATTTTGCATCTGCATTTAGAAGTGACTGGAGCATAGAGGAGTTTTTGCTTGGCAATGAGACTAGGGTAATAGCTGGATTTGATAAATTATCCATAGGCGCAGCCAGTGAGTTTTTTGATGTTTTGGGTGTGGATTTCAAAATGCTAGGTGGTATACGAGAGGCGGAAGTGTATGAAAACGCCAAAAACTGTCTACGCTACAGTGCAGAGGCATTTTTTACTCAGTTGTCATTTGCGTATCCGGATATAGATATCAATGAAGTATCGGAGATGGTCGCAAAGAATCTAGATCTTTCTACGAAAAGAAGCGGACTTAATCTTTTGAATCATAAGCATATGCTGCACATAGATCACATATTGGCTGGGCAAAACGGTGATTATTTGTCAATTATCAAAGAGACTCAAGCTGCAAATATGACTACCGTACTTTTTTATGCAGATATTTTGAAGCAAAACAAAATTTCGTCAGTAACAATTATGGGGCTTTCGGCCGAGGGAGCCAGAAAAGATATTAGAGCTTCAGTCGCGATACTTTTGGCGGAGTACCTACATAGCATGAGCATAAAAGTACTGGCGCATGACCCGTATTTTTCGGCAGATGAGGTATTAGAGCTGTTGCCTTTTGCTAAAATGAGTAACATAAATGGTGCTTTAGATACTACGGATGCGTATGTAGTGATGAATTCTAGTCCTACATATATCTATTTCACCCAAAAAGACATAAATGCAAATGGCATAGCAAAGGCAAAAATAGTCATAGACGGTGTCGGAGTGTTCAGGCATCTATCTTTTTCGCCGCAGACTGCTTATCATGCGGTCGGCGATGGCAGACTAAAGGCGCTACTCAAATAATGTGCGGAATAGCTGGATTTATCAGTAAAAACAAAGAATACGATGCTAATACAATAGTGTCTGATATGCTAGACAAAGGCGTACATAGAGGCCCAGACCAGTCAGGACTGGCTACATACGGCGATACTACTATTGGGATGGTGCGACTGTCTATCATCGATACGGTGGAGCACGCTATTCCATATGAGGATACTAGTGGTAATTTTGCGATTGTGTATAATGGTGAGATATATAATCACGACGATATTAGACGCGGACTAGGTAGACATAGCTTTCGTACCGGCTCCGATACCGAGACGGCAATGGTCAGTTTTATCGACAAGGGCATAAAGGCTTTTGCTGAGTACAACGGTATGTATGCATTTGCCGTGCATGATAAGAAAAAAAATGAGACTTTTGTAGTTAGGGATAAAGTCGGTGAAAAGCCTCTATATTATGTAAAGGGCAAGGACTTTTTCGCGTTTACTAGTGAGATAAAATCTCTCATAGGGCTAGTGGAGCCAAAGTTTAACGAAAGGGCTATTTCCTACAGGGCGTACGAGTTTACGACTGGCAAAGAGACGCTTTTCAAAGATATTTATCTGCTGGAGCCGGGTGAATATATCCACATTAAAAACGGTAAAGCCAGTATTAAAAGTTACTGGAAGATATGGGATTCTCTGATAGATTTGCCAGATGATGAAAACAAGATAATAAACTCTCTTGCCGAGCTTGTTGAAGACTCTATATTGCTGCGGACGAAAAATTGTGCTCATAGTTTCGGAGCTTTTGTCAGTGGCGGTGTAGATAGTTCTTTGGTGGCTTGTATTGCAAAACCGGAATATATCTATACGGCGCATTATGATTATGACGATTTTGATGAGTTAGACTATGCCAAGCTGGTTGCAAAGCAGATAAAAAAAGAGCTCATTATTGTCAGGCCAAACAAAGATGATTTTTTGCGCACCAGAGAGCAGATAGCCTATCATCTGGATACTCCGTGTACATGGACTAGTTTTACACTTTGGGCGCTTTTGGAGAGGGTAAAAAAAGACGGTATAAAGGTGATGATGTCAGGCGATGGCGCAGATGAGGTGTTTGGCGGATATCATAGGTATCACCTGCTGCATAATGACGAACAGATACATTCATTGGAAGCTATGAAACAGTATAGTTATCTTATCAGTAGATATTATGGCTCACCCGTCGATAGATATACAAAGCTTGTTAACAGATGCGAAAACCCTTATGATGTCAAGGTAATCAAATTTTTAAATGAAAGTATCGGATTTTATTTCGACAAGATGCAAAAAGATGTAGTGCATGCCATGGGGTTAAATGACTTTTATAGCACTATGCAAGTGCTTTTGCAGATGGCAGATAGGCTGTCGATGGCGTTTAGTATAGAAAATCGCTCGCCGTTTTTGGATTATCGCCTTGTGCAATTCGCCTTTTCAATGTCTTCAAAATACAAAATCAAAAACGGTATTACAAAATGGGCGCTAAAAGAGGTTGCAAGAAAGTTTATTCCAAGAGAGATATGTAATCGCATTGACAAAAGAGGTTTTTCTGCTCCGGTAAATAAATGGTTTGAATGGGACAAGAAAGGCAAATACAACAGGGATGCTTATAAAAACATGGCGCTGGATGATTGGAAAAAAGTTTATGGAGTTAGATAGTGTATATTATTGCTGAAATAGGAATAAATTTTAACGGTTATTTGGAGAACTGTTTAAAGATGATAGATATAAGCGTGGACGCCGGATGCAATGCTGCAAAGTTTCAGTTTTTTACTGCAAATGGTATGTATCCTATTAGTGCTGGTAAGCTGGACTGGAAAGATGCCGATAAAGAGTATAGCTATGACATACATAGTGCCGTTAAAACTTTTGAGTTGCCGCCGGAATGGCTTGACACTATCATGCCTTACTGTGAATCAAAAAATATTGACTTTATGGCATCTGTTTTTGACATAGACGGACTAGACTTTTTGGTTAAAAAAGGGATGAAGACTATCAAACTTTCATCTTATACCATTACCCATATTCCCCTCATAGAGGCCGCTGCAAAAACAGGGTTTCCGATAATAATGAGTACTGGTGGTTCCACTTTGTCGGAGACCGAGGAGGCCGTGAGATGTGTCCAAAAATACCACAATAACCTAACGCTATTGCACTGCTCCATTAAGTATCCGACACCGCTCAATGAGGTGAATATGGGCATCTTGGATACTCTGAAACGGGCTTTTCCTGAGGTGGATATCGGCTATTCTGATCATACCTTTGAAGTTTCGGATGCCCCGGTGCAAGCCGTGTATATGGGTGCCACTGTCATAGAAAAACATATTACGCTTGATAAAAAAATGGAGGGTCCTGATCACTTTTTTGCTCTAGAGCCGGATGAGCTTTCCAAGATGGTCACCGATATCAATAAAGCAAGAGTGGATTTTGAGAGTGCAAATTTGTCGATAGACAAAGAAATATATGGTTCAAGCGCTAAGATATGTCACGATCATGAGAAATATCTTAGAGATTTTGCATATATGACTCTGTTTGCTGGGAAAGATATTAAAAAAGGTGAGACTATATCAGCTGCCGACCTGAGAATTCTTAGACCTGGCAAAAAAAAGCGAGGCCTAGAGCCCAAGTATCTAAAGCTGTTTGAAGAGTGTTTAGTGACCTCAAAACGAGATATATTGTTTGAAGAACCAATAGTGTGGAGCGACATTGTTGGATAGTGGGCTATTTGTCATCATACAAGCGAGGGCAAATTCCAAGAGACTGCCAAACAAGATAATGTTACCACTGTGTGGAAAAACAGTGTTGGAAGTATTGCTCCAAAGGGTTGCAAATTTTCGCACCAATATTATAGTCGCCACCACCGATGATGGTAGTGAATCGGCAATTATAGACTTGTGCGATAGTATGGACTATAGATCTTTTCGTGGTAGTGAAAGTGATGTTTTGAGTAGATTTTATCATGCTGCGCTTCATTTTGGAGCAAAAAAAGCAGATACCATCATTCGTATATGCTCCGATTCGCCGTTGATTGACAACGAGATTGTGGATAAATTACTGAGTTTTTATCGATCATCAACTTATGAATATGTAACAAACCTAGGCGGTAAGTATCCTAATGGCCTTGAGGCTGAAGTATTTTCTTTTGAGGCGCTCGCAGACGCACACAGCAACGCAACTTCAGAGCACGAAAGAGAGCATGTCACCCCTTATATTAGAAAAAAATATGAAAATGGGTTTTTTGATGACAATATCAAAGACTACTCCAACCATAAATTAACACTTGACACGCACGATGATTATGTCTATCTAAGGAGGCTATTTATAGCTCTTGGATGCGGCATAGAGTGCAAGTATGATGAGTTAGTATCAGCTTTGGAGAGAGGTTTTTGAAAAAAATACTTTTCAGGGCGGACGCAAAGCCATCCATAGGCATAGGTGACCTGATGTCGCTTATAACGCTTGGCGAGTATATGGAAGGGTTTGAGTGTTTTTTTTTGACTCAAGCCACTTTGGCGGCAAAAACTATCGTCGAAAAAAGAGGGATAAAAAACGTTTTTTATATAGACGAAGACGGTGATTTGGTAAAAGACGTTGAGGCTATAAATAAAATAGTAGACAAATATAAAATAGACGTTGTATTTTTTGAGATAACCGAACGAAAATTGACCGAGTACGGCGGCGTTTCTTCTTTAGTTAAAAAAGCGTGCGTAAATTTTGACGGGTTTATACTTGATGATATGGAGCTGGTCGTAAATTGGGATGCGGCGGCTTTTTCTTTTTATGATGAGGCAAAGTATGGACGCGCAAAATTCTTGCTTGGAACAAAATATGTTATTTTGCCGAAAAATTTTTATGACGACGATAGGATAAAAAAAAGAGAGTACCCCCAAGATAGACGAAATATATTAATAGCGATGGGCGGCGCCGACGAGTTAAACTTTACGCTAAAAGTAGTGGCGGCATTTTGTGATACTGACTATAAGATAACTATAGCTGTAGGTTCTGGCTACTATTTAAAAGACGAGCTATTGGCATTTTTAGAGACAAAAACTATAGAGTTTGAATTAAAAGTAGACGTAACGGATATGTTAAAAGAGTATCTAAGCTGTGATTTTGCTATAGGAGCCGGAGGGCTTACGGCTTCCGAGCTTGCGGCGTCGCGCACCCCTTGCGCCATATTGGCTACATATGAACACCAGATAGCTAGATGTAGATATTTTGACAAAAATGGTTGGGCTAAATATCTGGGATTTAGGAATTTTGATAAAAGCGAATTGTTGAACGCCGTCAGAAACTACAACAAAAGCGGGATTGGTATCGAATTTAAAACAAAAGATATAGCAGACGCGCTAAAAAAAATTGGAGAGTCTTAATGAATATACTAGGCATAGGAAATAGCACAAACTCGAATGTAACGTTAATCGTAAACGATAAAATAGTATATGCCGCACAAGAAGAGAGATTCGCAAGGGTTAAACAGATTAAAACATATCCGTTAAAAGCGATAGAAGATTGCCTTAGGTTTGCGCGGCTTAATTATGACGATATAAACTACGTCGTTTGCGGCGGCTGGAAAAATACAGATTTGGATGTGCTTGAGGACTATTTTGAGAGTGTAAAAAACGGCTATCCGTCCGATACGGCGGCAAAAAAGATGTTTTGGTCGATGGAGCGAGATTTTGCTTATAGAGAAGATTTTTATATCAACTCCGCAAGACTTTTCAAAAATGCGACAATTAAAGTTTTTGAACATCACTATGCTCACGCTTGCTCCGCTTTCTATCCGTCTTCTTTTGAGGAGTCTTACATTTTAACAGCCGACGGTAGGGGCGATGGGCAATCGGTGGTTTTTTGGAAGGCGGACAGGCAAAACGGCTTGCAAAAAATAAAAACGTTTTGCGAGCTCAAAAGTCTAGGCGCTTTATATGGGCAGATTACTGGTGTTTTGGGCTTTAAACCAGATAGGCACGAAGGAAAAATTACCGGTCTAGCCGCTTATGGTAAAGAGTCCCCTTTTTTAGAGTTTTTAAACGGTATATTTTACGAAAAAGACGGGGAGATAGTAGTTTCCGCAGAGTTTGTTCCTTTCTTAAGTTATGATTATTCATCTATTAAACAGTTTATAGACGATAATGGTTGCTCCAAAGAAGATGTTGCTTATGCCGTTCAAAACGTTTTAGAGTGCGTTATTGTGGCTCTTGTAAAAAAATATGTTCCGAGCGGCTCTAATTTGTGTATGGCTGGCGGCGTATTTGGCAACGTTAAGCTAAATCAGCGCATAAGAGAGCAGTGTTTACTGCAAAATTATTACGTATTTCCGGAGATGGGGGACGGAGGTATGGGATTTGGAGCCGCTATCGCAATGGCTAAAGAGCTTGGAATAAACGATATTAAATTTGAAAACGCATTCTTGGGACCAAAATATGAGTGGGATTGTGTAGATTTGGACAAATACGACGTGATTAAATGTGAGAGCGTATATTTATGCGCCAAAAAAGCCTCTGAGCTTATTATTGACGGGAAAGTGGCGGGGGTGTTTACGGGTAGGATGGAATATGGGCCAAGAGCGCTTGGCGCTAGAAGTATTATGTTGGACGCTACAAACGCCGACGTTAACGCAGTAATGAATAAAAGATTAAATAGAACCGAATTTATGCCGTTTGCCCCTGTAACGCTACTTGACGAGGTGGAAAAAATGTATGTTGATTTTGACCGCAAGGATGTTAACGCGGAGTATATGACCACATGCTACGTTTGCACAGACGTTATGGCAAAGATGAGCCCGGCGGTCGTCCACGTAGACAATACCGCTAGACCGCAGGTTATTTCACAGAGTTATCCAAACGTATTGTATTATGAGATACTAAAGACTTATTACGACAAAACAGGCATACCTAGTCTTGTGAATACAAGCTTTAACAACCATGAAGAGCCGATAGTTTGCACGCCTTTGGATGCTCTTGATTCGCTTGATAAAGATAATATTGATTTTGTGGTTACGGATTGTATGATTATCTCTAAAAAATAGATTTATGAAAGCAAAAAATATGAATCTAATAATAGCGGCTCACCCTGATGATGAAATACTAGGTTGCGGTGGGATTATAAAAAAATATAGCGAATCAGAAGATTTTGCGGTTGTTATAATGACCGGAGGCGCCGAGGGCAGATATTCGTCAGACATGGAGGCGACGCTTAGAAAAAACGCCGAAGAGGCAAACGCCGCTATCGGAACCAAAGAGCTTTTTTTTGAGAGTTTCCCAAATCAAAAACTAGAGAGCGTTTTGTTTGTCGATATTATCACGGCTATAGAGGGGTATATCTCAAAACTAAAGCCTCGCAGAGTGTTTACCCATTTTGCAAACGATCTAAACAAAGACCATCAAATACTTGCCGAAGCGACTTTTACCGCCACTAGACCGATAGTTGGTCAAGTAGTGAAAGAGGTGTATTCATATAATGTGCCATCATCCACTGAATGGAATATGACGGATTTGGCAAAAATGTTTGTGCCCAATGTTTTTGTGGATATAAAAGATGAGATTGAAGCCAAAATAGAGGCCATGAAAAGATATCCTAGCGAATGCAGGCCATACCCCCATCCAAGAAGCCCCGACGCTCTGAGGGTGCATGCAAACTATTGGGGATTAACCGTAGGCATTGAATATGCCGAACCTTTCAGATTAATCAGAAATTTAAGCATTTTAGATTAGAAAGGCTTTTATTTTGAGCAGTAAGATAACAATAAGAGAATATCTGAACGGTGATGCAGAGGGCATTTGCAATCTGTTATTTAGGTATGGGTCCAAGCATAGGAATAAGGAATTTTGGGTATGGATAAACAGGATTGTCGCTGATGGGACTATGATAGTTGTTGCCGAGCATGAAGATATTATAGTTGGACACTATGCTGTTATGTTAAGAGATATGCTAATAGGCGGTAAAAGCTTTCGTGCTGCAGTTGATTTTCATGCTATAGTACACCCGTCTTTTCGCAATAGTTTTATAATTTTTGATATGACTAGAAAAATGTATGAATTACTTAGTGACAAGGGCATTGATTTCATATATGGATTTCCAAATCAGAATTTTAGACATATCCAAACAAAAATAAATAAGTGGCGTACCGTATCAATTTTCAAAGCGTTTGAAAAAAAAGATCTAAAATATACAAAAATAAATTATCGACTGACATCTGTGAAAAGTAACAATTATACAGCTTATTTTAATATATCGAATCTTATCGAAACCAGAAAAATAGATTCTTCCAGTTATATAACTAGCTGTAAAAATTTGGTGTATTACATAAATAGATATATTAATCACCCTCAACGGCTTTACGATAATTTTTTTATAACGGCGGCAAATGCTGAGGTGGTTGGCTTTGTTGTTTTTAAGTCATATGCGAATGATCAGGGTATTTTAACTGGGCATTTAGTGGATTTTATTCTTGCGAAAGAGCTTAATTACAGTATTCCACTTTTACTTCTAGAAAACTATTTTCATGAAAAAGCAGATAAATTGTCAGTGTGGAAACACTCTGCTAGTTTTGTGGAAACGCTGTTGTCGCTTGGCTATAAAGAAGACGGCTTTGAAACATTTTTGGGAATAAAAGTGTTTAACGGTAATCAGATACTTGAGAATTGTTTGGCAGATTTTGATAATTGGGATGTTACAATGGGTGATTCTGATGTCTTCTAGATTGGTGGTAATATTTTTATTAAGGAAGTATAATGAACAAAATTGAGCTAACTGTGGGAAGTTTTGTAAAAAAATTAGCAGGAAGAGAAGTCGGATCAAACGAAGAATTGCTGGAAAGCGGGATTCTAGATTCTTTTAGTTTTGTCGAACTTGTCGAATTGGCGGAAAATGAGTTAAATATAAATATAGATTTTAGTGATATAGAGAGAGAAAAGTTTAAAACAATCAGCGATATCACAAATACGCTAAAAAAAATGCAGTAATAATTATATGGAAAAATTTATATCTGAATTAGTTATCAGAAATGAAACTGTCTTGGTTGCGTATAGTGGGGGAAAGGATAGTACATTTGTGCTTAAGTACTTATCTGAACGTGGCGTGAATTTAATAGCATACCTGATTGATAACTCCTTTCTTTCTAGATTAACAATAGAAAATGCATTAAATATATCCAAATCCTTGAATATAAGGCTTATAATAGATGTTCCACCAATAAAGAATATTAGAGATAACTTTAAAAAAGCGATAGATGGTTATTTTTTTACAGATGCCCAAGTATCTAGAGCCTCCGATATCTGCAATGTATGTATGTTTTATATAAATCGATCAATCATAGATTTTGCACTAAATAATAATATAAAATATATTTCTGGTGGGTATTTACCAGGGCAGATACCAAGCGCATCGTATCTTTCCAAGATACCACTTCAAATGTATTTTGATATGTCTGAAAAAATAAACAGGGATTTTTGTTTTCACAACATATCAAATCGCGATATGTACAAAGGCTTTATTTACTCCTTTAACCCTATGGTAAATTTAGTAAAAAAAGAAGAAGATATTTTGGCCGAAATAAAAACAATAGGATGGAAAAAACCAAAAGATTCAGGATTAAACTCTAGTAATTGTATTATCAACGATTATGCCATTAAGAAGCATATTGAAAAGTACGGCATTAACCCATATGAAATTGAAATAATTGAGCAAATTAAAAATGGCATGATAACAAAAGAAGAGGCCGACAAAAGACTCAATTACGATTATTCACAAGTTGCGGAACTTCTTTGAATAGAATAGTGGTTTTTCAAGGCATTTTTCATCCTATTGTGCCATATTCGAAGTTCATAGTTGCTGCGAAAAATAATATCTCATTTATAGATAATTCGACATTAAAAAAATATGAAAATAAAGATTCTCTGACTTTTTATGATGAGGCACAAATAGTGCATGCTTTAAATTTGTCAAAGTTTGATTTTTTGAATGAATCTTATGAGTATTTTAGTGGATTTAGTCTTGGTATATACTCGGCTCTAGTCGCATCTAAAAAAATTGAAAGAAGTATATCATTTGATATAATTAGAAGAAGAGCATTGATTCTACAATCCGCAGTTGACTATGAGTGGGATATTTATTTGGTAGTCGGTGTTGCCGTACCCATTCTTGATGAATTTGTCAGAGTTAACGATAATAAGGCGTACATATCAACGATTAGCTCCAATAAGCATACAACATTGGCGATAAAAAAACAGTATTCCGAAGAAATGATATTTAAACTGAAAGAGCTAAAGGCAATAGCCATAGAAAAATACTTAGAAAATAGTGCATGGCATACGAAAGTTATACATAAAAAAAAAGAAGAACTGGCGGACTTGTATCGAGATCTTGGTGATAAGTCTACCAATAGAATAGTTTTTTCTCAAGCAGATAAACATACCTCTCTTTCCATGGCCCTGGAAGGTGATTGCTACACGACGGTGGATTTTAGAAATGTAATTAAATTTTGCATCGAGCGGGTCTTGTCTATTACGATTGTGGATGAGACAGAGAATTTAGAAAAAATATTCTTTACCAATACGAGAGAGAAAAACTACAAGGTGATCAGATGTGCTCAATAGTTGGTATTATAGCAAAAAAGCCAGACAGCGTATCGCTTAGAGAAAAACTTCACAAAATGCTGCATTCTCTCGTACACAGAGGACCGGATGAAAATAATATTTATTTATCTAAAAAAGTTTTTTTAGGAAATAATAGACTAAGTATAAATCATCCTGATGCAAACAATACGCAGCCATCCATATTTAAAGACATTATTGTTGTTTTTAATGGAGAGATATATAATTACCAAGAGCTAAAGGATGAGCTAATTAGTGTGCATGGAGTCGAATTTTCCACTCATTGTGATACAGAGGTGCTACCAAAACTTTATTTTTTTTATGGAAAAGATTTTATAAAAAAAGTTAATGGTCAATTTGCGATAGCTTTATATGATAAGCAAACTAGCAAAATATTATTATATAGAGATAGACTTGGCAAAAAGCCATTGTATTACAAGAAGGAAATTAATAATATATATTTTGCTTCAGAGACTATAGGTATAAATGCAATATCCCCCTCAAGTATTAACTTTGAAGAGATAAACAATATTGTAAGTTATTGGAGTCCAGTAAGCTCTATATATAATGACATAAAATCAGTTGTCGAAGGTACATATATTGAGATAGACATTGATACGCATGAGATTAATGTATGTGAATATTGGAAACTGGATGAAGTATTAAATCAGCAAAAGAATTACGAATTGGACAGGTGTGCTTCCGAGCAGATTATATTAGATGGGCTGAAAACATCAATAAGATTGAGATTAAATACAGATGTCGGTTTTGGTGTATATTTGAGTGGAGGGCTAGATTCCGGAATTATTACTCATGAATTAAGCGAGATGGGAAAAAAATTTAAAACATACTCTATTGGCTTTAAAGATTCAGCGGAACATAATGAGATGATATTTCAAAAAAAACTTGCTGAATTTTATGGCGTAGAAAATATCAGATTGGATATTTCTAACGATGATATATATAATAATTTTGAACAGTATATTATAAAAACCGAAAGTGTACTTTTTAGGGCGGCACCTATACCAATGTTTCTTCTTGCTAAAACAGCAAGCTCTTCAGGAGAAAAAGTCATATTTTCTGGAGAGGGTTCCGATGAACTTTTTTTTGGTTACGATATATTTAGGGAAGTAAAATATTCTAGTTTACTGAGAGGCAAAAGTAAAGCTCTGCAGGCAGAATTCATAAAAAAGATTTACCCATACATGCTAAGTGAAAAACATCTAAAATATTTGCAAATGATGCTTCTGTCCACGAAGTCTGATAACCTCTTTAGCTCACATTTTTTGAGGGAAAAGGCAATAGTAAATTTTAACAAATTCTATAAAGACAGACAGGATAGGCTAACTATAAAAACTCATTTGGAGCAGCATTTGAGAAATATATCTTCCAGCCTCGTAAGAGCACAGCTTATAGAATATAAAACATTATTATTAAACTATTTGCTATCAATACAGGGTGATTTACCTAGCATGCACGGCTCTATAGAGGTTAGGGCCCCATTTTTAGATTACAGGCTCATAGAGATGGCATCAGCAATACCGATAAATAATATTTTTCCTACTTTTAAAGAAAAAAATATATTGAAGAATATTTATAAACACAAATTACCATCTTACATTTTAGATAGACCTAAGCAGCCATATAGGGCACCAGATAGTGCAATATTTTATCAAAAAAATGAAATAATCGAAAAGGTGGATTCTTTTTCCGAATTTGGAGAGTTTTCTAGGGGAATGGTTACTGAATTGGCGCATAAAGTTGTTAAGCAAAGGGATATTACATATCAAGATTCACTTTATTTTATGGTGCTTTTTTCTACTTTATTAATTTTGAATAAAAAATATGAAAGCAATCCCTCGCACTTGATATTTAATACGATTGTAGATGAATCGTAGTAAAGTTTGACAATTTTTATTCTTTTGTGTGATAATTTTATATGGCGACACACATGTCATTTCAAAGGCTATTTTACATACAATAGATATGGCAAAGTTTAATTTTCTAGTTGTAAATATGACAAATAAATATAAAAGGTAATTTAGGGTGAGCATATTCAACGAATATTCATGTGACAATTGCGGTAGCAATGAGATGATTGAAATACCCAATATTGGGTTATATACTGATGGAAATCCGATTCATGTATGCAAAAAATGCGCTCTAGTAATGTCTAGATATAGAAGAAGCGCTGAAGAACTAGCCAAGTTATGGGATGACGAATATGTTTAGTTGGAAAGTGGCGAAAGCAAACAAGTCGGGTATGACCCGAAAAGTCCAATTTTTGAGAGTAGATATTGTTTCGCTACAAGATTTATACAGAATTTTTTAAACGGTGAATTAAAAGATAAAAAATTTTTTGATGTTGGCATTGGAGAGGGGCAACTTTTGGAAAAACTCGCATCATTTGGTGCTGTGCCATACGGAGTTGATTCTTCTAGGAGAAATAGTGAACTTCTTAAGCAAAAGGAGATACCGCATTATTTTGGGACGATAGAAAGCTATGATGCGGACGCCAGCGTAAAAAAGCCATATTATGACTTTGCAACAATACTTTTTGTATTGCAAAACTCACAAAGTGCTACTGAAATGCTTAGAGCAACCTATAACTTATTGAGAGAAGATGGCTATTTATTTATACAAATGGGGAGCAGAATTATGGTTCCATTTAAAAAACCGATGGGTACTTATTTTGCAAAGGGATCTCAAGATTTACAGCCATACCACTTCAGTATTGCCACACTTCACAATATGTTGGCCAAATGTGGTTTTAAGATTGTTCATACAAATAACTACTGGGATGATGATTTAATGTTTATAATAGCCCAAAAACAACCGGAAAATCAAATGGTGAAACCAATATTGGAAGATTACATGGCTGTTTTGGAATGGTTTGAACGATGGCATGCCGAAACTCTTAAAATGAATGAATATATTAAGTTTCCACAAACGATAAAATATTCTTTTTATGAGAAGCATTCATTTTACGACAGTATTAAAATATAAAGAGGTAATATGCAATATTGTAAGAAATGTCTAACACCTAATACGAGGCCAAGGGTGGCATTTGATAATAATGGTGTTTGCAATGCTTGTAACTACGCCGAACATATGAAAAATAGAATTATAGACTGGCAGGCTAGAGAAAATGAGTTAAAAAAACTAATAAATGAACATAGAAGGAACGATGGTTATTGGGATTGTATTATTCCATGGAGCGGGGGCAAAGATAGCACAGCAAATGCCATAAAGCTAAAAACAGAGTATGGTATGAATCCACTTTTAGTGACTTTTAATCCATTGATGCCCACAGAGGTTGGAGAACACAATAGGCATATTTTGCTTGAATATGGTTTTGATAGTATTTATATTAATACAAATGCAAAGGTTTCAAGGCATCTTGCAAGGAGATTTTTTATAGAAAGGGGTAATCCCAAGGTTCACTGGGATGCTGGCGTAAATTCTCCGCTTATTAGAATAGCTGCAAACTATAAAATACCTCTTGTATTTTACTCTGAACATGGCGAGACAGAGTATGGTGGCAATAAACTGCATGATAAATCAGATATGATTAGAGATTTCGCTGAAGTGATAGAAAATGGTATAGGGGATGATCCTAGAAATTGGGTTGATGATGTGGTTAGCGAGAAAGATTTGAATCACTATATTTATCCTGATTTGGAGGATGTACAGAAAGCCGGCGTTAAAGCTGTATATATGAGTTATTTTTTCAAGTGGGATCAATGGTCTAACTATGAGTATGTAAAAAAACATATAGACTTCAAGGAGAGCCCTTGTGGAAGATCGGAAGGTACATTCACAAGGCATGATAGCCTTGATGATAAAATCGACGATTTGTATTACTATATGCAGTATGTAAAGTTTGGTTTCGGCAGGGCTATTAGGGATGCCAGCAGAATGATACAAAATGGGCATTTGGATAGAGAGGAAGGGTTGGAACTTTGCAGAAAATATGACGGCGAGTTTCCTAGGCGACACCTGAAGGAAGTACTAGAGTATCTAAGTTTGACTGAGGCAGAATTTGATGCTATTGTCGATAGGCACAGAAATAAAGAGCTTTGGCATTTAGATAATGGTCGATGGAAACTTAGAAATCTGCTTTAAACACAAATGCAAAAACAAATAGCAGTTATAGATTATGGAATCGGAAATGTCGCATCGGTTATTGGCGCTATTGAAAAAATAGGACATAGTGCAATTTTGACAAGAAACAAAGATGAGATTTTTGCTTCAAGTGGCGCCGTTCTCCCTGGCGTTGGAGCGTTCGGTAACGGCATGAAAAATTTACGAGAATTTGGGCTTACCGATACAATTCAAGAATATGCCAATAAGCTCAAAAAACCGTTTCTTGGAATATGCCTCGGTATGCAGCTTTTGGCTTCAAAGAGCTATGAATTCGGAGAGCATGACGGTCTCGGGCTTATTGGCGGAAGCGTGGAGCCTTTTGGTGATTTCGGAGGCAAGATGCGCAAAATACATATGGGCTGGAATGAGTTGAGCGTGGATGAGCGTGATCCAGTTTTTCAAAATCTTCAAAAGCCAATAGTATATTTCGTCCACAGTTACCATTTTGTACCATCAAACAAGGATAATGTAATAGCAAGTGCTTCGTATGGGATAGATTTTGTTGCAGGCATAAGAAAGGACAATATAGTTGGGCTACAGTTTCATCCAGAGAAAAGCCAAAGAGATGGATTGAAAATCTTAGAAAACTTTATTGGAATGTGCTGAGGTGTTAAAAAAAAGAGTTGTAATTGCCCTTCTTTTTAACAAAGGGGTTCTGTATAGAACTAGAAATTTCGTTCCAAACAATATATATACGCATAACTTCATAGATACATGGTCGGTAGACGAAATTGTGATGCTTGATATTTCTAGAGAAGATGAGAATAAGCAAGAGTTTGAAGATTTCTTGACCGTAGTCCGCAAAATATCTAAAAATTGTTTCGTTCCCCTTAGTGTTGGTGGTAGGGTGGCAAACATAGAAGATGCGGAAAAATATCTGAAAAACGGTGCCGATAAGATAGTTATTAATTCTAATGCTTTTGTAAGTCCAGGTCTTATAACTGAAATTGCCCAAAAATATGGTTCTCAATGTGTCGTTGTTTCGATAGATGTTAAGAAGCTTGATAATAAATATGTTGTTTTTATTAATGATGGAAAAACAAATACAGGGGTTAATCTTTTAGAGTGGGCACAGAAGGCTGAACAGTATGGCGCAGGCGAAATATTTTTAAATTCTATAGATAAAGACGGTATGCTAGACGGATATAATCTTGAGATGATAAAAATATCGTCTTGTAAAATTAATATACCATTAGTCGTATGCGGCGGTGCTGGGAGTTGGCAACATTTTGTCGATGCTTTTAATTGCGGGGCAGATGCTGCATGCACGACCAATATATTTCATTTTACGGAATCAAGCATTAAAAGTGCAAAACAGTATTTGAAGAATAAAAAAGTAGAGGTGAGAGAATGAGCGACCGCACATGGAGGTATTAACTATGAAAACAACTCCCTTTATAGACTATCTGCAACATCCAGCATTTGCTGAATTTGTTAAAAATTATAGTTATGATGACAGTATTATTGATAATTTAGTACTAGATATTGATTTAAGATTGGAAGATGTAAAAGCATATTCGAACACAGATATAGAAATATATTTTGACAATGAAGTGCTTCCTTTGATAGATAAATTAACTACATATATAAATCAACATTGCAAGTCTATCTTAACATTAGAGTTTTTCTTAAATGCAATTTCTTGGGTGAAAAGCGAATTGATTGATGAACTCAATAGAAAAAAGAATAGATTGAGCTATTTGTCAAAAGAGTGTAATAAAGATGTGCAAAAAGAGTTTTTTGTTCATGGTATGTATATTTTTTCACTAGATCAAGATGATGGTGTAAAGCTGAGATCTTTGGCCCGTAAATATATTGATAAATTAATCGCAAACAAAGATATCAACAAACGAAATGTTGAAACTGTTGATTTAGCTGACGATTTTGGTATTGCTCTTAATTTTATGGTTGATAGATCTGGTATGCTGGATATTTTATCTAACTATATGAAGTCTGATATTGTACTTTGTTGTGCAGCTGTTGAATATTCATTTGCTGGTCAAAATTGGAGTAAGGGTTGCTATAATGACATAGGTTTAAGCGAGCCTGTTTTGGAATATTTACACCTTGATGAGGCCGCATATGCGCCAAAATGCCTCTATTATTTATCGGAAGTAAATGAGTTAAATAAAGGTGCAACTAGGTATGTTAAGGGTAGCAACAACTGGTCGAGATCTGAATTTGTAACACTTTTTCATAAGGCAACAGATAGAATAGGGGCTGATAGATATTGCAATGTCTCAGACAACTATTATAGACCGATGTTCAAACATTCCGAGTTAAGACAAGTTTTATCATTTTTGCCAAGAAGGCTAATTGGCTCAAGCCATCTTGGTGATGATATTGTAAACGGCAGCGAAATGTCCAAGGATATTCTTAGTGAAGAGGTTGTCTTTTTGGGCAATGGCAATGAGGCTATATTTTTTGATGGAGGGAGAGGGTATCACAGGGGATCTATTGTGCAAACAGGCAAGCGTTTTGCCGTTCAAATGATTTTTATTGCAAAAGAAGATCCCAAATATAATGTCATAAGTGGTGATTACTATTCTCTTTTTGAATGTTTGAAAACTATTGAGAATCGTCTTGACGACTTGGAGGATTTGCCACTATTTATATACTGCAACGGCAGGGTCGGCAAGCTTGTGGAAGAATATCGACTTTATAAAAATAAAGAGTTCGTTGGATTTATAGATGATAATAAAATTGCTGATAGCTGCTTTACTTTTGCCGAGTTTTTAAATAAATACAAAGATACTGAAAAAATTATTTGCATAGCCTCGCATAGCGAAGAGATTGTGGATACTATCAATAAAAAGCTTACCAATTGCAATAATACACAAATAGTTCACGCATTTTAATATAAAGGCATACGGTATGAATATTAATTTTATAGCATTAGAAGAGATTACAAGACAGCGGAATATTGTAATCTATGGCTATGGCGAATACGGTAAAGCTCTAGAAAAATATCTTTCTGACAATCGTGTAAGTATTTTGTCAATAGTTGATGACTCGTTGGCAAATACGGAATCATTGAAAAATATTAAAATTTTAACACTAGATCAAATGTTATCTAATTTTAATGATTGTAGCGTTGTTTTGTCTATATTAAATAGTGGCACTGTTTTAAAAGTTATTAAAAAAATTTCAAATAGCCTACAAGAGCTATATATGATTGAAAATTTAGAATCATTGCCATTATTGCCAAAATTAACCAGTCTCGAACAAGAAGATTATCAGTTAATTCCAAAGCTTATGTTAAAAAATACGAGGCTAAATGCTCTTGATATTGGTGCGGCGATTGGCGTTCAAAATCATTGGATTGAACTACTTGGCTTTGCAAACATATACGCCATAGAACCATGCAATGAATCAGCTCAAAAATTACGAGATTTATACGATGGATATAGTTATAGCGTAATTGAAGATGCTGTTGCCGATACAGATGGAACTAGAATTTTCTATATTACAAATGTTCCGACTGGCTCATCGCTATTAAGACCGAATCTTGATTATATATATGCCGAACAAGATTATTTTCTTCCCTGGAAAGAGGTACAAGTTAATGTCAAAAGCTTACAAAACATTTTAAATCAAAATAATATTGGCTATGTAGATATAATCAAAATAGATACACAGGGAACAGAGCTGGACATTTTGCAAGGACTCGATAGCGCAATGCTTGAGGGTGTATTGTGTGTTGAATTTGAAGCTGGTTTGCCAGGTGCATATATTGCGCAAAAAGACTTTTTAGAAACGCATAAATTCATGTTAGGTTGCAATTTTGATCTTTTTGATCTTAGACCTGCTAAAGCTAGATTGCAGCCACAATATTTTGAAAGTAGATATAAAAAAAATCATACAGCGTCTTCTAAAGTACATGAGGTTGATGTTCTATATTTTAAGAAGTTACAAAATGTATTATTGCTAAATAATGTCGATATTTTGAAAAAACTTTTAGTTTTATATTGTGTTTATAGCTATTTTGACGAAGCATTGTATGCTTTAGAGCAGGCTCTTTCTTGTGGTATTATTGATATTAAAGAAAAGCAAGATCTGTGTATACAGATTTCAAAATGGCATGATTATAAAAGCCATTTTTGGTATCACTGGTTCAATTATTAAGGTAAAGCTTTATGAAAATATTAATTTTTTCGCCATTTTCTGCGGTTTGGGCACACGCTTTTCCTGAGGCGCTTCTTGGGATGAGTCTAGCTCAATCTAATCATGAAATATTTAGAATCGGTTGCAATGAATCCTATAGAGATTTGTGCATTAGTATGCGAGCCAATGGTTTAACTGTAGAATCGTCATCGTTGGACAAGCAACGCATTTGTAATATTTGCAAAGAAAATAATATATTAATAAATGAAAAGTTTAATTTCAAAAATAAATATTTATCTGATTTTATCGGCAGTAATGCGTTGGAAAAAATAGATAAAATATTATATGAAGTAAACCCAGACAACTATTTTGACTATTCTTTTATGAATTTACCCATTGGTAGATTATCTCTATATGAGACGATGTTGCAGTATAAAAAAAATAGCTTTAGTTTTGAGGAAAATAGTGTAGAGTGGGCGACCTATAAAGTATGGCTTAAAAATGCTCTTATAACAGCTTTCGCTGCTAATGCTATTTTTGATGAAATACAACCGGATGCAGTGATTATATACAATAATTTTTATTCTACGAATAATGTAATACATAGAATTGCGATAGGGCGTAGCATCAAATCTTATAGTACACATGCATGGGACAACTATGGATCTCTGTACTCTGGATTATTACTGGTTCAAGGCAATAATTATGACTATGCATTTGGGTTTTTAAAAAATTGGGAGCGCTTTAAAAATTGCAATTTTTCATTTTGGATGATTAAAAAAACTATACCACATATAATTTCTCTTATAGCTGCAACAAATAATTTTATATACTCTAGTGGAAAAAGTCACAAAGAGATAAATATAAGAGAAAGATTCAACATAAGAAAGTCCAAAAAGATTGCTGTTGCTCTTATGAGCTCTTATGATGAGATCTTTTCTACCTATGCAATAGGTGCCTTAGAAACTATTGACAATGTAATTTTTGAAGACCAGATCGAGTGGGTTAAAAATATAATTGAATTTGTAAAAAATAGAGAAGACCTTTTTTTAATAATAAGGATACATCCAAGGGAGTTTCCAAATCGCAGGGATAATCAAAAATCATCAAATGCACATATTTATGGAAAGATGTTCTCATCCCTACCTGACAATGTGTGTATTAATTGGCCAAGCGATAATATCTCTATTTATGATTTAGCAGAATATGCAGATGTGGTATTGAATGGTTTTTCTAGTGCAGGCTTAGAAATGGCAACACTTGGCATTCCTGTTGTGTCATATGCGAACGAGTGGAATAGCTATCCTATTGATTTGGATTACAAATCACAAACAAAAGAAGAATATTTTGTCGCAATTCAAAAAGCGCTTTGTGATGGATGGTCATATAAAAGGGCTGAGTGTGCTGTTAAGTGGAGGGCTTTCAAATTAAACTTAAATAGTATTGACATTTCAGATGCTTTTAATATGCAAGTGGGGGATGGAATACATAAGTTTGAAGATTTAAATAACATACCGCCAATGTTAATAGAAAAAAATCATATAAATAAATTTATAGAATCAAATAGTGTTCAATATGCAGATATATTTAGCGATGATTACTTGGATGATATTTCAAAAAGAAGTGCAGATGATGGGTTTAGTGCAGTATGGGATGCTATAATATTTGCTTTGTATGGTAATAATTACGATGGTAAAAGATTTTATGAACTTTTCAAAGATCGTGTTTATAAAAAAGCAGGCAACGATAAATGGTAAGAGTTTTTTGTTTCAGTAAAGACTCAAAACTCGTGAGAAATTATCAAAAGGCGCTAAATGGACTCTAGTAGATATGGTTTGCTATCGTACTCCCAAGAAGGTGAAGATATTCTTTTAAAGCGTATATTTGAATATAGAGATATTGGCAGTGGCGGTTTTTATGTAGATGTTGGAGCGCATCACCCATATAGGTTTTCAAATACATATTTTTTTTACAAATTAGGATGGTGTGGCATAAATATAGATGCTACGCCAAATAGCATGGATGCATTCAATGCGACAAGACCAAACGATATTAATTTGGAATATGCAGTCTCCGATAAAGAAGAAAAATTAATATATTATATTTTTAATGAGCCTGCACTAAATAGTTTCGACAAAAAACTATCTTTAGAAAGAGCCAAGATTTCCAATTATCAAATTATTGCAGAAAAAGAGATTAATACAAGAAGACTAGACAGTATTCTTGAGCAGCGCTTGGATAAAAATAAGGAAATAGATTTTATGTCTATTGATGTAGAGGGTTTTGATTTTAATGTTTTAAAATCAAATAACTGGGATAAGTATAGGCCAAAAGTTGTGTTAGTGGAAATATTAAAAACAGATTTGGATGATATATTGCAAAACGAGACTTATAGATTTTTAAAAACAAAAGGATATCGATGTTTTGCGAAAACATTTGGAACCTTTTTGTTTCTTAGAGATGATTTTTTTCAAATAAGGTTTCCTTAAATATAGACTATTTGCCGGGAATGGTAAGAAGGACTCCGGATAATGATGATAGGGTTAAAAAACCGTATAGACCGATGTCTATTGTGGTTGACATGTATAAAAAGGAACAATAATGAATTCAACAAACAATAGTCATTACAATAAAGAGTATTTTGACTGGCAGCGACCGCTCGGTGAGTTTGGCGGCTGGGCAAATCTAACAAAATTTGAAGAGTATATATCGCCCGATGATTTCGTATTGGATTTTGGGTGCGGCGGAGGATTTCTCTTAAAAAATATAGAGTGCAAAAAGAGAGTAGGAGTTGAAATCAATCCGGAGGCCGCAAAAATTGCACTGGAAAACGGTGCCGAAGTGTATTCTGCCGTTGATGCTGTACCAGATAACTATGTAGACAAGATTATTTCAAATAATGCGTTGGAGCATACGCTGCATCCGTTGTCGGAGTTAAAAAAACTTTACAAGAAATTAAAAACCGGCGGTATGTTTATATTTGTCGTGCCGTGCGAATCGATTACCTACGAGTATGTGCCAAACGATATTAATCACCACCTCTATAGCTGGAGTCCGATGTGTATAGGAAATTTATTTACGGAGGCCGGCTTTGAGGTGCTCGAATCCAAGCCGTATATTCATAAGTGGCCGGTAAACTATTTGGAAGTAGCAAAGAGTGGCAGAGAGGCTTTTGAGCAGGCATGCCGAGAATACGGGCAGGTAGAAACTTCTTGGTTTCAGGTCAGATGTATCGGGAGAAAAGCATAGATGAATTTAGCTCCAATTATTTTATTTGTCTATAATCGTCCATGGCATACAAGGCAAACAGTCGAAGCGCTTCAGAAAAATAAATTAGCGGACAATAGTGAACTCTTTATTTATTGCGATGGTTCAAAAGGTGAACAAGATTTACAAAAAGTATTAGAGGTGAGGGATTATCTAGCAACAGTTGACGGTTTCAAAAATATAACTATAGTTGAAAAAGAAAAAAACTACGGTTTGGCTGATAGTATTATTAGTGGAGTCACGGAGATAGTCAATAGATATGGCAAGATCATAGTTTTGGAAGATGATTTAGTTGTAAGTCAATACTTTTTAAAATATATGAATGAATCTTTGGATTACTATCAAAATGAAGAAAGAGTGATGCATATCTCCGCTTGGAGTTATCCAGCTTTTGAGGAAAATAGCAATACAACTTTCTTGTGGAGGGTGATGAATTGTTGGGGGTGGGGGACATGGAGTGATTCTTGGTGGCACTTTGAAAAAAATCCACAAAAGTTAATTTCAACATTTGACGAAAGTGATATTGCTAGATTTGACTTAGATTCCACAATGGACTTCTGGAAGCAGGTAGTTGCTAATAATTTTGGTTCAATAAATAGTTGGGCAGTTTTCTGGTATTCCACGATATTTTCTATGAATGGATTGTGTCTAAATCCAACTAGTCCACTTTTGCAAAATATTGGACATGGCTTGGATGCAACCCATGCAAAAAGTGCCCCTATTTTTTGTGACCACAATGTAAATAAAGAGTCGAATTTTGTTTTTCAAGAATGTATTAAAGAAAATGCGGATGTTGTCAAGAAAATTAAAGACTATTGGCTGGCAACATATTTAAAAGACACTAGGCAACTTCCACTGGATTACTATAGCTACTCTCTTGCAAAATCCACCCCTAGATTTACCGAGATGGAGCTAAAACTTTTTGGAAAAAAGATTTTGGTTCCGGATAGTGCTTCATTACTTTTTTTGGTTAAAGAGCTATTTGAATTTGAGATTTACAAATTTAAAGCCGATACAAAACAGCCTCATATCATAGATTGTGGAGCAAATATTGGACTCAGTATTATCTATTTCAAACGACTCTATCCAAATGCCAAAATAATCGCTTTTGAGCCGGATCCAAAGATTTTTAACTATCTCGAGCGCAATGTTGCCTCTTTTGGCTTTGAAGGTGTAGAGCTTGTCAATAAGGCTCTTTGGGATAGTGAAACAGAACTTGAGTTTTATTCTGAAGGGGCGGATGGTGGCAGGATAAAAGAGGATGGAGATAAAGAAAAAATAGTCAAAATACAAACAGAAAAACTAAGTAAATATCTACATCAAAAAGTGGACTTTTTAAAGCTTGACATTGAGGGCGCAGAATATGAGGTGTTGAATGAATGTAAAGATTTGCTTAAAAATGTAGAAAATATTTTTGTCGAGTATCACTCTTTTGTGGGTAAACGGCAAAATCTTTGGGAGATATTAAAAATCTTGGAAGAGAGCGGGTTTCGTTATTATATAGAACACACCGGCGTCAAGTCTGCGCATCCATTTGAAAATATCTCTAATTATGTAGGCTTTGATAATCAGCTCAATATTTTTGGGTATAGACAATAGAAGCCTCTTTAAGATTAGATAGTTTTGGTTAACATTGACATTGGTATTGTAAAAATTTTAAATTTAGATAATGCAAAAGGATTTGAGTATGTTGCGAGAAGTTATTAGACCTACGGACGAGTTTTATAATATACGCATACCAAAAGAGTATATCAACAAAGATATTGAGATATTATTATTGCCATCATTTGCACATGAAAAAAGCAAAAAAGCATCAGCATCAAAGATATTTGAACCAAAAGAGTTTTATGGTGCATCATCTATATGTAAAAAAGATTTGGATGAATATTTGTCAAGTATTAAAAATGAGTGGGAATAAAACTTGAAAAATAAGTATTTAATAGATACAAATATCATAATTTATTTTTTCAACGGCATTACGAATGATGATTCGTTGATGGATATACTCAGAGCTAGTTTTAATATCTCCATTATTACAAAAATAGAGTTTTTAAGTTGGCACAAGCTTCTAGAAGATGAAGAATTGAATAAAAAAGCAAAAGAATTTATTTCAAACGCTACCATCTATGAGTTAGACGAAGTTGTAGCAAACCAAACAGTGGAGAATAGGCAAAAATACAAGATAAAAACTCCTGATGCAATCATAGGCGCCACTGCCATAGTGCATGGATTTGAAATAGTGACAAATAATGCGGATGATTTTAAAAATCTTGGTTTAAAAATTACAACAATAAAACTAAAATGACCTTAGAAATATTTTTAATCATAAATATCATCGGTGAATACCTCCCATGAAAATGCTAAACCTAGGCTGTGGCAACAGGTGGCACGAAGAGTGGATAAATCTTGATTTTAATTCAAGCTGTGAGTTTGTCAAAAAGCATAATCTATATGAGCCTTTGCCTATTGAAGATGAGAGTGTCGATGTCGTATACTCCTCTCATGTTTTGGAGCATTTTCCAAAGTGCTTTGCGCCAAAGTTTTTGTCCGAGTGCTATCGTGTATTAAAAAAAGGCGGCGCCATCAGGGTTGTTGTTCCTGACTTGGAGCAGATAGCAACAAGCTATCTGAAATTTCTCAAATCAGCGAGAGACGGCGATAGAGATGCTGCCGAAAAGTAGTTGGACTATGATAGAACTATTTGACCAGGCGGTGCGCAACCATTCTGGTGGCGAGATGCTAGAGTATTGGAGGCAAAATCCAATGCCTCAAGAGGAGTTTGTGATCGAAAGACTAGGCTCAGAGGTAAAAAATGCGCTAAAGTCAATAAGGCAAAATCCACAAAGTTATTCAAAAAGAGATTGCCTAGAGAAGGATTTTGAGGCTATTGGCAGATTTAGGCTTGGCGGAGAAGTCCATCAGTGGATGTATGACAGTTTTTCCATAGGTAGACTACTCGAAGACACAGGATTTGTGCAAATCAAAAAATGCGGGGCTGATGAGTCTTGCATTGAAAATTTCAATAGCTATTTGTTGGATATTGAGGGTGACGGAAGTACCAGAAAGCCAGATTCTCTTTTTATGGAAGCAAGGAAAATATGAACATAGCAATTATAGCCATACACGATATAACCGGCGGCGCAGCGCGAGCAATGTATAGACTCCATCAAGGCTTTGGGGTAATAGACGAAAACTCGTACATAATCTCAAAAATAAAAAAGAGCGACGACCCAAAAGTGATTCATGCCAATCCTATATTTGAGCCTTCGAAAAATCCAGATATTGAAAAAGAAAAGTGGATACAGACAGAGTATATAGACAAAGGAAGAAGCGTTCTTTCTAATACCCTTTTTACATTTGCTTATCCTGGATATGACTTGAGCCAGATTGAGGCGATTCGAAAAGCCGATATTATTAATCTTCATTGGGTAGCCTGGTTTCAGTCGGCAGAGACAATAAGTAAGCTTTTGAGCCTTGGTAAGCCAGTTGTATGGACGCTCCATGACATGAGAGCTTTTACCGGTGGATGCCACTATAGTGCCGGATGTGATAAGTTTACTATCGACTGTTCAAACTGTCCGCAAATCCAAAACGACCATTTGAATATCGCATCAAAAGTTTTGGAATTGCAAAAAATATCTTACGGCAATGGCAAACTAACCGTTGTAACACCGAGTAGTTGGCTGGCAAATGAGGCAAAACGAAGTGCCATTTTTTGCGATAATAAGATAAAGACGATACCTAATGGATTAGACTTGGAAACCTTTAGTCCGATAGATAAAAAAAAGGCGAGAGAAAAATTAGGGCTCGATCCAAATAAGAAATATTTGCTTTTTGGCGCAGACGGTACCGGTTCTACCTACAAGGGCTTTGATTTACTCATTGAGGCTCTTAAAAAGATAAAAATATGTGATATAGTTTTATTGATGTTTGGTAACGAGCACGATGATGTTAAGAAGCTTGCCATACCATGTGTTAGCTATTCAAAAATCGATGATGATAATAAGTTGGCGATTATATACAGCGCTGCCGATATCTTTTTGCTTCCTTCAAGAGAGGACAATTTACCAAATGTAATGTTAGAGTCTATCGCCTGCGGCACTCCGGTAATAAGCTTTGAAAGTGGTGGAGCTGTCGATGTGATAAAGGATGGCTTCAGCGGACACTTGATACCACCATACAATACTGATATTTTTGCATCAAAGATAGAAGAGGCGCTAGAAGATGCTACCGTCCTTCATAAAATGTCCCAATTTTGCAGTGAGTTTGCAAAACAAAACTTTTCTCTCGAAAAACAGGCAAAAGCCTATAAAATGCTTTTTGCGGAGCTATGCGATGGAAGCGCTCCAAACTCGCACTATTGCTTTTATAATAATACGACCGCAAATGTCGATAGACTTGGAGTTTTAGATAGTGTCTTCAAATAATCATAGCCATATTCTTATTACCGGCGGAGCTGGATATATCGGTTCGCATACGGTGCGGTTTTTGCAAGAGGCGGGGCTATCAAATCTTATTGTGCTTGACAACTTAGAAAATGGGCATCTTGAGTCTATAGCCGATGATGCTGAACTTGTCGTTTGTGATTTGCGGGATAAAAACGCCATTATGCGTCTTTTTGAAGAGCGGAAGATTGAGTCTGTCGTACACTTTGCAGGATATGCATATGTTGGAGAGTCGATGGGCGATCCGGGAAAATATTTTGAGAATAATGTCTATGGTGGACTTAATTTACTTGAGGCGATGGTAAAAAACGGATGTAAAAAAATAGTTTTTTCATCTACTTGTTCAGTGTATGGGGACATAAACAGCATTGCAAAACTGGATGAAGCGATGGTGCCAAACCCTATAAATCCTTATGCAAAAAGCAAATTTATGTTTGAGGAGCTTCTTGGGTGGTATGAGAAAATATATGGATTATGTTATGCCTCTTTGGCCGCTGGTGCTGGATATGGTATCGGCGAAAGACATGAGCCAGAGACGCACTTGGTGCCACTAGTTCTAAGGGCGATTTTAGATGGAGGTGAGATAAAAATATTTGGCGACGACTATCCTACTGACGATGGGAGTTGCGTAAGAGACTATATTCATGTTTTAGATCTCGCTGACGCTCACTTAAAAGCGCTTGAGTATATTGTAAGACACAATAAAAGTATAACAGTCAATCTAGGCAGTGGGCGAGGGTATAGCGTTAAAGAGTTGATAAGTATTGCGCAAGAAATTGTTGGTAAAAAACTTAATCAAAAAATTGTCGAAAGACGAGATGGAGACGCCGCCTGCCTTGTAGCTAACAATGCCAAAGCTAAAACATTGCTAGATTGGGAGCCAAAATACAAAATTGAAGAGATTATTGCGAGTGCATATGAGTGGCACAAAAAAGGTATTAAGTGAAAATTTCTGTAATAACGGTATGCCTAAATAGTGAAAAAACTATAGAGAAGACATTTGCCTCAGTCCTTGCACAACGACATAGACCGCTAGAGTATGTTGTGATAGATGGAGTTTCTACGGATGGCACACTTGATATTTTGAGAGATTACGAGCCAAAATTTCAAGATGCTGGTGTTGATTTTTTATATATTTCAGAAAAAGATAGTGGAATATATGATGCCATGAACAAAGGCATAAAGAGAACTACTGGCGAGATTGTTGGAATTATAAACAGCGATGATTGGTATGAAGAGAGTTGTACTCAAATGGTAGCAAGTACTTTTGAAAAATATAGCCCGGATCTGGTCTATGGCACACTAAGACTACTGGATGATAAAAACGAGATTATGACGCTAAGATATAACTATGTTAACCTTCTAAAAAGAGAAATATTAAGTGAAGGGGCGCAGCATCCAACTGTTTTTGTAAAAAAAAGCATATATGAGCAGTTTGGCTATTTTTCGTTAGATTATAAAGTGGCAGCAGATTATGAATTTTTGGTACGATGCGCCAAAAATGGGTTGATTCTTAAAGCATTAGATGAGATTTTGGCCAATCATCAAATAGGCGGCATTAGCCATACTACACCCAGATTAGAGCTTTTAACGGAGATATTAAATATCCAGTTGACACATGGATTACTCTCAAAAGAGCAAGCTAAAAAGGATTTTGTGTATGCGCTTATTGAAGAAAAAATAAAATATATTGCCAGAAAAACCGCAAAATATTTTTACTGGCTTTTAAAAACTAATCGATTTTCAATAAGCTTGTTGGGGGGCAATGGGTGACAAATTTAGGAATTGTCTTTGGGTGGCAATCGAAACATTGCAGTTTATGGAGTGTTGCTACTTGGTGTAGTTGTACTACCGTAACCGATATTTTATCTATGATTTTTTGCGTGGAGCATACTAGATGAAAACAAAAATACTTATTTTAGGCGTCTCTGGAATGCTTGGACATAAGCTTTTTCTGCAACTATCTAAAAATAGTAAGTTTGATGTTTACGGCACCGTAAGAGGCTCAAATATAGACAGATGGTTTTTTGGGGAGGAGCTTAGTAAAAAAATTAGAATTAATGTGGATGGCGATAATTTTGATAGCATCATAAGAGCTATGGCATCTTTTGAGCCGAATATTGTTATAAATTGTATAGGATTAATCAAGCAAACGCCTTTGGCAAATGACCCCCTGAGCGCCATAACAGTAAATGCGCAACTTTCGCATAGAATATCGATGATTTGTAAAACTGCTAAGGCTAGATTGATACACTTTAGTACTGATTGTGTGTTTAGTGGAAAAAAAACTAATTACTCCGAAGATGACGAGACGGATGCGCAAGACCTCTACGGCAGGACAAAACTATTAGGAGAGGTTTGCTATCCACACTGCCTTACAATTAGAACATCAATAATCGGGCATGAAATAAAAGGCTATCTGAGCCTTATTGAGTGGTTCTTAAGACAAGAAGGCAAGACAAAGGGGTATAGCAAGGCAATATTTTCTGGACTTACTACGCTTGAGATGGCGCGAGTACTAGAGGAGTATATCATTCCAAATACGACACTGCATGGACTCTATCATTTGGCGGTAAATCCAATCTCAAAGTATGATTTACTTAAATTAGTCTCCAGGGCTTACAAAAAAGAGATTGAGATTGAGCTATTTGACAAATATTCAATAGATAGAAGCCTAAATTCACAAAAGTTTTACAAAGACACCGGATATACACCTCCGACATGGGATATATTGATAGAACAGATGCATAAAGATTATCTTGCCGGTAGCTATAAAACAGTATGCTAAGAGTAATGACGATTGTGGGCACTAGGCCGGAAATTATTAAGCTTAGCCGTGTAATATCCGAGCTTGACAGGCATGCCGAGCATATACTTGTGCATACGGGGCAGAACTACGACTATGAGCTAAATCAGATATTTTTTGATGAGATGGAGATAAGAAAGCCGGACTTCTTTCTTGAGGCTGCCGGCGATAATCCTGCAAAATCAATTGCAAATATTATTTCCAAATCAGATGAGCTTTTTGAAAAAATTTGTCCGGATGCACTCCTCATATACGGGGATACCAATAGCTGTCTTTGTGTAATTCCGGCAAAGAGACGAAAAATACCGGTATTCCACATGGAAGCCGGAAATAGATGCTTTGATCAAAGAGTGCCGGAAGAGATGAATAGAAAAATAGTAGACCATTTGAGCGATATTAACATGCCGTTAACTGAGCATGCCAGAAGATATTTGATTGCTGAGGGACTTAAGCCTGAAACTGTCATTAAAACCGGCTCTTGTATGAAGGAGGTCTTTGACTACTATGCCGCAAAGATAGACGGATCTGATATTTTAAATAGACTGGAGTTGGATAGTCGCAAATATTTTATTGCCAGCATTCATAGGGAAGAAAATCTTGATTTGGAGGAGAATTTTTCCAAACTTCCGTCAATATTAAATGCTATTGCCGACAAATACGGCATGCCTATTATATTTTCAACTCATCCGCGTACGATGAAGAAGCTTGCAGAGTTGAAAGATGGCTCACTTTCTTCGGCTATCAAAATATGCAAGCCTTTTGGTTTTTTTGACTATATCAAGTTGCAAAAAGAGGCGTTTTGTGTATTATCGGATAGTGGAACAATTGCGGAAGAGGCATCTTTGCTTAGCATCAATGCCGTCACTTTGCGTCTAGCGCATGAGAGACCGGAGGGGATGGACGATGGCGTACTGATAATGTCGCCCATAGATGAGAACTCTGTTTTGGATGCCGTAAAACTTGCCGTATCGGAGTCGTCGCATATCGGTATTCCGGCAGATTATAATGTGTCAAATGTTTCCAATAAAGTCGTAAAAATAATATATAGCTATACGGATTATGTTAATAGAACGGTCTGGAAAAAATAGAAAGGTAATTGGTAATGTCAAACTATAAAGAATATTTTTCAAAAGTGCATAGTACAAACGGTTGGCATGGCATCGATTCTCTGTCAGGAACAGGCTCTGATTTGGTGCAGACTGCCGTCATAAGAAGCGAATTGCCTCGTATTTTTAAGAGTTATAATATTGCGTCGATGCTAGACATTCCATGCGGCGATTTTTATTGGATGAGGCATGTCGACCTATCTAGTGTTAACTATCTTGGCGCCGACATAGTTGATGTAATTGTTGAAAAAAACAAGCAATACACCAAAGGCTTTATTGATTTTGCCGTTATTGATCTAATTAAGGATGAGTTACCGTGTGCGGATTTGGTATTTTGCAGGGATTGCCTGGTGCATCTTTCGTTTGCCGACGCTACAGCGGCTCTCAAAAATATAGTAAAAAGCGGATCAAAATATTTACTAACTACCTCATTTACAAATAGGGAGACAAACGAAGATATATCTACGACAGGGTATGCATGGCGAACTCTAAATTTGGAACTTGAGCCTTTTGGTCTTCCAAAACCGCTTTTTATTTTGAACGAGAACTGTACGGAAGGTGATGGTAACTATGCCGATAAATCATTATGCCTTTGGAGGATAGAAGAGTTAGGAAAAGTGTTGGATGCTTAGTTTGTTTGCTACAAAAAAATATCTTTTATACACACTGCCGTTTGCAAAATATATACCGGCGTTGTATCCAAAAAGATTGTCTATTTTTGCAACTACCAAGTGCAACTTGAGTTGTTTTTTTTGTAGGGACAAGGACTATAAGGGTGTAAATTTTGACTTTGAAAACTTGCCAAAACTAAAACGAGCCATAAAGTATGCAAAAATGGTTGACCTGACTGGATGGGGAGAGTTTTTGACATACAAAAATCACAAAGAGGTACTCAAATATGTTTGCGAGCAAAATCCAAAAAGAGTTATTATGCTTACCTCGAACGGCACTGTACTTACGGAAGATATAGGTCGTTTGCTAAGGGGAAGAATCAAAACATTTGTGATATCTATCAATGCGGCGACAAAAGAGACATACGAAAGAGATATGATAGGCGGCAACTTTGAAAAAACCATCGATGCGATTAAGTCATTTATGGCACAAATAGATAAAGAAGATGCAGGTGCGGTAGTGGCTAGTTTTGTGGCACATAAAAATAACTATCTTGAGATTCCGGAGTTTGTCAGATTGGCAAATGAACTTGGAATAAAGAGGGTATCAATAGGAAATTATCTAGTAAGAAAAGAAGAAGATATTCCCCTCTCTTTATTTTATATACAAAACGAATACAATGAAGCTGTATGGGAAGCTAGAAGGGTTGCTGAGAGCCTTAGTGTTGATATATCATATAGGCGGTTTGGTTCGGACAAAGAAAAAAATAAAGCGCCATTTGATTGTCAGGAGCCATTTGAGTCGTGCTATGTCGAGGCTGACGGCAGAGTTGGGGTATGCTGTTACGCAGGAAGCTACAGGCTTGGAAACGCATATAGCGAAGGCTTTGAAAATGTTTGGTTTTCAAAAGAGTATAACAAGTTGAGAAAATCTAGATATTTGGATGCTTGCAAGGTGTGTACCCCATTTATCCCTTTTGATGATAAAAGAGCTCATTTGGGCTCATACTACAAACAAGACGGAACGGTAGTTGGGACGAAATAAAACCGTCATACTTTTTGTGGCTATGGCGGAGAGTATACATACTGCTAGATGGCTAAAGCATGTAGACCGCTCGCTTTTCGATGTGCATATTTTTCCTAGTAAAGAGTTGGGATATGTCAATGAGGAGATTAAAGATGCGACGGTGTATCACTATTTCTCATGGAGTGGTTTTGGACATAATCAAACGGTAAAGACAAAAGCTATTTTTTTGCCGTTTAAACTACTGTTTTCCGTTTGCAGATATATTGTTCAAAGTAAATTTCCGGACTACAAGAATAGGCAACTATTCAGGCTAATTAACTCGCTAAAGCCGGATATTATCCACTCTATGGAATTTCAAGAAGCCTCTGCTTTGGTTCTTAACGCCAAAAAAAGGCATGGCGGCTCTTTTCCAAAATGGATAGCAACAAACTGGGGCAGCGATATTTATCTTTTTGGCAGACTTGATAAGCATAAGGCGCTTATCAATGAGATTTTGTCAAATTGTGATTATTATTCGTGTGAGTGCGAAAGAGATGCGGAGTTGGCGCATCGATATGGATTTAATAAAGATATTTTGCCTATTTTTCCAAATTCAGGCGGTTTTGATATTGATTTTGTAGGCAGGTTAAAAGGGTGGGCAAAAACATCTAGCAGAAAAAATATCATAGTAAAAGGTTATCAAAGCTGGTGCGGCAGGGCTTTGAATGTGCTTGAGGCTTTGAAAAAGATTGCTACTGAGCTGAAAAGTATGAATATCACGGTATATTTTTACTATGTGAACTATGATATGGAGATAGCTATTGAACTTTTCTCAAAAGAGTATGGCGTAAAAACAGAGATAATCCCTTTTGGCTCATCTCATAATAAGATGCTTGAATATTTTGCTTCGGCTAGAATTTATGTCGGACTTAGCATAAGCGACGCAATTAGCACTTCGTTTTTGGAGGCTATGGCGACGGGCGCTTTCCCGGTGCAATCGGATACTGCTTGCGCATGCGAATGGGCAAAAGATGGCGAAAGCGCATTTTTTGTAGCCCCAAACGATATAGAGCGTACCGCAGACCGTATTTTATTTGCTCTGCAAAACGACGATTTTGTTGACTTGGCAAGCGAAATCAATTTTTCGACGATAAGTAGCAGAGCCGACTCAAAGCAACTCGGCGCTCAAATAAATAAAATATATACAGCAATAGTAAATCAATCGGGTGTTTAGAATGAAAGTTTCAATCGTTATTTGTACAAGAAATAGAGCCGCGCTGCTTCCAACGGCTATTAAATCGGCGTTAAAACAAAGTTATGCAAATTATGACATTATAGTTGTCGATAACGGCTCTACCGACGAAACGAAATCTGTCGTAGAGAGGTTTTGTGTGGAAAATGAGAAGGTTCGATATGTCTACGAGCCAAATCCAGGGCTTCATAATGCTATGAAAAAAGCGTATTTTGAGATTTCAGATGCCGACTGGGTAACGGTATTGCATGATGATGATGAGTTTTTGGACGAGCATTTTATAGAAAAGTCAATTGCACTTTACAATCAAAACAATAACAATACGGTAGTTGCTATTTTCTCAAACCTATCATCTTATGTCGGTGTCGGGGATATTTCATATAGTTTTTACAATGACTTGACACAGGGCGAATATGACGGGTATACGCTTTTTTTTAACTCTAGAATAGGTACGGATGCGGGGGCTCTCATTAAAAGGAATGTGTTGCAAGGCTTGGAGCTGTTTGATAGTAATATTTCGAGCATAGACATAGAGATAATGTATAAGTTGCTTCTATGTGGTAATTTCTTGTATTTGGATACATATTCCTATAAACACAATGTGCATGAAAGCAATTTCAGCAAAATGGATATCAGTAACATATCAAATAGTATAAAAAGCGGTCTTGGTTTTGAAATAATCGCCGATTTTGCGGTTAGACACGGTAAACTTACCGCCGAAGTTGCTACAACATGGAAAATCAATAGAAGCGTGGATTGGTTGTCTAATATGACAGATAAGATAATTTTTGATTTTCAGGCTTTCATCGTAACTACATTTGAAGAGTTTGCAAATGGGCAAGAGATCTATATTTTTGGTAGCGGTATGGGTACCGATATTATGCTTGCGTATATCAAAAACAAGCGAAGTGACATTGTTGTAATCGGTATTTTGGATGATGTAAAAAACAAAACAATGAACGACATACCGTATATGCCGTATGAGCAAATACGAAAGGATATTCCGGTTGTGCTGGCATTAAGGAGCTATCTAAATGCTCATAAGGTCTCTATGAAGCTTACCGAATATACAAGCCATGAGAATATATATTGTATATTGGATTATGATGCAAGACAGTAAAAATCTCGTTATTCCACGCAGCTATAACTATATAGCTCTGTTTTTATCACTATCATGCAACCTTGCCTGCCCGTATTGCATAAACCTCAACGAAGAGGGCTCCACTCGTTCTAAGGTTTCAAGACGGCATCTAGGTGCGAAAGAGTGGATAGAGTTTTTGAATCGCCTCGAGATAGACAGGGACGATTTGCCTATAACGATTCAAGGCGGCGAGCCTACAATGCACAAAGAGTTTTATGAGATAGTAAACGGTGTTAGAGACGATGTGAAACTGGATTTACTTACTAATTTTATGTTCGATGTGGACGAGTTTATTGCTCGTGTTGACCCGAAGAAATTTACAAGAGACGCTAAATATGCGGCGATTAGGGTCAGCTATCACCCGGGGCAAAATGAGATAAGCGACCTTATCATCCGTCATCACAAGATGCGAGACGCAGGGTTTTATGTGGGGCTTTATGCCGTTATGACTCCGTGGAACGAAGCGCATATCAAAGAGGTGCAGGCGAAGTGCATAGCCGAGGGTATAGACTTTAGGGTCAAGGAGTATCTAGGCTTTGATGGCGATAAATGGCATGGCACATACAAATATCCCGAGGCAATAAGTCAAAAAGTCGAGAAGTATTGCGAGTGCAAGACTACCGAACTAATAGTAGGACCAAACGGAGGCGTGTATAGATGCCACTCTGACCTATATGAGAACAGAACTCCTGTATCATATGTGACTGATGAGGGGTTTGATATAGAGGATATATATAGACCGTGCTTTGTATTTGGTCATTGCAATCCGTGTGACATCAAGGTCAAGACCAATAGATTTCAGGAGTTTGGGCATACGAGCGTGGATATACGAAATATTAGAGAGTTGGCGGCAGATGAAAAACTTTAATTTTGACGGGCATAAGTTATTTTATAATTTTGAAACTGCCTACAATCTACTAACCGATAAACCTACAAATCCGGTATATATCGAGTACTCGCCTGTGGGCAACTGCAATCATAGATGTCTTTTTTGCGCATACGACTACATCGGATACCAGAGCAGAAGACTAGATAAAGATAAGACGATAGCCTCCATAAATGAGTTTGCGGCGTTGGGGGTCAAAGCTATGCTTTTTGCAGGAGAGGGCGAGCCTCTTGTTCATCCAAATATCGATGATTTTATTTTGGCGGCGCATGACTGCGGCGTTGATAGCGCTATATACACCAACGGTGCATTGTTTACGCCTAAAAGAGCCGAAAAAATACTAGATAAATTGACTTTTATTCGCATCTCATTCAATGGCGGCACACGAGAGGTTTATAATACCGTGCACCAGTCGGATGATTTTGATAAAGTTGTTGAAAATATCAAATTTGCCGTCAAATACAAAAAAGAAAATAATATAGAGACGGATATAGGGTTGCAGTTTGTGGTTATTCCTGAAAATATAGATTCCGTACTCGCTCTTGCAAAGCTAGGCGGCGAACTGGGCGTGGATTATCTAGCCATAAAACCGTTTGTGCAACACAACGACCAAAAAGGGTATCATTTTGAGCAAAACTACTCTTTAGAAGAGATAGGAAAAATACTTGATGAAGCTGAAAAATACTCTACCCCAGAGTATAAAGTAATAGCCAGAAAAGAGGCGTTTAGGAAGTATCATGAGCGCACTTATGATCATTGTTTGGCTCTGCCGCTATTTGGTGTGGTGCTTAGTGACGGCAATGTGTATGCGTGCGGGCCTTATCTCGGTGATGAGCGCTTTTGTTACGGCAGTATTTATGAAAGCGGCGTTAAGGAAATATATAAGGGCGAGAGGCGCAAGGAGATTTTGGAGTTTGCAAAACATAAACTTGACTGCAAAAAAGAGTGTATGCCAAACTGTAGACTAGACGCTATCAATAGAAGCTTGTGGGAGCTAAAAAATCCGACGGTTAAACATCTTAATTTTATATAGGGTCGTAATTTGGAAAAAATAGCGCTTAATATACGAAAAAATACGCTCAAGATAGCAAACAGCTCAAAAGGTCCGCATATCGGTACGGCGTTATCGTGTATTGATATGTTGACGGCCTTGTATTTTGATGTATTAAATATACCATCTTTTGAAGATGAGAATAGGGATATTTTTATTATGAGCAAGGGGCACGGGGCGATGGCGTTGTATGCTACTTTGTTTGAAAAAGGGTATCTTGGCGAAGATGAGTTTTTGAGCTACTACCTTAATGATGGGAGTTTGCCTGCGCATCTCGACAAAACAACATGCAAGGCGATAGAGGTCTCAAGCGGCTCTTTAGGGCACGGGCTTCCCATGGCGCTAGGGTTTGCACACTCAAAAAAACTAAAAGGGCTAGACTCAAAAGTATATGTGCTTATGGGTGACGGCGAGTGTCAAGAGGGCTCCGTTTGGGAGGCGGCAATGCTGGCTCCGAAGATGGGGCTTGATAACCTTGTCGTATTGATAGATAGAAACAACCTGCAAGGATACGGACGACCCAGCGAGCTTGTATCGTTCGACTCTTTGAGCGATAAATTTAAGGCGTTTAACTGGGATAGCGTCGATATTAACGGACATGATTATGTCGCTATAGCTGATAACTGCAAAACCAAAAGCGACAAACCAAAAGCAATAGTATGTGAAACCGTAAAAGGCAAAGGTGTCAGCTTTATGGAAGATGAGCTCAAATGGCACTACTTTATCGTAAGCGATGAAATTCATGCGAATGCGCTTACAGAGTTGGAGGAAGTATGAGAAACAATGCCGCAAATGTCGTATACGAGTATTGCAAACAAAACAAAAACGGCTTTTTGATAACAGGGGATGCCGGATTTGGCGTATGGGATGAGTTTCAAAAAGAGCTATCCTCTCAGTATATAAACCCTGGAATTAACGAACAGGCGACTATCGGAATGGCGGCGGGAATGGCGCTTAGTGGGCACAAGGTGTTTCTTTACAATATTATCCCGTTCGTGTTGTATAGATGCTATGAGCAAGTGCGAAACGATATTTGCTACCAAGATTTACCCGTAGTTTTGATAGGTATCGGAAGCGGCATAACATACGCTCCGGCAGGCATGACACACTATGCGCTTGAGGATATTGCGCTTGCTTGTACGATGCCGAATTTGGAGATTTTTTCCCCGTCCGACCCCTTGCAAGCAAGAAAAGCGGTTGAATACGCCATAAACTCAAAAAACCCTGTTTATATCAGAGTCTCCAAGGCGGGAGAGCCGATAATATCTAACGAAAGTGACGATATATCGAAGCTTTGTTTTTTAAAAACGAAAGGCGATGCGGCAATACTTTTTCACGGCTCCATAAGCGATGAAGCAATTGAAGCGGCTAATATATTGGAGAAAAACGGTATAGAGTCGGCATTGGTGAGTTGTCCAAAATTGAGCGTTGACAATAGCGATGAGTATGAGCAGCTTTTTAAAAATTATAAAAAAGTTTTTGTATTAGAGGAGCACTTTGAAAACGGCGGTTTTGGCTCTATTTTGATGGAATTAGGGTTTAGCCCGATAAAGATAGCCATCAAAAACCACTTTATACACAAAGTAGGAAATGCGAAGTATTTAAGAGGACTATACGGCATAGATGCAAAAAGTATTGCGGATAAGATAAAGGAAGAGCTATGAAGAGCGCAGCGGAGATAAAGCCAAATCAATCGAAGGCAAATAATACATTTTTTGATGAGCAAAATAGTTACTACTCCCAAAGTCCTGGCGACAATGTAACCAAACTAGAAAACTTTGCAAAATATGTATCAAGAGAGAGCATAACTAGGTTTTTGGCTAGAAACGAGGTGTTCAAAAAGCAGCTTGACATACATGGTTCCGTTATGGATTTTGGCGTTAGAAGGGGCGCTAGTCTTATGACATGGGCGCACCTTAGCGCCATATATGAGCCTGTTAACTACACAAGAGAGATAGTCGGATTTGATACCTTTGACGGGTTTCCTGAAATTGATTGTAGTAAGGATGTCGGAAGCTGCAACGAGATCATAGCCAAAGGGGCTTTGTCCGTGGAGGGCGGTATGAAAGAGGATATTGAGCGCTCAATTGTTATGCACGACGGCACTAGATTTTTAGGGCATATGCAAAAAACTAGATTGATTCAAGGCGATATACTTCAGACTTTGCCAAAGTTTTTGGATGAAAACAAACACACGGTTGTGTCGCTACTTCATGTAGATGTAGATATTTATGCGCCTACTAAGTGTATTTTGGAAAATGTGCTGCCTAGAATGCCAAAAGGGGCTATTATCTTGTTTGATGAGCTAAATATAGGTGTTTTCCCCGGTGAAACCGTAGCTGTTTTGGAAACGGTCGGCATTAATAAGCTAAAAATAAATAGATTTGATTTTTGCCCGAATATCTCGTATGCGATTTTGGATTAGGCGGTACAGGTGGGAGAGAGAGGCGCAATAGACAAGTATAAAATGGACTCCAATAAGATGCTATGGCATCTTGGAAATGTGGCTAAATGGCAAAAAGGAGAGAATGTAGCTCCGGTGCATATTGATATGGGGCTTAGCAAAGGGTGCAATCAACACTGCGTATTTTGCTACGGAATGTTTCAAGGTAATGAGTTTAAAAAAGGGTACGAAATCCATTTTTCCGGTGAGCCGCTATTTAACTTTCTCAGAGATGCGGCGGCACTAGGCGTTAAATCTATAGGCTTCATAGGCGAGGGCGAACCGCTTGTAAATCCTGATGTATACAAAGCCGTTCAGATAGGCAAAGATAGCGGTATAGATATAGCCATGGCAACAAACGGCGAGCTTTTGGATAAAGATGAAGCTTTGGAGATGCTAAAGCGGCTTACCTATCTACGCTTTAATGTAAGCGCCGGAACAGAGAGAGCATATCGTGATATTCACAAGGTTAAACCCGGTGTTTTTGATAAGGTTATTGAAAATATAGCGTATTGCGCTAAGCTAAAAAAAGAGCACAATCTCCCTGTTACGATAGGGCTTCAAATGGTCTTGATGCCTTATGCGATAGATCAGGTGATTCCTTTGGCAAAACTGGGCAAAGAGCTTGGCGTTGACTATCTTGTCGTAAAGCACTGTAGCGATAGTCCGGATAGAAGTCTGGAGATAGACCACTCCAAATATCTTGATGCGGTGGAGATATTTAAAGAGGCGGAGGCTATTAGTGACGAGAAATACGGAGTCGTTATTAAGTGGTCAAAGCTTACCAATGAGGGCAAGAAGTGCTACGACAAGTGTCAGGCGGTGCCGTTTTTTATGATGAGAGTGAGCGGAGACGGAAAGTTATTTCCATGCGCACAGTTTTTTGACCATAGGCAAGATGAGTTTATGATTGCCGATTTGAATAAAGTTCGATTCAAAGAGGCTATGTATTCAAAAAGATACAAAGAAGTTGTCGGTGCCATACAAAATCTTAATGTACACACAGAGTGTATGACCAACTGCAAGGAGAACTCTATTAATGAGTTTTTGTGGAACCTTACAAACAATAAGCCTGAGCATATTAATTTTGTTTGACGGATTTATATGCGGATATTAATTGTTGCGCCAAAGTATAGAGATAAATATGGCGAGTATTACGAGTTTCCACTTGGTCTAGCCTGCATCTCTGCCGTTTTAAAAAAAGAGGGGTATGCGGTAGAGTGTATAAACCTAAATCATCGCATGGGATCGTCAATAGATGTTTTACAAGAGTATCTGAGTCAAAATGCGGTTGATTTGGTTTGTACGGGTGGGCTGTCTGCACACTATAACAAGATTGACGAGATAGTAAAAGTTGTAAGGGGTGTTAGACCGGAGATAAAAATTGTTGTTGGCGGCGGTATTATAAGTAGCGAGCCAAAACTAATTTTTGAAGCTCTTGGCATCGATGTAGGTGTTTTGCAAGAGGGTGAAATAACCATTTGTGAGTTGGTAGCGGCTATCATAGCAGAGCGTGATATGGCTGAAATAAAGGGTATAGTTTATAGGGGTAGTGATAACGATACCGTTGTGACGCAACTTAGGGAGTCTATAGAGGATTTGGACGCTTTGCCTTTTCCGGATTATGAGGGTTTTGAAGTGGATAAGTATCTGGATATGCAGATGCCAAACGATAATTACTACATGTATCCGCTAGACAAACCCCGCATTTTACCGGTTATCTCCACTAGGTCGTGCCCTTTTAGCTGTACTTTTTGCTATCACCCGCTCGGCAAACAATATAGAAAAAATTCCCTCGACTACTTCTTTTGCTGGCTTGAAATGCTAGTTGCGAAATACCAAATAAATATGGTAGCGATACTTGATGAACTATTCTCTGTTAATAAAGATAGAATGATGGAGTTTGCGGAGCGTATGAAAAGATACAATCTTTTGTGGATAGCTCAAATGCGCGTCGATGATGTTGATGATGAGACACTTGAGAAGCTGAAGGCTTCCGGCTGTTTTTATATTAGTTATGGGATTGAAAGTGCGGACGATACGGTGCTTAAGAGCATGAAAAAGAAAATGAAAATATCCGCAACCGAGACGGCGTTGGCCCTCACAAAAAAGCACGGTATCGGAATACAGGGTAATTTGATTTTTGGAGACCCCAAAGAGACGGTAGATACATCGGAAAGATCATTGGCATGGTGGCGCAACAACAGAGAATATCAAATTAACCTTGGAATGATAGAGCCTTACCCTGGGACTCCTATATATATTGATGCGGTAGCCAATGGTAAGATAACGGATAGAATGGAATTTATTAAAAAAGGGTGCCCGCCGCTTAACCTTAGCGAAATGAGTAGCGAGGAGTATATTCGGCTATCGTCAAAAGTTGTTACAATGATGCTAGAGAACAGAATTTACGCCAAAGTTCTTAAAAGCGAAAAAATGGGCGTCGTTGACTTTAAAGGGAACATCTATCGTTTTGTGGTTAAATGTCCGCATTGCGGTAAAGATGTAGAGTATGCAAATATGCATCAGACGGAGCGGGGTATTTTTAAGCTGGGCTGTAGAAAATGCAATCAGCGGTTTGATTTGTCGCCTATTGATGCTTTCCCTCAAAACTATAGCGGTATTCAAGAGTTTATTGATTTGTCTAAAAAGTTAATCAAAACCAACACCCCGCTTTGCGTCATACCTTGCGTAGATGAGGGTAGATATAGAAGTAGCATGGAGTTGCTACTTGGTGAGGGCTGGAAGAAATTAAATATTGCATACTATTTTGACGGCGATATCGGTAAGTCTGGAAAAAAATATTTGGACGGCGTAATTACACATTTTGGGGATGGCAATATGCTGTTGGAGTTGGATAAAAACCATATCTTTCTTATTCCGCCGACATATAAAGCACAGACATCTCAAAACATTAAAAAATTTCTTTGCGAACTCGGTATAGACGAGAGTAGAATTATTCAGGCGGCGCATATATGAAAATACTAATAATAAAACTAGGGCTCTCGGAGACGCTTGATGCGGAGGTCGGTCGTGTAAGTTCGCTAGGGGATATACTAAGAACCACTCCAATACTGTCAGTGCTAAAAGAGAAATATGAAAATTCAAATATAACATGGCTTGTAGATGAAGCTCCATACCCACTTCTTAAAGGCAATCCGTATATAGATAGGATTTTGATTTGGGATAGTTTTGTCGGTTTTCAGCTACTGGCGGAGAAGTTTGATATCGTAATTAATCTTGAGAAAATAGCCGGTCTTTGCGCCATAACAAACAAAATTAACGCTTGGAAAAAATACGGTTTTAGGTTTGATGAAAATATTGGTTCTTATAGCGTATATGACGGCGCCGAATACGCTTTGGAGCTATGCACGAAGCACGAAACAAAAATAAATAATGACAAAACATGGCAGCAGATTTTGATAGAGATGATAGGCGGCAAGTGGGAAGAACAGCCGTATTTGCTGGGGTATAAGCCAAAAAGCATTGTAAAATTCGACATAGGTTTTAACTATAAGGTTGGACCAAAATTCCCAGAAAAAGCGTGGTCTCATGATAAATGGAGCACTCTTGAGACAGTTTTAGTCAAAGATGGGCTTAGTATTGATTGGCAACAGGGGCTAGAAAATCTATATGAGTATATCGAATGGATAAACTCGTGCAAAACAGTTGTTACAAACGACAGCTTGGGGTTGCATATAGCATTGGCTCTTGGCAAGCCCGTCGTGGCGTTATTTGGTCCGACAAATGCAAAAGAGGTTTATATGTACAACAATAGCCTCTATATTCAAAAAGAAAATATTAACGACATAAGTGTTGAAGAGGTTTATGAGGCTCTGCTTAGTGCTAGATAGGATGCCTTTGGCAAACATGGAAAGATTTCGAGAAGATGAGCTTTTGCGGCTAATAACCGCCACGCTATCAAAACAAAATTACGAGCTTCCTGCGCAAATATTAAAGTATGAGTTTTTGGACAAAGGCTACAAGATAATTCTACACGGCGCAGGACTTCATAGCGAGAGGCTACTTCGCAATTTGACGCCGACAGACAAAGATAAAATAGTTGCGATAAGCGATAAAAATAGGGCAGGGGCGTATCTGGATGGCTTTTTGATTTGTAATCCGGCAGAGTGTTTAAATATTGATGTTGATTTTTTTGTGCTCTCTAGTGACATCAATCAAAAACTGTTGCAAAATGAGCTTCTCTCATACGGTATAGACAAAAATAAGATTGTAGACCTTTATCAACATGCTAATTTGGCAAACTATATAATGCCTCACAGGCAGACAAATAGCGTTTCGGATGACATAAACGCTTTGCACAACCCGCTCACGATTGTTAGCAACTCCATGGGACTAAATCATCTAAAAATTATTAAGTTTCTAGCTCAACACTTTGATATAACAATCCTAACCTCAAGCTCAAAAATACAATCATTGGATATATTGGATTTTTCCGATTATTTTGATATTAAGCTTTTTGACTCCCCCGCCGAGATTATTGATAGCGTCGCCAAACTTGAAAAAGGTTGCATTCTAACGATTAACGGCATATATTGGAATTCACTCGGCGCAGTCACTACTTTGTATTCAAATATTCCGGCATTTGCGCTGTTTATTGATATTTTAAGTAGCGCTTTTGAGAGTAGGGACGAGCTTAGTAAGTTTTGCGATGCAGACAATGAGCTTTTGGCTGAAGAGATCTTGTGGCGCTATAGTAGTGGAGTTATTTTCAAAGAACATTTGGATTTGGCAAAAAATAATATAGAAAAGTATAGCCCAAAAGCCTACATCCAATTTGCTGATTATTGTGATGGCGCCGTTGTTGTGGAGCGAAAAAGAGAGTATTCGCGCGACTTTGCATTTGTATATGCAGGAGGACTTGTCGGCGACGAAGGTGACCCAAATTTTGGACATCATTCAACTATTTTAGAGGTGGCAAAAAAAATTAATTCTTTTGGCTTTAAGTTTGATGTATTTAATGCTTATGACAAAACTGGTTTTGAGAAGAGATATTATACATCGTATGAAAACGAGCTTTACTCATACAATGGCGCTCTGTCTATTTTTGAGTTGCCGCACAAGCTATGTGATTATGATTTTGGTGTTGTGCTTTTTGATTTTGCAGCCGAGGGCGTCGAAAATATAGATTACTACCAAAAAGGTGGTTTTTCTAAGATAATGGCATACATTGAAGCAGAAATTCCTATAATTATCTCCAAAGAGACAAAATTTATGGCGTCGCTTGTGGAAAAATACAACATAGGAATTGCCGTGCCATGGGATGAAATTTCTAAAATACAAGATTATCTTATTGCCGAAAATCTTACCAAATGGAAAGAAAATATAAGAGAGGTTAAGCGCAAGTTGTCATACAATGAGAATATAGACACTTTGATCGATTTTATTGAGGCGTGTAAATAAATATACACCAAATTAGTTCTACAGAAGGAAAACAATGCCATCTATTGCAAATATTAAGCCAGGTCAAAAGATAGCGATTTATGGATATGGAGAATATGGGAAAATCCTTGAGTGTCTTATTTATCAAAATACGCAAGCAACGCTAGTAAGTATTATTGATGATAATAAAATTGGTCAAAATAGTACATTTCATAAAATAACCATAGAAAATTTCGAGCAATTTTTAGCAAAATATGATAGCAATATTATTGTTATCATGGGAGCAATAGACGCAGATATCACCTGTGCTATTTCGGAGAAGCTACAAAAGCACGGCATTGAATTTTTATGTATTGATGAGTTGTCAGGATATATACCGCTTATTCATTTGTTTACGAATGATGATTTAAATACCAATCAAGCAAAAATAGATAAGTGTGTAAATATGTTCGACAGAGAGGTCGACAAAGAGCTCTATCGTTTTTTGATTAATTTTAGAATAGTTGACAATTTTTATTTTAAAAAAACAGATTCAAGTTTTGTTAGAGAATGGGCTAGGCAGTATTCTGATTTTATAAATCCGAAAAATATTAGTGTTTATTTGGATGGTGGACTATTTGAAGGCTATACAACAAGTCTAATGATAAAAAATTTGTTTAACGATAATCAAAATATCCACATTTACGGTTTTGAGCCATTAAAAGATATTTTTGAGAATAGTCATTTTAAAACTAATATTGAAAGTTCATGCAAATTTACACCAATATACAAGGCATTGTGGAATAAAAAAACAACTCTTAATTTTTGTGTTCAGGGAACGGCGTCGAAAATATTAGAAAATTCAAACGCTGATGTGAAAGTCGAAGCAATTAGTATAGATGAGTTTGTGAAAGAAAATAAGATCTATAAAGTTGATTTTATTAAACTAGACATTGAGGGTGCGGAGATAGAAGCAATTGCAGGGGCGGCTATGACTATCGCAAGAGATAGACCACAATTGGCAATATCAATTTATCACAAAAAAGAGCACCTATATGAAATACCGTTGCTATTGAATGAAATGTGCAAAGATTATAATTTTAGATTAGGCAGATACGATTTAAATATTGCAGAAACAATTTTATATGCAATACCGAAAGAGATAAATATAGTTGAATGCTGATTTCTATCATTTATAGACAATAACAAAATAAAGGATTATGTTTGTTGCAAGATAAGTATGAAAGATATTTGATATACGGTTGCGGCAGGGTTGGTCTGTCTTTAGCCTCTTACCTATCGTCAAATCATAAAGAGTTTAAATTTTATGATGATTACATGAAAGATGGGGTAAATATCTTAAAGTCTATTGATGAGATTGCGATATTTTCTCCTGAGTGCATATATATAGCGATAGATGACAAAAGCATACAGGAACAAGTTGTAAAAAAATTTACAAATATAAATTGTGAAATTTTGACATTAAATAGAGATGAAATTGAAAGGTTGGAAGTTTTTAATCTTGCATCTATTTTTTGCGAAAGAGTGGATATAAATATATTTGAAAAGAACTGCTTTTTGGATGCTATGCAAAAAGGCTATTTGGACGGCAAAGCATCTTATAATTTTAGCGTTGGTCTTTTTGATTCATATTCATATAATGATATTAAAGTAGAAGCAGATGATGTGGTTATAGATGCCGGTGCGTCTTGTCCGGAGTATCACGACAACACTACGGCATTTTTTGCATCAAAGACAAATAATATAGTTCACTCTTTCGAGCCTATGCCGCAAAGCTTTGCTAATCTGAGTGCCGCAATGTCTGATGTGGAAAATGTAAAACTATACCCTCATGCAATAGGGGATGAAAATAAGAGTGTTTTTTTTAAAGTTAATTATTCTGCTAGTTGTATAGTGGATGATAAGGGATGGTCTGATAATACCGTAGAGGTTCAAATGGTTAAGCTAGACGACATTGTGGACGGTAGGGTTGATTTTATAAAAATGGATATAGAGGGGAGTGAACTGGCTGCGCTTAATGGTGCTCAAAATATGATAAAACAATATAGGCCGAAACTATCAATATGTATCTATCATAGACCGCAAGATATTTATGAGATTCCGGAGTATATCAAAAGACTAGTTCCGGAATATAAAATTTGGATTGTAAACAATGAAGGGCACTATTGGATGGGTACCAAGATTTTTGCGAAAGTGTATGAATAAACCAAATGTTATTATCGGTTATACT
>JFJP01037013.1_pt1 | contig 62747 bp, 55 predicted proteins | sample 431651 | NCBI WGS metagenome assembly JFJP01 (sample SAMN02602958, study PRJNA72255) | Microbial mat metagenome, whole genome shotgun sequencing project. | biome: fresh water; feature: sink hole; material: water; isolation source: purple microbial (photo- and chemosynthetic) mats found in... | reverse complement strand
CAGGAGTTCCTGTGTTTCCAACGATCACTTCATCAACTTGATCAGAAGGAATGCCATGCTTATCCACCAAGTGGCGAATGAGGTAGTGGCCAAGATAAGGAGCCGCGATTTCTTTTAATTCTGCTCCACTTTTCACACAGGGAGTACGTTTTCCATCAACCAGATAGACTGTTTTCATATAGGTCCTTTGAATAATAAAAAGTGTTCGAAATTAACCCTTCTATCATAATTCAAGGACCCTATCTTCTGAAGGCAAAAGCATTTCTGTCGGGCATAATCTAAGTCGCGTCAAAAATAAAAACCCCCGGCAAGGCCAGGGGTTTTTCGAGGGGAACAATCAATGATCGCCGGGGTTAGAAAACTACTACCGCACCAGCGAAAATCGACAAAGCGTTGGCATTAATGATTTCCGTACCTAACTCACGAAGACGTCTTTGATCCGGGTTATTAAATGGGTTCTTCGAACTTTCTGAAGAAAGAGAATTACCTAGACCCGTTGCATAGGCAGCTTCAATATTGATTCCGAAACCTTTTGTGATCATGATTTCAGTACCACCCATAACGGTTCCAGAGAAAAAGCTCGTTTGGAATTCTTCTCCGCCGAAGTTATACTGTTGCATTCCAGACCAAGTAGAATTTTGGTTATTCTCAGTATACTTCGCAGTCGCACGGTTATAACCCAGGCCTGCACCAATATAAGGGCGGAAACGTTCACCTTTAGTGATAAAGAACTTACTATAAAGATCAATTCCCATGGTCTTATACTGAATCTCACGAGACTGATAACCCAGACCATAGTTTTGTGCAGAATATGTATTATTCGCAAAATCATTCGTCTTAAGACCCGCGTAGTTCAAACCAAGACCCATGCTAAAACGAGTCGTGATATTTGATTCAAGTCTTAATCCGGCAGCGATTTCAGCTTCTAATTGCTCTATCTTACCGTTGTATTGTGTTGAACCAGCAAAAGGGATCAACTTAATTTCTTCGAATGGGGCACCAGAGGCAGTTGCAGCCACTGGAGCATCAACTACAGAAGTTGCAGCAGCTTGCTGAACTTGTACTTCCTGAGCAACCACTTCATTATTTCTGTTGCCACGAACATACTTATCACAATCTTTGCCTGGAGTTTCTTCCATCAAACATTTAATTTTTTTGTTGTACTCTTCAATATCTTTCTTCGCTGACTTTTTGTTATCAAGATAATCTTCAGTTGTATCTGAAAGCTTCTCAGTCGTTCTGCTTAACTCTTGATAGCCCTTCGTTTTATCTTTGTTCAGCTGAACTTCATTTTTTTGTTTTCTGATTTCGCTCTTGATCTGCTCAAGCTCTCCGTCAGTTACTTGTTTCTCTTTAAGGTACCCATCCACATCTATCGGGTCAGAGTTTAATACCTGCTCTTCACTTTGTGCATAGGCAGCACTAAAGCTTAGGGCAAGCATCAACGCTAATAGGTTTCTTGATTTCATACATTCCTCCTCGAAAAGGATATTCCAGATCATTTTGATGGAAGTGTACGTCAATAACGCAACGCGCTGCTAAAAATTAAAGAGAGGGTGTAAATGTTACATTATCGTGGCAATCGAAACTTCTTATACTGGAACTGGGGATCAAACATAGCCTTATAGAACTGCATGTGGACGTTGATGTAACTATCTTCATTTGTTAGTAAATACTTCTGAAAACTCTTAAAAAAGGTAAGACCCAAAGACACACAAACAACGATCATGAGCATGTACTCAATGGAGGTCTGGCCTTTTTCTTTCAGGTAGTTACTTAGCTTCATAGGTTCAATTATACCCTAAACTCCCTCAATTCCATAACAAAGGGCCAAAAGCCCGAATGAGCGGTAACGGAAAGGCCCCCAGTACTCAAAACCCGCGATATTCTTATCCTGTACGGCAACCTCCAAAGGCAGTCGGGTTAGTACCGGTGCCTCAGATTTTCGATTTTCCCGAAGCTCCCGCAGATCGAGCGTCACGCTCTGAACCCCTCTGGACTCAGAATTAACCTCCTCAAAGGGGGTCGCTTTGACATCTTCACGGTAAGCAAGTCGGATCTCCTTCTCATAAAACTCTGCCTTTGATCCTGGAAGTTCGGGGTAAGGGAAATGATAAAATGCAGCTCCCACTCCTCTGCCCAGTACTCGGTAAGGCCGCTCAGAACCCAACGATTCATTGTGGGCGATAAAAGTCAGATCCGTCGGTGGGATCGGTGAAGAGGCGCGCTTAACTGGCGCCATCAGAATTTTCCTAAAGACGGGAAACTTAGATTTCACCTCAAAGGGAACACTCTCGGGCAAATGAGCAAAGAAAAGAACACGATCTCCGGAGATCACTCCTTCAAAGCTCTCTAGCAAAAGATTTTCGAACTTTCTGTCATGCAGCTGCCAATACTGAATAGAGCTCTCTTTAAAATCCCCGCCCAAAAGCAATAAACGCCGCTTGAGCTGAGTCGTGAGGAAAAAATCCTGCAATCGATAGATAGGAGAAAGCATACGAAAAAAATAAAAAGGAATTTCTTCAGGAGGAAGATGCGTCTTCAATTTTTCTTCTGCTGATACACCAAGGAGATGAATCAGGCCTGCGTACTTGAGATCCTTAGACTCAGAGTACTCCTGATTAATCAAATCACCAAAACGAGTATAAAAAGTTTTTATCCATTTCGGGCCTTGAAGCTCAAAACGCAGTCCACGAGGTCTTTTACAGGAATCAAAACAGGCCGTTTCATAGCGACGAAGCTCTTCAAGAAAATAGGTATTAAAGGATTCAGGAGAATCGTTATAGAGCATATCCAGATCAGTTTTATCCAGAAGCTCAGGAAACTTCCGCAAAACCTCTCTTAAATTCTCAAAAGGGCTTTGACCCAATTTCAGTCGCGTCTGGGTAGTCACAAACTCGACTTTGGCAGGCAAAAGAAATTGTTTCAGATCAAGCAGTTCAGGAATGTCATAAATTTTACCTAAGCGCAGAAGCGAAAAGACTTCCATCTCACTAAGGTAATGAAAATGATAACTGTCGCCCAGAAAGCGTGAGTCATCGATCAAAAGTGTGGTGCGATTTCGCTTGAGAGAAATAAGTCCACGAACCAGGGACATTAGGCTCATGCCAACAAGAATTTCCTGATACCGGTTCTTTAACATGAAAGGACTTCCTTCTGAAACTTCGGATACGAATCAATTTGAGTTCTTAGTCTATCATGAACTTTGAAGTCGGAGATATCTTCTGAGAGCCAATTAAGAAATTCCTGATTATTTTTGACTTCTTTCATACTGCCGTAGGACTCTGCCAGGTCAAACTCCGTGGAGCGGTGATTCACTGGCCCGCAACTCAGATGCTCACTGCCGGCAACTAAAGGTTCTAAAATGGAATGAACACTCACACCAAAGCCGCCGCCCACATAGGCCATGGAAAAATCGGCATATAGCTCGCACAGGATACCTTTTTTATTAACAAGCACAGTAGAGCCCAGAGGAGCAGTTGGTATTTCATCAGAGAGGATTTCAAGCTGGCGCCCAAAGCTCTCCAATTGCAGACGCATGTTTTCAATAATTTCTGGTTTAAGCTGATGGGGTACAATCACCAAAAGAATATCCTGCGGAAGGTCCTTGAGAAGAAATAGATCCTCGGGCCAGGCATTCCCTACTATCAGGCGTTTGTTCCGAGGGTACTTATCCATCAAATTTTTTAAGACCTGATACTGTGGAAAGATTTTAGCAAACTTCTCTTGGCGCTTTTCCATGCGTCTTTTGATTTGCTCCATCCGAAAATCATAAATAGTTCCGGTTAAGCCCAGAGTCTTACCTTGTTCATAATCATTTTCAGTCGCAAAAATAGTAAAATCGGAGGCACGCAAAAAGGCGCGTTTGAGAAACGAAATACGTTTGCCTTTGACTCTTTCTTTTTTAAAAGTAACCCAGACGAATTTCATTTTATGACCAGGCCCAAAACTCCAAACCAGAAATTCGGGAAAAAGATCATATCGAACCAGAACCAAATTGATAGAGGTGATCCATTTTGAAAAACTTAAACCAAGAATAGGATATCTGAGGTAGCGGATAAGTTTAGGGTGGCGCTCATACAATTCAATTACACCTTTCTCCACGCTGGGAGAAAAGAAAACCAGCTCCAGTCGTTTGCCTTCAAAGAGAGCATCATCAATCAGGCTTGCCACCTGCTGAAACTCTCCTTCACTGGAAAATTCAAAACAAAGGTCGGCCTTAAGTCCATCAAGCTTAAAACTTCTGCAGCCAGGCTCCGTTTCATTTTTATTTTCAAAAGCTCTGCGCTCCTGAACCTTAGGAACAAAATAAAGCAGTCCCTTAAGAATAGTCAGGACGGGTAAATAAACGCCGTACAAAAAAGCGCGCCCCAAATACCAACTCATGAGTGAACTCCCATGCTGACATAGGTTTCATAAACCTCACCCACCGTGATCTCTTGCATGCAATAAACTTTGTCACGAAAGCACGCCTTGGAGCCCGTCGTTGAGCAGGGTTTGCACCACAATTCTTTGGAAACGTATTTTGATTTTGAACCGTGAGGGGCAAATCCAAATCGTGGATCAGTCGGTCCAAAAATGGTGAGGCATGGAACTCCATGGGCCTCAGCGATGTGATTCATCCCGGAATCATTGCCAATACAAACTTCGGCTCCTGCCAGGATGCTCATGGATTCTTTCAGAGAAGTTTTTCCCTGAAGATTAAGTAGACGCTCGGACTTTATCTCTGCGAAGGCTTCACAAAACTTATCCTCTGGTCCGGCCAGGATCACAACTTTATTATTGGTGGAATTGAGAAGTTTTTGCGCCAACTCCACGAATGACTTCACCGGCCAGCGCTTGGGAGCAAATGATGCAGACGGCGCGAGGACAATATATTTTCCGTCAATTTTATATTCGGGAAGGTGTCCCAGGGAAGTCATCTCCAGGTGAGGCCCGTGGATAAAATCTTTGGTTCTGCGGACTCCATAAGAATCAAAAAACATAGATTCAAAATCGTTAATGATCCTCTGTGCCTGTGGCTCGAGTCCAAAGACTCTCTGACTGATAAGCCGCTTAAAGAATGTTCCCTTAAGTTTAGTCAGTAAAAACCGCTCCCAGCGCCGCTTATCAATGGTCAAGGCCGGCGTGGTCCAATAATTGAGGCGCAGCCGAAAAGATCGCAGGGTCGCATGGAGGTCCATGATCAGATCAATGGGAGTCTCATTATCGAGGTGATCAATTTTTTGGATCAGATGTTTCCACGTCTCACCTCCACGGCGGTTAAACGTAATCACGTTATTAATGCCGGGGTGAGAATCAATTAACGACGCAAATTCCTGTGAGGTCACAAAGGACAGCTTTATATTGTTCCCATAGAGGGAACGTAACCAATTGACCGTTGCTGTTTGTAGGACCACGTCTCCCATGCTGGAGAAGCGGATGAGAAGGATATGCATGGGTTAATTATAGGGAATCGTAAGTGAATGAGCAAAGAATATCAGTAACCCATCATAAGGGGAGAAATCTCTCTCGATTTGTGATTCTTTAAGATTTTCTGATTATAGTCATCTACAAATTTTTTATACTTTTCCCACTTTTTGCTACCAAGCAGCTTTGCATAGTCCTGATGGAGCTTCTCCTCTAGCGCAATCTCTTTGCGTCGATCCTGAAAACTCATACGGCCAGCATTTCGATGCTTCTTATATAGATTTCCTGTTTCCTGATAGAAATTATTAGTTAGCTTTACCTTTTTCTTTAAGACGTCGTCTGGCAGCTCAAGCTCTAAAAGAAAATAATCATTTTGAGCTCTGGTGAGTTCCTCACTTGCTTGAATAAAAGTTTGTTCGTCTTGAACAATAATTTGGTCTTCATCGGTATTTGCGTCCGATGTATTTACCATCATCGCGCCCTGGGGATGAGGCATCTTTTGCATTTGAGCTGGTTGAGTTTGTGATTGAACACGCTCAACTTTGTGTTCCATGATGATTCTCTCAATCGGCGGCTGACTCTTCACCTGGAAGTATAAAACTCCCAGCACCACATTCAGAATCAAACTTGCAACCAATAAAACTTTCATTAGTTGTTAAGCAGTCTGGCCGCTTCTTTAGCGTGATAAGTCAGAATCACATCCGCTCCCGCACGTCTGAAGCACATAAGGTTTTCCATCATGACTTTATCATGATCAATCCAGCCGTTTTGAGCAGCAGCTTTAACCATGGCATACTCACCGCTCACGTTATAAGCCGCAATTGGGAGAGTGAAACTTTGTTTGAGGCGATAAATAATATCTAAGTAAGGAAGACCTGGTTTTACCATCAGGATGTCGGCACCTTCGGCTTCATCCAGTGCTGCTTCTCTCAAAGCCTCTTCGCCATTGGCCGGATCCATTTGATAAGTTTTTTTATCACCTTTTTTAGGAGCTGAATCCAAAGCGTCCCGGAAAGGACCATAGTAGCCTGAAGCGTATTTAGCAGTGTAACTCATGATCATGGTGTTATGAAAACCTTCGCGGTCCAAAGCATCTCTGATAAAGCCCACGCGTCCGTCCATCATATCTGATGGCCCGACAATATCCACACCGGCCTTGGCCTCACAGATTGCCTGCAGCGCCAGCACTTCTAAAGTCGCATCATTTAAAATTTCACCGGTTTTAGGATCAACTAAACCGTCGTGACCATCTGAAGAATAAGGATCAAGAGCGATATCCCCCATGACCATCATATCCGGCAAAGCTTCTTTAACCGCACGAATAGCGCGAGCATTAAGCCCTTCAGAGTTATAAGACTCTCGAGCGTTAGCAGTTTTAAGATTGTCATTGATCGCTGGAAAAAGAGCGACACTTTTCACACCGAGTGAGTAGAGCTCTTTAGCTTCAGTGACTAATTTATCGATTGAGAGGCGGTCATAACCTGGCATAGATTTAATCGGAATCTTCTGGTCCTTGCCCTCAATAACAAACAGCGGAGCAATTAGTTGCGCGGGACTTAAAAAATTCTCACGAACCATGGAGCGAATCACTTCATTTTGACGGTTACGTCTTGGGCGAATCATCATAGGAATTAAACCTTTTGCGCTGCCATGGATTTAAAAACCACGGCGTACATTTGAATTTGTTTCATCATAGCGGCCAGACCATTAGAGCGGTTCATTGAGAGATGCTCAGTGATACCGACTTCAGATAAAAATTCTGGTTTGGTAGAAAGGATTTCATCAGGGGTGGCGTCAGAATAAACCGATGTAAGAATACCCACGATGCCTTTAACTAAAATAGCGTCTGAGTCGGCGTGAAAATAAACTCTCCCGTCCTTGAATTCCGGATAAAGCCACACCTGGCTTTGGCAGCCTTTGATTTTATATTTTTCTTCCCGTTTATCTTCAGGATAGGCAGGAAGGTGCTTGCCTAGGACAATAAGCTCTTTGTAGCGGTCTTCCCAGTCTTTGAACTGTAAAAACCTGGCCTTAATCTGAGTCGTTCTCTCTGTCATTTCCACGTCTTTTCCCCATTTTAAGGCCCTAGTATGTCGCTATCACCGGATTTAGTCAAAATGCCTCAATAAAAAACACTGTAAAATTTAAGGTTTTTGCTCGGAGCACCGAAAAATAAGAGTATGAAACCTGCAAGTGAGCCACATATGTCCATTGATCTGAAACCGCTAAGCGACGAAGTCATCCATAAAATGGGTTATGGTCCCCATGATTTGTGGATTGTGAAGCATGAAGAAGAAGTCTTTGGACCTTTCGAAGTTGAATCCCTTAAGCACTACGCCGTTGAGAATGAGCAGTTATTGCACCACTCATTCGCCTCTCGCATGGATACCAATGACTGGCAGCCGTTTTTCTCACACGCTCATTTTCAACCGATATCGGATCATGCCAAAGCAGAAGAAAAATACTGGATTATGATTAAAGGCCAAAAAGCTGGGCCTCTCTCTCGTCTGGACATTGATAAAAAAATGGAATTAGAAATACTATCATTGTCTGATCATGTGTCAGTTGATGGTGGGGAAACCTGGCAGAAATTTTTTAATCTCGAAAGCTTTGTTCCCCAGGATGCGCCCGTAGCTGCCCCTCCTGTAGCACCACTAGAATCAAGTTTTCAAAGGGCCAAAGAAGAGCTGAATGAATGGATGGATAATCACGAGCGGACTGGCTCGCATCTGGGATTAGCAGCTCTGACTTATTTGGACCAGCACCGAAATAAAGGTGGGCTGAATCTGGAAGAGATGGATCTTAAATCTCTGGCAGAGACAGAGGTTAGTCGTTCTTTGAAATGGGCCATTCCTTCGGCATTTGCCGGAGTTGGAGTTCTGGCGATGGTGGGAAATTTTATTTTATCACCATCAATGTCGACTGATATTGGATCAGCAAAAGAAGAAAAATCAGAATCAATTGAGCAGACGAAAACACATACTGCAAGAAATCCCTCGCAAATGAACCGTCGACGCCCGGCCAGTTATCGTCCGGCAGAAAACCAGCGCTCAGCTCTGACCCAGGCCCCACCGATGAATCCTAGCGAATACCCTACTCATGTAGAAACCCACTATAATGAACCTGACCCTATGATTGATCCCGTCTCTGAAGCGGAAAATAATCCGGTCCCTGAGTCCCAAGAGCACTCGCTGGTGAATAATAATGTTCCGGGGAATGAAACCTTGGACCAAGTTATGGCCGGAGGGGAACAAGATCCACCTCCAGAGCAACCAGTTATTGAAGAGGCCAGCGATTTCTAAATTCCGCCATGGCCTTTCCATCATGCTTACGTAGAATTTTACACCCACATTCCTGTGCTTCAAAGCTCATGGGTTTAAAGACTTGAAACTTACCGCCTTCAATGTACTGAGCAAACTCTTCTCTGAATTTATCTCTCGCGTCCCATTCAAAACAAGTCATGAGAAGATTTCCAATATCAGTGGTCTTTCCTTGCTGGATTTTAAACTGCAGTGGGACTGTGGCTTCTTTTTCAAGATGACCCCGCAAGTAACTCAGGTTCGAAGGAAGTTGAACGAAAAAGTTTGAAATCATGAGTCCAGTTGAAGTGTTACACATTCCACCGGCCCACAAATCTTTAACCACATATTCTCCGGGAGGAAGCTTCATGTAAAAAGCCCCTTGGGTTTTTCCATACTCATACTTCTTTTTGGTTTTGGTATTTTCAAAATAAACAACAGTCGCACGTTGGTCGTGGGGAAATGAATCAATGGGAACCATAGCGTGACCGATCAATAGGCCATAGGGGCCAATTTCAGATAGTGCTTCTCCATGGTAAGCAAATTCCTTCTCAGAAGGTCCGCTCGCACATCCAACCATCAAAATCATCAATAAAAGGTATTGAAACAAGAGAAATTCCTTTGTTGTCGCGCTTGGCCACTGCTACTATAAGTCCGCGTGAAAAACTCAATCGAATATTTAAAATCATTTTATAGAACTCCCGTTACTCCGGAAAGTTTTTTTCTATCTCTTGAAGGGATTGAAGGCTCTGGTAAATCAACTCAGATTAAACACCTTGAGAAAATTCTTACCGATAAGGGATACCGCGTACTCACTTTAAGAGAACCGGGCGGCACAGAGTTTGGAGAAAAACTCAGAGAAGCGATTCTTAAAAGCTCCACACCACTTCATCCCCTGGCCGAATGTCATTTATTTCTGGCCTCACGGGCGCAGCTTTTAGAAGAAAAAATACTGCCTTTTTTATTAGTACCGAAATCTGTTGTGATCCTTGACCGCTACATTGATTCAACCATGGCCTACCAGGGCAAGGCACGCCATCTGGGTCTTGAAACTGTTCTAGAGCTTCATCGCCATGACCCCTTAAATCTTCTTCCTCACCGGACCTATTTTTTAGATATTACCCTCGAGACTTCTCTTGATCGTCAGGCAAAACGCGGTCAGGAAAAAGACTATTTTGAGTCTGAGAAAACTGAATTCTATGCCAACTTAATCGACGGCTATAAAGAAATGGCCCGAATTTTCCCGGAACGAATTTTAACTATCGACGCTTCAAAAACTCCAGAAGAAGTTTCTCAAGTCATGGCCCTGGATCTGGAGAAAATCCTCGCATGAATATTCATGACATTTTGATGAAGAAAGCTGAAAAGAATGAACTCGCCCACTTTTATATCGTGGAAAGTTCTGCAGCAGAAGACGAGGCATTTGCCTCCCTCATGAAGTTTGCCACCAATTTTATCCGCGACTATTACCATAAAATTGAAAACGCCAAACAAAGCATGACCAACCTGATGGATCATCCGGATGTTTATGTTCTGGGGAACCTGCCTGAAACTGAGGACAAGGAAGACAAATTTTTCTCCGTTGAAGAATCTGAGGCTTTCGCCCGCTTTTTTGAATTCAGGCCAGTCCAGGGGAAACGTAAATTTGCCGTCATTACTGAAGGTCACCGGGTTAATACTCTGGTTGCTAATAAATGGCTGAAGCTCTTAGAAGAGCCCATCGGCAATTCCACGATCTTTCTTTTAAACCCACGGCGCCAAAAACTCCTGGACACCATTCATTCCCGGGCCCAGCATTTAAGACTGCCTGTATCAATTTCCCTTTCCAATCTTGATAATTGGAAAACGTTTTTGGGTGAAACCAAATCTCAGTCCCTGTCTCAGTTCATTGAGAAGAATATTAAACAAAATCAAGACGTGCTCTTTTGGAGCAATGAAATGATCAAGTGGGAAGCTGAGCAATTAGAGCAAGCTGAGAGTAAAATAGCTCTCTTTGATTGGCTCAAAAGGCTGCAGGAAATGGAGACATTTCATCAACCATCTGCAACAAAATGGACGCTGTTCTATTCTTATCTTCAAAACCACGTGCTCGGTCGCCTCTAGCAGGGACTAAGTCGTTGACATACCTCAGAATTACTCTGACAATCAACCCATGACTATTGATAACAACGAGGAAGGGACAACTGAACCTTCATCGAATGAGATAATCTCTGAAGATCATTCTTTAGAGACGGATGCCGACAGAGAAGCATACCAAGAAGCAGAGAACCGGGAAGACTCAAGATTTAAAGAGGGACAAGTCCTTCGATTCGTCAGAGTGCGCTTTCCAGGTAACTCCCGCTCTTTTGCATTTCTTGTAGGTAAAAGACGTATTGAATACGGCCAGAAAGTTGTGGCGATGTCTGACCGTGGAATGGCGGTTGGATACGTTAACTCATTTCCTTACGATGTTCCCTTTAACAAAAGCATGCTCCCTGTTCGCAGTATTTCAAAAGTTGCGATGGAAGAGGATATTGTTAAAGACCAAGAAGCTTACCATCAGCAAAAAAACGCCGAAAATATCTGTAACGATTTAATCGAAGAGTACCAACTAGATATGCACTTAACTCACGTTGAGTTCACCTCTTTTGGGAAAAAAGCTGTTTTCTATTTTATTGCTCCGGCCCGCGTCGATTTCAGAGACCTGGTCAAAGAACTGGTTGGCCGCCTTAAAACAAGAATTGAACTTCGCCAGATTTCAGTCCGAGACAGATCCGCTTCAGTGGGTGGCCTCGGCCCTTGTGGACGAGAGCTTTGCTGTTCATCGTTTCTGACAAAATACGGTAACGCCGGCATCAAAATGGCGAAGAACCAGGACCTCACCCTTAACTTTTCAAAACTCAATGGAGTTTGCGGCCAGCTCAAATGCTGTTTGCAATATGAAGATGAAGTTTACCGTGAAAAAAGATCTCGTCTTCCTAAAGAGGGCGATTTTATTTCAACTCACACAGGTGAAATTGGCCGCGTCGATAGACTCCACTTATTGAGTGAGCAGTTTGTGATGATGACTAATCGTGGAGTGAGAAAAAGGTACGTAGTTGATCTCTATAAAGATACATTAACTAAAGATGAGGCCAAGTTTCCGCTTGAGTTTGAATCTGTTTCAGATGAAACCTTCAAGGTTATTGGAATGGACGAAGCTGAAGCGAAAAAAGTTCTGGCGTTTGAAGCTGGGGTTAAGGCACTTAAAGAGCCAAGCAAGAAATTTGCTGATTCAATTTTTGAGTCCCTCTTCGGTGAAAAATCTTTAGGCTACGATTTGCCTGATCTTAAAGAGCCGGAAGGCTCAGTGAAGAAAGTCATTCTTAATCCTGAAGAGGAAGAAGAGATTGCATACACTATGTCGGCCGACGATATGCTGGATGAAGATGATGAAAGTCTGGCACGACCTAATCAACAGCAGCCTCAACAAAGACCTGGGCCACGCGATAACCGTGGACCACGACCACAGGGTCAGCAAGGTCAACAAAATCAGCAAAACCCAAACAGAAATAATCCGAATAGAAATAACCCTAATCAAAACCGGGGCCCTCGTAATCCGAGGTAATCTTCTATGAGGATCCTGCATACCTCTGACTGGCATCTTGGCAAAAGACTTTTTAAATTAGACCGCTCGCCAGAACATGCCCGCTTTTTAGACTGGCTTTTGACTACTCTGATTGAGAGTCAGATTGATCTGTTATTGATTGCAGGTGATATCTTCGACACCCCAACACCGCCTCATCAGTCCCTTGAAATGTTCTACGAGTTTCTCCATCGGGTTTCAACTGAAACCAAGACCCAAACCTTGATAATCGCTGGCAACCATGACTCCGGTCTTTTGCTTGAGGCCCCTTCAAAAATTCTGGCCCCTCACCGGGTAAAAGTGTGGGGAAAACTCTCACCAAAGGTAGAGGATCATTGGACTCAAATTGATATAAATGGGGAAAAATTAGATATCTGTGCCATTCCATTTTTCAGATCCTATGAACTTCTTCCAAACGGCGAAGGCGATGCACTAAGTGTGCTTAAAACTTATCTCTCTAGACCTAAGGGCGCTCCCCAACTTCTAATGCTTCACCATCTGGCCGGCATTTTTGAAGCTGCGGGCTCTGAGCAAGTGATTACTCTCTCTGGAGTGGATTCTATTCCAACAGAAGTCCTTGAAGGCTTTGACTATGTGGCCTTGGGCCATATTCATAAGCCCCAAAAGATTGCGAAGAACGCCTATTACTCTGGCTCACCAATACCCATGCGTTTTTCAGAAACTTATCCAAAGTCTCTGATGAATTTAGAACTCAAAAATGGCGAATTAAATATTGAGAAAATTGAGATCCCTCTTTCACGTGCCCTCCACATCATCAAGGCCGATGAATCAAACTGGCGTGAAAAAATTGCGAAGATGGAAAACGCTACTGAGCTTACCCCCATGGTAGAAGTTCAAATGAATCTCAGTCAGCCCGTTATGGGCCTCATTGATGACATTAAGACAAGTATCGAAAAAAAGAACATGGAGCTTCTTTCTTATCTTCCGAATTATACCGGAAATGAAAAAAAAGAGCGCCGCCACGACCGACTATTCGAACTTTCTCCTCTGGAAATATTTCAAGAATTTTATAAGTTCAAGTATCCGGATGCTCCGGAAGTTCCTGATGATTTAAAAAATGATTTTAAAGAATTGATACAGAAGGTAAGCCATGCGTCTGATCAAACTTAAAATTAAAAATATTGCCTCCTTAAAAGGTGAGCATGAAATAGACTTTGCTCAGATTCAAAATCAAAGCCCTCTTTTTGCGATTACAGGGGAAACGGGAGCTGGTAAATCCAGCATTCTGAATTCGATCGGTCTGGTCCTTTACGGCAAAGTCTATAAATCAAACATCACTCAAAACGATCTCGTGACTCTGGGAGAAAAAGAAGGACAGATTGAATTAATCTTTCAGGCCCAGGGGAAAAACTACCTTGCCTTCTGGCGCGCAAAAGTCAGGAAACAAAACGGTGAATACTACTCCACTCCTCAGCCGGCCCAGAGGGAGATTTACACGCTGGACGGCGATCAATTTGGCAGTCCTAAAACTATTCTGACCAAAAGGATTGAAGAATTATTGAATCTGGATTTTGACCAATTCTGCAAATGCATCATTTTAAACCAGGGAGAATTCGCTAAGTTTCTTTCAAGCTCATTTAATGAGCGCAAAGAAATCCTCGAAAAACTTTATCCCGGTGAAATGCTTGAGAGCCTGTCTCGTGAACTAAAATTAGAATTAGATGGGCTTCAAAAACAAAAAAATGATTTAGACATAGAGCTCGCCGCCCTTAAAGGGGATGGCCCTCAAGGCGCTGACCTGACTGAACTCAAAGATCAGCTGGAGACAGACTATAAAATCCATGAAAACTGGTTCACGACTTTGGAATCCATGGATTACCATTTTCTGAGTCTGTTCTCCTATCATACGAAGTTTGTCGACACTCAATTAAAAATTGAAACAGTCAAAACAACTCTGACTAAAGAAACAAGTACCTTTAACGAGTTTTTGACCAGTACCCAGAAGACAACGGAAGAATTACTCGTTGTTCAAAAAGAACAGGAGTTGAAACTGCCTGGTCTGCAAGAGCTGCTTAAATCTGAGGAGTCACTCAAGCACTCCACGGAACAAAAAGTTGAAACAGAAAAAGCACAGTTAAAGTCTCAATCTCAAGTTAAAGAGCTAACAGCGGGGATGACTCTGTCCGGTGAGAAGTTTAAGGCCTGGGGTTTAAAATCTCAGGAAACAATTAAAAGCTTCACACTCCCACTCAATGAATTAAAGGCCCACTCTGTGGCTTTCGATCCGCTCTTTGATCTTTATACCAAAAAAGAGCTACTAGAGCAGGAAATCACCACCAAAGAAGAAAGACTCTCGCAGCTTGAAATTCAGGGCAAAGAAGAGGCCAGTGAACTCAAAGACCTCACCTCCAGAAAAACTTCTTTTGCCGAAGATAAAAGAAAGCTTCTAGAGTTGGAACTTAAGAAAAAAGATCTACTAAAGAATATAGAAGACAGGCAACGCGCAACCATCAAGAGTGAAGAGCTGACTTTAAAAGTGTCAGAACTCATCAAAGAGATACTAGAGACTGATGCGAAGGTCAGCATCATCTCCACCGAACTGACCCAATTTCAGCAGGAATACCTGCCCCTTGAGACCACTATTAAACTTCAGAATTTATTAAGTGCGGTGGAAGTCTGTGTGACTCATCCCACTCTGCTGGAAAGTCAGACTTGCCCAGTTTGCCAGACTCATTTACCTGAAGAACACATTCAAGGACTGCGCTCCAACCTGGCCAAAACAGATTTCACAAAGATTAGAGTCAGAGAGGCCGACCTCTCACGCCTTATCATGAAAAAAGAGTCTGACCTCCAGCATCTTAAAGAAAAACGACTTCACCTGCAGGAAGACCAAACTCAGAAAAATAAAGAGATCGAAGCCTTGAAAGAGGTACTTCAGCGGGAGCTTCCTCATTCAGAGACAATAGAAAAAGAGCTTAATGAATCCCAGAAAAAAGTCTGGGAGCAAGAAAAACTTCTGAAAGATGAAGAACGTCTGACTCAAGTCCTGGCCAAAACCAGAGAGCAGTATCTGGCACTCAAAAATGATATTACGGGTAAAAATCTCATCAAGGGCGAGTACTTTGAGAAGCTCTCCCTCATCCTGGGCCCGATGCCATTTTTCAAAGAACTCAATTCTGAGAACATTGGATTACTTAAAACAGAGGTGAGAAAGCTCACCACTTACCTAGAAATTGAATCTCAGGGCGAAAAACTGGAGCAAGAAAAGTCCTACTTGGGTGAGAAGTTCAAGGAAGCGGAGACGAATCTTGCAAACTCAACCTCACTTTTGGCCGATCTTCAAAGCAAAGTCTCATCCCTTACGGCGATTCTAGACAAGGAACTCAAAGGCAAAAGGGCCTCGGAACTTATTTCTGAACTTTCTACGAAAGTCAGAGAGAAGGCCGAAGCCCTGGGAAACAAAGAGCGTGACCTGAAATCTCAGGAATTAAAACTCAAAGAATCACAGAGCCGCCTCTATACGCTTGATGAGTTAATTAAAGACATTGATATGCAGTTCACCAAAGAGATCCATGCTCTACGTGATTTCTCTAAAGTAGCCCTACCACGTCTGACCAATGAGCTAGCTACGCTGACTGAAAAGCTGGGCACTCTGAGCATAGAGCTCAACAGCTCTGAGGCCTTATTTGTTCCGCTTAAAGAATTAATAGGAGCTCAAAAGTCTTTTTATAAAGAAAAAACCTCAGAACTCAAAATGAGTTTTGCCTCCGTACGGGCGCGCCTGGAAGACTGGGAAAAACGCCAGGACAGAATTACACTTTTGATATTAAAATCCCAGGATCTTACACAGAACCTGGAGCGACGAGCAAGACTCTATGAGGTTCTTGGGAAAGATGAACTACGAACGTTTGTTTTAAGTCTGGTGGAAGAAAACCTCATCACTCAAACCAATGATGAACTTCAGAAATTATGCCAAGGACGCTACGAAATTGTTCATCAATCTAGACGCATGAAACTGACTCCAGAGTTTTATATTCTGGATAAATTCAGAGAAGGAGGACTCCGCAAGGTCTCTACTCTCTCTGGCGGTGAAACGTTTATGGTTTCTCTCGCTATGGCACTGGGTTTAGCTGAGATGACTCGCGGTAAAGCGGAAATTGACACACTCTTTATTGATGAAGGATTCGGAACACTAGATCAGGAATCTCTCGAGGATGTTTTGGACATGCTCAAACAGATCCAAACACGAGGTCTTATGGTGGGTATCATCTCTCACGTCAAGGCCTTGACCAACGCCTTGCCTGTTAACCTGCAGGTGACCAAAAAGCAAGACGGCACTTCTTCAGTGAGTCTTCAGTACAACTGAACAATCTTTAACAATAAAAGCGGTAATTTTGTCGGTGGATTTTTCCGCTACACACTGACAGAATTTATTAAGTGACCTTAGTCCCATCGTATTGACCTGACTCTGGGTTGCGGTCTCCATACATGAGCCAAAGTGTTTAACCCATCTCTTTGGATTCTGAACGTCGGCCGGAGCAAATTTCACAAGATCTTTTTTCCCCTCGCCAAAAAACATTTCACAAGCCTTCTGGCTTCGAAAATATGAGTGAAACTTGCCTTCAGGACATTTAAAAATATTTCCAATCACGATACGGGTTGAATCCCTAAGGTAATCACAATCTTTCCCATACTTTTTGCGCAGATCATTTTTTATCTCGTCCAAATCAGATTCGGCCTGAACACACACAAGTTTATCATTTCTTTCCCAGAGATTTTGAGCAAGGCCATGAAGGGGCATTAACAACAACAGGAACAAAAAGATTTTCATTTTTTCTCAATCTTGATTTTAATCACTCTATCTTTGTTTTCTTTTGAACGGACATGCAGGCAATTAGTGGTACCAGAGGGAATTCCTGCCAGGTCACTTAAAAGATTCATGCTACTGCTTTGAGGCCCGAGATTAGTTTTTAGGATGGAATCGCCTTCACGTAAACCAATCTGATAATAAATTGAATCCGAAGGCATGTTTGAGAAACGCCAGAAACTGCCGCCCTCTTCATCATGCAACTGGGTGATTTGGGCATCTGTTAAAAACTGGGAGACCTTACCCTGTATTTTAGCGGCGTCGACTTTGGATAATGTCACGGTCTCAGTGGCTTCAGGGCAGATTGGAAGAGTTGGCCTGGATGAACAGGAAAATACCAAAAGAAAGATAGGAATTAAAAATAGTTTCACTATAACTCAACAAACATTTGGGTCCAATATTTCACCCCACGTGGATCAGTATAAACAGCAAGACCAGTATGGGAGTAACGAGGCTCTTCAATTGCTTCGCGGTGCTTAGGAGAATCGAGCCAGGCCTGAAACACGTCTTTGATACTTTTTTGTCCCATCGCCACAATTTCACCACACAGCTTGTGTCTTCCCATGCGATTTTTAAGACGGCGACATCGAACTGAAAGGCCGGTATGACCAAATGGTCTGGTATGAAGGCCCATGCCCTTAGAGTGAGTATAAGAAATTTCATGGATGCTATGATGATACGTTAGCAGGTCAAGTCCCAGCTTATTTCGGTGGTCATTCACCAGCTCCAGGTACATTTGGTTGAGCGTTGAAGCATCAATTTCCTGAGCTTCTTGGGTCTGACCCGTTTTTTTGGTCTTCTTCTTTTCGAATCCACCCCCACAAGCAATTGCGAGATTCAAAAGAATCAGAGCTGATAATAATTTCCACATGAGGTAATTGTTTCCAGAGGCTAAAGAAGTGTCAAAAGCACAGCGTTAACTGTAAGACAAGTTGAGTTAAAATTCATGTCCAATATGCTTTTAAGTATCCTAATCTAAATCCTAATAAGGATGTTTATGAATTATCTACTGCTCGCCTTCGGTCTACTTGCCTCTGGGGTTAATATCGCTCTTGCCCATGATGAACATGACTGGAGAAAAGACTACATGGCCTATCTGTCAGTTCAGTATGAACTACCGATGAGTTATGAAAAATCAGGTCCCGCCAGATTCGCTACCAAACGTGTCGACATGAATTTCTTCAAGGAAAAGCTGACTACACTTTCTAATACAACTGACCGCCGTTCTACCGAGAACCTCGATGTCGCCAGACAATTCCTTAAAGAAGAATACGAAAAACTAGGTTTTGAAGTTCGTTTTGAAGCTTTTGGCGGCGGAGCAAATTTTGTGGCCGAGAAAAAAGGGACAACTGAGCCCCAAAAAGTTCTGATTCTCTCGTCTCACATTGATTCAGTCAGATGCAAAGGCGCCAACGATAACGGGACGGGCACCATTGGTCTTCTAGCCGTGGCCCAAGAACTGGCCAAAAACAACTACTCTTATACTGTTCGCGTTCTGGGCTTTGATAAAGAAGAAACTGGTCTCGTTGGATCGGATGCCTACGTCGCTTCAATCAAGACCAAGTCAAACATCATTGGAAATATTAACTTTGAAATGATGGGTGTGAACTCTCGCAAAGATGGCAGCTTCCACGTGATTGATTGCCAAAAAGAATCTTCAGTTGTTATCAGCAGCGCCATCAAATCATCCATCGCAACCCTTGGTCTGCCATTAACTGTGGTGAAGGCCTGTACTGACCGAAGTGATCATGCCTCTTTCTGGAGACACAACCTTCCGGCAGTAGTGATTTCAGAAAATTTCTTTGGTGGAGACGCCGATCCTTGTTACCACGCGAAGTGTGACATCGTTGATGATCGCCTGGACTATAAATATATGGGAAATATTTTAGAAGCGGTTCTTGATGCTTCTGAGAGCCTACTTAAATAAATGGTTAGGTATTTTATCTGCGTCCTATTCAGTTTCATTTTGCTCGTAAGTAACTTGTTTGCTGAGTCTATCCCCTTTACTCATCAAGGGCGCTCTTTCAAACTTGCAGTGCCTGCTAAAAACGGCGCGAAGAAGCCCTTATTGGTTCTTTTGCATGGGTGTAAACAGAGTGCTGAGATTATCCTTAAGGGAACATCACTAGACGAAGAAGCGCTGAAACGTCAGTTTTTTCTCTTAGTGCCTGACCAGTCAGCTGCCAGAAATTCTGAACGTTGCTGGAATTGGTTTTATTCCCATGAGCAGCTTCGCAGTGGGATTAATGAGATGGGCTACTTGGTGGCGGCAATTGAAAATCTCGCTCGTTCGTATCCGATAGACCGCACCCGCATCTATGTCGCTGGTTTGAGTGCCGGTGGAGCGATGGCGCATAATCTTCTGGCCTGTTATCCAGATTATTTTTCTGGAGTGGCGATCCATTCGGGTCTGACTTTCAAGACCGCCGAAAATATTTATGAGGCCCAAACAGTACTGACGGCCTCTTCACAAAAACATCCAGAATACCTTGGTTCAAAAGCCTTTGCCTGTGGAAAGCATACCAAAAATACTTCTCAGCTCAAAAAAGTTCTCATCATTCATGGATCTGATGACAAACGTGTTCCTTCCTTGCATGCCGACCTTATGTCCTCCACTCATCAGATCCTGAGTGATCTGATCGATGACGGAGTGATTAATCAATCGGATTCACCTTTACTCAACGAAAGCACTGAAGTTTTCGAAAACGGCTACAAAGCTTTTACCACAGAGAGAAAATTTAAAACCTTCGTTGAACGCAAAGTTTTAATCCAAGGCCTCAAACACGCTTGGGGGGCGGGAAAGCCACTCTCAGAAAACTTTGATCCCAAAGCTCCTTCTAGCAACAAAATCATTCTTAACTTTTTTAATCTCTAACACCTAGGCTTTATATGATCGGTCTTTTTGGTCTTGTCGTCTCGTTATGTGCGCTCATGTACTTTGCCTATAAAGGAATCAATGTTTTGATTCTTGCCCCTGTATGTGCACTCATCGCAGTCCTTTTCCAGCCCGAATTGATGTCTCATACTTCCCAAGGAATTTTTCTCACTCAATACTCCCAAGTATTTATGGGGGCCCTTGCGAAATACGTTTTTCAATATTTTCCGGTTTTTCTTTTAGGAGCTGTATTTGGCAAACTCATGAATGACTCCCGAGCTGCTGAAGTCATTGGAATGGAGATTTCTAAGAAGCTTGGCTCCCACCACGCTATCCTCGCAACTGTTGTGGCCTGTGGTCTTTTGACTTATGGGGGAGTTTCGCTTTTTGTCGTGGCATTTTGCGTGCTTCCAATCAGTGAGACGCTTTTTGCCGAAGCGGGAATCCACAGAAAATATATTCCAGGGGCGATCGCACTGGGATCATTTACTTTCACCATGACTGCCCTTCCGGGTACACCCTCGATCCAAAATGCGATCCCCATGCCTTTTTTTGGGACTACCAGTTTTGCGGCCCCTATTCTCGGCGTCATTGCTGGGGCTATCATGTTCGGCTTAGGTATGGTTTGGATGAAATATAATTCCAAAAAGACTCCCATCGATCAAAGACAAATGGGTATCAAAAATAGTGAAGGGGCAAAACCCTCTTTTCTCCTCGCCCTCAGTCCCCTTTTGATTGTGATCCTGGGGAATTTTTTATTTTCAGAAATACTCATTCCAAAGTGGGACACATCTTTTCTGATTCAAAACTTTCAAGTATCCCCTGCATCCGTCAAAGGACTATGGGCGATCATTATTTCCCTCAGTGTAGCGATTATTTTCGTGCTTATCTTCTTTCGCAAATATTCCCAGGGATTTGTTAAGAGTATTAACGAAGGAACAATGGGGTCCCTGCTTCCTATCTTTAATACTGCCTCCGAAGTTGGCTACGGGGCAGTGATTGCGGGACTAGCTTCGTTTGTTGTGCTTCGGGATTTAATCGTTAATATTTCCCCCAATAACCCTCTTATTTCTGAAGCCGTTGCCGTCAACATGCTGGCGGGAATTACAGGTTCGGCTTCAGGAGGAATGAGTATTGCACTCCAAGTTCTCGGTTCAAAATATTTAGAAATGGCAAACCAACTAAATATCTCCCCTGAACTCCTTCACCGGGTGGCCACACTGAGTTCAGGTGGTTTTGATACTCTTCCCCACAACGGAGCAGTGATAAGCCTGCTTGCTATTTGCGGGCTAACTCACAAGGATTCATATAAGGATATTTTTATGGTAGCGGTAGCGATACCGGTGGTGGCAACCGTAGTCGTGATTATTCTGGGATCATTGTTCGGTAGTTTTTAAACTACTGGCCCATTCCCCAGCCACCAGACATAGAAAAGGCTTCACCTGTGATAGTTGAAGCGGCATCCGACATAAAGTAATTCACCATCCCAGCAACTTGCTCAGTGGTGGTGAACTTCTTGATACAAGCTGGCTTAAGCATAATCTCAGTCGCCACCTCGTCCTCACTCATTTTATTAAGTTCGGCCTGTTTTGAAAGCTGCTGGCGCATAAGCGGAGTATCAACAAATCCCGGGCAAATGGAATTCACAGTTATGTTAAATTCACCCAACTCCAGGGCCATCACTTTTGAGAGACCAAGAACTCCGTGTTTTGCAGCAACATAAGCTGCCTTATAGGGACTTGCGACTTTTCCATGAATGCTAGAAACATTGATAATTCGACCCCAGCCATTTTTCTTCATGCCAGGGATCAGATGTTTAGAGCAAAGAAAGGTTCCAGTCAGAAGAATGGAAATCAATTGATTCCATTTTTCGATTGGAAACTCATCAACTGGAGATAAAAATTGAAGCCCACAGTTATTGATCAAAATTGAAGGAGCGCCAAATTCTTTAGTGGTTTGTTCCAAGGCCGTCTTTACCGCCTCTTCACTCGTGACATCACACTTGATATAAGGAACATTTTCTTTAGGAGGGTTTATATCCCAAGAAATGGCCTTATATCCTTGGGCGGTCAGGTTTTGAACAATTGAAAGTCCAATTCCACTTGAGCCACCAGTAATAACTGCCACTTTGTTTGTCATATTAGAACTCTGCGTTCTTCGGAGTTCTTGGAAACGGAATCACGTCACGGATATTACTCATACCCGAAATGTACATCACAGCTCTCTCAAACCCTAAACCAAAGCCTGAGTGAGGAACTGATCCGTATTTACGAAGATCCAGATACCACCAGTAGTTGGTTGGATCCATTTTAAGATCACTCATGCGCTTAGTGAGTTTCTCATAAGAGTCTTCTCGTTGAGATCCACCAATAAGCTCACCGACACCTGGAACAAGAACGTCCATGGCGCGGACTGTTTTTCCGTCTTCGTTCAACTTCATATAAAAAGACTTAATCTCTTTAGGATAGTCAGTCACGATAGTTGGACGCTTAAAATATTGCTCGGCCAAGAAGCGCTCATGCTCAGTCTGAAGATCAATACCCCATGAAACAGGGTATTCAAATTTATGAGTTTTCGAAACTTCCTGCAAAATTTCAACTGCATTGGTATAAGTAACAGTCTCAAACGGTGAATTCATCACGTGTTCAAGAGTTTTAAGATTCTCTGGAGCATATCTTGCAGCAAGGAACTCGAGTTCTTCCCCACACTGCTCAGTGGCCCGCTTAATTAAGTGTTTTACATAATTAGTGGCAAGTTTAGCGTTGTCTTCCAGAGTCGAGAAAGCGGCTTCCGGTTCTACCATCCAAAACTCAGACAAGTGTCTGGCGGTATTGGAATTTTCCGAACGAAAAGTTGGACCGAAAGTATAAACTCTCCCTAATCCACCAACAGCAAACGTCTCAGCTTCAAGCTGTCCAGAAACCGAAAGAAAAGTTTCACGTCCGAAATAGTCTTTAGTGAAATCAATGGCACCTTTATCGTTTTTTGGAAGTTTATCCAGTGGCAAAGTAGAAACTCTAAACATTTCCCCGGCACCTTCAGCATCAGAGGCGGTAATAACCGGAGTGTGTAGATAAATAAAACTCTCATTTGTAAAAAACTCATGAGTTGCCTGCGCCAGAACATGGCGAAGTCTAAACACAGCTGAGAAAGTATTCGTGCGTGAGCGCAGGTGAGCAATTTCTCTGAGGTATTCCAGTGACGTTTCTTTTTTCTGAAGGGGGTAATCTTCTGCATTCAAGCAAAAAGTATGAACACGTTTGGCCTGCATTTCTACCGGCTGTTTGCCTTGAGAGGCCACGAGCAAACCTTCAACTTCAACTGATGAGCCTAAAGTAAGTTTGATGACGTCTTCGTAATTTGAAAGAGTCCCATCAACAATAATCTGAAGATCTTTCTGAGTTGTTCCGTCATTCAGAACAAGAAATGAAAATTTCTTTGACTGACGAAATGATTTAACCCATCCCTTAACGATAATCGTTTGATCAACAGGCTTCGATTCATAAACTTTTTTAATTAAAAGATAGTCGCTCATTATACATCTCCAAGAATATGCTGTCTGATTTCTTGGGTCTCATGCCACTTAAGGCGTGGACCGAATTGTGACACTACTCGACTGGCGGCGAGTGAGGCCAGTTTTCCTGCCGCCGCGTGAGTGTGATTATGAGTAAGGGCATAAAGGAAGGCACCCGCATACATGTCACCTGCCCCGTTAGAATCCACGGCTTTCACTGCATATGGCTCAATATCAATAAAGGTCACTCCGTCCCAGATCATCGCTCCGTTTTCACCTTGAGTGATCACGAAAGTTTTTGCCACTTTCTTGAGAGCTTCTCTGGCATCAAGCACATCAGCTGTTTCAGTAAAACCGAGAGCTTCAGTTTCATTACAAAAAAGAAGATCTACCCCTTTAGGTCCAAGCATCTCGGTTAATCCGCCCTTGAAAAACTTCACCATATTGACGTCAGAGAAAGTCAAAGCGGTTTTGATTCCAGATGCTTCTGCAATCTCTCTGGCCTTAATGGCGGCCACTTTACCCGTAGGAGAAGCGACCAGGTAACCTTCCATATACATGTATTTTGAATTTTTAATGGCATCAGCATCCACTTCATCCGGACCGATAGAAGCAGTAATACCAAGAAAGGTGTTCATGGTTCTTTCAGCATCAGAAGTTACCATCACCAAACACTTACCAGTTGTGCCCGAATGACGATTTTGGTGAGTTAAATTTGAATCAACACCATTATCTTGCAAGTCTTGAAAATAAAAATTCCCGATCGGATCAGAAGCTACTTTACACGAGTAATAACCTTTGGCACCAAACTGAGAAACCGCAATAATAGTGTTAGCAGCTGAACCACCACATTGTTGTTTTTTGGGACTACCACCAAGAGCATCGAGTAGCTCATTTTGGCGTTCCTCATCAACCAGAGTCATCAACCCTTTATCAATTTTGTATTTTGTCAGAAATTCTTCATTAATTTCGTACTCCATATCAACTAAAGCATTTCCAATGGCGTAAACGTCATATTTTGAGGTCATGATCACTCCTGAACAGAAAAAGATCTTACTTTAAGGGATTTAAATCGAAAAATACACATCATATCGTGTTGCTTTACCCTCAAATTTTAATTGAGGACTGGGGCCGAGTTCCACCGACAATCGAGGCCGTTTGACGACTAATCTTTTTGCCCCTAGCTGCTTGGAAAGCTTCAGAATTTCGAGGGCATCCTGGTCCTGGCCAACAAAGCTTCGAAATATACGCATCTCTTTTTTGGGCAGGGCCCTCTCATTGGCGTCTTCAAACATAGGATCAAAGAAAACGACCTCAGGAATCGGATTTTCGGCCAAAAAAGTGGCCGCATCTTGTTCCACAAATTTTAGTCGCGCTAGCGCCGGATGATGAGCATTGGCCAGAGAGCTTTTAATCAGAAAAGCAATAATGGGATGCCTCTCAAGGGTCACCACTTCACAGCCGAAGCTTAAAAATAAAAGTGTATCGCCGAGGAGCCCCCCGGTAAGATCCAGAATTTTAGGACGTACGCCACTCTTGACACCCACCGCCCGGGCGAGAAGTTCTTTAACAATAGATGAGCGCTTAAAAAACTCTTCATGGCGCTTCAACTCATGATCAATTTGTATTCCAATTGGATTTTCTTTAAGGTCGTCTGAATGAAGCCAATACTGGCCTTCCTTCCATTCCAAAGTGAGATGAAGTCCCGCTTGATAACAATAATTATTGAGTCGTTGGAATTCTGACGTCTCGGACGCAAGCTCTCCACCAATGACATTTAAGTTCATGCAGCATTTTAGATAAATGTTTAGGCAAAGTCGATCATGACCTGATGCGTTTTATAGTCTTATTTCTTAACATTTCTGTTACAGAGGTCTAACATACATCGACATACTTTTGATTCTACTCGATAAGGAATTTGCATGAAGAGTTCACACGCGCCTTTAAATTATCACCCAGAAGAATTAACCAGAGAGCTCAAGCCCTTTTATATTGGTGCTGACGAAAAAGATATTCAGGAAATGCTCAAAACTTTGGGGATTAAATCTCTCGAAGACCTCTACTCTCATATTAGTGATGACGTAAAGATGACTTCTGTTCCCATGAATAAACACATGAGTTATGAAGAGCTGATTGCTCACGTCAACGACTTGTCTCGAAAAAATAAATTAAAACTCTCTTTCTTAGGAGATGGTCTACCCCAGTACCAAGTGACTGATGTGGTGGGACCGATCTGTAATATTCGCGGCCTGACTACTGCTTATACCCCTTATCAGCCTGAAAGATCACAAGGGACTCTCCAGACACTTTGGATTTATCAGAGTTTGGTTTCTCAGCTAACAGGATTTGAAGCCATCAACGCTTCTCTCTATGATCGCTCAACTTGTTTATTTGAGGCCATGAACTGTGCCCTCAGACTGGTGAAAGATTCCACAACCATGATTGTGGCCGCCACTCTCTACCCTGGGGATTTAGAAGTTATTGAAACTTACGCTCGTGAAACAGAACTCAAACTCATCAAGGCTCCAGTCAATGCCCAAACTGGACGCACGGATATGGATGCCCTGAAACGTATCCTGAATACAACGCCGCAAATTGCCGGTGTCGCTTTCCCACAGGTGAACAACCTCGGAAATATCGAACCAGTAGATGAAATCGTAGATATTTGTTCTAACCACAATATTAAATCCATCGCAGTTATTGATCCGATGTTACTGGGACCAGCTGGTCTTAAACCACCGGTTAAGTTCGGTGCCAGAGCTCAGGGCGCAGATATGATTGTGGGCGAAGGTCAGCATCTGGCAATTGGCCCTAACTTTGGTGGACCTGGTCTTGGTATATTCGGTATTCGCTATAACGAGCAAGATAAAACATCGATCCGTTCTAGTGCTGGACGCTACATCGGAAAAACAACTGATTTAAAAGGACGCGAGTGCAAAGCACTTATTCTTTCAACCCGTGAGCAACATATTCGCCGTGAAAAAGCGACTTCAAACATTTGCTCAAACCAATCCTTTGTGGCCACCATTGCGGGAGCCTCTGTTTTGGCACGTGGAGATGAAGGCTTTGAAGCCACGCTTAAAACGGCGCGGGCCCTGGCCGAGAAAGCTGTTGAATCACTGACTCAATTTGAAGGCGTGGAACTTCGTTTCCGTGCGACTTCATTTTTTAATGAATTCACTTTAAAACTTCCAGTTGATACTCAGAGCTTTATTCATAAAGCTTCGGCCGCTGGCATTCAGGTAGGAGTGGACGTTTCAAACCGTCACCCGGAAATTCAGGGAGAAAATCTTCTTCTTTTGAGTTTCACTGACATTCACTCAGAGAAAGACGTTGAAACCCTCATCCAGTTTTTTGAAACACAATTTGCAAAAACCAAGCAAGGCGCAGCTGCGCCGAAAATCCAGTCTGTCGCTCTTCGTGATGGGACTCCTGGGATTCCTAAAATATCAAAAAAAGAACTGCTCAGTTACTATGAGAAGTTAGGAAAACAAAACTTATCCCCAGATGACGGGATCTACCCACTGGGCTCATGTACGATGAAGTACAACCCGTACATAAATGACTACGCAGCTTCTCTCCAGGGCTTTACTGATGTTCACCCTCAGGCGCCGGTTGAAGATGTTCAAGGCTCTCTAGAAATTCTTTATGAAATCCAGGAAATGTTTAAGGCCATCACAGGTCTGCCTGGGGTGACTACTCAGCCAGTCGCTGGCGCCCAAGGCGAGCTCGTAGGAGTCAAAATGTTTCAGGCCTATCACCGTGATCATGGTGAAGCAGAGACCAGAAATGTTTTGATCATTCCTCGCTCTGCCCACGGAACGAACCCTGCTACTGCGACCATGGCCGGCTACCAGTCAAAAATCATAGATGGCAAAGTTTATGGAATCTATACTGTTGAAGCCCTGGCCAACGGCGAGATGAATCTTAATCAGATTAAAGACTTCCTTAAAACTGATGGTCACCGAGTTGCCGGTGTAATGGTTACCAATCCTAATACTGCGGGTATTTTTGAAACTCAATTTAAAGAGATGAGTGCTCTCATCCACGCTGTAGGTGGATTAGTTTATATGGACGGCGCTAACATGAATGCCATCGCTGGCATCATCGATCTGAATAAACTAGGTGTCGATGCTGTTCACAACAACTTACATAAAACATGGACCATCCCTCACGGAGGTGGTGGACCTGGTGACGCCATTGTGGCCGTCTCTTCACGTTTAGTTGATTACCTTCCTGGAATTCAGGTGGTAAAAAAGAATGACCAATTTGAAGTCGTGAAGCCGAGCAAATCCGTAGGATCATTCCACCGCCACTTTGGAAACTTTGCGCACAAGATTCGTGCCTACACCTACATCAAGGCCCTTGGTGCTGACGGCGTGAGAAAAATGAGTCAGGTAGCAGTTCTCTCTTCTCGCTACCTCCAGACAAAACTTCAAACGACATACCCGCTTCTTCCTCAGGGATCTGCTGAGACTCCAAGAATGCACGAGTTCATTTTGACTTTGAGCCCTGAAACATTCAAAAAGATTGAAGCTTCAGGCACGCCAAAAACCAATACCGTCGCCCGTATTGGAAAACTCTTTTTAGACTTTGGTTTTCATGCGCCTACTGTTGCCTTCCCTGAACAGTTTGGTCTTATGCTTGAGCCAACAGAAACCTATGGCAAAAAAGAATTGGATCAATTCGCCAACGTCGTAACAACTATTTTAAATCTTTTGAATGAGCACCCTGAAGTTCTTAAGACAGTTCCTCACTTCACGCCAATTGACCGCGTGGATGAGCTGGCCGCGAATAAGAACCCAGTTCTTTCCGAGACCATTACCAAAAACTTACCGGATATTATTGCGGACAGAGTGGATGCTGAGAAGCTGAGAAACTCAAGTCCTTCTGATATCTGTGCCATGATCGTAGAGGCGCACAAGAACACGTGAACCTTGATCACTGAATAGTTGCCTGACCTTCATCAATTTCACGCTGAAACCTTTCTGAGTGAAAGACATTGGGTTTAGGCAACTCAATCAGAAAGGTGGTGTGATTGGCAGTGTCCACATAGCTCAAAGACCCGCCGTGTTTTTCAATAATTCCTCGGGCCATTGCTAGCCCTAGCCCCGTCCCCTTACCTACTACCTTGGTAGTAAAAAATGGCTCCATCAAGTGGCAGGCGGTTTCAGGTGGAATACCGGCCCCAGAATCTTTAATCTGCAGCTGAATCGTGGTATCCGTCTCACGGACCGTCACTTCAATCCATTTGTCTGAAAGAAATTCAATCGCATCAAACGAGTTATTCAAAAGATTCAAAATCACTTGCTCCAGCTGAATTTTGTGCCCCCTTAGCGCATAATTTTGTTTGCCGTAAAACCGCAAATTAACTCCATGGTTTTTCATCCTCTGCCCACAAAATGCCAGCACATCATCCAACAGGGTCTTAATGGTAAATTCCTCGTTATCATTTCGCTCATCCTGGTGAACAAAATCACGCACTCCCTGAATAGTTTTTTTGATTCGATCAGAAGTGGCAAGAATCATTTCCAACCCTTCTGAAACTTCTTTATTGCGAGCGGGATCACGATTAATTCTGATCAACTGAGTGATTTTGGCCTGAACGATTGCAAGAGCATTATTAATTTCATGGGCGACACCGGCCGACATCATACCCAACTCTGAATACTTAGATTGGCCGACAAACTGATCACTTCGCTCCTTAAGGGCATATTCAAGCTGCTTCTCGTGGCGACTTTTCATGACTTCCATATAAAAAGCTGTGGTGGCCGCTGCCAGGCCAATTTCCACAACGAAATGCCCGGTCACTCCGTATGGTAATAAATCCGTCAATCTCCAGATGGGGTAGAGAAATCTCACCAAGAAAAACAGACCTAACAATGCAAATGAGGCATGCCCTAAAACGGAAACTTCCCGCCATTTCATTTTCTTATAAACATCGCTCATCACAAGAACTCCCACGACACCAACACTTAGGCAAAATGGGAAAGTGTAATACTGAAAAGGTAATTTATTATAGGCCAGGATCAAGGTCACAAAAGCACCAGCGGCCAAAACGATGACCTTACTGCGTTTAAAAAGCTCCATCCCTGACATATCCTCAGCGACTTGAATGATGCTTTTGATGGGCCACACCCAACCTAACATACTGAGGGCCACCAGTTGCTCATTCCCCATACTGAAAAGATAAGTGACGATCGTCATGGAGGCGAGTGACGCCCAAAACTCTGTCAGATGCACAAACTCCTTAGACCCAAGACCACGGGACAAGAAGTAAGAAAGGGCCCCCATCAGGATGGAGACAAAGAATGAGAGAAAGAACATTAATTCGATAGTGGTCTTCATAGTCTCTATTCTAAATGTAAGTTTTATCAAAGCTGACCTCAATTTGCTCCAAAGAGTCACATCCTCGAATGCTTTGATACTCATAACCTACTGGATAAAGGTCACAAAAAGAGCAAAGGTTTACTGACAGAATCGGTATATATTGGTAAAAAAGCAAAATACAAAAGAAAGGATTTTAGTCCCATGAGTTTCAAACCACGCTGTACCTTTGCGATTATCTCCCATCCCGATGCTGGTAAAACCACAATGACCGAAAAGTTATTATGGTTCGGTGGAGTCGTGCGTGAAGCGGGTATGGTGAAATCGAAGTCTGGTGAGTTCGCAAAATCAGATTGGATGGAACTGGAGCAGCAGCGAGGAATTTCAATTACCTCTTCAGTCATGAGTTTTGAATACAATGACCGCGCTCTTCATCTTTTGGATACTCCGGGACATAAAGATTTCTCTGAAGATACTTACCGCACACTGACTGCAGTTGAATCCGTGCTCATGATGATTGACTCGGCCAAAGGTGTGGAGGCCCAGACGATTAAACTCATGGAAGTTTGTCGTATGCGGGACACCCCTATTGTGACGTTCATGAATAAATTTGACCGTGAAGCGATGGATCCGTTTGAGCTACTAGACAATATCGAATCAATTCTTAAAATTCAGTGTATCCCGATGACTTGGCCTGTTGGTAACGGTGTCGACTTCAAGGGTGTATACGATTTTAAAACAAAACAAATTCTAAGTTTCAAAAATGCCCGTGATCCGTTTGCTCCAAGTTTTATCGATGCTTCAGATTTAGATGCGCCTTCGCTGAAAGAGGCGATCGGTGGACCACACGTAGAAAAACTAAAAGAAGAACTAGAAATGGTGGAAACACTGATTCCACCTTTTTCAATGGAAGAATACCAGGCAGGGATTCAGTCCCCAGTCTTTTTCGGGTCAGCGCTCAAAAACTTCGGAGTCAAAGAGACGCTGGATCTCATCACCCAAATCGGTCCTACTCCCAGAGCTCGTGAAGCGATCCTCGCTCCCTATGATTCAAACGCTAAAAGAATCACCGTTGAACCTACTGATCCAGAGTTCACTGGGTTTATTTTTAAAATTCAGGCCAACATGGATCCGAAACACCGCGACCGCATTTCTTTTATGCGAGTGTGTTCGGGACGTTTTGCCCGCAATGACAAAATTTTTCACATTCGCTCTGGCAAAGAAATCCGAATCGCCACTCCCCTTATTTTCCAGGCACGAGACCGTGACATTGCCGAAGAAGCACTGGCCGGCGATATTATCGGTTTGTATGACACCGGAAAATACCAAATCGGCGATACCTTCTCGATGGGTAAAAAACTCATCAAGTACACTGGGATTCCAAGTTTTTCTCCGGAGCTCTTTATGCGAGTGACCGCCAAAGATCCAATGAAGGCCAAACACCTGGAGAAAGGTCTTTCTCAATTATCCGAGGAAGGAGCGACTCAACTATTCATTCGCCGCATGACCAATGAAAAAATGCTCGGTGCCGTTGGTGCTCTCCAGTTTGAAGTGGTCAAATATCGCCTGGAAGCTGAGTACTCGGTTGAAGCCACTTATGAGCCAGTCTCATGGGCCGGCGTGAGATGGTTAAAATTTCCTGACAAAAAGTCTGAAGAGAAGTTCGCTTACGATAACTCGTCCGTGATCATGGAAGATAAAGAGAAGCGATTATGCTTTGCCGTCAGAACTGAATGGGACTTAAGACTCGCTCAGGAGAAAAATCCTGATGTGAAGTTTTATAAGAACTCTGATTACATTGATTAATCCACAGCGCTAAATTCTTCACACTACCCTCACATGACTATTTTCATGAGTCCCGGTTATATTTTATGTAACAAAGGGCATTCATGAAAATGTTAATTCTTCTTTTCTCATTCTCGGCATTCGCCGCCAATTTCAAAGGAACTTTTAAGGCCCAGGAAGTCGAGGGATCAAAAACACTTTATGACCTCAGTGTTGACTACGACATTAGCCTTAATAACTCATCTGTTTCTTTTAAACCATTTCTGAGTGGGGTTAGGGATATTGAGAGAGGCTACAGTGCTGAATCCCTTATGTCCGCCTTCTTCACTGCTACCGATCCTCAGATGCTGGTCTATGCCCAAACTACGACCCTCAAAACAATAGCGATCGCCGAGTCTTCAGTGGGAATTGGTAAGAAGCGCTTAAAACTCACTTCTGAATGGAGTGTCATCGATACTGAGAAAGTTAATGAGACCCTCAAACAAACCATTATCGTCGATGAGCGCGAATTGCATTTTGATGAACACCTTATCAAGCTTCCTCTAGTGCTCACCATTTGTGTTGGACAAGACCGAAGACTCTCCCGGAGTGTGAAACATCTGGGCTGCCAGGAGATTCAGGATCATGAATTCAAGGCCGGCACTGTAATGCTCAATGAGATTGATTTCCACCTTGCTCATTCAAATCGCAATCTTGTGTTTTTTTACGACTGGAGAGTGAAAGGAACTTGGCTCTCGGGTGTGCGCGGTCCGGGACCATTTGTGGTTGTGGAAAGATAATTCGCGATTAATGAAGAAAATCTCTCATCACATAATAAGCTTTTCGGGGAGCGCCGAAAGAAAAATAAGAGTATCTGGCCTCGGTGTTGTGCCCATTACGAGTGTCATCTAGCCTCCAGGCAAGTGCACTTCTGAAGCCGCAAGACTGGGCGTTTCGGAGGAAATGAGAGGTTACATTGGCCTGCAGATCATCATCATAAGACTCACTACTTTGTCCAAATTCACCTAACTGGAAAATATAACCTTGCTTTGAGAGCCGTTGAAAGTCGGCACATTGGGAGATCGCACCAGTGTCGTTATAGAGGTGAATATCATAAAAATCCAAGCAAGAGTCACTCATCAGGCCACTGAAAAATAGCTCTGATGCATCAGCATGACCTAAAGAAGCAGTGACTTTGACTGGACGCCGATCGCCGAGCTTGCACAAGAACGAAGACATTGATTTCCGGTTCTCCTCGAACATTTCGTATTTTATAAGGCCATTGACCTCGTTTACCAGGTCAATCTGTGTGACAACATCTTTAAAGTCACTAGCGACCAAATTATAAACGGGAACCACCGCCTCCCTATAGAAGTGTTCGAGCATGCCATATTTATTGTTAAATACATTCCACCAAAAGGTTTTCATTTTAGGTCTCTTACTAATTCCCCTAAAGGCGTTAGCATCCAAAAACGTCAAATTGACTTTAACCTGATATTTTCTTGCCGTTTTAAAAAAATGGCTGAGATTTTTAAGGAGATCTGGTTTTAACTTGATGGTTTGGTTGGCCTGATTATAAGTAAACTGAGTAAGGCCAGATCCCTCATACAGCCACATTCTCAGAATCCCAGAACCACTATCTTTGTTCAAAACCATTAGGTTTTCGACATATTTTTGGTCGTAAGATGAGTCTAACCACTGGGAGCCGAAATGATTTTTAAGCCACGCCTGGTTATAGCCTATGGTGAATGAGTGCCCCTTTGAAGAAACCAGAAACAGTGAACAGAAAATGAGTATTTTAAACTTGAGAATCATGACATTTTTTATCATAAATAGAGAAAAAAAAAAGGGACCCTTAAGTGATCTGGGCCCCTTATTTAGAACTCTTTTGAATATCCCACGCGCAAAATGTATTCCCGAGACTGACCTGGATACGCCCCAGCTCGGTAGTCCCCTTCCTTCACGTATGGCTGAGCATAATAAATGTTTGTGTTTAAGATATTATTAACACCCGCGCCTAAATCAAGACCCTGAAAAAAAACATCCTTATAATTGGCAAAAAGGTTAGCAATAAACTGGCTCTCTAGACGTGCTTCAGAAAACGTAGCTCCATTCCACTCATAAGAATTAGTCCTTGATAAAAATGTCAGCGAAGGAGTCATTGAGAAATTTTCCATCAATGCAAGAGTGTCTTTAATGAACACTTTATGCTTGGGAGCCCCGATCAACGCTGAGCTATCTTTGCTCGTTTCATATGGGATTGCATTGAGTGAGTCAACTTTATAGGTCGAATAGTTAACTTTGATGTCATGGATATTATGCTTGAGATTAACTTCTGTCTCCATCCCCAAAGTCTTCACATAATCATAGTTATTATAGTTCTCTTCACTAAGGACCGTATCATAAGAATAGACGATAGCATTACTCACTTTAGTTGAGAAAAAATTCAAGGTCCAACTGATATCGCGATTAAACTGATACCCAAACTCTACTTCGCCTGTGGTTGTTAATTCGGGTTTGATATCTTCATTCAAAGAAATATTCTCAATCACTGGCGCTCTGAAGGCTTTTGCGTACAAGGCCTTCATGTGGGCCGGTCCGACTACTTTTGTAACACCAATACGTGGAACCATAGTGCTATTAGCTATCGAGGGTTGATCATGTCGAAGGCCAGCGGTAAAATTTGCGAACTCTGAAGTAAAGTCCAGCTGAGTAAAGACCGCCGTGTTATTTATCTTAGCAGTATTAGAATTATTGTGACCAAAAACATCTGGATCACCAGTGTAGGTCAAACGATTTAAGGACGTACTCAAGTCCTCAGAAATCTCAACACCACCAACAACATTCAAGTTTTTGTTTAAATGGTATAAGCCACGGGCCCCGTACACTTTTCTTTCAACTTTTCTTCTCCAGCTATTGGTGTATTCAATCTCTCGTTTGGTGTCTGGCTGAAGATAAGGGTACTGAACCTTGTTTTGATAAAATAGATGAAGATTCAAATCGTCAGTTACATTATCCTGAAAGCCAATCTGATACACATCAGTCAGGTAACTCTTAGGTACTGGTTTTCGTATGACACCAGAGCCTGGAGTATTTTCGAGATCGCCCCACAAAATAATATTTTCGGTTAAATAATTATCTTTAATATAGTTAGCATAAAGGGATTTATATCGACCACGTAGATTTAAAAACTCTCCTGTGATCTTCGAGTTACCGTCACTGAGACTGGCAGAGGCTCCATTTTCATCAGTATAATTCCTATCAGAGAAATTTGAGGAATTGAACGACCCCTTAACACTAAAATCTAAATCGTCCTTTTTCTGACCAAACATAAAGCTGTTTGCCCAACGAGCAAAATCATTTGAAGTTCTAGAATATGTACTGGAAGCTCCCGCTCCTTTAATGTCTGCTCCATCTTTTGTTGTAATATTAATAACGCCAAGCTCAGCAAAGCCACCATAGATTGCTGAACCAGGCCCGCGTATAATTTCGATTCGCTTAATGTGCTCAGCTGAATAATGATTAGATAAAAGAAGGGTTCCGTAAGACCTCTCATTCATTTCTAGTCCATCAATCAAAAGGAGAATTCGCCCCTCTTGGGCCCATATACCTCGCATGACAATGGAAATATTCCCTAAAACGTCCTGGGCGAATGTTATTCCGGGAACTGTCTGAAGGATCTCCATCAGATCCCTGGCGCCCAGATCTTTAATCTCTTTCTCAGTAATTACAGAAATAATCCCTGGGGCTTCTCGCAGAGGTTTCTCAGTACCTGTGGCCACCTTTACTTTAACTTCCATAAGGTCTTCTAAACTAAGGCTATCTAATTCAGAATCTGCATAGCTGATAGGCAACATTTGTGAAAAAGTTAAAAAGACGAGAAAAAGTTCTTTCACCTTCATAATATATCCTTCAATGAATTATACATAAAACTCAATTCGAAAACTGGTATTGGGGGAAGTCTCATCGTAAACAAGCTTTCCGCCATTAGATTCCATGATACTGCCGCTAATACTGAGACCGATTCCGGTCCCCTTGCCCAATCCTTTCGTTGTATAAAAGGGCTCAAATAATCGTTCTAAAATTTCTTTAGGTATACCGGCTCCACAGTCAGTAACGGTTAAGCCTATTTTGTGGTCTTCCTTGAATGTATCAACTCTCACCCACTTATCTTCTTTTAGTTCAATGGCATCATAGGCATTGTTTAATAGATTTAATATCACCTGAGAGATCTGACTACTCCTGCACATTACTTTTAAGTCGCCCTCTTTCACGTTCACTTCAAGATTGACCTTATTGTTTTTGTAACGTGTACTAACAAAAATCAATGTTTCTTCAACAATTTTGGAAAGATCCGTTTCAACAAGAGGATCCTGGGAACCATCCCTGGTAAATGAACGCATACCTTTAATAATGGTCGTAATTCTCTCAACCATTCTGTGAATGTCAGTTGTGACTTTAAGTAGAACTTTTTCATCCAACATTTTCTCATTGACCATCATTGAAAGAATGTCAGACGAGACTTTAATTGCGGCAAGTGGATTGTTTATTTCATGGGCAATTCCAGCACTCATGGCCCCAAGCGCAGCGATCTTGCCTGATTGAACGGCCTTCATTCTTTCAAGATCTCTTTCTTTCGTTCGCTTAGTAACGAGGTTCTCTAAATTTAAATTCAACATTTTCAAATCAATATTGGACGCACGAATGACTTCCATCAAGTGAGTAAATTCATGAGTTAAAACATCAATTTCATCATAGGACACTTTACTTTCAGCAGGAGATTGGTGGATTTGCAGATCGTAATTCTTGCTCTGACTAATCGTGGCCATCCTGCTTCCGAGATTTTTTAGCGGAACGACAACTCGATTCGTTAATCTGTTCATAATTGACTGGCCCGCAATCACGGCCAAGCTAGATACAAGAAGGGTGAAAAAAACAACTTTACACAAATCAAGTAAAAATGGCTTTATTGAAATAACGAAAACTAACTTCCCCATATTCTCTTTATCTTCGCCAATAATAGAATGTTGGTAGATAAATAAATAATACTGCAAATGCTTCCATTGACTAGCGTTTGAAATAATCCCAGCGACAGTGTCAGGATTGGTGGTTGCTAACATCTTATTTTCAGCATTATAAGCAGTCGCTGAGACAATTTCCTTGTTTTTATTAAGAGTGCTCAAAACCCTGGCAACCTCATCAGTATCCTTGAAGGTCATTGCGGGAACAATGTTTCTTGCGACCAACTCTCCTATTCCTGAAAAACTATCGATTATAAAATTTCTATAAGAAAGTACTTCGTAGGTAATGAGGAAAAGTGCAAAGAAACAAGCAATAGATATTGTTAAGTAAGATTGATAGATTCTAAGAGCGTCTGAAAGTGATCGATTTTTCATTGCACTACTTTCAATGCGAGATTCAGCAAACGAGAGCTAATCTTGAATCCGCTTTCTTGGGACTTATGTTGGTTAATTTCAAATTTAATTGATTCACCAACGATAAGAAAATTGATATTTGCCCCTTTATTGATTCCACTTTTCTCATCAGAAATAATTAATGCTTTAATTTGATCAACTTTTGAAGGGAATCGATTGGACTCGATGAAAAGGATATTAATTTTTGACAAATCTGAATTTGGATCGAGATCTATTACTTCAAATTTAATATTATCGTGTGATTTGTCTCGAAATACAGCTGCAAACTCTGGAAGATGTTCTTTATCACCCAAGAATCCAATTCTAAAAGAACTTGGCTTCACTGGAAATTCGATAAAAGGAATGAATTTTAATACGAAAGTCGCTTTTAATGTCAAAGCTTCAACGGTCGCACTATGCGAATTACCTATTAAAAGAACAAAACAAAAAAACAAGTGACATAGTATTTTCATGCAATTTTAGAACCGAGAAAATTTCTTATAAAAATGAGAAGGTTTGCCAAATTAATTGGCTTCTCAAAAACTGCATCTGCCCCTTCTGCAGTGTAAACACTCAATTCGGTACTTGATCCTCCAGAATACATCATGACCGGGATAGTGGATTTTAACTCATTCTTTAGCGTCTTCAATAAGAACATCCCATCACCATTTTGCATATGAACGTCACTTATGATTAAACTGATATTTTGATTTGCGGCCAGCAACTCCAAAGCATTTTTTCCAGAATTTGCCTCGAGCACGTCAAATCCTTTCATCGTCAAAAATATTGTCAGAAGTTCTCTGAGCTCGATCTCATCATCTACCACCAAAATAGTGCCCATCAAACATGTCCCTGTTTTTCAGTCCCTGCTATCTTAACACTAAATGAAGATTTTTTTCTGTTATTGTTTAATAAAGGCTATTCCGACTTTTTAAGTTTTGAATTTATATATAAAAAAAAAGGGGACCCTTTCGGACCCCCTTCTTTTAAAACGTAAGAAAGTATCGACTACTGAACTTTGGCCTTGAACCAACATCTTGGACGAAGACCATTTTTGTGTCCTAAAGAACCGTGACAAGTACCGGCCACTTCTGAATTACGTTCAACGTTGTCATTGAAGTTAACTTCACAAAGAGAACCTTGGAAGTATGTATCAAGACGACACTGAGTTGCAGGGTGGTTATCATTAGTTGTCGAAACAACTGCTGCATCCGGAGTTTCAAATTTAGCTGGAGTAGTCTGGCCTCTTAGAGACTGAAATAGTCTTGCAACTGAATCACCGGCCATACCGCCGCGAATACAAATCGCTCTATCTTCTTCAGAAGACCATGCTTTAGAACATGCTTCAGTCAAAGAAGCTGGAACGTTCATGGCTGCAACGATTGCAATGTTGTCATCGTTCAAGAACGTACGACGAAGACACTTAAGGTTTGAGAAATAATCAGCTTGGCCTTCATTTGAAGCCCATGTGCTTGAGTAAGCAGATGCTTTAGTTGGAGCTCCACCAATGTGGTGACCAATTTCGTGACAAACAACTAAAGACATACCATCTTCAGTGATTGCATCGTGACGAGCAAGACCACCAAACATATTTACCATCCAGTTACTACCTGAACGTTGAGCATATGCGTTTACAGTTGCATCATCCCAGTCACGGTCAATAACAAGCTTTCCGCCTTGCTGAGCTACGATTGGAGCGTAAATAACTTCAACTCTTTCAATAGCGTTATTAAACTGAGCTTCATTTAATCCACCAAATCTTTTGGCGTTAACTGAAATTTTCAAATTATTTTCAGGAACAAAACCTTCTGATCCGTTCTCAGAACATGACCAAGTTGGCTGTGACAGGGCGATGGCCGCGATTAGCAATCCTTGCTTTAAGCTTTTCATATATTCTCCTTAATCCGTGGTGAAAGCTGCTTCTTACTGTTAATTGTGACAGGTTTTTAAAAAGCGTCTACGCCAACTGCGTGAAGTAAGGTTTTGTTGGTTGGAGTAATCTCATCGGCTAAAAGGATTTTTAAAGAAACAGATACCAAGCACTCAATGTAAGAAAGGAAAGCGGAACGCCAATTCCAACCATCAAACCAGCAAGCTTGGGATGCAGTCCATAAGATGCAGCGAGTATGCTGGAGGTAATCATCGGTGCCATTGCTGATTCTAAGAGCACTACTTCGAAAATTTTCTGCGGTACATCCAACATGCGATAGATGAAAAAAATCATCATCGGGGCAAGCACTAATTTGAATCCTAAACCCCATGTAAGAAATTTCCACTCACCATGAAGATCACGCAGCTTAAGTTGCAAACCAACACTAATTAACGCCAAAGGGGCAAGCAGACTGGCGAGCAGCTCAAGAATATTTTTGGTAATGCCTGAAGCGGTCCAATCAAAAGATGTAAGAATCAGCGAGAAAGCAATAGCGACAAAAGGTGGGAAAGATAATACGCGCTTCAGGATCACTCTCTTGGCAGTGTCTCCCTCAGAAAAAGACAGTGCCAGCCACACTCCAAAAGTTGAGCAAATTAGAAAGGTTCCCGCCTGATCCAGCACCACGGCGTATTTAATCGCCTCCGTGCCGAGAAGCGCCTCGATGATGGGAAACCCCACAAACGAGGTATTTCCAAGTCCAGCAGTAAGAATCAAACAAGCGACGACTTTTTTATCCCATTTGAATCTCGCCCCAACCAGGGAGAAAAAGATAAGGGCCAGCATGAAAATGATCCAGGCCACCAAGGCAACAGGGACTAATTCTTTACTCCATGTAAGATTCGGAATGGAGAGGAAAATAACAGCGGGCAAAAGAGCGTAAAGAATGACGGTGTTGAAATGAAAATGGAGGTTCTGGGGAAGACGTTTTACTCGCTGGAGTAAAATCCCCAATATGAGGCAAACGAAAATGATGATCAATTTAGACATATAATGATTTTAATCAATGGCCTTCAGAAGTTCCAGAGTTATAATTTTCATATGCTTAAACTAAAAAATATTTCAATTCCATTACTTTTAATACCCATCGTTGCCTCTGCTAGTATCGATAAGGACATTAGCTTCGGCGGCTTTGTCGACACCTACTATGCTTTTGATGCCAATATGCCGAAAAATCACGAGAGGCAGTTCACCACTCAACCCGTGCGGCACAATGAATTCAACATAAATCTAGCCTACTTCGAGGCGATCTTAAAAAAAGAAAAAACGCGGGGTCGTCTGGCACTGCAATACGGCCAATCAGTAACTAAAAATACAACTGGTGAACCAAGTGAGGGAGCGACTTCAGGTGCTCAAGACGCCAAGATATTTCAAGAAGCTTATGTAGGTACAAAACTTAATGATAAAACCTGGATTGATGGCGGTATTTTTTTAGGCAATATTGGGGCGGAATCCTGGATATCAAAAGACAACTGGACTTACACCCGTGCGATTAATTTAGATTATGTCCCCTACTACTCTGCCGGAGTAAGACTAGAGCACCAGTTGGATCAAAAACAATCTGTTCAGTTACAACTACTCAACGGCTGGCAAAACATGTCTGAAAACAACCAAGGCAAGGCGATTGGTATGCAGTACAAGAATGCTATCTCAGACACCGTTACTTTTACCTACAATAACTTTTTTGGTGATGAAGAAGTTGTAAGTCAAAACCCACGCTTTCGAGCCTATCAGAATTTTATCCTGCGCTGGATGGCCTCAGAAAAATGGCAATACCTCTACGCTTTTGATTTTGGCCATCAGGCCCAGCAGGACAATGATGGTGTTGATCCGTGGTACGCTGCGACTCTGACCGCCAGAAGAGTCCTGAATCCAGAGCAGTCCTTTGCCATTCGTGGCGAGTATTATAATGACCGCCATCAGGCCAATATAGTCACATCTACTGTTAATGGATTTCAGGTTGTAGGTGCCTCTGTGAATTTCGATCAAAATCTGGAAGAGAATGCCCAGTGGAGAAATGAGATTCGCGGATTTTATTCAGTGGATGAGATATATCCCGAAGGATCATCCGGAAAAAATCGTTTAGACGGATTTTTTGTGACCTCACTCTCAATGTGGTTTTGAATTCAAAGTGAATGTTAATCCCCTGTACTCACTAGTGCTTGATAGCTAAGTACAGTATTCATAAAGGCCAGACGGGCCTCATGAAAAGACGCTTCCGCTCTAGCCTGGGCCTCCTCTCTTAAATTAACTAAGAACAAATTCCCTCCGCCAGTTTTAAACTTATAAGCTTCTGAGGTTACAAGTTCTTTAGACTTCGCAAATTCAATTTTAGACTGAACGACTTGCTCTAACTGTAAATGAAGGGATTGCCTTAGTGCCATAATTTCATACTTATAAGTCTGCTGACCATAGCTCATCTCTCTTTTCGCCACCATTTGCCGAGCGCGAGCAGCGGCAATATTTCCATTCCCTAAATTTCTTTCAATAGGGATACTAACTTGCGCCATCACCATTAAATAATCTCGGGGCATATTGGGATGCTCTACAGTTCTCTGAAAATATTCCGTCGTCAGATCTACTTGAGGTCTTAAATCTTGTTTGGCAAGTTCGAGATCAACTTCAGTTTTATCTACCGTGAAAGCGAGATTTTTCATATCAGGACGCTTCTTAATCAATTCATCAATATTAGAATTGAGATCAAGCTTTTCCAAAAGGACAGCTAAATCAATTGGATAATCTTCAAAATTGTCCGTGACACTTGGAATAATGGGTTCACCACTGTCATCTCTGTAAAATAGAGAGAGAGCATATTCAGCACGAAGGAGTCGCTCTTTTGCAGCCTGAAGTGAACCCTTACGACTTGCAACATACTGCTCGTTTTCTGTTACTAATATTTGGGCAACATCACCTTTTTTCTGACGGGCCATCAAGTACTCATTTCTTGTTTCGCCATTTTTAACTAGTTCTTCATAAGCATTTTTTACTTTTTGAGCTGTGACCCATTCCCAGTAACCAAGTTGACCTAACCTTCCGATATCCAATACGGTTAATCTTTTTTCAGCCTTAGCTATTTTGGCATCATACTTAGCATTTTGAAGTGCAGCTCGACTGGGATCAAGCGAGAGATTTTTCCACAAGGACAGCTGAAGCCCTACAAGCGTATAATTTCCAGTTTGAGTCGTTGGGTTGCCAGTATGGTAAATAGGAGCAAGAAACCCTGAGGGATTGCTGATTTGCTCAGCACCGGCATAGATTTTTGAGTTTGCTAGTCGTAGTGGTTTTTCAAGCTGAGTGCGGGATAAAGTTGTATTGTAATCATGCTTAGTTTGTCTTTTATAGCTAGAAACGACTTTAGTATCAAAAGCACCTCTAGCTCCCCTGACGGCTTCTTCTTCTGCTCGCATTCTTTCTAACGCCGCAAGTACAGTTGGATGATATTTCAAAGCACTCTCTTTAACAATAGTTGGAGAGATAGCTCCATAAGTAGTTCCGGAGACCATTATCAGAAGTAAAAAAATATTATTCATTGCTCTTCCCTTCATGTCTACTCTGGAATATCTGATGTTGAATTGGACAGTCCATCATTAGGCGCCCGATCCATAGTTGGAGGGAAGCCATTGAATTGCCTCCATGCTTCGTAACCAATAGAAACATTATTTAAGAGTATCCAGCCGTTGACTCGAGTACCCTGCCTGATAAATCTTGAGGCAGGCCACTTAACACCTTTGCCGGGAACCACAATGACACGAAAAAACCCATCTGGGGTCGCTGTCTGGTCAACGACCTTGACCTCGCCACCAAATGTACCAATCGCCACAGAAGGCCAGCCCGAAAATTGAATAGCAGGCCATCCTTCAAATTGTAAGCGTACTTTTCTACCCTCTTGAACTAAAGGAAGGTCATTGCCTTTGATAAATATCTGCACAGAGAGTTCTTCACTCTTTGGCACGAAGACCGCCAAAACCTGACCTTGATCTACGACAATATTACTCGAACCAACTAATAGCCGTACGATCGTTCCATCAGTAGGTGCCAGAAGTAATTGACTCTGTTGTCGAGATAGTGTCGATTGAGACTGAGTGTAATTTGAGAGTGCCTGGGCTTCCAGTGCTTCTGCATTACGAAAAGCAATGGTTGCCTGCTCCATATCTTTACGGGAGCTGATCCCTTTTTGATAAAGGTCTTTTTGGCGTTCAAAATCATACTTGGCCGTTGTTGCAACAGCTACGGCAGCATCGTATTGGCTTTTGACAGCCGCACTTTGTACTTTTAATCTTTCAAGATAATTGGGGTCAATATCTGTGATTTCAATAATAGGATCTCCCGTTTTCACATAGGATCCTTCACGAACATACCACTTCTTAATTCTTCCACTAACAGTGGCGTGAATATTTTGAACTCTGTCCTTGGGGTTATAGGCGATAACCTTACCAGAGCCAGTAGCTGTCTGCTGCCAAGGTATGGCGATGAAAAAGATTGTAATAAATAGGAAAAAAACAATCACCAACCTGGTCAACATTTTTGCGACATCAGGCAGATCATGCAACTCGAGCATTTCATCAGGTGTTTTAGCATAAACGACATCGATATCATCTTGGACTACAGAATAAACAAAATTCGGGTCTGAATTGTCCATTTTTAGCTCAGCCATAAATTTCAATCTCCTTCAGTAGTTCCGCTTCATCTGCAAGTTTCTTCATATTTGTTCTTTCAAAAGCATGATACTGGTCGAAATCACCTTTATAAAATCTCTGCGTGAAAAAGAGCAAGGTCCATTTATTTTTTTTGTTGGCGATCTCTTTAAAAATGAGTTTTCGCTTAAAAGTTGAAAGCTGTTCAAAATCAGGAGTAACCAAAAGAATTTTGGGCTGAAGCAACAGAGAGCGCGCCACCTGCAAGGCGAGTATTTGGGACTTTGTAAATGGATATCCATTTGGCCTGATTTCAGTATCCATTTTATTAGGTAGGGCATGAATATTCTCTAACAGTCCTACTCGTTCTAAAACATCTTGAATCTCCGTTTCAGTGTAATTGCTACGGTTGCCAAAGCCTGTTATGTTTTCCAAGACTGTTCCAGCAAAAAACTGATTATGGGCAATGAGCTGTATATGATTGCGAATCTCGCCAATGTCGAGATCCTCCAAAAGCATTCCATCGTACTTAATGCAACCACCTGTGTGTTCGCTAAAACCCATCAGTGCTTCATAAAAATGATCTAAAGAAGAAAAACTTTTAAGCAAGACAAGATTTTTTGTTCCTTCCTTAAATTCAAAATTAAAATTATAATTTGGCGAGAATGTTAGATTCTCAAATTTGAAATCATAACTTTTAGGCGTAATTGCGCCTTCTTTTTCTATTTCAAGTGGGTAATCGTAGAAGCGAGCAATCATGTCCAGAGATGTTGAATAGTTATACACACTAAAGAAAAAATTCTGCAAATTCGGAATACCAGCAATAATACTGTTTACTACTAAGGCAGCCGCTACCAGTTGCCCGGCACTTAACTCTCCTTTCAAAACTAAGAATCCACCCATAGACATAAGGATTACGTTCATAGAGACACTAAATATTTGTAGGCCTATGTGCTGACGAAATTGAAAACTAAACAGTTTGTTTCTTACTTCTAACCAACGGTTGAAGAGGCTATTTAATTTATTATTAGAGAAGTTTTTACCATTATCTGAAGTAAAAAGATTTCTCACACGACTCAACTCTTCAATCCAGCTTACTAACTGATACTTTCCATTGGCCTCGGGAGACCCTGCCTTAATACCGTCAGGGCCAAATAACATCCAGTTGAGAACTAGAAATTGTCCCATAAAAGCTGCAAAACCCAAGAAATAAGGATGATAAAAAACTAACAGAGCAAAACCTACGCAAAACTGGATGATAAACCCAAATCCATTCACAAAGAACGTGACCATTTGCGATTGCATAATGATGACGTCAAAATAGCGATTTATAAGATCAGGGGAATTTGCACTTTTGAAATACTTGTCTTGATAAGCAGTTAATCTCTCACCGATGACTAGTCCATATCTGACGAAAAGTCTGCGTTGAAGGATCTCCACTGTGTAAGTTTGTATCGCCTGAAGGACTCCACTGCAAGAAAGAATAAATAACAAAAGAAAACTCATGACCACAAGTGGCTGAACCATCGTTCTCACAACAATACTATTTACAATCGTTTGAATCGCAAGTGGCACACCTAAACTCAAAAAGCTCACTGCCAAAGTGATGATCACAATCGCTTTTACAAAGCCCATTTCCGGCTTCGCCATTAATTTAAGTTGATCCCTAAATCTAGAACCAGACTTAATGAGCTTATCTGATTTATGGTGAAATTTTAATTTGCTCGTCATATTTCTTTCTCTTTTGGTGCTTTAAATAAATCTGTAATTCTTGAATAGATCCACATAAAAACAATTGTCGTAAAAACGCCCCAAAGTATCGTCAATTGAGGATTGAATCCGAACCGAAAATGATTAAGGGCCATTCCCAAGAAGCAAGTGAAGAAGCTGAGGAATACTAAAGAAGGTGTGAAACGGATTTTAATATATTTTTCCAAAACCATTCGACAAAGGAAGAACGCCAACAGCGGCCCAGTTGAAAGGTACGAGAGATGGTGCCCAATTTTTAATGAGCCAGGAATAAATGAGAAAGAGTACGAAAAAATAACAATTAATAAGGTTATGATAAGGTTATCAATATTGATGAAGAGCCGAAAAATCTTGGAGTTTTTGACACTCATCAAATCGTTCCAGAAGACAGCACTCATAGCGTTTATTGATGAATCAACTGTAGACATGCAAGCTGCTAAAATACTCGCCACCATCAAACCCTTAATAGGAGTAGGAAAATGGGATTCAATTAAATTAGAAAAGATTTTTTCCACCGGTGGTATGCTGACACTATGCTTAGTGTAATAGGCCCAAAGGATGACACCCAAAAATAAAAACAATAGATTCACTAAAAGCGATCCGATAGCAGACCATGTCAGAACCTTTTTTGCTACCTCAATATCTTTAACTCCAAATAGTTTTTGAGTCACATCCTGATCAACTCCGTGAGTAGCAGCATCATAGACAACACCAGCAATAATTCCGTAGAAAAATGCAAAAAAACCATTGCCACTAAAAAAACTAAATTTCCCTTGTTCAAATCCGAAGGCCAGGAGTTCTCCCCAGCTAAAACTGCTAATTTTACCCACAACAAAGTGGGCCATAATACCACCAAAAATAAAAATTGTTGCCTGTAACATATCCGTACGAACAACTGCCTTGAGGCCTCCCAACATAATGTAGAAATATGTCATTGAAGCGATAACGATGATCGCCAGGAATAGCGAAATATGAAGAAATTCCGAAATAAGTAGAGCCCCACCTAAAAGTTTAACTGAGGCTCCAATAACCTTTCCAAAGATGTAGAAGAATGCGAATGTTTTGCGCCCAAGCAAGGCTTCCTTTGTGAGGCGGGTGTACCCGTGAACGCCTCGGGCCAGAGCTTCAAATATCGTCAAACCTTTGCCGTGAATTTTTGGTAGAAAATATACCGATATTATTGATCGACTCAGAAAAGCCCCAACCACAAAACGAACATAACTCATATTTTCGAAGTAAACATAAGTTGGAATTGTGAGAAACGCCATGGCAGAAAACTCTGTGGCAATAATAGAAAGCAAGGCTTCCCAAAATGTAATGGATTTGCCAGCGAGATAGTGATTCTCAATTGGACTAGTCGTCTCTCCTTCAATGAGAGATTGCTTTTTCATAAAGCGTCTCGCACCAAAAGCGATACTAAATATAAATATGATGTACGCAACAACAACAGCGACATCAATTTGGCCAAGTTGCATTAATGTTCCTTGTTAGACTAACTACTTAAATTTTAAGTGATATCGGTCTAAATCAAAAGGAAGAAGTCTTTTAATCTGGAGAGAGAATGAATAGGAAGATAGTGAAGGAAAGAGACAGTAGGAAGTTCAGATAAATCGGCAAAAATTGCCCGTTCACCTATGAAAAAATTTAAGATTTCTGGACTATGGGAAGTCTTCCCATTTGGGCTCTTCATTGGATCTAATTTAAGAAGCGGCAGGGAGGAAAGAGCATCAGTTCCATCATCATTAAAATTAATTTCAAAATGAAAACATGTATAAAGCGACGACACCGCGATAAGGAATGAAATGAAATTAAGCAAAAAAAACTTCATAATGAAATTATAGAAGCATAAGATAAAACATCAAAGATAAATTTTGGCACAGATTATTCCGACTAAAACGATCCCCTAGTTTAAAAGGATTCACGTATCTCGGTAATGGTTTGTTTGATGGTGTATTCCTTAGAGGGCGCCACAAAAATCGTATCGTCCCCGGCAATGGTCCCCAGGATGTCAGCTGGCTTGTTCATATCTAAGTGCCGGGCCACAAGCGAAGCAGAGCCCGGCGTGGTTTGAATAACAATCATTGAGTCATTGTGCAAAATATTGAGAATAAGATCACCCAACGACTGAGACGCAAAAGAAGTCTCAGGAGTTGAATCAGACAATCGATAAACCGTCCGCCCCTTGCTATCAGTCCCCTTAATCGCTCCCAATTTTCGCAAATCTCTGGAGATAGTAGATTGATTGACATCGTGGCCTTTGGCCTCCAGCATGTCGCGAATATCTTCTTGAGTAGAATTTTTTCCTGATTCCAGGATTTTTCGCAAAATATTAAAGCGCTCTGAAACTGCCGGTGACATAGTTTTTTACCTTAATAATTCCCACAATAGTGCTTTTTGCACGTGGAGGCGATTCTCGGCCTGCTGATAAATAAATGATCGATCGTGGTCGGCCATCTCTGAAGTGATCTCCTGCCCTCTCACCATCGGCATACAATGCATAACGATTGCTTGAGGCGCGGCTTGTTTATAAAGATCTTCATTAACTTGGTAGCCAGCAAAAGCTTTGATTCTCTCTTCATTCTCGCTTTCAAAGCCCATACTTGTCCACACATCAGTATAAATAGCATTACAACCCTTGACCGCTTCTTCAGGTGTCTTAAAGGCTTTTACACTTCCGGTAACACCCTTTCTCATCTGGCACCACTCGAGAAGTTTGCCGTCAGGCTGATAATTTGCCGGAGCCGCGTAATGAACGTGGATACCAACTAAGGGAGCAAGAACCATAAGGGAGTGAAGAATGTTATTCCCATCCCCAATATAAGTCAGAACCAAACCTTCCGTGGAACCAAAAGCTTGTTTCATAGTAAGAATGTCGGCAAGTCCCTGACAAGGGTGATGCTCATCAGTTAAGCCGTTCATCACGGGAACTTTTGAGCGAGAAACAAACCGATCAAGACCAACATGAGCGTGAGTTCTAATCATGATTCCGTGAACGTATCGAGACATTACTCCTGCAAGGTCTTCAGGTTCTTCATGCTTTCTTAAATTCGCCGGAGCTTCAATCACGTTCCCACCAAGCTCAGTCATCGCCAGAGTAAAGCTCATGCGCGTACGAAGCGAAGGTTTATCAAATAAGAGGGCCAGAGTTTTACCCTTGAGGTCATCACGAAGGATGCCTAGATCTCTCTCAGATTTAAGTGTTTCAGCAAGACTCAAAAGATCATTGAGTCTTTGAGGACTCATTTCTTTGCCATCTAAGAAGTGGCCTTTATTAGGAAACTGCATAGTTGTTCTCCTTCAATTTCATAACCTGCTCAAGTCGGCCCATTTCAACACACATCGTGCCGCCGATTCTGGTTTCAATAAGCTCTTTCATCTCTAAAGCATGAGTCACACAAACTTTTTTCACCCCAGACATAAGGGCCTTTTCAATACTGCGGCTCTTGGCCAGCATACCGCCAGTGACTCCACCTTTATCCATCAGAATTTTCAACTGACTAAGTGTCAGAGAATCATAAGGAAGCTCATTGCAGTCTAAGATTCCACGTTGATCAGTAGCATAAACGAGTGCTTTGGCATTCAACGTTGAGGCGAGCGAAGAAGCTCCCCAGTCTGCATTGATATTATAGCTTCTCCCCTCTTCATCCACTCCGATCGGAGCAATGACAGGAACAAAGTCCATCGCCAAAGCATCTTCCACGATTGAAGGATCAACTTTTATCACTTCACCCACTTGACCTAAAATAGGATTCATCTGGCGGCAGAAAAACATATCGTTGGTATTTCCTGGAATACCAATGTTTTTGATTCCATACTCAGTGAAGACGTCACAGATCATCTGATTCACTTCACCGAGAGCACTCTCAATGACAGTCATCATTTCTGGAGTCGTGACTCTCTGACCTTCATGGAAAGACCACGAAATATTTTTTTCTTCTAATCGTTTATTAATCATGGGACCACCGCCGTGTACAACCACAACCGATTCGCCCTGCTCTTTTAAAAGAACAATGGCTTGAGCAAGATTTCTTGCTGCTTCAGGATTAGAAAGGGCAGCTCCGCCCAGTTTGATGACCCAAGATTTCATTAGTTATACTCCGCATTGATATCAACATATTTTTTAGAAAAGTCACATCCCCAAGCTTTCACAACAGGAGTCACATTTGTATTAGGAAAAATGATTTCCACTAGAACTGTGTCTGTACGGAGCAGCCCGCGCACTTTGTCCCGGTCAAAAAGAATGGGAGCTCCATGAGTGAAAATCTCTTCCCCTTGAAGCTTCAAAGTCATCTTATTAAGTTCTGCTGATGGAATTCCTTCTGCCCCCAAACGGGCAAGAATTCTTCCCCAGTTTGGATCTTCACCATGAATGGCACACTTAAAGAGTGGACTCACTGTCAGGCCACGAGCAGCTTTTTTAGCGAGCATTAAATCACTGGCACCAGTCATATTAATTTCGATGAGTTTAGTCGCCCCTTCTCCGTCTCTGGCAATCGCCTGAGCAAGGAGCTGAGAAACTTGAATCACAGTTGCTTGGAAAAGTTCTTTGTCATCTTCAGTTTTAAGCTCAATGCCACTGGCCCCGTTGGCCAGTAAGAAAGCACAGTCATTAGTTGAAGTGTCACCATCAACGCTCACCATATTGAAGGACTGATCAACGGCCGTTTTCAAAAAGGTATGAGCTTGGGTCGCTTCAATTTTAGCGTCAGTTAAAATATACCCGAGCATAGTCGCCATATTTGGGTGAATCATGCCGGAGCCCTTAGCGATACCCGTAATACAAATCTCTCCCGTTGAAAGTTTGAGAGTTGTAGAAACAGTTTTAGGCACTAAGTCAGTAGTCAAAATTGCGTTGGCAAAATGTTCAGCCGTATTGGTCACACGGGCAGCGAGTTCTGGTAAACATTTATTAATCAGGTCCACATTCAAATGAACACCAATCATGCCGGTTGAGGCCACAAGGACTTCTTCTGGAGCGCAGCCCACGACTTCAGCAGTTGCTTTTACCATCAGATAATTATTTTTAATCCCTTCTTCCCCAGTGGCAGCATTGGCCTGACCAGAGTTAGTGATGATGGCGCGAATTTTATTTGAAGGCACAAGTTTTTGTGACCACAAAACCGGAGCGGCCTTTGCTTCATTCTGAGTAAAAACGCCAGCGGCAGTGATGTCAGTATCTGAAGTGATAAGACCCACGTCTGGACGATATTTTCTTACACCTGAATTCACTCCACCTGCGTAGAAGCCTTTAGGTAGTGGTGTTTTGGCAATGCCTGGTCCAAGTTTCATACGATCGCCTCCAAATGCTCCAGCCCTGTGGTTACTGGAAAATGGTGAATCAAATTAAAATTCTCAATCGCTTGAGAAGCAGCTCCCTTAAGGAGATTGTCGATACAAGAGAAGAGATAAAGTTTTTCGCCAATAACTGAAAAAGAAATGTGAGTTTTTGCTGTCCCCACGACTTTCTTAAGAGAAACCATCTCACGGGAAATTTCAGAACTAAATTCCACCAGTGGGTAATTGCCGTAATAATCGTTGAGTGCGTGAGTCACGTCACTAGCGTGTTTGCCGTGATTAAGTTTGCAGTAGATGCCAGCGATAATCCCACGACGAGTTGGAATTAAGCTCGTGGTGAGAAATGGATCAATATGATAATCACCAAAAATCTGGGCATAAAGTTTAACTTCAGGCAGGTGCTGATGAACGCCGACCTTGTAAGGTAAACACTCGCCATCAACTTCACTGAAGAGTTGCGACTCAACAGCTTTTTTTCCGGCCCCAGTAGTTCCTGATTTGGCATCAATCACAATCGAGTCAGCGTGAATTAGGTTGTCTGAAAGAAGCGGCAAAAGCCCCATCAGGATCGCCGTGGCATAACATCCAGGATTGGAAATGAGAACAGGAGCTTCAGCAGTTGGCTTCATCCACGGAACTAGGCCGTATTGAGCTTTTGAGAAAAGCCCAATTGAAGGATGCGCCATACCATAAGACTCTTTATAAGTGGCTTCGATGTCCCCAGAGCTCAAGCGGTACGCCCCACTCAGGTCAATCACACTAGTTCCACATTCCATAATTTTCGGGGCCAGCTCCGCCGAGACTTCTGCCGGAGTTGCCAAAAAGACGACCTGATAGTCAGACGGGTTCATTTTATTAGCTGTTTGCGAGTTAAAGAGACCAGTCAATTCAACATGAGGGTGCTTATTGAGTAGGCGCTGAAGCTCCTGGCCTGAATATCCAGACCCACCGACAACCGCCACTTTAATTTTCGCCAAAGAATAATTATGCATGTACGTGCATAATTATTCATATTTATTTTCTCGTCAAGCAAAGAATTTGCTTGTTTTTTCTTTTTTTATGCATAATTATTCATGCATCTTGCATAAATCGAAAAGGAGTCCCTATGACTAAAAAAATTCTACTCGCTTTTTCTGGCGGCCTTGATACTTCTGCTATCATCCCTTGGTTAAAAGATACCTATAATGCTGAAGTCATTGCTTACTGTGCTGACCTCGGAAACGCTCCAGATGGTGAGTACCTTAAGGGTTGGGCCAAAAAGCTTGGTGCCAGTGATTTTATTTTTGAAGATCTAAAAGATAAATTTGCCAGTGAATTTGCTTTCCTTGCTGTCCGTGCCAACGCCACTTATCAGGACGACTACCTTCTTGGAACTGCTCTTGGTAGACCACTGATCGCTGAAAGAATTGCTCATTTTGCTAAAAAACTTGGTTGTGATGCCATCGCTCACGGGGCCACAGGAAAAGGCAATGATCAACTTCGTTTTGAAAAATCTTGGGCATACCTTGCTCCAGAAATTGAAGTCATCGCTCCTTGGAAAAAATGGAACTACACAGGTCGCAAAGAATTGATCGAATACCTCGCCACTAAAGGCATCGCTTTTGAAAACGTTGAAAAACTTTTCTCAGTCGACGTGAACCTTTTCCACCGCTCTTGCGAAGGTGGAGTACTAGAAAACATCACTAAAGAATACAACCCAGCTTCTGTGTACGAATGGGTCGCCACTCCTGAGAAAGCGCTTAAAGATGCTGTGACAGTTAACCTGACTTTCAAAAATGGTCTGCCAGTTGCTGTGAACGGGGACACCATGGGCCCTGCTGCTCTATTAACTAAACTTAACCAAGTTGCCGGTGCCGCAGGTGTTGGTGTGCTTGATCTCGTAGAAGAAAGAACTATCGGTATTAAGAGCCGTGGCGTTTATGAAACTCCGGGCGGAACTCTACTTCACCTTGCAGCTAAAAACCTTAAGCATCTAACTTGGAACCGTGAACTTCAAACAGTTGCTCGCAACGTTGGCGAAGCATACGGGGCCGCGATTTATGATGGTCACTGGCATTCGGCCGTTCGTTTTGCTGCAGAAGCCTTCTTTGTTGAAGCTTCTAAAACTCTGAATGGCGATATCACGATCAAACTTGAAGGTGGCCAGGCACGTGTGGTTGCTCGTCAATCAAACTACGCCTTGTATGATGAAGCTGGCGTGAGCTTTGAAATCGACCAGTATCAAATGAATAAGCACGCTAACGGATATTCTAAAACAGTTTGTTACGGACCTTGGAAAGCAGGGCTTCGTGATCAAAAGAACTTTCAAGGATAATTGCTATGTCAGTGCTTTCGACAAAATTTCAGCCTTCGAAGAGCGAACTCTTGGCCAGCTTCACCAATGGTGTGAATCCGGATAAGCAGCTCTACGTTCAGGAAATTTTAGTCCAGAAAGCATGGGCCAGCGGTTTGGCCGAAATCGGCATTCTTACCAAAGACGAATGTGCCAAGATTCAGGGTGCCCTCTCAGAGGCCTCTGAACTCATGGCATCGGATAAGTTTGAGTGGCGCGAAGAAGATGAAGATATACACATGAATCTGGAAAGATTTGTGAGTGATCATACCCAAGGATTGGGAAAAAAGATGCATGCTGGAAGATCAAGGAATGATCTCATTGCAACGACGCTAAAACTTCATGTGGCCGATTCGGCCACTGAAGTTGTGGCACTTTTAAAGACTCTCATTGAAAGCATGGTCACACTGGCCGATAAAAATAAACACATTATCATTCCAGGAATGACTCATCTTCAAAATGGACAACCTATCCGTTGGAGTCACGCCATCCTTGGACACGCTTGGGCGCTAAAGCGGGACCTCAAAAAATTTGAAACGGTCAAAGCAGATGCTCTAAGTACTATGCCCATTGGTTCAGCCGCTTTGGCCGGAACAACTCTGGCGCTGGACCTGAATAAAATTGCCAAAACTCTGGGTTTTGATTCTCCCTCAACGAACAGCTATGATTCTGTTGGAGAGCGTGACAGTGTCATCAATTTCTTGCAGGCCTCGGCCCACTTTGGTGTTCACCTATCTAGACTGGCCGAAGATATTATCTACTGGTCATCGGCACCTGTGGGTCTGGTTGAGCTCTCACCTAACTGGTCAACGGGCAGCTCGATCATGCCCAACAAAAGAAATCCCGATATCGCTGAGCTTGCTCGTGCCAAAGCCTCGCTGTGGATGGGAGACGCCAGTGGTGTGATGACATTAGTGAAAGGTCTTGCCACTAGTTACGCTAGTGATCTGCATGAATCAAAAATCCCATATGTTCGTGTCACCAATGACGTCAAACTCACACTCAATATTTTCTCGCACTTTGTAGCTGAACTCACAGTAAATGAGAAACGCGCTAAAACTCTTTTGAATCAAGGTCATATTTTGGCCACAGAGCTGGCCAATCACCTCACCGATCAGGGTGTACCTTTTCGTGAGGCTTACGGCGTAGTTGCTGGTTTAGTAGAACTGGCAGAAAGTAAAAAAGTTCAAGTTCATGAACTGGCCCTTAAAGATATACAGGCCCTCACCTCGGGAATCAGTGCTGATTTTTTAGAGAAGCTGACTTTTGAGGCCACAGTTGAGAAAAGAAAATTTGCTGGTGGAACGTCGCTAGCAGAAATCGAAAAACAAATCACGCTTCTCAAATAATTAATCCCCTGAGATTTATTTATACCCAAACTTTTTAAGTTTTTGTTTGATGAGCCAGTCTTTCAAACAATCAGGAAAATATTTTCCAACGAAGGCCTGCATCTTTGCGTCTCCACCTACGGGGTAGCGGGACTTTGGTTTTTTGGCGGTAAGAGCATGCAGAAAAACATCCACCACTTCTGATACTTCACTACTCATGCCATCGGCATTTTCCATATTGAACATCGCCACATCAATGAGAGGTTTGTATAGAGAAAGTTCGAGTTCACTCATTTTTGATTTTTCTGCCACGGCTTCATCAAAGGATTTTTTATAAATCTCTGTTTTGATTTTTCCCGGCTCAAAAATTGCCACTTTAATATTCCAGGTGGCCAGCTCAATTCTCAGTACATCCACAAAAGACTCGAGGGCAAACTTACTGGCGCAGTAGGAAGCAATCATGGGTTTCGCAAGGAGGCCGGCAGCAGACCCCGTAAATAAAATTCTTGGGTCTCTGGACTTTCTAAGTAGTGGCAAAAAAGTCTGAGTCATCGCCACTGGTGAAATGAAATTCACTTCCATCTGACTTCGATATTTTTCAAGAGACTGGAATTCGCTGGAACCAGAGGCAGAGATACCGGCGTTGTTAAATAAACAATCCAGCTGCCCGCACTCTCTTGTGATCAGCTCGAAGGTAGACTTCCGATCCTGCTCACTCACCACATCCATTTTAATGGGTCTGATGTTTGGATGAAGGGCCTTAAGCATTTCACCATCAGAATCCTTACGGTGACCGGCGTAGACAATAAAATCAAGTTTCGCCGCTGCCAGAGCGCATGCTTTACCGATTCCTGAGGAGGCACCAGTGATTAAGATGTTTTTCATGACTCTATGTTAACTTCCTTTTCTTGAGTTTCAAGGAGAACTATTTCAGCACCGCTCCAATCCATGAATCAATTTGGGAAGTTATAAGTTCTGAGCCTGGTCATATTTCTTGCAAGAGACAAGCGCCTTAGCAGTTGATTGACGAAAGTACACCTTTTAGGTATACTCAAGGAGCCTTGTGGAATCAGTGGTCGTTTTAAGTAAAAATGCTCATAAAATATTAAAGAAACTACCAAAACATATTTTAATTCAATTTGATCTATGGGTAGAGATTATTGAAACGGAAGGTTTTATGTGTATGCAGAGTGTGAAGGGATACAGAGATCATTCTCTGAATGGGAACCGTAAAGGACAAAGATCCTCATCCCTTTCGAGAAGTTGGCGAATAATATACGTCCTTGATGTGAAAACAAACCGTATTACAGTTGAGGTTTTGGAGGTAAATCACCATGACTATTAAAAAAAACATATATGCTAAAAATGCCATTAGAAAAGCTACCGGTCACATCAGTTTCGGAAAAATGATTAGCTCATTCAGATTAGCGCAGGAACACTCACAGGTCGAAATGGCAGGAATTTTAGATATAACCAAACAAGACCTATGTAACATTGAAAAAGGCAGAAAACTTGTCAGTGTTGAAAGGGCAATCCAATTTGCCAATGCCCTCCAAATGCCCGCTAAAACCTTTGCCAAGTATGCCTTACAAGACCAGCTAAACAAGGCAGGAATTGTAGGCGAAGTCATCATCAAAGACGTCGCCTAGTAGTAAAATCGAGGATCTCAACTCCCGAAATTTCAGCTCCTTAGGCAGCCCATTTCGATGGGACATTTTTTATTCCTACAGAATCCCCCTCCCCGATATCATCATCAAAAACACTGAGGTAAAATATGAAACAATTAATGGCATGCTTGCTTGTTCTCTCAAGCACAATGACGTTCGCCTCGGAGCTGAACAAGCTCTGCAGGAATGCCTTCAACGAGAAGTCATTTAGTGAATCCAGCAACTGCTTAACCTTTAAACACTAGATTAATATGAAAAAAATTATTTTTATTTTGATGATATGTTTAAGCCTCGGAATTCAAGCGCAAACGCCGTCTCCTACTTGCCGTGAGCTCTATGCATCCGCCGCCGAAAAAGAAATGAAACAAGAGAAATGGATATTAGACAAGGGGGCCATCGCCTATGGACTAACTCTTCCGGCGATGTTTACGGGCAACATTTTTATCGTCTCTGGTTTTCTTCTCACTGGAAGTGTCATGGTTGGTTACAGTAAGCTGTATGATGCTCGAGAAATCAGAGTAAAGGACCTTCAAATTGAAGGGTCAAGAAGACTTAAGCGTTTTACTAAAAGAATGAAAAAAATAATTTCACCGGCAATTGAACAAGAAGAGATAATTGAAATTATTAATGAAGGACTAGAGTCCGGATTATTCTGCGAAAACGCCCCTAAACTCGCGTCCCCGGGTGACATTAAATCTCATGTAAAAAGTGTGCTGATAGAAAGATACTAAATTGAAAGCAAACCCTGGCAAAAAAACCAGGGTTTGCTTTTTTATCTAAAACTAATTGCGATTGATATTATTCAAGTCTTCAAACGCTACTTTTAAGCGTTTCACAAAACTCTCCTCACCTTTTCTCTGCCATACTCTTGGATCGTAGTATTTTTTGTTCGGAGCATCCGCACTTTCTGGATTTCCCAGCTGGCCTTGCAGATAAGCTTTTTTCTCTTCGTAGAAATTCTTGATCCCTTCCCAGTAAGCCCACTGCATATCTGTGTCGATGTTCATTTTGATGACGCCGTAATCAATGGCTTCGCGAATTTCTGATTGAAGTGATCCTGAGCCCCCGTGGAAAACAAATGAAACGGGCTTCGCAGCAGTTCCATATTTTTTCTGAACGTACTCTTGAGAGTTTTTCAAAATGATGGGAGAGAGTTTAACGTTCCCAGATTTATACACCCCATGAACGTTTCCAAATGAAGCGGCCACAGTAAAGTTAGAGCCGACTTCTCTTAAGTGAGAATAAGCGTAGGCCACGTCTTCAGGCTGAGTGTAGAGTTTTGAGTTATCGATGTCAGTGTTATCCACTCCATCTTCTTCCCCACCAGTAACACCCAATTCTATTTCAATTCCTGTCTGCATAGCAGACATACGCTTGAAGTACTTGGCCGAGATTTCAATGTTCTCTTCCAGCGACTCTTCAGAAAGATCCAACATATGAGAAGAAAAAAGTGGTTTTTGGTTGGCCTTAAAGTTTGCTTCACCAGCATCCAGCATATGATCAATCCACGGCAATAGTTTTTTAGCCGCGTGATCAGTATGAATTATAACTGGAACGCCATATGCTTCGGCCATCAATTGGATATGGTGAGCACCAGAAATCGCTCCCAAAGCCGCGGCTTTATCGTTTTCTAGTTTAAGAGATTTCCCGGCATAAAACTGTCCGCCGCCGTTTGAGAATTGAATGATAACCGGAGAATTAACCAGCTTCGCAGTCTCAAGCACTCCATTAACAGAGTTGGTCCCGATGACATTGACCGCTGGAAGGGCGAACTTATTTTCTTTAGCGTACTGATAGAGCTCTTCAAGGGCCGTACCGAATACTAATCCTGGTTTTAATTTCATTTTCAATCCTTTGTTTAGACTGGAAGATTGTATTAGAATCAGGAGTAATTGAAAAGGAACGTGCCATGTCACTTAAACAAAATGATCTCTTGCAATACTTTAACCAGCAGATGAATCCTCAGTTTTTTGAGGATTACGCCCCGAATGGGCTGCAAATTGAGGGAAAAGCCGAGATCACGCGACTGGCCTTTGCGGTTTCTGCGACGCAAGACTCCATCAAACAGGCCATCGCCTGGGGTGCTCAGGGTTTGGTTGTTCACCATGGTTTATTTTGGAAATACCAAGGTCCACGTACTGTCACAGGGGCTTGGGGGGAGCGATTAAAGTCTTGCGTGAAGCATGACCTAAATCTTTTTGCTTATCACCTCCCTCTTGATGCTCACGCTGAATTTGGAAATGCGGTGGCACTGGCCAATAAACTTGGGATGCAGAACCTCGCACCTTTCGCTTTGTATAAGAAGCAGCCCATGGGGGCCAAGGGCCATCTTTCCACCCCTCTGAGTGCGAAAGACTTGAAGACCAAACTAGAAAAGCTCCTCGACCACTCTGTGATCCTGGCCTCGCCTGATGAAACTAAACTCATCAAAACCATCGGCATCATTACCGGTGGCGCCAACAACGACTGGATCAAGGCGATGGAAGATGGTCTCGATGCTTACCTCACAGGGGAGATTTCTGAATACAACTGGCATGATGCTAAAGAGGCCGGGGTTCATTTCTTCGCAGGTGGACATAACGCCACCGAAAGATTTGGCATTCAGGCCCTAATGGAGAAGGTAAAAAAAGACTTTCCCGGCACAGATGTCCAGTTTTTTGACTCTATCAATCCGGCCTAATACTGTCGGTTAAATTTACTGAACACATGTCGATAAGCCACCATGACTAATCGAAAATATGATTTCTCAGAATTCAATCAAGAATTGCTGGAAGCAATCCGTGACCCCAAACTTCCCGGTAATGCAGGCATTACCCTGATTGATGAATTAACTCCCCTCGGTCAAATGCTCCGTTTCACCCAAGGTGACGCTATTCTTAAAACCGGGGATCTCAATGATTCTCTTTATTTTCTGATTGAAGGGGAAATTGCCATTGTGGTGGGCCAGGAAACTGTCGCCATACTAAAACGCAAGGGCGACATCATCGGAGAAATGTCCATCATTTCTAAAAACTTGTGTTCGGCCGATGTGGTGGCCGCAGCTCCAACGATCATGCTCAAAGTTGGAGTAGAAGAACTAAAAGAAAAATCTAGCGACTACGAACTACTACTCTACAAAATCTTTTGCCTGACTCTGACCGAAAAGTTGGAAAACACCAACGTGAAGGCGCATAAGTTTGAAGTCCTGAACCGCTCCCTCGAAGAAGAAGTTCAAAGACGCACCAATGAGTTAAAACTAGGTTATAAGAAGCTAGAAAATATGTACGCCGAAAATATTCTGATGGTGAACAAACTTTCTACTTTGGATGAGGATTACATTCAATCTTCCTTGAAACTATTAGATCAGGCAACTGAGCAGGGATCAAAACTCGATGCTCTCAAAATCAATTTAAAGCTCATTCAAAAGTCTCTGTCTCCTATGAAAGAGCTCAAAAGCCAGCAAGAGCAACTTAAAGACCAGCGAGTGCTGGTAGTGGAATCCAATCCCAAACAAAGAAACATGATCAAGATAGCCTTGGGTGGGACCGGAGTCAAAGTTGATATGGTTAAAACTGCAGAGGAAGCTCAAGAAGCTTTGAAAGCGAGTGCCTGCGATATTCTCTTTTTATCTGCTGAAATGCTGGAAGTAGCCGACTTCGTCAAAGAGCAAAACATCAAAACCAAAATCGTTCTGATGACGGAAGAAGAATCAAAAGAATATATTTCAAAGATTAAGCAGTATCACTTCATCTCAAATATCGTGGCCACTAAAGAAGACGACCGTGCCTTCAATATCAAGAGTATCTCAACCACTGTCAGTAAGATGACCACCGGAGATATTTTTGGTATCGAGAAATATCTCAACTGGGGCATTGACGTCAAAGAGTTCGCAGTAACTAATTCTAAAGAGCGCCAGGATATAAATGACCAAGTCATCAGTCACCTGACAGAGCTCGGAATCAGAAGTGTCGTCCGAACTCGCTGCCAGATTGTGATCGAAGAGCTTCTCATGAATGCCATCTATGATGCACCCGTGGATAAAAATGGTACTCCTCTACATAACTCCAAATCCCGAACTGAAGCCGTTGTCCTAACCCCGGATCAAAGCGGAAAGCTGCGTTTTGCCACTGACGGACTGTACTTGGCGATCTCAGTAGAGGACCCTTTTGGTGTCTTTAAAAAAGAGACCATCTTCAAATATCTCGAAACGAATTATTTTGCTGAAGAAGGGAAAGAAGTCATCCACGAAGGCAAAGGTGGAGCAGGCAAAGGGCTTTTCATGATTACGGAAAGTGCTGACCTGGTGATCTACAACGTCTCACCTAGGTCAAAAACTGAAGTCATTGTGTTATTTGATTTGGACCCATCCAAAGAGAAGAAATCGACGTCCCTTCACTATTTTGAATTATAGTCTTATTTTTTAACTAGAAAATACTGCTCGCCCATTTCGTTCATGTTGTAAGCGGTTAACTCGGCCAGTGGCCCGTAACCGAAATACAAATCACAACGAGCGTTGCCTTTAATCGCCCCGCCAGTATCCTGGCCAATGAAAAAGCGAGAGAAAGGAACTTTGACCACCACACCGTTCTCGTCAACGTGGCTGGCCTTCTTCGTTTTCACAAAATTAATTAAACCCGTAGTCTTATAAACTTTTGAATCCATCGCCAAAGAGCGGCCTTCAGTCAGAGGAATATTATCCAGGCCCACTGGCTCTTCAACTGATTCTTTGAAATACACATATGACGGGCAAGAGCCAAAAACTTCTTCTTCTTTATCAGGATTTTCCTGAAGAAATTTACGCTGGTTAGGAACTGAAGCATTCTCTGGCTTAAGGTACCCCTTCTGAACCAAGTAGTGATAAATCATTTTAAAAGACTGAGTGTTTTTCCCGTCATAGCTCAGGTACTTAAGCTCCTTGGTGCCATCAGCATTTTCAATATTGATTCTTCCTCCACCCTGAACGTGAAGCAGGTAAAGATCAAAAAATGAATCCTCGACCCAAAAAATCTCATAGCCCTTACCGGCAAGAGCGCCTTTGTAATCAATCTCAACGCGGCTGAAGTTTTGAAGTTCAGGCTGAGTTGGCTTTCTATAAACTGCATGCTTAAAGCGCTCTGTAGGAACGCGTGAACCGGTTAAATCAGGTGAGTAGTACGAAGTGTACTTAGTGGTCTGGGCCGCATCAAAACCCTGCTGGCGCTGCTGCTGTTGGGCTGTTTTGCTTGGCACTGGTGTATAGATCGCAAATTTCTCATTCACTTCAAGGTTAAACTGATCTAGGCAAACATTTGCAGGCTGAGTTTCCTGGCATTTTTTAGAAGCAGCTGAAAGTTCTCTGAGAAGGATTAAAGAGTCTTTTAAAACTTTCTTCGGGTAAAGCTTAGTGCCGAATTTGATTTCTCCAGCAAGGCTTTGGATCTCGTAAGAAGCAAGTTGGCGCTTAATAGCGAGGTCTAAATTAGAAAAATTCATATCATCAGCAAAACTAAGTGACTGTTGTAAACGAACAGTTGGAGTGGTCTCTGCAGCGGTGGCAGAAACACAAATTGTCAGAGCTAATAGCCAAATTTTCACAACGACCCCTTAGAAGAATAACCTCAAGATTATGATGTGCTGAGCTTGCTCGTCAAAGCATATTTCAAAGGCGGAACTCCTTTCATACCCGTGTCCAAGACATCCGTTATTTCGGTGGGTTAGGTAGGTAAATTTGTCATATTTTTTATTCCCACTGGAAGCCCTGGGCTGGCATTATATGAGATGTCTAGTCCTTAGACACCTTTCCAAGAATTATCTAGTCCAGCGCCACCAGCCCCCCTTATAAACTATATTGAAGCCGGGCCAGTTGGCACCAAAGTTGAAGTTAGAACCTCCAAATTCGTTATCTTTGGAGGATCTATGTTCAAGAGAACTCTTATGGTGGTATCCCTGATGGCCCTAAGCCCGATGGTTTTGGCCTCCCCTGCGTTTACATCCGAGAATCCACTCTATAAGTATTCAAGAAATGAATTAGGGCAGCCTCAAAACAAGTTCAAAATCGATTACCAAACTCTAGTTGAATACTATAAGTATGCCGCTGGAAATGTGCTATCCCCTGCTGATACAAAATCACTAATCATGAAAGACCAGAGTAAAGCACTGATCTCCAAAGAAGACCTGAAATTTGAAGTCAATTTGAGAAAAATGACTATTACTCCCCTCATTCCTTTGGCGCCAGAAACGGCACAGGATCTATTTCAATTTGATATCGATGCCTATATGAGTGAACATCCTGGTGAGGACTTTGTAACTGCCAAGAAGAATGCCTTTAAAAAACTTGCTTTCGATAAAGAGACTCAACATTTTGACCGTGACTATCTTCATATGTCAGACTGGAAATCCCTCATTCACCCTCCGGTAAAGAATCTGGGTGGAGATTTGGATCGCTTCTACAAAGACAGTCATGAAATTCCGTCCGATTCAAAAATGCTGACGGCAGAATTTAACCGCGAATTGGATCAAGTCTCAAGTTCAGAACTGACCAGCGGAAACAAACTAAAACTTTTAGTCAACGGTCTTTCATTTAAAGAAAAAATGAAACGAGTCAGAGAAGCCAAAAAATCAATCCTAGTGGGAGTAATGTCTTTTGCCTCAGATCCTTCAGCGTTTGAAATGATTGATCTACTCATTCAAAAGAAAAAAGAAGGTGTAGACGTTCAAGTCATGCTTGAGAAGCTTTGGACATCGGCTTTTTTCAGAAAGACTCTGAACAAATTCAATGAGGGCGGCATTAAACTCATGATGGCCGATGATATGTATAAAC
>JFJP01037140.1_pt1 | contig 62836 bp, 59 predicted proteins | sample 431651 | NCBI WGS metagenome assembly JFJP01 (sample SAMN02602958, study PRJNA72255) | Microbial mat metagenome, whole genome shotgun sequencing project. | biome: fresh water; feature: sink hole; material: water; isolation source: purple microbial (photo- and chemosynthetic) mats found in... | reverse complement strand
GTTTCATCTGAGTATCTACACCTAGATCGCAACGAACTGGTATAGAAACAGTGTCTATCTTATTTGGATTATTTCCTACTGGCGCCTGCTCTTGTTCTGGATTACCTGCTCTTCCGAGATAACATTCAGGCGACTCCCCCAGACGAGCCGGTGTTGTGACTTGCAAAAAAGTTTCTCGATCAACATCAGGGGCTGTATTCCATGCATTCCCTGGTGATCGTCCTGACTGTCCTTTACTGCACCCCATATTATTTTCTCTTTTACATTGATAGACATATTTATCATCCTTTGAACGGTGAAATTACGTACTATTTGATAGGTGGCAATGTCTCAGTTGGAGTTACTGGTTGGTTGAAATAGATTTTAAGAGCATCAATCATTCGCTCTAAAGTATTAGTTCTATCTTCACTTTCCGTTATCCATTGTGCCACCTCACGCTGTGAAGCGCTCTCTAAATCTAGAGTTGTTACTTGCTGTGGCAAAGCATACATAGAATCAGGTGCTTGTCTTACTACATATTCAGTTTTTATAACAACAGCCGGGTCCGGTTTTGTTTCACAAGAACCAAATCCAGTAATGAAAATGAATAATGGAATCAATAGAAGCTTTTTCATTTTACTGACTCCTTCAATTTTCTGTTAGTGATAATAGAAGAAATAGTTTTCTTCAGGATAGGAGAAACTTTACCATTTTCTGATTCAGGAGCAGTCTTAATTGCGCCCATAATCGTTTGAATATTTTGCTTATCACGTTTGCTCTGAATTTCCATTTGCTTAACAGCATCTTCAGCATTTTGCTTGTCATTTCGAAGCTGAGTAATAGTTCCCATATTTGTTGCGTTAGCATCTACACAAAGTCTAACATCCTCTTTTAACTGAACATTTGCAGCAGTTAAGGATTTGTTTTCTTTTGTCAAGTCTTCAATTTGGGAAGTATACGAATGAATAGTGAAATATACACCAGATATAACAGCTATGAGAACTGCTAAAAAGATCCAGATACGCAAAGGTATTCCAGTTAAGAGATTGAGTGGGAACATACATTCTCCGTTATGTGATATGAATATAAACAGGTTGTAAAGCTACTCAATCAAGAATAGCTTTACATAACTACTAGATACAACGAACTTTACCAGCAGTAGGCTTAGTAAATGTGACCGTAACATTGTTATCATCAACAATAACGACGCCGAATGGTAACATACTTACAGTGTTTGACGGCATAACAGGGTCTTGAACGAATACATCACATATTACGGGTCTACCGAGATTATGCTTAACATTCCATGTCATAGATGATGCAAATTCACCGTTATATTGAATTGGTGTTAACATATCAACCTACCAATCTAGCCACACCTTTACGGGGGCTTGTAAATGTTATCTTTAAATTGTGTGCATCGATATAATCTATCGATGCTGCAATCATTTTAGTCAAAACACCGTTATCATCGTACAAAATATCGGTGACAGGATAACCATTAAGTCTGTGCTCTATATTCCACTCTACTGCTTCTACATCTTGGGTGTGAGTATAGGTTACAGCACGTCTAAATGTAAATCTATTAATTTCTGCCATATTATTTCTCCATTACACGCACCGTGCAACACCAATATATGACTGTGTGAATGTAACAACAGCCTGATTGATATTTGGGAATGTTATAGAGTTTGGTTGAACTTCACTGTTACCAACAAACACACGAATGACTGGATTGTAGCCAAGCATATGGTTAATTGTCCACATTGAAGAAGAAGCATTTTGATAATGAGTATATGAGAACACTGGACGTGCCGTACCATCCTCAGTACCCATCATAATAACTGCACGACCATCAACTGGAACACCAAAACTGATTGTCACTGCATTGTTTGATGAAGCTATAACATCACCAGGAATAATCATAGCGCCATCAACTGCCTGATACACTTGCACCATTGGTGTAGTAGTACCTAAATTATGTGTAATATTCCATGTCGATGACGGAAGAGCCTGAACGTGAACAAAGGTATTAACTTCATTCGTCAAAGGAATCCAAGCAGGTAGTCCTGCTACAATTTCAGCACAGATGTATAGCACACGTTCTTTGAAAACTAACTGCCCAACAACAGGAATTGTCGGAAAGTTTGCAGTCAACTCAAGTGCCATATTTTGCACTTGGTTTTGAAGCATATTTACGTTACCATAAGATTTCATATTTCTTTCCCTTTAAGGTAGAAGAGGGTAGAGTAAAACACTCTACCCTCTATCTATTTGCTAAAGTACAATTTTGCTATTAAGCAATACCCATTACAACACACTTACCAGCGACACCAGCATTAAACGTGACGGTCAACCGTGTAGCTGAGTCAAACTTGATGCTTTGTGGGATAATAACTTCATCAGTATTATCAACAATGGTCACATTACAGTATTGCTGACCGATATCGTGAGTAACAACCCATGATGTAGCAGCAGTGAATGTGCCGAGGTGGAAGGTCTTCTTGTTAACGAATGCACCGGCACTGTAAACAAGAGTTTGACCAGTAGCAGTAGCAGTTAAAGTAACATCGCTAAGTGCATCGATAGATGTGGCACCAAACATTGTTGTTTCGTTACGTGTGGTCCATTCACCTGCACGGTACTGGAGCAAATCACCAACAGAAGCAGAATCAACCGTTGCAGCATTAACGTTGGTAAGATCACCAAGAGTTGCAGCTAAGCTAACAGCACCAGCAGTTACACTGAAGTGTGAACCATCAAAACTTGCAAGACCTTTAGCGCCAGTTGTAGCATCGGCAACATTGATCGTGATTGAACCAGCAGCAGATACTGTAGTAATTGGTGCAGAACCACCTAGAATACTAAATGCAGTACCAAGAGCAGCAGTGTTGGTACCACCAGTTGTACCAATGTAACCAATCGTGCTATTTGCTAATTGAACATTATCAACACCAGCAGCTTTGATAGTAACAGCACCAACAGTAACATCAAAGTCAACAGCAGCAAAAGAAGCTACACCTTTTTGTGAGGCGGATGCATCAGCTGCAGTGATCGTAACAGTAGAAGTACCGGCTGACGATTCAGTTGTTGCTGTGCTAATACCTTGGACGCCTGTTCCCTTAATCTGAAGTGTATCACCTAAGACGAGAGCATCAGTACCAGTATCACCGTTAAGGATTAACTGTGATTTTGCTAACATTGCATTGGTAACACCAAGAGCCGAAATCTTCAAACCTGCTGAAGATTGCTCAAGACCAGCACCATCAAGAACGAATGTTAACTTGTCGCCAGTTGCAGTACCAGTAAGCTGAACAGCTTTGCTAGGAACAATATCAATACCGATTTCATCAGATGGTAATTCAACAATACCAGCACCGAGATTAACGAATACAGTATTACCAGTGTTTGAAAGACCTGTACCCCATACAAATGCTTGACCGCCAGAGAACTGGGAGAATGATTTCGAGTCGTTAATGACATCAGTAACTGTAGCAGTTTCTGTCCAACCTGTACCTTCATTAATTGTACCTTGCTGAACGAATACGGCAGAACCATCAAACTCTGCAGCAGCATTCATATCAAGTGCGCGCGTTGGTGCATCTACAGTAACAATATAGATGCCATTTTCTTTTGCAGCTGCTTGATCTTTAACAAGAATGCGATCACCAAGAACAAGAGTTACGCCGTCAACAACTCGACCAGCAGCAAAACCAGTAGCAAGAGTCAAAGGACCAGTAGAAGCAGCAACTACTGCATTCTTCCATGTAAGACCTTGTGTTTGTGCATCAACATATGCTTTATTGGCAGCATCAGTAGCACCAACCGGAGTAGCTAGACCGGTAACAGTATGTGTACCGCCCATGTTAAGATCACCGGTCATTGTATCACCGGCAATATTCACATAAGTTGTATCAACAAGAGCAGTAATATCACCAGTTGTAACAGGAGTATTACCAGTTACGCGACCTTTACCATCAAGAGTCACTTTAACGAATGTACCAGCAGTATCTTGTGTAACTGTAGCTAAACCGAAAGTTGTATCAGTTAAAACACCATCAGCAGAACCAGTAATAACGATATCACCAGCAATGGTGCTGAATGAACGAGTAGCAGCTGTACCGTCGCCTGTACGAACCATATAACCGGTAGTTGTAAGACCTTCAAGTGCAGCTAAGTCATTAGCAAGTGCAAATGTTGGGTTACCTGTGATGCCAGCAGCATTAGCAATAGTAATACCAGCAGAAGGAGCAACTAGAGTACGATTAGTGAAAGTATCAACACCAGTTTCAACAACAATACCTGTACCAGCTAGAGCAGCCAGACCATTCAATGTTGTATCGCCAGCCTGCAATAAATTCAATTGTGCTTGAATTGGTGAAGTAACACCATCAACATAACCAAGTTCAGTTGCAGTCAATGTTGCAGGAATACCTCGAAGAGCATTCAATTCAGCAGCTGTAGATGTAACTGCATGGAGCTTTTCTAGATCAGCCTTGAGAACACCCGATAAATGAAGTTGGTTAACTTCAGCAGCAGTAGCTGTTACATCTGTCACATCTACTAAAGTCACTGCATCAGGAACCCACTTGGTACCATTCCACTTAAGATAATCGCCAGTAGCTAAACCAGTAAGCAGAACATCAGTGAGTTCAGACAGTGCATCGTGTGCACCAGCAAAGCTGTTAAGAGCCATAATAGCAGCAGTGATGCTTGTAGGAGCAACTTCTAATGCAGTACCAGCAGCACCAGTTAAAGCAGCAGGAACAAAAACACCTGCACCATTAACTGCACCACCTAAAGAAGATTCAATTGCATCGACCTCAGTTTGCAAAGCAGCAGCATTACCACCAGTTGCAAATGCAACCCATGCGGTACCATTATTGAAATACGTTACATTATTACCATTAGTTAAAAAGACTAAACGGCCTGCATCTGTAGCCGTATGAGCTGGCAGAGCAGATACTTTTTCAACGCGCAAATTCTCAATTTGTGAGATGTCGCCTGCGTTAAGTTGTAAATTACCATTAATTTTCATATTAATTTTCCTTTTGTGATGAAACGATGATAGATGTATTAAAGCATTGACGACGTGTGGCAGTCGTCAATGCTTTAATTGCCATATTGAAAGCAATTGGTTCTACTTTTAAATTGCCAAGATCAAAATCTTGTAAAACTGTTTGATCTACGTCAATAAAAAAGAAAGTACCTTTGTTGCCCACCTTGTCAATATGACTCATTTTAAACCCGAGCACTTTTAATGCTGCTGCGAGAACAATATCTTGTGTGGAATATGTGTTTTTCATTTTATAATGTTTCAAATTGTTGCATACAGCATTATTTATTCACTATCTCAATGTCAGCACATTTTTTCACTATTATCTACGTAATAGTTTTAGTATCCTGGAACTGCTACAATTGCTTTTCCTGCTACACCTTCATCACCGAATGATACTAATACATTCAACGGATCAGAGATATCAATATCTAATGGTAACATCATTTTACCGGTGACATCGAATACTTGAACCATAACTATTGGTGCTGATGGATGTGCAATTGTCCAGGTAATAGCAGGAACAGATTGGTTATGTACAATAATAACAAAACCTGGAGGTCCTTGAATACCCTGATCGCCCTTATCACCTTTAGGTCCTTGATCACCTTTGTCACCTTTGTCACCCTTATCACCTTGAATACCAGGAAGACCACGGGGACCAACAGGGCCTTGAGGACCAGCAGGACCAGCAGGACCAGCAGGACCAGGTTGACCTGCGCCAGATAGAATCAAAGTATCAATTCGTGTTGCTAATCCAGCTAGTGCGGTTTGAACATTTCCAGCATATACTGGTGTTGTTGCAGTTCCAATGTTAATTGAATTAGATGCTACACTGATTTCAATTGCTGTATGTTTTAATGTGGCACTTGCGGTTAAGTGAGCTTGATATGAAGCATAAAACTGAACAAGATTAATGCCGTTGATCAGATTGCCTACATTCAGATTACCTGTCACATCTAAATTAGCAGCAGTTGATTTACCATATGCATCAATTTTGAAAACAGGTTGACCATTAGATACATTTCTAATGACCATAATATCGGCAACAGGAATAACACCTTGATCAGGTTCAATGATTAATGCAGAACGTAGTGGCGACGATGTCGTTAACAACATATGGTCACTGTCAATCACTGCGCTGTTTACAGTAGTTTGTGAGCCTTGTACGTATAAATCACCAGTGATTGTTACTGCGCCTGTGGCAGCATCAATTTTAAAGAAGACAGAACTATTATCATTATCAAATACTACAAGGTCTTTAGTACCAGTGAGCGTTATTGCAGCTACGCCTTGTGAATTCGATGAACTGTTATATGCTTGCTGTAATGTAATAATGCTGCTATTAGTAGACCCACCAGTCGATGAACCATCATCGAAAAGCAGTCCTCTACCACCAACAGTAAATGATGAATTAGAAGTACCACCGGCATTAATTAGTGCGCCATCAGGCAGTGAAGCTAATAGGCCATCAACATCTAGGAAAATAGGTTTTTTCACATCTGACATAACTTACCTCTTGATAGCTTGCATTATATTGAAGGTGATGGTGTGGTGGTCAAATACTAAACCAACCTGTTGACTTACGCCGGCAATTGGAGAAACCAGAGTAACTTCGCCAGTTAAACCACAAAATACCGGTCGGCCTATTGTTGCATCTGGCCAATTCCATTGCTCATTTGTTACATTACCATTGATTACAACTCTGCGTATTTCACCTTGGTACATATCTTCTATCACGATACCTGCAACTTGCCTGTCAATTCTTGCACTTGATGCAAGAACCGCTTTTTTGTTGGCTACAAATGATACTAAATAATAAGCTGGAACGTGCTCCATTGCTTCAACATGGATAATAGCTGATTCTAATATGATAGGTGAAGTTGCTGATCTGTTAACTAACAATGAACTTTCTGTTGTTAACAATGCACCATCACGATCACGCAATGGATTACCGACATCATTGAGAATGATGTGCCCTGCAGAACACGTGGTATTTAAATTAACCTGTGAGCCAAATGTGGCCTGTAATGGAATAATAACAGCATTTTGATTATAGATTGCTGCAAAAATTCTAACCTTAATGATCCATTTTGTACCATTCCACACCTTCATAAAGAAGTTAATGGTGTCAAACCAATGCTGATCATTAACAGGATTGATTGGTTCTACTGGACCATGAGACGGTGGAATAATGGTATAGTTTCGGGTAACAGTGCCGTCAAGCACATTTACATCCCAGTAAAGATACTGAGTTTGACCAACAGCTTGAAATGGTCCCCAAGCATTCACAACGGTCTTTGTTTCTTCAATTAAGTAATCAGCACGACCATGAGCAACAGTAAAAATTGTTGGATCAGGACTAATGATTAGATTAATGTAATCACCAGAAAGACTAGACTTTTGTAGAAAAGACTGTGTTCCTGAAATGTCCGTTTGCCAGCGTACCAGCCCGTGACGAAATTGTAATTTCATAAGTTTGGCACCAATACTAAATTTTTAACAAATTGAGCTAAAGCTTCTTGTTGGTCTGATGTTAAGTTACGAGTTAATAACCAATGTCGGCCAACTAAATTTTTAATAGCTGTTAATTTACGTCTTTTAATATATTCAGAAAAATCTCTATCATTAACTAATGACATACCTAATAAAGACATTAGTCTAGTTGCTATTCTGTCATAAATCATTGATCTGGTATCAAATGCAACTTCACTATCATCATTATCCCGTTTAGCAGAAAACACTAAAACCTTAACATGGTGCTTCTGTACAAAATCAAGCATAGCGTGTAAAACTAAACCATGCACTTTACTTGAAACTTTAGAAGGCGTTCTTTTTTGAGTAGGGTCTGTTCCATCAGTAGGGATACGTTTATATCCAAATTCTGCCATGTCGCAAACAATATTAACCAGTGTTATTTCCCAAAGATTAAAATACAGTTCAAAATTCTCACCATCAATGCTGAATTTTGAACTGTATTGTGTTCCACCATTACTTGTTGTATCAATCTTCAATACTAAATCCTGTTTATAAGTTAAGGCTTCAACAATATTCATAAGTTTCATAATACGCCTTTAATTTTTTGCAAAGTCATCAAGTCCTGCTTCAATCATTTCAGTTTGAATTCGCATTACATCATTTCGTGATTTAAACTGAATTAAAATACGTAATGCAGTTATTAACTCTTTTGACATATCAGGATCATCGAGTGTTGATCCGTTTTTATGAGTATTAGCATCAATTCTAACAAGGCCATTCACTAACATCAATGGCACCAAACATTCCTTAATTAAATAATTGCCAGAAATGTTGATAACACCATTCATCTTCTTGATTAGTTTATTTATACCCTTGAACGAGGTTAAACGGTTATCTCCAAGGTATAAGTCTTTACCTATTTCAGGTGTAATGCCAGCTAATGATGTCAATTTGTTAAATTGTGCTGAATAACCACCGTTAACTATTTTTGGAGAACCTTCTAAATTAGTTAGTCTGTTATGGTAAATTGCAAAATCACCACCAACATAATCAGGAGCACCGTTAAGACTTTTAAGACTACATTTATATACGTTGAAATTACCACCGACATACTTAGGTGAACCAGTTAAATCCGTTAATGGACATTGTCTAGCATTGAATAACCCACCTACTTTAACAGGTGAATATTCTAAACTTGTTAATGCTGGATTATCTGAGCAAGAAAACTTTCCTGTTACCTCTGTAGGTGCACCTTTTAATGTTTCTAATTCAGGATTACCACTACAACTAAATGATCCTTTAACAACACCAAACTGAACTGGGATATAATGTAGATTCTTTCTATTTAGATTTACATTTCCATCAATATCTACAACTATTCCATTTGGACCATTACGATATGAATGGTTTTTAATTCCCATTTCATAAAGCCATGCAACTATATCTTCTTTGGTTTCACGAAAGCGATGAGCGCCATGAGGCACTCGCTTTGCTTTCGCTTCAAAAAGTTCTTTAACTAACATACTTGGATCCAAAATATTTTCTTGATATGTTATTTATTGTGTTTCTGATTGCCATGTAAATACAAGATTACCACAATCATAAATTCGATAAAATCCAGCATCACGCATATTTTCACTTTCACTAAGTGATACACTAAAATTGGGCAAAAGTTTTTTCAAGTTGTGTTTTTGGTATTTCATTCTATTTTCACGACGGCCTTTTACTAGATAGGTGTATCCTGGCAATGTTTTATTTAGCAACGCAAATTTTAGCTTATAATACAGCTTACCAGAAGACCATCTACGATCAGCATAACTTATAATTGATTTAGGTTTAATTTGCTTAATAAAGTGTGACATTAATTTCGCTGCGCCGCCGATAACGCTCGTATCTTTACGTGATGCATAACGAATCAATTCCCATTCGTAATTTTTATTAAAGCGAGGTTTACCAAACGTCATAACTGCAACTAACTCATTTTCATATTTTAAACCATATTTCAGTTTAGATATATCGTGTCCCTGAATATGGTTATCATCTAAAAATATATCTTTTTCACTAGTTAGCAACTCAATAATTTCACATTTTCTAGCATACAGTTTTGTTGATGTAACACCGAGAATATGTAATAATCTCGACTTTACGATATCCCGTTTATTTACCCATTCATCTTCAAACACGTGAATTAACGTGATACCTAATTTTTCACATTCGAGTGTTTTATTTAAATGATAGTTAGCATCTAAAAATTTATCACTATGCCAGTAAACGCCATTAAATTCTATAGCTAATTTGTTGTCAGGAATATATAAGTCTAATTCTAAACCTTTTAATACTGATCGAGTATTTCTGATAACGGTCGCATATTGTGATAATAGATTAAAAATATCCTCTTGAGGTTGTGATTGCACAGGAGGAAAACATCTTGGACATCGTGGATTTTGTCCATTATAAAAACTATGGTTAGCTATAATGTCGCTGCATTTTTTACATTTCCATGATGATGTTCTTGTCTCAAAATATTCAGCTCGATCTACTATGTCATAATCAGCACTCAGTAATTTAATTTTCGTGTCTATGATGTTAGTAAATCTAGACAGTGCAGCATTTTCGTGTCTAATTTGTTCTATTGATTTTCCATCAATAAAGGTTGTAAGCATGGTATTTTTGCGTTTATATTTAGCTCTTTCAAAACTACCAAGTTTACGCGAAGTTTTAACCATCTTCTCATTAGACCGTTGATGCCCAGTTTTACCATCTAAACCGATTAACGCTTTTGTGCTTAATGCTTTATTTGTAGCTATCTCTTGTCCGGTTTTACCATCAACTAGCTGTGTTGCTCTTATATCTGCACCCTTACGGGAACCTCGTTCGTACCCGGATAAACCATCAATTCCTATTTTCTTATTGCTTAATATTACTTTTTCTTTTCTTAGTTGATACAGTGTTTTACCTGTTGTGATGTCTAGTGTGTTCTTTTCATAAACAATATTACATTTTAAAGAACAGCATTTTGCATATCCTAACTTAAATTTTATAACCTTGCCACACGCTACACATATTGGTGTTTCAGTGATATTATACAGAATACAATATACCCGCTCTTGTGATGTGGGATTTACTAGAAAAGATGTCGTGTTTTCAATTTCAGTATAAAACTCAGGGTTACGCATAATAGCGTGTCTGATATTAGGATTTAGTTTTGTACCATCTTTAGCAAGAAAGCCATATTTTAACAATTTTTGTTTCATAATACCCCAAAGAAATCATCAACATAATCTATATATTGATGATTTCTTTAAAGGATAAAAAATGATGTGTTAACTAACTGTGATTGTTAATGTATAGGTAATAATAAGTTCTCTATTACTCGATTTTTCAATCGGGCTAAATACGATATGTGTTAGCAACATTGGTTTATCATCTGATGTTACTGCAGTAGGATCACCATTTAAGAATAAACCTAACTCATCAAACACATAAGGTGATGAAGTAGCATAATTTGCTGCATCTTCTGGATTAGCTGGATTAACTAAGTCAGGATTAAATGTTGAATCATTCGTTGTGATTGCACCATCTGATGTGCGCTGACCAGCAGGTTCGTCAGCTGTTAAGTGCATAACACAGGTGATAGTCGAAGAAATGCCTGGTCCTTGAGCTTCAGCAACATAATTGCCGGCGGTTGCGTCCCATGAATGCAATTGGGTAACCAGAGAGTTTGTATTAACCCAATGTCCACCAACCACATCATTATCATCAATGACTTCAGCCCAGGTTTCGTGATACAAAGAACCAGGAACTGCCGTTGTATTAGGTGTCATATAAACTAAACTGTTAGATGACAGATGGGTGCCGCCATTGCCTAATGCAAGACGAAAGATAGATGACGATTTTGTTGAATGCGCAAGCCCACGAGCAATAGCCAATGCCATATTACGTGGATGAACACTGTTAAAATTGTCTAAAATCACTTCACCTGTTTTTGCATCAGAAATATGTACTTTGCCAACAACCTTAGTAATTAACGCATTTTGCATTGCTTTTCTCCTTGATAATCGATATCACCGTGTCAATCTTATTTACACAGTCAATTTTTGATAATAGTTCGTTTTGACCATTAAATACCCATATTTCCATTTTATATCCAGCTGATTGTGCGGCCATCAGCGTTTTTTTACATTTATCAGGTTGCCGCATAAACCAATACGTGCTTTTAACCTCAATCAATGTATTAAGTGGTTTAATGTAAATATCTGGGTGATAAGATCTGATAAAATCATTTACTCCGTCGACCCATTTAATAACGGGCGTATTAAAATCATCTGCTAATATATCATTTTCATCTAAACCTGAATTTAACAATAGAGTAATAGCCAAAGGTTCATATCCGCGTACTTGATATTCTTTACCATTTGGTGATATCCATAATTTATATTTATGCATACTGGTATTAGCTGATTTTTGAGCTTTTGCTTGAACTTCAGTGTTACCCCATGCATTAGTAGCACCATATCGAACTAAACACGTTTCACGTCTAGTTATTTTTGATTTTTCAATAGCAACTCTGTTTTTATCTTCGTTTTTAAGCCAGGTTTCTTTATATTTTTTACGATATTGCGGCGTTTTAGCTACGTGCATACCGTATCTACTTAAACAGGTTTCCATATAATTATGCTTATTCATTTCACTACTTTTAGCACAACGATTACAACAAAAATGATCCCAACCATTAAACGCAGAACCATTAACTAAATGGACATCTACTGAACTGCAATGCTCACATTTAGGATTGACCGTGTTATGAGTAAAATTAAATAATTTTTCTTGCCGCGTTGTTCCATAATATGACATAATTATAGCATTTAATTCACACAATTTAGAATTATGAGCCAACATCGTATGATAACCGTTTTTATTAGATATAGCCCAGGACCAAACAGTTCCTCTAACCGTGTCAGAGGTTAGATCGTTTTCCTGTGTTATAAATTGTAAAAATTTAGCTGTTAACACCCAACTTTACCTCTTGGTTATGCATAAATAGTCCCTCTAAAAAGAGTATGTGAATGTGTTCTTCAAATATTTATTGAATGTCCATAAGCTAATAATTGATTAGATTTTCAACCACAATGATGTCGCAAGGAAGCACGGGATCAGTGCTCTGCTATAAAATCTAACAATGAATAAAATTAATCTTATTTGATAAATTCATAATAACAAAGGTGTCTATTCACATCGCTACATCTGTGCTTTTATTAAAAGCACAGATTAATTAGGTTAAATTTTTAAAAATGTATGCTTTAGCAGAGTTAATTCCATTAATATCGCCTTCACCAGGAGATGCTATGATTGCATAATCACCAGATATGACCATCTTACTTGCGAATTGATCACCTGCGCTTGTTCCATATGCATTCGGGTTATTCAATGTTTGAATTAGAGCACCAGTAGTAACGTTAAAGACATATGCTTTGCCGGAGGCCTGTCTGGCAGTCTCATCTTCACCTGTTGCACCTACTATCGCATAATTGCCTGATATTGCCACGCCGGTGCCGAATTGATCATATGCGCTTGTTCCATATGCATTCGGGTTATTCAATGTTTTAATTAGAGCACCGGTGGTGACATCAAAGACATATGCTTTGCCAGAGTCGCCGGCAGAAGGTGCATCTTCACCAGGTGCACCTACTATTGCATAATTACCTGATATGGCCACGGTGGTGGCGAATTTATCAAATGTGCTTGTTCCATATGCATTCGGGTTATTCAATGTTTTAATTAGAGCACCGGTAGTAACGTCAAAGACATATGCTTTGCCAGAATAATTGCCGCCGGCATCAGATTCACCAAAAGTGCCCACAATCGCATAATTGCCTGATATTGCCACGCTGGCGCCGAATTGATCACCTGCGCTTGTTCCATATGCATTCGGGTTATTCAATGTTTGAATTAGAGCACCAGTAGTAACGTTAAAGACATATACTTTGCCGGAAGCACCGCCGCCGACGTCAGCTTCACCTATTGCACCTACTATTGCATAATTACCTGACATGTCGATACTGGTACCGAAATAATCATATGAAGTGGTTCCATACACATTCGGGTTATTTATTGTTCGAACTAGAGCACCGGTAGTGACGTCAAAGATATAGGCGTTGCCTGAGCTTGCACCTGCAGCGGTCGATTCACCTGTTGCACCTACTATTGCATAATTGCCTGATATTGCCACGTCTCTACCGAATTCATCTGACTGACTGACTCCATATGCATTCGGGTTATTCAATGTGTGAATTAGAGCGCCAGTGGTGACGTCAAAGATATAGGCGTTGCCTGAGCTCATGCCGGTCGCAGCATCTTCACCATAAGCACCTACAATTGCATAGTTACCAGATATATCGAGGGTGATGCCGAATTGATCATTAGCGGTTGACCCGTATACATTCGGGTCAACCACCGTGTAAATTAGAGCACCTGACGTACGGTTAAAAGCATATACGGCACCGGAATTGTTTCCGGTGCTGGCATCTTCAGTATAAGCACCTACTATCGCATAATTGCCTGATATTGCCACGCCGGTGCCGAATTGATCAAATGCGCTTGTTCCATATGCATTTGGGTTATTCAATGTTTGAATTAGAGCACCGGTAGTGACGTCAAAGACATATGCTTTGCCGGACTCGATGCCTCCGGCATCATCTTCACCTATTGCACCTATGATCGCATAGTCACCTGATATTGCTACACTGTTTCCGAATTGATCATACGAGTTTGTTCCATATGCATTCGGGTTATTTATTGTTCGAACTAGAGCACCGGTAGTGACGTCAAAGACATATGCTGCACTGGGAGCTGTTGCGCCTACCACTGCATAGTTACCAGATATAGCCACACTGCCTCCGAAATTATCATATGCGCCAACTATACCATTTGGACTATCTAATGTTTGAATTAGAGCGCCAGTGGTGACATCAAAGATATATGCTCTGCCGATATCAGTAGGCGGGCCGTCAGTAAGGCTAGCACCTACGATCGCATAATTACCAGATATTGCTACGCTGTTTCCGAATCCGTCGTCCATACCATTGTTATTCGTATTAGGGTTATTCAATGTATAAGCTAAGGTGCCGTATATGAGATTAAAAATATATGCTCTGCCAGTATTAGCAAACAGTTCTGGATCTTCATAAGGTGTGTCGGTATTACTAGCACCTACGATCGCATAGTCACCTGATATTGCTACACTGTTTCCGAATTGATCATTTTCACCTGGAGTCCAGACATTAGGATTCTCAAAGGTGTAAATTAAAGCACCAGTAGTAACGTTAAAGACATATGCTTTGCCGGAATTGGATACATAGGATGAATTAGTATTAATAGCACCTACTATTACATAGTTACCAGATACCGCTACGCTACACCCAAATTGATCATCGGTCGTATTGCCGCTGGCTGCAGCACCTGGATTATCTAGCACCCGTAATTTAGCACCGGTTATAATATCAAAAATATAAACTTTTCCAGCATCAAACTGCGAAGTCCTATCTAATTCATTAGGTACACCGACAACCATATAGTTATCTGATGTGGCCACTACGGTTCCGAATTTGTCACCAAGACTGGAAGCGTACGTATTTGGGTTATTTAACGTCTGCCATAAAACGTAATTTGGTGGCAGTTGAGATAGCGCGGCAGTGCCGCGATTTAACATACGTCGATATAGTTTCATAATTTCACGTCCTTAGCATTTTAACAGGTTATAATGTGTATATTTATACTCTTCAACTTAATACCAGAGGTACGAAATTTTAACGCTAGCAGGAGTAATCATCGTTACGATAAAAGTATCATTAACTAAATTTCCTACTGTGCCTATACTGCTTTGCACGGTTACGGCATTATATCCAGCACCTGAACTCAATTGCTGATAACTATTTGTATCAGGATTCCATGCTTCAACAATAATTGTCGGCATGGTATTATTTCTAAATTGTTTATCGTGTCTAACTGTGACAGATTTAGCAGTAGTGTTATGTGGAACACTAACAATTAATGGAATATCCGAAATCTCTATTTGGCCCGGTACTATATCCTGTGGTGGAACAGATTTGAAAACTGTGACATCATATCTAATTGTCTCATAATCGAATACTCCAGTATCAAATCCACCAATATCAAATTCAGCAGGTAGTGTCGTTTTACTGATGAGCATTAAATCTTCAGACATATTAGCCGTCGGTTGATCATCAGTTTGCTGACCAGATAAAGCATCAGTTGGGCTTGCACGGAATATTGCAATATGCTGATTCAACTGTTTATCCTCATCATAACCGTGAGTATCATACCACATAGAATCATAACCATTTGGCATACTGTCAATTTCATCTAATTTAACATCAACATTTTCATTATGACTTGATGATGAGTAATACCATGTATGATTTTTATCACCCCATATATCGGTTAACGGATTAAATATATTCACCCCGCTTAATATTTTATATCCGGGTGGAGTGATTTTTAATGACATAAATTCAGCATCGTGAACACCATTACGAGTATTAGTGTAAGGTGCAATTTCATTTGTTATAGCATTTATACCGGTAGGATCATACGTTGTACGTTTAATACCATCAAATGTCAAAATTTGAGTATGCGATAATGCAGTTAATGCATCAGCTTTTAGTGCATAACCATCAGTAAGAATATTTGTTGATATGATGACACCATTAGCATCATACACTGCTTCAACTGTTGTTATAAATTCAGGCAAATCAATCTGGCTACCATAGTTTTTCCATTCCAAAACTGCTGGATTTGTTGATGCATTAGGAGCATTAATTGCTCGGGCCATTGCCTCAAATTTTACCATTCTGAGTTGTTGATGAGCCTTGTGTTCCACACCCGTTGTACCAGTGTAAGTTGCCCAAAAATCAATATTAGGTGGAGCTTGACGATCACGATCAACCGTCCAAGCATATCCAACAGCTGCACCACCTGGTCCTGTACCATGTGCACTATCTATATCATTTGCTAAATATGGGTCTCTACCAGTAACATATTGACCACTAAATGAAACACCAAAATGATCAAATAGATAGAATGAATCAGATATTTTAAATGACTCTACAAAATTAGTAAGTACTTCCGGATTATAATTCTCACGTTCACCTACACAAAAACGGAGTTTATCATTAATCTCAGTACTGATCATCCACCATTTTTCATCGAACACAAATACATAATTACCAGTATCATTCTCAGGTAATGTGAATGGCGCGTACATCGTACCAACACGTAATAGACCATTAAAGAATTCAGTACGCGATGAACTTCCTAATCCAGCTGTATCAAGACCGTCATATCCACCAGTATCATAATTATCCAATAAAACATTTGTGTAATCTGGGTTAATCAATGTTGTTGGATCATCAATATCCTCAGGTATCGACGGCGACATCGATGAACCACCATAACCACCAGATGGGTTCGTATTAGGTAAAATGATATTAAAGCTAGGACGTAAACTTATAGGTTTATCATTTACATAAACTTCTAAATTATCAAGTATAGCACTTTCAATTTCAAATTCTGCATCTGCGCTTGTTGGTGCATAACCATCATTGAATTGCACAAGACTGTTATTTGGTCCGCCAATTTTGAAACGTGATTGTGACATTAGCACATTACGCACTTTCACACCAACATCCCAAGGTGCAATGCCCGTCATTAATGCACGGCATTCCATCCCAGATCCACCTGCTGAATATGGATCTTCTTCTGGTTGACCTGGTAAACTATTTGCATTGTTTGGGTTAGTATCAGTGTCACTAATATCTGCAATAGGCGAATCAATAGAATTACTAGTAACACCGACAAATGGTATATCCGTGTAACCTGTACCAGGATTTGCTATAGTGACATCCATAATAGAACATCGTGCCAATACTATCTTATCAGATACGTCATGGCTCAAACCATGAATTACTGCTCTAGCCGTGGCTTGGATGCCGTTAGCACCAGTAGGTGCTGGTATCTGTACGATGATTGTAGAATTGTCTGCTGTAAATGATTCACCACCATCTACAACGGTAAATCCTGTTATTGCACCATTAACTACTGTAGCTTTAACAACAGCAGGATGTGATAAGACACCAGATGGATCAATAACTTGAACATCAACCTGACCATTAATGTCACCTTCATAACCTTTACCAGTTGTCAGTAATTCTACTCTATTCAAATAGCTATGAATTCGTATAGATGGTGCAGTAACATAACCACTACCAGGTTCAACAATATCAATTGCTTCTACACGGTAACTTGGTAACGCCGATGAATTGTCATAATACAGTTTGACTTTAGCAGTTGCAGTGATTCCTGTTGTTGGTGATTCAATGGTGACTCTAGGAGCAGTTGCAAAGGCTCTAGATGCATTTGAAACCGTTATTGCTGTTACATAATCCCGCTTGAAAACCTCAATCCGCGCATCGCTAATAATAGGATTTCCTGGCTTTCCTGAATCATATAGCACAACCATTGGTGCTTCAGTGTATCCTGTGCCAGCATTAGAAATAATGATCTTATCTAAACGTCTATGATCTATTTGACCGGAGATACGATACACATCTCTATCAGCAATATTTTGTTGATTGCGAACCACTATTTGTGTAACACTACCATTCTCTAATGTACAATCAGCTTTACAACCAAAACCGGTCTTATGAGTAATTTTGACATTTGGAGCAAATGATAAGCCTGTACCTATTGTTGTTAATATTGCAGCACTATCGAAATCTGGATCGTCGGCATTATCGGTACCAGTAAAGTCCCATATCTTTTTGTTGTAAATCACAAAACCGGTGATTTTACCACCTGTTGCAACACTAGTAGCAGTAGCTTGTCCATTAATGATATCCATTGGGACAGTAATTTGACTAACTATTGCTATGATGCCGTGTTCCACGGTAGAAGTATCACCTAATTGGGTAGGTGTTAATTCTACCCCAGAGACTGGATGAACTAATGTGATAACAGGACGTGGAAATGTCGTATATCCTTCGCCACCAGTAAAATCCAATGCATCATAAATTGTATGTTTCGATTGCCCATTATTACTCAGTAATCTAGGAATAACCGTTGCAGGAATGTTAAAGGTTCTATCACGTTCAGTTCTAGCCCCAGACAGTAAATGGGTTTGACACCAGTTACTGTTTAGCTGGGCTGTTGTAAATAGATAATCTTCTGCTCTAACAGCAAACATATCATCATACTGATACTCAACCAATACATCCAATAATTTTGAATGGTAAGGTTTGATATCATTAAGATAATCCGTTAATGACTGTACATAATACGAATCTTGAACTGTCACGCTTGTGCTCCATTAATTTTCTTCAATACATCAACAGTACTGAGAAGTCGTACCGAGTAAACCGATAAATACGAAGTTTTAAAAATATCAGTCATTTCTATATTAGATGACAGGGCGTCGTGTAATACTGCAAAAAATATTTCATTAATCTGTCTAGGTGTAGCATTATTCCATATGTTAGAAAGTGTTTGTCTGGTAGTAGATGTAATACCAAACCACACATTCATTCTATCATCAACTTGTGCTTGACCACTTAAGTTGCCAAAATCTAAACATTTAATGTAGTCAGGATACTTTGTGCCACTCAACTCATAAGTAATTGTTGTATTTAATATAGTGTTCAAAATAGATTTTTTTGCAATATCACTATCAACTAAAATTTGACCATCTGCAGTACCATATCTAGTACTTGTTCCCTGTCTAGAATCATAATCAATTCTAGATTGTGAAGGAATAAATTCTCCACCAGCATTTTGACCACAAGCAGCATCAACTAACTTATCCCATAATGTACTAGGAATACGCTTGAGCTGAGCTTCACGAATTAATGACCATTCCTGATGAACATTCTTTAGCTGATGCTTATCAGAGTCATCGGGGTTATCACGCAATGTGAAATCACGAGTAAATCTTAACTTGTACATATTGTCGCGTGTAACGATTTGGTTCAAACCCTTAATAGCAACTTTACTGTAACGAACAGGTAGCTCAGTGATAATTGGAAAAACCTGATACTTAGCATTTAGCGGTCCTGATGTTATATCAATTCCATTTATATACACTTTAGGCATTTCATCAAACCAATTTCCAGTATCAACACTTTCAAAATCAATAACGTTGTTATCAGAATTTCTAATTGGTGTTAATGTTACAATATGTGATACTCCGTGTTGTGTTCCTCTTAATTCGCACGGTCCTGTCTGAATTAGTGGTTCAGGTATATCAAAACTGCTAACATACGTATATGCGGGTTTAGCATCAATCATAACCAAATACGGATATGAATTATTCTTCAATAAACCAGCAGCAGTTTTTATACTCATTTTACCATTTTTAGTAGGTGTGCTCTTATCATAAACCCAGAAATAATAGTATGAAGTGATAATATTGCCTTCTGAATCTCTAACTGTTTCAACAACATATTGGTAATCATATTTGTAATGAGTGTTAACAGTGCTGTCATCTGAAACAGTTGGATCAAATTTTAATTCAGCTGCAGTTGGTGTATATTTACGACCTACAACCGTTATTAAATCACCAACGTTTGCATTACTTGTTACATTTACTGTTTTACCTGATACCGTAAATGCATTATTTAACTGAATTAACCCATTCACATATACATTCACGGTGTTAGGAATATTCGTGAAATTGAATACTTTATCAGTATTGTTTTGATATTTATGGGTAAGGCGTTCATCGTTTAGTGGTTGCCAATTGCTCCATGTTCCCTTAACTTTATCTACTGATGTGCCATCAGCAAACAATAGTGGTTCTGTAGCATAAGCAGCTAAACGATCGCGGACTGCAGCAGTATATGTCAAATTAACATATTCACCATAATATGGAGTCCAATGATTTTGTGCAGAATTACCAGCTAATTCACTCGCTAATTCAGCAGCTGATGGAACCTTATATGCTTTCCAGCCATAAGGACCGGTTTCATTACTCATTGTATGAATAGAATAATTGACATCAATAAACGGTATAAAGATGCTAATACCCATGGTTTCACGAACAGAAACTTCGTGATTAATATTACCAAGTGCTAATAGAACAGCAGATATACGATCAGCTGTTGTTGTGAATCCAGGTGTACTAAAATCGAATGCGGTGATTGCATTAATCGATACACCAAGTTGATCAAAATCGTAAGTGACCGTGCTTCCAATTAAATCTAGTGTATCGATAACCTTAATATCTTGATACATATTGTTTGTCAGTGATGTTGCACGAACAAACATATCTGATCCAATCATCACTTGACTGAATGTGATAGGACCCAATACTTTACCTAAATTACCAATGCTTGAAGCAGAGGTATAAATTAGTTCAAAGTTTGAATCCGGTTCAATCCATGATGTGTCCCAAGATGCTAATTCATATCCACCTATTTGATAATTTACATCACCATCTAATATACCTTCACCAATAGGAATTTGTTTTACTGGATCGATGGCGCTAAGATGCATACCTGTCATTAAACCGTAATCACTAAAGCGATGGTGATCAAGAATAACGTTATGATCACCAATACCAGTTCCAGACAATTCAATACCTGCAAAACCAGAACTTGTCAATAATGGATTATTGAGTGTTGAGTATGCCCATGCTATAGGACGTTCAGTCCATGTTCTAGTACGAGCATAGAGTTCTTTATGAGCTACTCTGCCTGATGCACGCTGATCTACTGGAATTTCAGTATTACCTTCTTCAGCTTTAGCTTTGTCATCCCAAAGACTTGGATGAATCTTTGAACCAACCCATTCATAAACATCAATGGAAGCCCAATCGGCAGGTACACCCCATCTAGACAACCGTTCATCAATGGACGGGAAGATGTACTTATCGGTGTATGGCACATATCCTAAATTGGTAGTATCAAACCAGGTTCTACCAATTTGATCTATACCCCATGGGCGCAATGGATCGTAATGAGTATTGCCTACAGTTTGAACACTGTAATTGTATCGAGCAGGGTTATCAGAACTGGTGATGTCAATAACCTCAGAGGCCAAGGTTTGATGAACACCTCTAGCAGGGTCCCAAATTGGAATTTCAGAAACAACTTGCTTATCAGCATAATCAATTAACTTAATTGGGCTAAATTTAGGTTTAGCAGGAGCATAACCGATCACCGTAACTAAATCTTCTGCAGTAGAGAATAATGTTGTTGTATTACCCGATGGGTCTATGCTTGTTGACTCTTGCCGTGCTGGCCCAGTTATCTGAACATAATCAGCAGACCATGGTAAAGTGATCATTTCACCCGCTGCTGCTGGCTGATAATCAAATGTGCCGAGTTGTTCAGCTTCGAAGTACAAATGTGAACCGATATCATCAAGTGTAAACCAACGATTTTCATCTTCAGGGACAATAGTAGTAAATCCTGCCTCAACCGTATCGCCTGTTAATGTTTCCAAGAACTGAAGTCTTGTATAAGAATATTCACAATCCTTTGCTTTAAGCTTAAGCTCTGGGAAATTCTTAGTACGTGAATCACCGTACTCAGACACCTTCACAGCCCAGTATTCATCCATAGCCGCAGATTTAAACTTAGCACTGTTAAGGAATGCACCCATTGAATTGTTTGATCCCTTATTATGAATCAAACCTCTCCAGAAATGGAATTGACTCTTATCAGTCATATCAATAGCTGACATATAATCTTTTTTCTGATAACCTAACAATTCACGTGCCGCTTTTGCTGCTTTGTTATCAGCACTAATATGATTTGCATCATAGTAATCAAGGATGCCCTCTACGCTTGCCTCGATATTTTCACGAACCTCATTACCATACAAGTAATGTCCGCCGTAAGAAGGTCTACCATTAAAATAAAGTTGACGCTCACCATCAAAAATAATTCTATTGATTCTTATTCCAAGGAATTGGTCATAAATCAATCCTTTATTCTGCGACATATCATTGTAGTCAGTGAACAATAGAACGTGTTCATATTCATCAACTATAAAGTGTGCACTCATCATTGGAATATTTGAAACAACTTCTGAAATTTCATCCTGTCTAAAGACACGAAGATTCGATTTAGAAACTGTTCCACCTAGCACATCAAATACTAATTGTGAAGTGCTAATGTCTGAGAACAGTGGTCTATCAAATGATGTTAACATACCGCGTGGAGTCTTGAACCAAACAGAACTCATAAATGGATTCAAGATATTGCCAGTACCTGCAATAGCACCATGATAAATCGAGTAAATAAATTTTTCAATATCTAACTGCCAACCTAATGCTCTACCGGTTTCTTGATCAATGATTTGACCATCACCTGCATTAAAAGCCCATCCATCAGCCTCAAGTCTCATCAAATAACCGTAAATAAAGTTAAGCACATTTTGAAGACCGACCACTGTGAACGGTGCGACCCTGGTAATTAAACCATTTGCATCAGTGCGTAAAGCAGGATCACTGTTAGTAGTATCAACTTTGATCGTATTGTAAATACGCCATTCTTCATTTTTATTATTTGCTGCAGCAAGGGCATTGCTTGCATCTTGAACGGCTGCTAGAGCAGCTGCATATTCGGCAGTCGTGACTGATCCAGCAGGTTGTTTTAACTGTAATTGGTATGCTGCTGTTACATCAGATAATAACTGCTGTGCTTCAGCTCTAGCTTGTAATGCAGCAGAATTTACCAATGCATTAAAGGTTTGATAAGAACTAGAAGTGTCAACATTAAAATATGTGAGTACTGGGTGACGTGGATTAAATGTCTCAATTCTGAATGACCAGTCATCTGCTAACATACCTTGACGTGGGATGTTATATCCACCATCTGAATCCCATTGTGTGGTACCCATTTGAACTAATTGAATACGAATTGCATCTAACCATGTCTCACGTTGTGCAGGATTCTGTTTCAAAAGAGCTCTAAAGCTTGATTTATGCAAACTGAAATTGTCTGATGATAATTTTAATGAATCTGTATCAACAAGTCCTGACACACGATATCCTAATTGCAATTTCCAATTACGTAACATAACAACATTGAATGCGATAGATGGGTCAGTGCCATTATAACGTAGCAAATTCACATAAATCTGATTTAATCCATTAAACAACTTATAGCGTGATGGGTTAAATTCAAAGTTATATGCAGAACCATCATATGTAATTTTGATAGTATCGTGCAATTCAAAATCAAGACCACTATCACGTAGAGTAAAACTTATCCATTGAGTAATATATGGTGTACCTACTGCTACTGGATCCATTTCATATTCAAAACCGTCGGTATCAGTGAATATGTTTCTCCAAATACCACCTAATGGGGTAAGAGTTAAATCCTTAAGGAACCATGTAATAGGTTTCTCAGGTGTTGCTAATGGATAATCTCCATCTGTACCAGAGAAACATAATGGTACTAATGGATAAGTGACAGGGGTTGGTCGCACATTTGGATAAGCAGCAGTTTGCTTATCAAGCAATGGCTCAAACAATACTTTTAGATCACGAGTGATCGGGGTATTAATAGTGTCACCGTGAAGTTTGAATTCTAACCAATTTTCGCGACGACCAGCTGAACGATCTAATTCATATTCATTAACCACTGCCTTATTTGATCCCCATGTCTTTGAAATAAAATTGATTGGGTCAATTTTAAATGAGGTTCTCAATAGAGCATAATTGTATTCTAAGCTTTTTCTCCAAACTAATTCAATAGGACCATTATCACCAAAAACATAACCTTTGCTAATGTTGTCAGGAATTACATTCAATATTGCTTCACTTGATGTTGACATAGAAGGATTAACATATGGAGGCAACAGTGAACCGTATGATGGATTAGTAGCAAGAGTGCCAGTAATATCAACAGATAATTTTTTCGACCACTTCGTTTTTACATACGACCACATAGCAGGAGAGCCAAATACACCACACTGTGTTCTAAACACTGATTCAGTTTCACTAGTTAAAATCCATGGCTCAAGATTAGGTCTGCAGGTTGACAATCCTGTTAAAGGGTGTTTAAAATATGCTTTGTACAGATCAAACCATCTAGCTGGATATGTTGATAACGATAATCCTGAGATAATACCATTAGTTAAACCTGAGTAGTTCCAGGTATATGCATTTGCAGCAATATAATCAGGAGCATACATATCGTATCCGTTACGAGCTGCATATTTAGCCAATTCTTGTTCTAGAAGTGGATTAGTTTCTGCTGCAGTGATATCCCAATTTGATGGTTGCAATGGTTGTACATTGTTATACAATGAAGTTTCAACACACAAAATCAATGAATTGAGAATATTATGAAAGTAGAATGGCTTCCAGGCATCTGCTATATTAGTGTGGACAATCCAATCACCAAGACCACCATTAGCACCTTGATTCCATTTGCTAAGCACATTGTTGCTTCTGTTAAACCAAAAATCACCGTGATTCACTGGATAAACCGGAGTGGTATCGCTAGTTACATTGAAATAGTAGACACTATTGTCAGTAGGATTATACCAAAGCTGATTCTTAAACATCTGCAGTGATGTTGCAATTGCTGGAGTAGTAGATGAGAAAATACCAGGTACAAGTTCACCAGTTGAACGTGCAATCGTAGTTTTAACAAGAGCTTGTTCATAAGCAACATTTTTTGCAATCGCCGGTGAACGATGACCGTCATGGTGAATAATAACATCTAAACCAATTTCATTATCAAATGTTATTTCAGGTTTAACACGTTTTGCCATCGTTGGATTAGCCACATCGTAAATTAAACCTAAATATGGTAATGTTGCTGGCCAATTTGGTAATGGATTAGTAGAATCATAATAAATTCCGCTTAAATCAGTTCTTGCTGCTGTATTCGCTATGTACTTATCAAATAATGCAGTAATTATAGGATTTGTGATGTTCACATTTGGAACAGACCCTAATAAACCGGATGTTAGTAATTCACTAATATTCTGTGTAAAGAATTCAGAGATAGTATTCAATGCCTGACTATATTGAAGTTCAGCAAAATCTAACATTGACAATATGGAAATATCGCGTTGATTCATAATACCGATAAACAAATCGAAACTAGTATTGTAATCTCGAATAGTGCCACCGAGACCTAAATCTTTATTGCTAAGATGACGCCAATTGTTAAAACCGAAAGGTGAACCTTCTAAGAGCGGTTGTGCACCGATAATAGAAAAGAAGTGTTCATACAGATCACCGTAACCGATTTGCTTTCTATTTTCGTGTTTTAGATTATGGAACATTTGCTCAGGAATAGACCATGCACCATCACCTTCTTCATATTGTCTAAATATTAGAGGGGTGGTATCAACAACCATTGGATTGTTTGTATCTAATGACCAATAGGTATTTGCAAAGGTATCACCATTAACAACGAAAGTGTGAATGCCGTGTAACAGATTAGCTGATACATCAGGTGCACGTTTCCAGTGTCCACCATTTACTAACTGTACTTCAGTAATAGCACCATCGGATTCACGAACAACAGGTATCGCATAAGCAGGCGCGCCATCAGTAGGTAGACCTACACCGTTTGCAGATTCAAAATGTATTTGTGTTTCACCAGTAAATGCAGAATAACCACTACCACCATCAATAATTCTAAATCCTGAGATACGTCCTCTGTTAATTGTGCATATAATGTTTGCTTGCACTGTCGGGGTTGTTGTGGTTGTCACAATTACATACGGGGTTTGAAGATACCCTTGACCAACAATGTAAATACCGTTATCTTGCTTAGCACCAACAAGTTGATCCTTAACTAAAACTCTATCGCCATTTGATGTTTGATATCCATCAAGAATAAGTTTGCCATTCAATGATGTTATATGTTCTGTTGTGGTTGCAACGACACTGGCTTTACCGTATAAAGCATCTTTATTCAGAGGTCCAGCAGGATAATCAACCGGTAAACCGTCTAAACCACGTTTAACCCATTTAGGTTTTGTTTCTACGCCAGGATGCCAAATACCTTGAAGTTGATTATTTACTTTAAAGAAATGTTGAATATTACTTTCATTCAACAAGCCTTGCTCAAATAAGAAGTCGCCATTCACATCACGTGCAATTCTACGTTTAATGACAGAATCGATATCATACTGTTGATTTTCAGCATAGTAAAAAATAGCAGAGGTTTTATTTGCATGGCTTCCATCTAACCAATACAGATTGAATTGTGGCACTTGATTGAACAAATATTTCTGTTGTGTGATGTAAGTAACATCTGTTTGTGTATTATCAGTGCCTAATGTCGCATAAGCTTTTGCTTCTGCTGTCCATTGACCACCACCAGTGATCGTAATAGCAGGAGCATCAACATAACCTATGCCACCGGAAACGGGATCAATTTTTATTGATCCAGCTGCTTGATCAAGCCAACTAACTGCAACCTCAGCAGGAAATATTCCAATGGCTGGGTATGTTAATGGCGCGGCAATAGTTACTGTTGGTAATTCTGAATAGTTTGCACCATTACTAATTAATGCAATGCTGTCTACCGAACCTGCAGGTGATGTAGGGCCAATATTGTTGAATGCATTATTCAATTCGAGATTGAAATCATACTGAACAATAGGAGCTGTTGCTTGTACACATTGTGCAACAGGTATATTAAGAATCAATAAATCATCTTCGTGAGCCCAGAAATTGTTAAGTGTCCAATCGGTAATGATTCGTTGATGGCGTGTCCACATAATCGGAGTCTCACCAATAGACACATACTGTGGTACGGACAGTGTCCAGTATGTATGACCATGATTAGTACCATTACGAACTAAAACAAAAGCATTATTTTTAAATGCCGATGAACTTGAGAGATCAGATGCTCTTTCCCAATTACCCGTTGCAACAATGTAGATACCACAGTCTGAATGTGGATACAATGGATTAGCAGCATTTTTATTGACAACTAAAACGCGATCTCCTATCTCTAAAGTAACTCCATCAATTATTTGATTGTCACCGGATAATGTAATATTTGAATCGGCAACAGCTTCTACCTCAGTTAACTGAAGGAGCTTATCACCCGGTAAACCTATTACGTAATATTCAGGCTCTAACGTTGAATTGAACGTGACCTGTGACTTGATATTGTCAGATAATAAACCACCATACCAAAAATAACGTGGATAGTTAATGAACATATCCAAATCGATGGGCGGCACATAATTGAAACTCTTTGCAGTCGCCCAACTATCCATCTCATTAGTATCAACACCTAACAGATTTAATTTCTGGATAATATCATTGAACGTGAATACCTGTTCTTCATTACCAATTTTAGCATAAACCATCGGTTGAAGAGTATTTAGTTCACGTTCTAGATTAGGTTGTGGTAGTGCGGGCAGCACATCAGATAAAACTTTATCACCAACATAACCGAGCAATGGTAAAGACTCTTGTTTAGTGAGCATCTTATTAAAGACGTTCTTAAACAGTGAATCATTTGTTTTATTGCGAAGGTATTGTGGTAGTAAGTTACTTAAATCCACGTGCGGCTTCTGGTAATCGCTCATATTTTCACGCCATCTAAAAAGAATTGTTTAACAACTCTATTTATTTGATCTGATAAAAGGTCGGAGAGTAAGTCCGACCTTTATACCATTAGACGCTTTGACGAATAATTGCAGAAGTAAGTGTTGAAACTATCTCAATATCAGATAATTGAGCACAAGATTGAAGAATTTCATCTACACCAGACTCTACAACGAACATAGAACCAAAAGAGTTATTAACATACAACGGAACAATAACAACTGATGCAATATCTGCAGGTAAACGTTGATGAATTAACGATATCAATTCAGTTGCATAAAATGTTGAACCAAATGTCCAGTTAGCAATAGAGAAATGGTTAGTAATAACATCAAGAATTTCAGCTTTTACTTGGTCATTTGTCAATGACGCACTTGGGGTCATAACTACCGTAAATTTAGCACGTAATTCTGGTGAGGCCTTCTGACCAAATAAAAGCTTTATTTTAGCGGAGTGTAATATCATAGTGTCTGACATCATCTTATTATTCAGCAGCATACCGAATGTATTACGCAGCACTAATGGAGTCGGCGGTGTAGGAACAGTAGTGGTGATGTTATTCAGATAAGCAGTTACCTCATCATAATAACCTCGAGTTAGTAAGTAAGCATCGTGAATATTTGTCGTTGCTGGATCAATGAGATTGGTATATGGACTAAAATGCTGCCACATAAAATCGAGACTCTTACGTGTCAAATATCTACGATAAAGTGCGCCAGTAGCAGTATCGGTAACAGTGAAACTGCCAGGAGCAAATGATTCAGTGAGTAATGTTAGACCACCAGTAATTGTTATTTGTAATGAAGTATCGGTGATAGGATAAAACTTAGAACCAATTTTTCGTTCATATGAATAATCAACTAATGCAAAATCTTCAAATTGCATTACATTATCTGTCACACCAGTACCAGACACTAGTAAGTCCAAAGTACCAGCGGGCATTACTTCTAAAAGATTAGGAGCGACGACACCTGAGCTATCACGTACATTTCCAACGACATCATAAACCTGATTAGAACCTAATGGAAGCAATGCACCAGTAACCCTATTTGTATAAAGATTAGATCGAAGCACCAATATTTTATCACGAACGGCATTCTTCGTTTGTGAATCTAGAATTTGGTCATTCGTGTTATACCAGAATTTAGTAGTTGGGCTGTAAGCAACTAATTTAAGATCACGATAAGTAGTGGTAAAACCTAATGCATTCCCTGCATTATCAAAAATTCTATCAACTTTAATAGTCCATGAACTGTCATTAACTCCGCCACCAGTGATCGGGTCAAACGAATTAATTTCATCGTCAATGTTGTCACCGATTATAGTATACCAGCGACCCATCAGATTACAGCGATTACCACCATACGGTTTACGTTCAAACACGAATGATACTGTTTTACCAATGGTTATTGGTACCGTGAATGTGCATAAATCAGTAACGGTACTAAATGAGAATGCTGTAGTTTCTACACTGTCAATAAACACTCTTAAATCATAATCAGATGAATTACGCATTGACAAATCAAAAGATGAAGATTCAACAAGCACCTTTTGTGCATGGATATCTAGAATAAATGTATCACCTTGGACATATGCACCAGTGTTAGTGATCGTAAATGATATTCCACCATTTGAATAAACTTCACCCACTGCAGCATCAGCTAATCTACCATTTATTGAACTGATAACAGTAAATGATGTTTGATTAGCAGCACATTCTATTGTGAAGGTCTGTGGTAATAATGAAGAATTTGCAGTAATACCGGTGATATTACCCGTAAGATTAAACATTTTAATATAGCGTTCGAATCTAAGACCAAAGTGTGGCTGATCAGATACTGATTGCAAACCGCTACCCTGCACATAACTACCGCCGATTATACGTGGTAAAGTATCAAGGTAGATATGTTGATCAGCATCATTGTCAACAACTGCATACAGAATATTATTTACTGTTGTAGTGCTATCAGGTTCTCCATAATAATGGCGATCGATAAAACCTTGGATAAGAGTTTTCTCCATCCAATTTGCGCCATTTTCGATAAACTTGGTTCGTGGCGTAGATACAACACCTGGTAACATAGCTGCGGTTTGGTGAATCATCATATTGATGACACCTGGCGTTCTAAGTAATGGCTCAAGAACATTATCAATCAAACTTCTACCAGATTCAGTAGTGTTAACTGCATTGTGTCTAAATTCATATCCAATTTGAAGATCATCACCAAATAATTTCACATTTTGGTATTGACCAGAAGCATCATTCCATTCAACATGCTTCGGTTGACCTGCAAAGGTTCTGTTAATAGTTTTAAGGTGCAATACGCGTGGATCACGTAACAAGAATGTATTGTAATCTTGCCCATTAACCATTCGACCTTGTGAGTAATAAACAGTAGGAGCTGCCTGTCTAATATGCTCAATATCTTCTGACAGTGAGGAATTAGTTAAAGATGATGTTAGACTGAAAGTGAGTGAACTTGTTTCAGTAATACCTAAAGTAGAACGATAGGTAAAGATCATTGGTTGGTTTACAGCCGTATTTTTCTGAATAACTGAATTAGTGTTAGCTGACTGACGGCACCAAATAAAGTAACGACCCACTGGAATATCGGAGAAGTCGCCATCACCAAAGATAAGTTTCACTGAATCGTTTTCTAAAGTTTCAACTTCAAACTTTTTACGATTACGATCTAAACTAAAATGCAGATTTTGTTCATTTACAGTATCGACTTTAACCCAACGTTCAGTAATTCTACCAGAAGTATCTACCTTATGAACCCATACGTCAGTGTCATTGATATTCTGTAGATTCACATCGATATTTCTATTAGGAATTCTACCATCAAAGGTGTAATCAATAAGCGATAGTAAACCTTGTTTGGTATAAAGTAAGAAACCTGTTAAGTCTGAACCATCACCAAGACCATCATTTGAATACAACACATTCATTTGGTTATTAACATCAGGTGCTTTTTCGAATGGACCATTATCATCTAAGTCTGCAGTAACAATTTCCATTGGGAAATTATCTGCGCCGGTATCAGCACCATAACGATATACTGAATTCGTGAATGACGATAATTGGTTATTGAACGTGTAAAGCTGAAATGACACATCACCAACGGTAGATACTTTTGATGGCTGACCAAATTTACCAGCCATAACGCGATTCATAACTAGAAAGAACTGTTCCTTCCATAACGAATTATTTGGATCATTCCAGAAAATCGTTAAATTCGCAAGGTTATTACCTTGACTATCAGTAATCGTTTCAGTTGTTGAGATTGAAGTGATCTTAACCATACCACGTGCAGGTAAATTACGTGATGCAGTATAGCTAATCAATTTTGCTAATTTTAGAATTGATTGTTTACGTTCAGCATCTGTGATGAACACCTCATGGCTGTTCATATCGATACGATATGATAACTGTTCAGCAATATATGCAAACATTTCAATAATAGCAACAGCTTCAGAGCTTTCGATATAATCGTTAAAGCTCTCCTTGTAATACAACTTCATATAGGAAAGCAAACCTTCCTTTATGGAATCATAGTCAAATGAAGCGAAATTTACCTTTTCGAATGCAGTATAGATAGCATCCCAAGATTCAGCATAATATGTGTTTTTAATTGCCATTCGATTAATCCAATAAACTTTGAGTGATGTTACTATTTATCGATTTACAGCTTTGCGTATTCGCTAAGACCGGCATGAATAAGTTCAGTTTGACAGTCCATAATACCTTGACGCCCTTTGCCTATATATTTTTTAATTATAGCAAAGGCATCATTTGCGCCTAGTCCACTAGTAAAATAAAATGAGGCTTTTATCAAACCTTCTATCAGAATTAATCCAAGCAAATGACTGGTAATAATTTCGCTGTTTCCACCACTAACAGTAATATACTCACATTTTTTAATTATCTTTTCTATTCCTTTAAATGAGGTAATACCTGTATTCGATAGCATGATTTCTGTTGCTTCAGTTGGAAACCAACTTGGAATAGTTTTTAATTTTTTAGCATTATCGATATAAAACTTATCAGTTTTTACAATGTTAAATGGTGGAGGACCTAATTTGTCATAGTAACCGATGTCTAAAGTATCAACAATTGTGACATTAGTACTACGCACATCACAATTTTTAAAATCATCTTTAAGATAGTTATCTCTTAACCGAGGTTCTTGTGTAGAGATAATATATTCCATTGCTGGAAATTTACCAACATAAGTTTTGGCAAATTTAGAGAATTGTCTATCACTATAAAGGTTTTGATGTAACACATATTCTTTGTTTCTATTCATCACTGTATCTTTAACAGGTGAAAGACCTTCATTTAACAGTTCAAATATTTTCATAGTTTTGCGAATTCCGAGAAGTTTGCCGCCATTAACTCAGTTTGACAATCCATGACGCCCTGACGGCCTCTGGTGTTAGGGAGATACTTATTGATGATAACCTGCAATGGTTTATTATCCATGTAAATATGCGTTAAATTTTTAATTAAGAGAACGCCCAATACACATTCAGTAATATTATTATCTGAAACGAGAAGATTACCATTTATTTCTTTAATATGCATATGGATATTATGGAGTGATGTAAGTTTATTCTCTTTAAGATTCAATGCTGCATCAATTTTTGGTGGTAATTTATCTGTTGTTGTCAAATTAAGATTACTAGCAGTATATTCTATCATTTCTAATTCGGTATGTAAAGGTCCTGCTAATACATTTAACTCATTAATCATAACATTTATTAAATGATGAAGGGGAACAACCGTGTCAGCAGATATAGAAAAGCTAAATTGTGAATTTGAAAAATCCTCTATTGGTGATATTTTTACCTTACCAACATCTTTAATAGCCTTTTTAACAGATTTTACCATCTCAATAGGGTCTCTTTTTGTTGTTGAGAATAATGGTAAATAATAAAAATATCTGCCGACATAATTATTACTCTCAGATAAATATTCTTTAAATTTCATAATTTTGCATACTCCGGCCATCCAGCTTGTATTAATTCAGTCTGACAATCCATAACCCGTTTTCTAATATTCGTAATATCTAAATATGAATTAACAATTTTTTCTACAGCAGGATTATAATCCATTCTAAAATATTTAATACCTTCAATAAACAAAATACCTAAAATATTTGACACAATAGGATTCTGATCAGCATCAAACTCTTCACCACATTCTGTAAACAATTTATGAATATTGCTTAATGATTTAAGTTTGTTATTATGAAAGTATATACCACCTTTAACAATTACTGGATAAGAATGCAATTGTGAAATGCTGTTATTGTACAAATAAAGATTGTTGCCAATAAATGTCGGTAATCCTTCAAGTGATTTTAGTGCAGCTTGACGCTGCAAAGCACTAAAATCACTTTTTACTGTTTTAGGTGCGCCGACCAAAGATGTTAAATGATTATAATCGCAGCTAAATGATAGTACTTCTTCAGGGGCACCGACTAATGAAGTTAATTCACATGAATCACAAATAAAATTGACATTCCACTTTTCAGTAGGAGTTTTTTCAGTAACTTTACGATCATGAATAATCATACCAATTAGATTTAACTCTTTAGCCTTTTTAGCTTCAGATAAATAATCAGAAAATTTCATTAGTTCGTTCCTACTTGAATGTGTAAAGTGTCTTGAATATTCAATTCGATATATTCAATATCAATGAAAGCAGCAATACAGTTATTATCTGGTAGAGTTACAACTTCAAGATTGATTAATTTAACACGTGGATCATATTCAACAACCATTCGCAAATCTTCTTCCACGATACTCTTGGTAATATCGTCACATGGCTCAAATGCGAGGGTTGGGATACGGGTGCCGAATTTTGGCATCATAACACGTTCACCAACCTCTGTCCAAATATGATTTAGCAAATCTTGTTTAACTGTTTCGATATTAGCAGTGGCGAATGACCCACCGGATTGCTCATATTTAGCAGTGCTAAATCCTTTGTAAAAAGTTTTTGTTCTAATAGGAGTTGCCATTTCATTCCTTAAAGTTTTGCATATTCTGGATATCCAGCAGCTATTAATTCAGTCTGACAATCCATAACACCCTGACGTCCGGTATTAAGATGTTTATTAATTATCAAGTGTACGTTTTTCAAGTGTGCATTTTTAACGTTGAACATGTCAACATGTTTTAATCCAGGTATTAAACATAATCCCAAAACATTTGATTCTATAGGATTATCATCAAGATTAATTGTTGCAACATCACCGGTTGCTTTAGTAATAAGTTTATGAATATTATGCAATGATTTAATTTTGTTTCCAGATAATACCAACCAACTAATAACAGTTGGAACACCTTCTAAATCCGATATTAAATTGTCACGAGCTTGATAGATAAGGCCACCAACTATTGATGGGCCACCTTTTAATGAAACTAGTTTATTATCAGCACAATTAAAATCACCATTGACTTTTGATGGACCGCCTTCTAACGATATTAGTCCTGTTGCTGGATAATAACAATCACCGGTAATGATATCAGGAATATCCATATATCTCCGCATATCATTAACCGTCTTGATATCCTTTGCAAATACACCAGTGAAATCAACTTTCTCCTCAATTAAATATTCTCTAAATCTCATGGGCGCTTCCAAGGTTCATGATTAGGCACAATGCTAGGCGAGCTAGCTTGAGCAGAAATTTCAGCAGTTGGACCATTGTGATGTATAGGAGAAGCAGTTTCAAAAATACCACTAGCATTTACATGTAATGGTCCACATGCCGTTTCATATACACTACCACCTGCACTAATATTTATATTCGCATTGGCATCTAGGAACAAATTACCGTTAGCTTTTATGTTCACATCTTTCTTTGCTTCTAGATTTATGTTGCCATCTGCTGCAAAATTGATATCTTTACCAGACCGAACTGAAACACTATCAGCAGCATAAACGTGAATTTTACCTGTCTCATTTATTTCAAGATAGCTGCCGCCTTTAGCAGTGCTAATATAAATGCGACCATTACTGTCATCCAAAATAACTTGAGCGCCCTCTGCAGTGCGCAATGTTACCCGACAATGATCTGGTTGATCACTCATAGAAATAGAATTATGGCCTGGCGTTACCCAGCAATACATCTGCGGATCAAGAGCTGTATTATCAACTAGATTTGGATAATAACCCTCTTTACCATCTTTATTAGTCTTGGCTTGTGCTACCTGTCTGTTATAACCACCACGTTCTTTTGTAACAGCATTCGTCATGTCTTTTGCAAATGCCGTACGCAAATTAGTATAAGCTGGTTCTAAAGGATCAAATGTATCTGTCCATGGACCCTCTTCGCCTTTATCATTTACATTTCTACCATGAGGCAGTCCTCTATTACCATGTTGTGGAAATAGAGATCCAAAATATACTCTGCGATTTGGTTCGCCATTTAGGAAAAATACAAGCACACGAGCATTGACCTTAGGAATAGACCAGAATCCATAAGGTACTGTACCAGTACTCTTTTTCATCTGTCTACCTGCTGGAAAGTTTGTAGTAATTCCACCAAACGGTGATGAATATTCAGCCCAAGGCAAAGTATTTACATCATAGTTTCCGCCATCAATCGACGGGCACCATACTTTAGCACGGCCCATCTGCTGATCGTCATCAACAGATTTAACTATGCCATCTGTTATGAATGGGATGGCGCGTTTTTCATCAAATATTGACATTAGTTTAAGAACCTTTCTTAACAATTGCTGAACCTGTAGTGATAGCCTGTTTATTCGTAGATGGTGAATATGGTACGGCATCATAATAAACATTTTCTGTGCCTGATGTTGCAGCATCGGTAGTTGAAGCATTGCCAAAATTTGTAGATAACAATTCCTCTGTTGGTATAACTACATTATTTTGTTGTGCTGGTTGGCCTGGTGCAGTAGGTGCTGCTATTCCAGAACCAGCTTTTGTCTTTTCTTGATTATTCGCTGTTGCATTTTCTGTTTTATCTGGTGATTTAGTTGCAGTAGCAGTTGCCTCTAATGCAGAATCTGAAACTTCATTGTCATAAATGTTATAAGAACCCATCACAAGTTCCTGCTCAAAATGACCATCAACAAAATAATGCTCTATTGATCGAACCATGTAATATTTGTCATACCAAAACTTTTCGCCATAACCATCAGTTGTTATATCTGATGCTCTATAGCTTTTTGGTGCATACACATTCACTTTTGTAAATATCGGGAATACTGCTGGATCAATAGTGCTATCATCACCAGTATTAGATGCAATTTTAATTTCCTCTTGAACACCAGCAGAATATTTCTTTATGTATTCGATATACTTACTCTGTTTTGTTCCATCTGTTTTGTTTGATGAGTTAGTGTTGATTGGTAATTTGTCATCCATGTCGGGTTCAACATGTGGTGGTATTCCTGTAGTTACATGATTCATCAATTTTGGATTACCACGAATACGCATCTTGATATCAACTTGTGCAGCACTGTACAAGTCTGCCATAGTGCGTACATACTCATCATTAGTTTTTGACGTTAATTGACTACCATCAACTATGTATGAATTACCTCTAAAATTGCTAGCATTCACCATTGGTAAAAACACTGGATCATTTGTACGTTGTGTGTACACATCGGTATGTTTAACTTTTGATTCCATAAGACCACCATCTTTTTGTGATGATGCTATGGTCTGCAGTGATTTCTGTCCAACATTCGAGCCTGTCAATAATGCAATTGATGCATTTGCAAGTTTCATATCAAATCTGATGATGTCAATATTCTTACCTGAAAAGATGTAGTCATAAGTGTAAAGGTTTTTAGGCACATTTGAACCATCATCTGCCTTTGTAAACCATTTTTTATAGGCTGAATTTTTTTCAGCTTTTACTGAAATGTTAGGAACAATGAACTCTAATACATCCCAGTGTAATGTCATTGATTTACTGTCAGAGGTTAGACTACTGACAGTCTTATACATTTTCACTGATTGACCATTAGTACCTTTACGTTTATCGATACCTGCCATCTCTGCTACTTTAGGGCAATGTTTAAAAATCAATGCAAGAGCATCATCAACAGTCATTGTAACACTACCCTGAATATAGGATGCACCAATCACTTTACCATTACTATCAGGTTTTACTGATTTGTTATAATCTGCGACTTTTTGATCAACACTTTTTTCAGCATCTTTAATTTTCTGTTTCCATTCAACCTCAATAGCATTATCTGAACTAGCCTGAATAGGATATGAAGCCCATGCATCAGGGATAGTGATCATATAGTAGACACGTCTGCCCAATGGGATACTTCTTTTGCTATTAATTTCTTCTGTAATTCCACCGTCGGCAACTTGCACAACCTGCATTGTGTCATAATAATCCTTCAACTGACCATTCAACTCATCTTGCAAACTTTTCACCATTGAACCCAAAGTACCATCTTTACTTTTGAATCCTGTAATGTTTCGAATATTGGCAGTTCGTGACATTTGCTGAATTGCACCCTTTGTTAATGGGGCAAAGACTACTGAATACACGCCACCCGTTTCATTAAACTCGGCAGAAATGTTTGTTAAAAACAGTGGGTTTGCAGAAGTACTAACCAATACATCATCACTTCCATCATCTGGATGACCGATAAAAAATGTCTTTAACAAAAAGCACATACCATCATAATTACATTTTAGCTTATTATCAATTAGGTCCTGCAGATAGTTTAGAAAATTAATGCCCATTGGGTCATGAACAACGAGATTTAATTCTCCTCCCATAACCTGAGTTTGACCAGGTATCATTGCACCAATGTATGATGTATAATGAATGTCCCTAATATTAAAATGTGCATCCTTACGGGTGTCTATTACTTTATAGATACCATTTAAATCTTCACCTAATTGCAAATTGTCTAAAGTGTTTCGTAGTGATGATAAATCTGTTCTATCGATTATGATGCCTGATTTATCAAATTGCTCTGTTGAATTGATAAAAGGAGCAAGTGCATCCGTGTTGTTAGAAACCAATAACAAATGATGGTAACTAACTGAACGAAAATTATCTAAGGGATTAGGTTTTTGATTTGGATCTCGTGACATCGTTTGCTTTCACTTATACAACAGGTTTAATGGTTTGCTTTAGCACTCTAGTGGTAGGTACGCCGCCGGTTTTACCATTCAGAAAATCTGTATATAATCTGGATTTCTTAGGAATAAACAATTCTTTACCTGGCACTATTTCAGTCAATGGGTCAAGAATATTATTGTATTGTGCAATAATCCACCATAATCTAGAATCATCATAAAATGCATCAGCTATCTTATCTAACCGACCGGCAAAAACAGGTTGAACAAGGTAAATGTCATCAGTTGAACTTTGTGTAAACGTTTTACGCTCCCACCATTCAACTCTACCTGGGCTAACCTCAGTCGACCCACCATTCACGTATCTAGAATTTTTTATATCAACACTTGATGTCATAACCTATTAACCTTTCATGCCATAAGCTTTTGTTAAATTACCAGTGCGATAAGCTTCTAGATCAAATTTACCTAACTCTGATGGCGAATAACTTTCTTTAAGATCTATTGTAAACGCCATTATTATTGGCATTGGAATAATAGTTTTATCTTCAGCATAAGTTAATGAAGGAATCATATCATACTGTTCATCATATGAAAAATTGTAACTTACCATAACTACAGGAATGCGTTTAAAATGCTGTTCGCCATATGCATCAAACCACAACACCTCAGGTGGAGCACCAAAATACTTTTTACCGTAAAGCCCCTTTTCAGTACCTTCACCATAAAATGGCATTACCCAGGAACGAATAATATTGATGTATTCGAGATTTTTGGAAGCTTCTTTAGAAGTATTGGATACAAATTTGCCGGCTAATTGAAAAGTTCTAGCATCGGTATTCTTATAAATTTGCATTGCACCAGGACCATGAATTACATCAACTGTCGTATATTGTGCGGCTCGTGAATCGGCAAATGTAGGTCGTACATCGAATACAACTTCACGTTTTTTATAAATGACATTATCTGATGCCGTTGTCATGGTATCCAAATCTGTCATCGAAGTCAATTTTACCCGGTAAGACTTAGATGCTTCAGCATTACTCGCAAACCCGGTAAGTTGTGAACGTAATTCTTTTAGTTGTTGAGCTTCTGTTGTTTGGAAAACTTTTCTACCATTAATGCTTGGAACTGACATTACACCTAATGTCTGATTAATATTTGTAGGATTAAATCCAGTACCAACGTAATCAGGAAATTGACCACCTAAATATCCAGGAACACATTGCGGCATACCAGGCTGTATATTTGTTACTGATTCAGAAAATGATTTAAACTGATCAGTAATTCCTATGGAATTCAATTTCAACAGAACCTCATTAGCTGTTTGCTTTACTCCAGCTATAGAAAAGTTTTGTACTTTCGATGTCAGCTGTGTTGTTTCACCAGATGAATTAGGTAAATTTACAGAGCCTTCACTAGTCGTTAAAGTGTCAAATGGATTTGCCATTATTCCTCTTCCTTATCGGTACTCTTCATTCCTGCAGCAACTGCATCATACATCTGTTTTGCTAATTTTTCTTTTTTGTCAAGACCGGTTATCTGTTTGAATTCATCAAAATGACCTAACTCAACAGCTAATCTAGCCATTGAGCCTGATGCACTTTTTTCTGTTACAGATTTATCATTCTTCCGTTCAAGACCAGGAACTTCAATATGTTCAATAGCTTTATCATCAGGGGTCTTAAAATATTTGTTTAGCATTTTGATGTAACCATCCGATCTATCATCACCAGCAGCAATCACTATAGGTTCAAATCCTGCAGCACGAACTTTAGCAAATGCATCAAATGCACTAGATGCTACCAAAAATTTAACGCCGTTTGCTTTACCAGAAGCTTGCATAAATTTTATACGTTGGTCAGGAGTAAGTGGATTACGCTTTTTATCCTTTGACGTATCTTTACCATTCACGATAACAACGATCGGAATAATTTCTAAATCCAATTTAGATTTTCTGATGAAATTCTTCATTGCATTGATAACACGGTAGTGACCAATAGTTGGAACAGAAAAGCGACCGACTGCAACTACAACTTTCTTGGATTGCATAGGTGCAAGTTTGTCGCCTTCGTATAATTCAATTTCAGACATAATTATTCCTTTACTAGATAGTCTATTTATTGCTATCCTATTGTATAAAACGAGTATACTAAAAGGGTGAAATATGTTAAAATGCATTTATTAGGAGATGATATGAATTATTCGATGAGTGATGTAGAAAACATTAAGGTTTCCGAAGGTCAGGTTACGCAAGTACGGTTACGAATGACACCGATAGAAATACGTCATCAAACAGATTTTCAGGCGGCTTTTCAAATCAGAACAGAATTGTTCAAAACCTTTGATGAACTGTATATGCATCGTGAAAAAATACAACATTTGATTATGTTGCCGATAAAAGAACCGAAATTACGCACAGATTATTCAAAACTTGATAAACAGAAATTAGCTCAGGACATAATTTCAAAAATGGGTGATAGCCATTTGTTGTTAAGTCAGAATGATTATCCGTACATTGCACCATCTGATGTAAAGCAGTATTTGTTATGGGTAAAAGATAAAAACACCTTTGATATCGAAATAGCAGAATTTATAGCTAAAGCAATGCAATTACTAAAGATAAAAGGTCATCAAGTTATTTTGTTTGAGCGTCCATGTAACACAAAAACACCTCTGGTTCATGGTACATTTCCATTGATACGTCATATTCATATGTGGGTGAAAAATTAATTATTCATAAAATGAAAAGTTTCATAAAAGTATGATATAATGACTCTATCAACTAAACGTTAATTAACTAAAGAGGTGAATTGAAATGCAAAATTTTCCAAATAATTCTCAAGAACTCGTTGATCTCATTGCTGATCCTGAAGCTTTTGAGAGTTATGTGAATAGTAAGTCTGTTCCCAATCAAATGGGTAAAGACTGTTGGGAAGCCGATGGTAAGCGAGGTTTCAAACTCACACTGCATGATGGTTCGACCATCCGTCTGAAATTCTTTGATACAATCAAAGAAATTTTCAATTCCAAAAATGTTGTTGTGCCTGGTCGTGAATCATATTTGAGTTATATGGATGTAGCTGTTATGCCTGCAGGTAAAAAGGGTTACAGCTTTAAGACTTGGGTAGTTCAACACGTGATGGCTTATCGTGATAATAAGCCGAAGGCTATTGTCAGCCATGCTGAAACAATCGCAAAGCTGATTCAGAAAGCAAGTGATTTGGGTATCGACCTTGTTACTGATCGTGAAGCTAGTTGGGAAACGTACTTCGTTCGCTTTAAATAAATACAATTTTATTGATAAAGTGAAAATATGGAAATGAAAACAACTCCTGCGGTACCTTTTGTTCGTAAAAGTATCGCACTAGTTGCCCATGACAACAAGAAAAAAGATTTGATGGAATGGGTAAAGTATAACCGTGAATTATTGATCAAGCATAATCTGTGTGCAACCGGTACAACTGGTGTTATGCTTGAAAAAACACTCGGAACCGAAGTGTTAAAGTTACAAAGTGGTCCACTTGGTGGTGATCAACAGATTGGTGCAATGATTGCTGAAAATCAAGTCGATTTCATTATCTTTTTCTGGGACCCACTTGAACCTCAACCACATGACCCAGATGTGAAAGCCCTATTACGTATTGCTGTAGTTTGGAATGTACCAGTTGCTTGTAATCGGGCAACTGCAGATTTCATTATTTCATCACCTTTGCTGTCATCAAGTTATCAACGCACGATGCCAAATTTTGATAATCATCAAAGTCGTTTTGCAGACAAACCATTAGTAAAATAAAAACTCATTAACGACCTCACAAATTTAATTTGTGAGGTCGTGTGGCATCTATTTACTTTTCATTAAACGTATGATATAATGAATCATTAGAAATAATCTTGTTTTTATGAGGTGATATGTTTAAGTAAAGGATGTAAAATGTATATGCTAGAAATTTATTATGATAGTGGAAATGAACCGATGCATAACAGTTTAGTTAAAAGACTGAAATCTGCAGAAGGTTGTTTAAGTGTTGTTGATTCAATTGAAGGCATAAGTAATAAAATTGTAGCAACATTTATTATTGAAGCACAAGCTGAATTCAATTTACGCGAAATTTCTAAATCATCACTTGCAATTTTTCCAAAATTTAAAATACTTGTTGAAAATACAGGTACAGATTTTCTATAAAGGTTATTATGCATTTAGTAATACTTGAGAGTCCTTATCAGGGGGACGTGGCGGCAAATGTTGATTATGCTAGGTTATGTGTTCGTGATTCACTGTTACGTGGTGAAGCCCCAATCGCAAGTCATGTTATACACACAACCAACCATTCTAAATGACCTTGTTCCAGCAGAACGTAAGATGGGAATAGATGCAGGTTTAGCCTGGAAGACAGTCGCACATTATTGGGTTGTTTATATTGACAAAGGCATATCTACAGGTATGCAAGAAGGTATTGATGCTGCAATATCAGCGAACATACCAGTTAAATACCGTTGTCTTGAGTTAATAAATCAACCAGCTGTTAATGGTTATAATAATGCGATAGCACAGCGTCAATCATTGTCAGCCCTTATATAATGACTAAGGAAAATGAGGAATTGACTGGTTTAGTGCGGGGTGTAAAAGTAGGTACAAAACGTGGTCCATATGTCATAAAAAACAGAAACAAACATCCACGTTATGATGAGTTTTTAACAGCACATATTCCACGAGCATTGCGTATAGCTAAACCTAATATGTGGGTATTACCAGAAGGTGCGTTTTTTAAGGGTCGTGAAATTAGAGATTGTTTTGGTATCCACGCACTTGAAGAATTTAAATTATGGTTTGAAGCAAAGAAAATTTTTGATAATGATAGAGCTGAACGATTATTGCAACAACGTATTTCTGGTAGAATGTCAGATAAGCATTATGAACAGAAATTGACTAGATGTTATCACTGGATTTGGTCAGTCCGTCCTGAAAAGATGCTTGAAGCTCACAAGCTAGTATCTCGAATGAGTCTCTAATTGTCGTCCATATGCTAATGTAGCGAATAGTTTTAATCGAATGTCATCAGTATATACTCTATATTAGACGACATTCGATTAAAACTTATTAGAAGCACCGTATGTAATTTGGTGCTTCTGTTTCCTACCAAATTACATACGGTAGATGAAATGCAAATTTCATCAAGCTATACAATAACAGCTGAAATGAGATTTCAGCTAGCTGACTAAGTTGGTTAAGAAACAGAAGCAACCAACTTAGTCAGCTGATCAAATTTGTTTTAATCGAATGTCGTCTAATATAGAGTATATACTGATGACATTCGATTAAAACATTATGATGGCCATGACATCCCATTAAATGAGATATAAGTAGTTTACTTTCATTTCAATTAATGATATAATAGCTACTAATACTTCTAGTATTCACATTTCCCACAACATCTTTTACTTCCCAGAACTCCTTGGTGAATAGAGTGTGTGTCCAATTTGGTGCTAGTTGTCCCATTAGAAATTATTATTACACGGAGACACACCATGTCCACTCCATTAGTTGAAATAGAAAATGACACACCTGTCGTTAAAAAAGAAAAAGCAGTAAAGCCACCAAAACCTGTAGTTATGACGAAGCGTAAGCCATTTTACCTTACTAATGCTGATCTTCTCAAAGAAGTTGTCCATGCAAAAGGGTTAGGAAAGATCACTGACAAATTAGCTAGAATGTTTATACTGCTAACTGAACGTTATTCACGAAAATCTAACTTTGCTGGATATTCATTTCGTGAAGACATGGTATCAACAGCATTAATTAATCTTTGTGCCAATGGGTTAAAATTTAATCCTGAAAAATCCAGTAATCCTTTTGCCTTTTATACAACAGCTATCCACCATTCATTTCTTCAGTACATGGCTGATGAGAAAAAGCATCGTAATATTCGTGATGGTTTAATAGTTGCAGCTGGTTCTAATCCAAGCTTTGCCTTTGCTGATGCTGATTCTGCTCCAGTAGAACGTAATCCAAATGATCCATTATCTGCTGGTGTTGGTGAATTAGTTACCGGTCGTCGATCTGCTCGATTACCTGGTGAATGTGTTACTACTCATTTTGGTGAAATTGAAGATACACCTGAAGATGAGGTTCTAGTTGAACTTCTAAATGAAGAAGGTGATGGTGTTCCTGATGATGAAATCACTGAAGGTATTGTCGCCGATTTACAAGACCTGTTAGTATTTGACGACGAATAAAGGTGACATCTTGTCTAAAATAAAGAAAATTGCTTGTTATGGGGACATCCATTTTGGTAAAAAGAACTCCTCTGAAATTCATAATCAAGACTGTTTAGATTTTATCAGCTTTTTCTGTGAGCAAGTTAAAAAGGATCCTGATATTACACATATCAGTTTCTTAGGTGACCTGTTCGAAAATCGTGCAGCTGTGAATATTTCAACGCTCAATTATGCTCACGAAGGTTTGAGAATGATTGATGCTCTTGGGTTACCAGTTCTACATTTAGTTGGTAACCATGATTTGTATCATCGTACAAATCGCAAAATTCACAGTGCAAAAGTTTTTCAAGAACTTAAAAACTTTGAAATTATAAGTGAGCCAACAGTTGTTGATAATATTCTGTTTTGCCCTTATATGTTTCCTGAGGAATATCCCTCATTGATGCAATACAAGGATATTCCAGTATGGGTTGGTCACTTTGAGTTCAAGAAGTTTGTTGTAACTGGTTCAACATTGACATTGGATAAAGGTAATGATCATACCTTATTCAAAAATCAGGACTTTATCTTTTCCGGTCACTTCCATCGTAGACAGTTTAGAGATAATGTAGTGTTCATTGGTAATACCTTCCCAATGGATTACGGCGATGCGGGTGATTCACAACGTGGTATGATGGTATTTGATAATGAAGCCAAGACGCCTGATTTTATCGACTGGCCAGATTGTCCGTTGTATGTTAAGACGACATTGTCACGTGTGTTAGATGGTGATATTAACTTTTTACCGAAGACGAGAGTTAAATGTTTGCTTGATGTAGATATTACCTACAGTGAAACACAAACACTTCGCTCAGCTATGGTTGATACATATCAGTTGCGTGAATTCCAGATTGAGGAAAATCTGGTTGAACGTGCAGATGCCGTTGATGGTGAAACAATTGACGTGTCAACTTTGCAACTATCAAATATCGATGACATGGTAAAATCTATGCTCAAATCAGGTATCAAGGATATGACAAAGATTAAACCTGAAACACTCATTGAAATTTACGATTCACTGTAAGGATTCAGAATGCTACTATTTAAACTGCTAACACTACGCAATTTCCTCTCCTTTGGAAATGTGACAACAGAACTTGATCTCGAATTCAATGGCACTACTCTTATCCTTGGTGAAAACATGGATGCAGCAGGTGCCAATGGTGTCGGTAAAAGCACAATTATCAATGCCATCTCATTTGCATTGTACAATAAACCGATTTCGAATATCTCCAAAGAACGTCTCATAAATCGCACAAACACTGGTAATAAGAATACTGCAATGGAAGTGCGATTGGTGTTTATGAAAGATGATATCGAATATGATATCTATCGTGCTCGTGGCGAAACCAATGCAACAGTTCTGAAACGGGATGGCGTCGATATTACTCCTGATTCTGTATCTAACATTGATAAGGCCATCGAGGAAATCGTTGGATTCAGTTTTGAATTATTCTCACGTGTTATTGTATTTGCTGGTTCTGCACAACCGTTCTTGGACCTTCCTGTATCGACTCAACGTAATCATATCGAAGAACTGTTTAACATTACTACATTGTCTCAAAAGGCATTATCGTTACGTGACAAGATCAAGTCTACTGAATCTGATATCACGGTTCAGGATGCGTTGATCTTACAGCAGGAACGGTCAAAAGAGTTTCGTATTAAGCAATTAACTGAAGCAGAATCACGTGTATTGAAATGGGAAGATGACACGTCAACCAATATTGAAACTATTCAGAAGGCTCTTGACTCACTCAATGATATCGATTTTGAGGCAGAACAGGCAGTCCATACGAAAGTTGCAGATTTAAATACGAAAATTTCTTCTCTTGAAATTGCATATAAAGGTTTTCTATCATTAATCAATACTACATTGGTGAGCGGTGTTAAGTGGCAAAAAGACAATGACCTACGAAAAGTTGCTATTAACAAAAAGTTGAAATTAATAGACGGTGTAGACCTTGAAGCTGAACGGCAATTGCATTTACGTCTGTCTGAATTAACAGAATTACTTCAAAAAGCTGAATCAGAAAAGAAACTCCAGTCTTCACTTGATAAACAGATGACAAAGCGATTGGCTGAAATCGAACACGAACTTTCACATTTAGCAGATTCTAAATGTCCTTACTGTTCTCAGGTTTACCAAAATGGTGAAAAGGTTGCATCATTAGAGAAAGAGAAAGAAGAAGAAAGTGGACTGTTAGCTGAATTGAAGATTAACTTCGATAAGAATGTTGCTGATGCCGCTCGTTATACCCAACTTCTTGTTGATGCACACGCTGCTATCAAATATCCTAACCTTGCTGAGTTAATGGATGTCCACGCTGATGCACAAAGTCTGCGTACTGAATTACAACAACTTTCTGAAACTGAAAATCCTCATCAGCAATCATTGATAGATACAATAGATGGTGAATATGAGGTGTCAGTCAAACCGGAAATCATAGAAGCCATGCTGTTGAGTGATACTGCATCAGAGGCTATCAAGATGATTAACACTGTTGAGAATTCGACAAGCAATATTAATCTCAACAAACATAAATCGGAGCGCGACGCGGCCATTGCATCAATTCAACACGATGATTTAGCAAAGCTGCTAAACGTAAAAGCTAATGCTGATCAGTTGAAAGTTAAATTAGCTGATCTGCGTGAAGCAGTCAACCCACATATTGAGGCATATCAGTCTCTACTGTCAGACGGCGAAGTAAAAATCGATAATGAGAAACTTGATGAATTGAAATCATATCTTGAGCATCAGCAATTCTTGCTCAAACTTCTTACTGACAAGAATTCCTACATTCGTAAGAACATTGTCAACCAGACTATTCCATTCCTAAATTCTCAGATTAACCATTACACAAAGGAACTCGGACTACCACATATTGTTAGATTCGATCCAGATATGAGTTGCACTGTTACAGAGTGTGGTCGTGATCTAGATTTTGGTAATCTATCTGGCGGCGAAAAGAAACGGGTAAACCTTGCATTGTCTATTGCATTCCGTGATGTGCTCCATCATCTACATTCGAAGGTTAACTTGCTTATGCTTGATGAAATAGATGGTGGTTCTGTTGATTCTATAGGTGTATCGTCAATGACTAGACTATTGAAACGCAAGTCTCGTGACGACGGTGTCGGTATTTGGACAATTAGTCATCATCCAGAAATGCTCGGTAGAATGGATCGAGAATTGGTTATCAGAAAAGAGAATGGTTTCTCCTCTATTATTTTACCCGAGCATAGCTAAATAAATAAAGAATGATAATCATCTGAGTACTATCCGTGAAAATTAGAGAGCTTTTTGAAAACGATAACAAGAGCCAAATTGATGAGTTTTTAGCGTCATATTGGAGGGGCAATTGGGAAGTTCCTCCATATGAGCTTAACTCGAAAGGTGAAATTGACATTGACTTGTTCATTCAGGTAAGTCCTCGGATTACAACGCGAGGTATGTCAAAGAAGATCACTAAGCTTCCATTATTTATCAAATTTGGTACGGCATCTAAGGGCTTTTCGATTGCACAAAATGAATTGACAACACTAGTAGGTTGTCCTCACACGGTCATAAACGATTTCTATGCAAATGAAAATTCACTTGACTCATTTGAAGGCGCACCAAAGGATATCACCGGGTTTGCAGACTTTGACTGCAACAAATTTACCAGCTTGCATAACATCCATAAGCATATAACGAGAATAACTGGGAATATCCGCTTAGAGGATAATATCCTCACATCATCTGTATTAGGGCTGCTTATGATAAAAGAATTAAAGCGCGCAAAATTAGACAATGCACATCTTGAAACGATTATCAACAAGTATCTACCAAACACTAGAGGCAACACAGCTGTCATGGAATGTCAGCGTGAGTTGATAGACGCAGGTCTTGAAGAATATGCGAAATTATGAAAGACTATCGAAATGCTATTAACTGAAATCTTAGACATGACACCATTACCATTCAAATGGGTAAATGACAGAGTTTGTAGATTTTCATTTAATGATTTTAATTTTGCTATTTGTTTAGAAATATTGAATTATAAGTTTTTAACTTCATCAGATTTAACAGTGTCTTGTGCTAATGTTTCATACGGTACCGTAACAAGTAAATCGGGTGTTATCAATCCTGAAGCATTGAATAAAGATTTAGTTAATATCGGAAAACCGAGAACTATAATTTCAACTGTTGCTACGGCTTGTTTATCAAATGGTGAATTGACAGAGTGTGATGTGATAATGTTAGCAGCATCTGATCAATATGTTGAAAAACGTTCTATGATTTATAATTTAGCAGCAAGTGAAATATGTCGTAAATTACCAGTTTTTACAGTATACCATGCAACTAAAAATAATTCTAAGCTAGTAATTTTAGCAAAAACAACATTAACAAATGAGCAGTTAGCAGAACTTGCTGATGTTCTAGGGAAGGAATGAAATGAGATTTAGACAATATTGTGAGTCATTAGAGGATTTACCTGCTGATCCAGAGCAAGATGCAAAATCTACTAAGGAGCCTAAGGACACGACACCTGAAGAACCTAAGAATAAATCAGTAGAGGATGCACCTGAAGAACCTAAGACTCTTAAATTCATTTTTGATGAAAATGAATCTGAGATTAAAACTTTCGTTCCTAAAAAGGTTTACGATGCTAAACGCGTCGAAGACAGTTTTAAAGCTCCAGCTTTTCCAATTTCGCGAACATCACCAAAAGGTATGTATACTACCCATGACGATGACTATATGATTCGTGATCACGAAAACATCAATCGTACCTGGGCTATTAAACATACTGATTATAATAAAACATTTGTGCAGGTAAATGCAAATCAGAAACCTGATGCTGAAGGGTACATCATGGTTCGTAGATCGATTAAGCTCGATGCATATCTATACACTGGTGAAGATGTTAAATTACAAACTGGTAAGACACTGACAAAAAATACTTACCTGTTTAGAGCTGATGGTTCAAAGTCTGATCCAGTTATGTTAGGTAAAACTGAATTTGAGAGTGACTATGAAGCGCAGTGATTAACTCACTGAGATGACCAACGAATTTCTAGTGATATGATAACGTTGATTCCAGTAATAGATGGAATCAACGTTATTATTTAACTCTGGACAACACCATGTCGACGATTTTCTTGTCAATTGTAGCTGGGAGAGTAGTATACTGCCCTTCAGTGTAGAACTTCTTCGTCCACTTACCTTGCTCACGAAACACCTCGTAAGCTTTAAGATGGTCAGGATTTAGCGGGTCAAAGACCTCTTTTGTGGGCGTTGCATCAAGCAAAACTTGACTGACATGAGCCTTGTTCGTCATATTTTCACGAACTTCTACAAGAACTCCACGACTTTCATTTAGCTTCATGATGCACTCCTTTCAAGTTTAACAACTTCAATACCCGATCGTCTTAAGATTGTGATCTATTTGTTATGCCACAGATTTGTGAGAAACAGTGCAAGATCGCCAGATGGTAATACACCTAATGCATAAACCACCGATCCGCTACCATCACTCACTATTGTTCCAATGGTGTATCCTGGACCAAGCAGACACTGTTCAATAACACCGACATCAACATCGTGTGGATTGATTTTGTAATGACGTTCATTCCATTCAACATCTAGCGCCATGTCTAGTGTCCATGGACTATTCGCCGTAATCATTTCTGCATATTTCACAAACACATCAGAATGTTTAGTTGTATAAATGCCGATTGGAATAGCCCAATAATAATCACGATGTGTGTATGGACAGGAATATTTAGCAAGTTGAGATGAATCAAAACCGATTGATAAACTCACATCAACCGCATTAAGACCGATATATCCAAAACTTAGGAACTGCCGGTTTGCCGTCAATTCTTTATTGAATGGTATTAAATACTGATCCATGAATAACAGATCACCGAAATGATCTGAGTGCCAATTAAGACGACTAACACCTGGAAATTCAGGATTAGTAATCATTGAAAGCTTCAACGGATCAACTTTAACTTTGTGCATATCAGTTTCCTTAGGTTATTCGATTCTTGGTTCAAATGGTATTTCTGTTTGCCGTTTAGGCTGTTCAATCATTTCAAGCATACCTATCAGCATACCAACCTTACCCTGCAGTTTAACAAATGTAGTGTGTGCGCTGTTTTCATTGAAACGACCCATTGGATATGTAAAATCGATATCTTGGAGCATACCTTTCAATGCCTTTATCGTAAATTCTTTAACATCAAGTGTCATATTAGTATCTACCATATATCCTCCAATCACGGCTGTTTTTCAATTTTGTATTTCCAATCAATGCAACCTGGCTCATACAGCCTGATGATTGATTCTTTACAGAGTGCTTTTGCGATATCATTTGGATGAGCAAGTGGAATATCTTCATCACCTGCCTCTGACAAACAGAGTTCTTGACCATTAAATGCATTTGAAACTGATTTCAATGAGTGATATACATCAACGCAATAACATTCATCAACTACGGTATATATCGACATATCAGTTCCTTCATTGTTTACATAATTGAATTATAACATACGTTTAATGAAAAGTAAACAATTTCTTGTGTTTCTGGATCCATAAATATTCACATAACACATATTGGAGTTAAAACAATGTCAGATGAAATCATTGGTGTAGTACCCGAAGTAGAAGTTCCTAAAAAGAAAAAGCGGGTAAACGGAAAAGCAAAGGGTTCCGGGTTTGAAAGAGTAATTGCTAATCTTCTTACACAGAGATTAGCCCCTTATTGCTTTAGTCGATCTCAAATGTCCGGAGCAATGGTAGGCGGTAAAAATTTCGGAAGACGTGCTCATCTGTATTCTAAGGAGGCAATGTCACTATTTGTTGGTGATGTATGTTGCACGAATGAAATAGATGTAGGCAAACCATTTAGATTCAGCGTAGAATGTAAAAGTTACGGTGATGCTGAACGTATGGAATCGCTATTTGGTAATTCATCTATCTATCTTTGGGTAAATGAAGCCATCGATGATGCTAGCAAGATTCAGAAGGACCCAATTACCATATTCAAGTGGAAACAAACGCCCATCTATGCAGCATTTCCAGCTTATATCAATTTACCAATTGAGAAAAAGATCACATTGTTGAATGGTGTTCAGCTTTGTCACCTAGAAGATATACTTGACCTGACAGACTTTTGGGATATAGAACCAACAACACCTAAAGAGTAAAATATGAAAGTACAACAATTAAGATTTGCTGAATTCCTACAGGAATATCGTCAGGTTGAAATGTCTACATCCTTACCTGCGAGAGAAATTGCAAGTTTTTTATCAGATACTGATAATTTACGTTTATTGCGTGCACATGGTGGTGTGACCGGCGAAGAACGATTCGGTGTTATTTACTATGAATATGATTTACATACTAGTAATCAAAAATGTTATATAATTGCGACACACGTGGATAATAAACCGGTTGGTTATATGATGCTCAGTAAACTAGCCGATAAAGTCTGGCAGGTTATGTCAACTGAAGTTTATAAACCATATGCCGGAAAAGGTTTAGGCACTGATTTTTACATAAAGGTCATAAAATCTGATGGCATTAAATTGGTAAATGGTGGTAGCTTAAGTAAAGCTGCAGAAGGAGTATGGACAAAATTGAGAGATAGAATCATTGTTAGGATTTTAGATACCGGTGATATGAGTATCTACAGTTTCGATGAAATAGGAAAAAACACCGGTAATACCACTACTGTTATACATCCTAAAGATGACCATCCTAGAGATGATAAATTACAAAGATTTTTTTATATCGCAGAAAGTAGGTCATTAAATTTTCCAATGCACGAAAATCTTAATAAAGATGAATCGCATAATATCCAATATGAATTATGGCTACAAAATAAAGCTAGCATAATGTATCCACGAATGATGACCTGCTATAGCGAGGATGGTGAATTTTAGTTTACTTTCATTCTATAGTTTGATTACGTAAAAAAGAGTTTACTTTTATTCACAATATGATATAATTACTCCATACACTAAATCATTAATAACACAGTAAATCGGCGCTATAAGCGTCCTTTTATTGTACCTAAAATCTCGGAGTAACTAATTAATGCTGCAACCTAGTACAGAAATAAAGTATGCAAAGATTAATGAACAGTATCTAGGCAATATTCTAGAGATTGTGACTAGATCAGAATGTGATGATCATACGGAAGGAAAAATTGTTCGATATTTCCACGAATCAAATATGATCGGTTACACCATCAAAACTTGTGGTGGAAATACTAATCATTACGTAAACAAAGAAATCAAATACATCGTTATTGCACACGTAAAACAACAAAGACGAGAACGACGTAATTCTGCAGTAACACAATAAAGGTTTAAAACAAAATACCTGCGTCTCTGACAAGGGTGGATCATCATCTGGTGTAAGTTAAAGGAGAATCAAAGATGTATACGGCAACCGCACAGACTCAGGAAACGAATTCAGTAATTGAAAATAACAACCCGAAGTATAGAGGCGCTGGTGCAGTCCGTCTGGATGCAATTCGCCGACTTGGTGAAAATTGGGATGATGCAGGCAATGTAGTATCAAGCACCTTTATGCTTTACAAATTGTTATTCGATGCGCTTTCACCATACAATGCTAAACAACTTGGTAGCAATAAACCGTATGTTCCACCGTCAATGGATTATCTGAAAGCTGTAGTTAAACGCCGTCCATCCACTGTCAACCAAATCACATTTGATAATATGCTTCAATCAGTTCGTCGCTTTACTGAAGAGCATAAGACGAATAAACAACTTGCTTATCCTGATCCTGTTACTCTTCATAGTGCTCATTTTCCTGAAGGTACATTTAGCTTTGAAGAAATCACTGTTACTGATTGGATTAAAGCTGCAGGTACTCGGCCATATCTTCCTTCCAGTGTTCATCGAATCGATTTTGCAGGACTAGGAACTTCTGTTTATGTTGAAAATTACCGTCCTGACAATCACAAATACATTATTCTGCGACCAAAGCTTTCTAAACTCGGTGTTCCACTTATTGCAAATTGGGAAGCATTGTTCTTCAAAAAGAATCATGGATTTTTCTTAGATCGGGTTGATGCGGATATCAACCCACGCTATTGTGGTCTCTCTGTATCACGTGGTCGCAGCCGGTAATTTACGAAGTAGTTGAAGGTTATGTGATAATTTACCAATTTCATAACCTTCAGGTAAAATTATTCCTCGTTTAATACGTGTTTGATGAAGTAATAAGTCATTATGAATCCACATATAACCTGTTTGACCTTCAGAAATTCTTTTTCGTGTTTCTTCAGATGGAGTTTTACCTTTATTGTTTGACTGTTTACCTTTATGTGATGCAGAAAGTTTAGCTCTCGTTTCAGCTGATGATTTCTTTCCCTTATTCCATGCTGGTAAACCTTTATGAGCATCAGAAATATTTTTTCTAGCCTCATCTGATAATTTAGTACCAAGTTTAGCACCAGGTCTACCAAGTTTTGCTTTAGACATTTGTTCCTTTGATTTATCAGAGTGTTTTCTACCAGTCCATCCATTGTCATCACGGGCTTTTAGTGCTTCTGAAATTTTTCTTTTTGTTTCATCACTACGTGGAATGCCTAATTTAGAGTCTCTTGATAATTTGGATGCTAGTGAGTAAAGTATAGATGTACGTGGTTTGTATCTAAACTTAAGTTGATTTGGGTCCTTGTAACTCATACACATTAAGTCGTATGCCATGTATAGTTTTTTGATTAATGGATTTGTTTTGTGTAACATTTTTGTTAGTAACAGATGCACCAAATAATGCTCTCTAGCTGTTAAACAGGCTAGATTAGATAAATCATTTGTTCCTTCACAACAACGAGGAATAATATGATGCATTTCTGTATAAACTGGTGCTATTGTAGAAGTCCAATTTCGTAGTATTGAATTTTGGATAATGCTGTTGTACAAGTTGGTGTATTTGTTAGTTAAAAACATTTTCTATCTCGGCTTTAAATTAGTATTATACGAACACACACTTTTAAGGAAATAACATGCGTAAAATTGATGATAACGATTATTTAGTTACAATCAAGAGTGGTAATATTACCGATTTAAAAAACGGTAGCTGTGTAACTCAACAGGCTGTAGTTACCGGTCTTGATGCCGCAACACGAGCAGAAGCTTTACTATTTGAAAAGAAATACAACCGTGAAACTGATAGTATGAGCATTAATTCGGTATATGCTTCTCCATTTAACACCTCGTACACCATGGAACGGGTGCTACATGTTAATGGTAATACATCCGCAGCAAAAAATCTGTATGGTGATAAATTCATCGGTGCAAGAAAAATCAATGACACCAAACTTGTTAATGGTGTCCCTGTGTTAGATTTGCGTATTGGCAATTTCAATGTTTAACAATAAGGAGCTTACTATGTTTCCATGTTTCGTAACAGCAGTAACAAACGGCCGCATCGATTATATGGGTATCTTATGTCATGGTTTACGTCAGTCGGGCATAACCGTGACAACAGAACTTATGAATGAAACACCGGTTTTTAAATGGTTTAATGACAACACACAGATTGTTACTACGTCAATTGGTGTTTTTGCGTTTGAGTTTTCAAATGCAAAAGATTTTTCGTTATGGGATATTCAGACGATTATTAAAGTATATCCAACATTTAATATCTAATGGCTGTTTCACGCGGTCGTTCACGTTAAAAGGAGATGTAAAATGAAAAAAGATTATGCTATTGTAAAGGTATTGGTCGGTTCAATGGAAGACTGGTATAACGACAAATGCCGCACTATTAAGGTTGTTGTTGATAATACTCAAGTTACTAAGTTGCGTGCAACCTCAGTTATTACTGAAACCAATAATTGCAAAACGTTTTATACATCTCTTGAGCCACGCCCAATCTATGCTCAACTTGGTTACCGTGGTCCGCAACGGATCGAACGTGATTGGGATGTCGCTTCATTTGCTGCACACCTGTATGGTAGGAATTATCTTAATGCTCGCAGGAAAAATCGCTTTATGCAAGTTAACGGTGAATTAGTCGCCGATTACCGTAGTACCAATCTCACCAGCCCACGCCTTAGAAAGGAAAAACAATGAGCGCAAAACTCGCAAAGTCGCTTCGTAAGTTAGCAAAGAAGATGTCTGCTGAAGCAGGAATCACTGCTGAAGTAGCAACCACTGAAAACAAGCATAACCGTCCTGTCACTTATGTTCGTGATCGTGACGGTGAAATTATGTTTGATGAAAAGGGCAACGCTCTTACCCGTGAAGTTGGTATGGGTTCTGTTTCAGTTGATACAGACACTGTTCGCGGTGTTTACCTTCGATTGAAGAAGGCTGCATCTAAAGTTAAGAAGCAAAAGTAATAAAACAACAGAGCGCTTTAAGCGCTCTGTTGTTGGGTTAAAATAGCATATGTGGATTCTTAGCTTGTATTTTCAATTGCTCACTGATTAACTCTGCAGCCATTTGCCTAACTGCTGGAGCCCATGTCATTACAGAATCGAATGACCAACTTCCTTTAGAAAAATAAGATATCTCTAAACACGTTTTAACGATATCTTGGGTCTGTTTTCCTAAAGCTTGTATTAACTTACCTACCTCTGAAAGATCCTCAGACCTTCGGATCATTCTGAGAAAAAACTTACGGGATTGATCGGTAGATCAGCCTTAAATGTTTCACCACAGTCATGGCAAGTTAATTCAACTGAAAAGTCTGGACCCCAATCATTTGACTTATCAATAGCATCCGCAATAGCGTTAATAATTGTGACTGGTACTTTCTTCAACCATTCATCAATCATAAATCTATCTTTGATCCCATCTACGTTATCAATAACCTGCGACAGATTCTTAAACAAGGCGTCCTTAACATCCTCACCAGTCATCTTCTTCTTTGGATCAATACTCTGCAATGCCGTGATAACATCAACGAATCGAGTCGGTCGAAGTTGAACAGTTTGACCATTTTCTAAATCAACCTTATAACTATCATTGACCATAGTTGGATCCAAACGTCTAATGCGACGTACCACATCTTCTAAATCTACATCATACTCGTGTTCTTTACCATTCTCACAGTAATGACGAGCAGAAATTTCATAACGTGGACCGTATGTCACAATGCGCATATAAAGCATAAGTGCATCGATATCGCGACCGTACAGTTCAAGTGGTTTGTTGATTCCGTGAATAGTGGAAGTTAGAACTGCCTCAACAGATTTGCCATTAAAAAGCATATCTGGGTTCTTCATATTGATTTCATCAATTGCAGTTAACGCATGGACGTGCACATCACCGCTGTTACGTTTGATTTCATCATTAACTTCATTGTTTGAGTATAGATATGCACCAGACGGCAGAGTAAAGGAGCGTCCAGGTAATTGAATTTTCGCTAATAGCGGATTGAGGGATACTGTTTCGGACATAAAGTCTCTCCTGTATGAATATGAGCCCAACGAAATTTTGTCGGTAGTATAAATAATCAATGTCAATGCTATTTATAATCTTCTACCAAAGGTATCCGTCACATGGATGAAAAACAAATAAAACTTCTTTCAGACTCACTGACAAGAAGTATGACTGCTTCAATGCAGACAATAGTGCGTCAAATGAACAATGGCGCTCAGAAATCTGCATCACCTGGCGGCGGTAGTAGTGGAAAGTCAACAGATAAAAATAGCAAAGCTTTAGATGAAAATACTGATTCACTACAAGAACATACTGATGCAGCAGAAGATTTTACCGACAGATTAAAGAGTAGTGGTAAGGCCATGACTGGTGTAATGACCATTCAGGCTAGAACAATCGGTAAATCACTCAAAAATCTTCAACTTGGTGCATCTGAATCGACGCTCGGGTTAAACAATCTGCTGACGAAGAGTAGTGCATTATCGAGAGCACTACTTGAAAATTCTAGTGCATTTAAGGATATGTCAAATCACGGGATTGATGATTTTGCCAAAAAACTTAATAAAACCGTTCAGAATATGACGTCAAGTAATGCTATTCTATCAAATGTTCTTGACACTACTAATACAAATAAAGCCCGCGAATTTAATAACAATTTAGCAAATCTGAGCATGGTTACCAAACTAGCACAAGCTACTATGGAAAAAGCTAATGTAGAACGGCTTGAAGACTTAGATATGTCAAAGCAGAGTACTAATATTATCAAGCAGTTAATTCCTGAATACAAAAAACTTGGGTTAGTGTCTAATAGATTAGAAGGTGACTTGCTTAGTACCAATGAAGCAGTTAGAAAAAATGCGTTAGCACAACTCGACCATGCCGCAGTTGTTGCTAAAGATACTGTAGCCAATACTGCAATGATGCTTGGTAGAAAAGCATCATTTATGGCTTTTAGAAAATCAATAACTGAGCAAGTTGGTCATTTTACAGGATTTGGTCATGAAATTGGTTCATTAACTGGAGCATTTGCAACTACCGCTGGTGCTGTAGCATTAATAACCACCGGTCTAAAAGGTCTTTACGAACAGTTTAAAGCATTAGGTACTACAGGTTTAGGTGGAGCAACATTAGCACTTAATAGGATGAGCATTAGCACACTTGTATCAGCTAAAGCAATGGGTGAAATTGTAGGTGCAAATAAACTGTTGATGGGTCAGACTGGCTTAGCAGGTTTTATTGATGCTATGTCTGAAGGTGCTGATGCTGCACGTAAGCATGGCATGTCCACTGAAGATAATATGAAAATGAATGTCGCTGCCACAAAGTCGTTGAATGACTTTGGTATAAAGGTAGGCGACCCTAAATTTAAGAGTGCATTGGATGAACAACGTAATTCATTTTTCAAATTAAATGAAACAACGGGTATTACGATAGAGGCATTCAATAGTCTACGTGAAGAATTAGGATCAAACAAAGATATTCAAGAGTCGATGGCTCGTGTAAATATTTCTGAACGTTCAACTATCTTATCTAATATCATGGCTGAGCAACAGCGATTAACAACTCTCGGCCTATCAAATGAACAAGCTAAGAGATTAATAACTGCAAATGAAGCATTGTTAGGCCAGACGGTTAAATCACGTTTAACAGAAGCCGCAAAAATTCAGCAATATGGTGCTCTTGTCGGTATGGGTGCCGAGGGTGCTGAGGCTGCTCAGATTACACGTAAAGGTAAACGTAACAGAACACAGGAAGAAAATGCTCGACTATCAGAAATTATGTCACAGATAACAGCAAAAGGTGATATGATGGCAGGTGGTAGTTTAGGAGCAGAGAATTTAAAAGATTCGTTAGATGAAGGTTTAGGTAGTGCAACTAAAGATTTGATGATGGCAACTCGTGATCTACGTTTTGCTATAGAAGGCCAGCGCGGAATATCACAAGCCCAGATAGAAGAGAACAAGAATAATGCAAATAGTGATATTGGTGGTTTAGTAACCAAAGCCAATGATGCTCTTGGTGTTGTCTTAAGTAATCCATTAGCTCAAATAGTTATAGGCATTGCTGGATTAGTTGGCTCAGCATTATTTGCAAGATCAAAACTGAATGAGATTAAGGTGCAGGCTGCAGAGTTACCTAAGGTAACTGAGGCAATTACTACTGGTACAGATGCTCAGGTTAAACACATCGTTGCAGAAGGTAACAAAGTTGAAAAAGCTATTTTAAACGGCAATACGATATTGCGTCAGATCAATATAGCAGTTGGTGGTAAAAGAGCAAAAAATGTACCTGGTAAAGCGGGCAGTCGCACTGTTGGTGGAGGTAGTCCTAGTGAATTAGCAGACGCAGCTGGAACAATCGGTACAGATGCACATACTACTGCTGGACATCCTAAAGCTTCTAATGCAAAACCTAAAGGCAGATTAAGCAAAATGATTGGTGCTGCTGGTGGTATGTTTGGTAAATTAGGAACAATTGCAGGAAAAATAGCATTACCATTAGCAATTCTTAATGGAGTATTTGATGCTGCTGGTGGTTGGATGAGTGCAGGAGAAACTTTTGCAACTGATGCTCCTACGATGGGTCAAAAAATATCAGGAGCTTTAGGAGGTGTACTAAGTGGATTGACATTAGGTCTGTTATCTGCCGAGGATGTCTCAAAAGGGCTTTATGATACTGCCGGCTGGATAGGTGAAAAACTTAGTTCAGTATTCAATTTCTTTGCTGATTTATTTGAGAATTATATCTTAGGTAAAATAAAAATTATTGGTAAAGTTATAGGTGCCGTTAAAGGCTTTTTCGGCTTCGATGAATCAAATAGTATGACGTCATTAGCTGATGATAAAGAAAAAGAATATGCTATTGCTAAGAAAACGCGTGATACTGATTTAGAAAACTCAAAAGCTGAAAGACAGGCTGCTAAAAAGAATCGTGATGCTGCAAAAGATGCAACATCCACCACTAAGGAAGCAGTTGCTGCATTAGATACACTTCATAAAACAACATTTGATGCATTGAGTGGTTCAAGTCTTGTGAATGAAGTTGCTACTGCTCAAGCATCCATAGTAAAACCACAATCGCCGGTAGGACCGCAAACGTCATCGGGTTCAGCTATAAATAACACATCAAAGAATGATAATGCAAGTAGTTCTGATGCTTCAAAGGTAACAACGATAACACCTACTGGATCAATCACTGCTGATCCAGCAACTATATTGCAATCAATTTTAACTAAGATGACTGAATTAGTTGACTTGAATGTAGAAATTAAGGATGCGGAAAAAGAACAACTCCGTCAAATGAAGAGTGGTAATTATGCTCCTTCAAAATCTACAATGTTAGCTATGGCGTAGTAACTATAAAGGAATATGAATGGCGACATGGACAGATTTAGATTTATTTCACTAGACTATAAATAAGACATAATATTAGTTTAGTGGATTGTTATGTTTTATTATGTGTATGTTTATTTGGATCCTCGAAAGCCAGGCATTTACGAGAACAGTTTTACAAAATTCGATTATGAACCTTTCTATATTGGTAAGGGTTCAGGTACTCGGTGTTATCGGCATTTAAGTAGAGAAGATACTCATCCATTTACACAAAAGATACAGAAAATAAGAGCAATAGGATTAGAACCTATTATTCAAAAAATTGCATTTTTTGAAACAGCAAAAGAGGCATTCGACTTTGAAGAAAAAATTATTTCTGAAATAGGTTTTAATGGTAACGGACCATTAACTAATATCTACGCAGGCGGCCAAGGATGTAAAGGTGGTAAGGATCATCCATTTTATGGTAAGCACCATACTGATGAAGCTAAGAAAAAAATTAGTGAGGCTGTTAGTAAAAGGGTGTGGACTGATGCATCACGTAAAAAATTAAGTGAAACGATGACAGGATGCAAAAGACCAATTGAAGTAATACGAAAAATATCAGCAGCTAAATTAGGTAAAAAGTATATTGGTAGTGAAAAACTTAAACAAAGTAATCGAGAGTATTGGGTAAAAGCTAAAATGGAATTTAGTTTAATTTTACAGAATGGTGAAATAATAGATAGAATATCTCTTAGACATTTATGTAAAAAATTCAACTTTAATTACAAAGAGGTATTAACAGCAGTATATGATACTAACACATATTGTGGTATCAAATTTACAAGATTGGAGAAGTAAAATTTCTAACTGGGTTGATTATTGGAGAATTGTAACACCACAAACTCCTAAAAAAGAATATACCACATTAGCACAAGACTCTATTAGTAGTGCTGCTAATTCACCTTTCCCATCAATGATGAATTATGCATGGTACACCCAAGTTATTAAGGGTGCTACTAGTCGTATGCAACGATATATGCAATATGACAGTATGGATTCTGATACTGATGTGTCACGGGCATTAGACACGATTGCTGAAGAAATGGCTGTTCAGGATGATAGAACAGGTTTACCATTTATGATTGATTACCAAAATGAAGAAGATCAGTCAGTATCTGAAACAGTAGTCACAACACTTCGTGCTGCGGTTAGACATTGGGCAAACCTTCAGGATTTTGATAACAGAATCTTTAGAGTTGCGCGTCATCTAATTAAGTATGGTGATTGTTTCTTTAAGAAGACTTCTGATTTAAAGAGATGGGAATTTCTTGATCCTAAGACAGTTATCGGTATTGAGATAAATGAAAATGGCGAAAAGATTGCTTATCATCTTAGAAAGCAATCATTGAATAATGCAGCTACTGGCAAAGCTGAATTTAATGTAATTCCAGCCAAAGGTATTATTCACTTCACCTTATCAGATGAAATGGGTGACTCCATGCCATTTGGCGATTCAATTCTGCAGCCGGTTTATCGTGTATTCCGTCAGATGATGATGTTGGAAGACTCAATTATCATTTATCGTATTGTGCGTGCACCAGAACGCCGCGCATTCTATATCGATGTTGGTAATATGCCAGCTCAACGTGTTAAAGCATACCTTGAACAAGTAAAGAATGATATTCGTCAGAAGAGAATACCTGGTCAATTAGGTGACTTTACTGACAGCACTTACAATCCAATGTCGTCAAGTGAAGACTACTTCTTCCCTGTTACCGGTACTGGTCGCGGTTCACGCGTTGAAACTCTTCCAGGCGGTGAAAACCTTGGTGAGAATACCGATCTACTTTACTTCCAAAAGAAAGTATTCCGTGGATTACGAGTTCCTACCTCTTATATGTCTGGTCAGGATGCTCAAGGCGCTCAATTTAATGATGGTAAAGTTGGTATAGCATATATTGAAGAATTACGTTTTGCGAATTTTGTTAAGCGTCTTCAAACTAAAATTGAACAGACCTTTGATGATCAATTTAAGGTTTATTTAACAAGTACTGGTATTAAGGTTGATCCAGACTTATTCGAATTAAAGTTACCTGATCCACAAAACTTCGCTCTATACAGACAAGCTGCACTTGATGGTGATTTGATTAATACTTTCAACTCTGCAGATGGTATTAAGTATCTATCGAAGAAGTTTATCCTCAAACGTTACTTAGGTCTGACTGAAGATGAAATTCAAATGAATGAAGCTTTGGTTAAACAAGAACGCGGTATCATTGATACTGGAACGGTTTCAGATGATCAACAGATTTATGATCCTGCTGTTTATGAAAATAGAGAGCCGATTAAAATTGAAGCTCCTGCAGATGAAGCTCCTGCAGGTGAAGTACCAAGTGAAGAACCTTCAGACGATACTGGATTAGATTTACCAGATGAGGGTAATGATGCTGAAGCCGAAACTGCAGCGCCAGAAGTACCTGATGAGGCACCGGCAGAGGAAGCATAATGAGATTTAAAATGTTTCTAGATGAAATTCATAAATCGCCGCAGCACTCCGTTAGGAGATTACAACTAACTGATGTTAAATTTAATACGAAAATATTAATTGGTCCAGCAGGATCATA
>JFJP01037011.1_pt1 | contig 62879 bp, 50 predicted proteins | sample 431651 | NCBI WGS metagenome assembly JFJP01 (sample SAMN02602958, study PRJNA72255) | Microbial mat metagenome, whole genome shotgun sequencing project. | biome: fresh water; feature: sink hole; material: water; isolation source: purple microbial (photo- and chemosynthetic) mats found in... | reverse complement strand
CCCGGAGGATTTCCGTACCCCAGTGTGGCAAAACCAAAAACCTTTGGCATCCGCTTACTTTGAATCAGACCCAGGGTGGCATCGAGTTGATTTTTTCGGAGATCGAACAGTTCCAGCTCAGGTCTGAGAAGCAAAGAATCAGACTGGCTGGTTACAACCGGAACAGTAAGTTTGGTGGTTTCATTAAAATTGTTGCCTGTAATATCCGACAATAATTGAATCAGGGAATTCTTCCGAATTGCAGTTTCACTTATCTGCTGTTCTGTTTTCAGCATTTCGGAAGTAAGTACATCAATATCAGATTTAAGCATAACGCCATTACTGGCGGCGGATTCCATGGAGCTTATCTTCTTGACAAGTATTTCGTGGTAGTTATTAAGAAGTTGTCCGTTACGCTCATATAATAGTATCCCGAAATAGTAAAGGTTTATTTGCGATCTTAATTTATAGAGATCGATTTCGGTCTGCTTTCCGTTAATACTCAGTTCTGCCTTCTCTATGTTTCTGGCGCCCTTAATCGCACCACCATCGTAAATAACCTGGTTAATATCAATTGTGAATTTGTACTGATCTTTGGGCATCAATCCAATTGCATCTGACAACCCGGGTATTGGAAGTGACGAAAAATTTTCTTTCAGATTAACGACATCTGAATTGTAAATTGCGGTTCCGTTTGCATCAATTACAGGAAGATAACCTTTGCTGAGGTTCTGATCTTTCATCTTCCAAATCTCGGAATATGTGTTTTTTTCAGATGCAATTGCTGCTGCCTCTGCTGCCATCCTGTAACACTCGTCCAGTGTCAGTATCTTCTGCCCATGAACTACATCGGGGCTGGAAATTGTAACTATGATAAGTATCAAAACAAATCTTTTCATATTTCTGACTTTTTACTTTTGTCCTTTGTCTTGTGTCTTGTGTCTTGTGTCTTCACTTCTTTATGGCTTTTATGACAAAATCAGCCGCAAACTCTTTTCTCTCCTCCATATAATCATTGAAGTTACCGCCGGTTTTATCAAGTATACCTTCAATGATACCTCTTGCTGCAAAGGGGAATACACTCAATGCTGCAATAGATATCATAAGTTGGGGCAATGACTCCTTTGTAATTTTATATCGGACGAATTCTTCCTTATGCTGGTTATACAATTTTAGCCAGAAGCCTTCAAGATCAACATTTTTCAAAAGTTTCTTTATTCTCTCCGGATTACGGTTAACCTCGTTGAGAAGAAACCCGGGAAGGCGGGGGTTAGCCTGCAGGAAGGCAATATGCTCCCTATAGAAAAATCTGATTTTTTCCTCAAGTGTAAGGTTTTCATCAAATACCGGAGCAAATCTTTTAAAGATTTTTCCGGCTATCATTTCGAATACAGCATTGAAAAGCTGGTCTTTGGTTCGATAATAATAATGCAGCAAAGCTTTGTTTATTCCGGCATGGGTTGCTATATCCTGCATCCTGGCTCCGTCCATACCCTTTTCAACGAACACATCTGTGGCTGCTTCAAAAATCTTCTCTTCTGTTTGTTTATCGTTATCTGTCATTTCTTGACTAATAAGTTTAACTAAAAGGATTAACCAAAAAGATTAACCAAACGGTCAAATGTATTATAGATTTTTAAATTGTGCAAATTTTCCAATCTAAATTTTCACAGTTTCAGTTTTTTTTATAATTTTAATTGTCGTCGTTGTTATTGTCGTTATTGTGCAAGGAATGGTCGCGACCATTCCCTATCGTAACAAACATAAATTTTAATTTAATTATGCAGAATCGAAAACATATTAGGTTATATGGATTTGATTATTCAAGCATGCGGAATTATTTTATTACAATAATTATTAAAGGTCATATTCATGCTTTTGGAGAAATAGCTGATAAAACCATGAAATTGTCCAAAAGTGGTATTATTGCCGCGGAGCAATGGTATTGGTTAGGGGAGCAGTATCCCTATATCGATCTGGTTTCGTTCATTGTAATGCCTGATCATATTCATGGAATAATACGCATTAATCCCAATTATTATGTCGACATTAATGAATCTGGTTACATTGATGATGCTGTAGGGAAGGGTCGCGACCCTTCCCTGCACAAAATCAATCAAAACATACCCAACATACCCAATAATCCCAACAATATTACGGAGGAAAACGAACCAATCCGGAAAACAGACAAAATCAAACCATTACCAGAATTAATCGGCGCCTATAAAACAACAGTATCAAAACGTATCCATCTTGCAGGTGATACCGAATTCAAATGGCAAAATTCATATTATGACCACATAATCAGAAACAACCCGTCATTGAACCGTATCATACATTATATTGAAACAAATCCGGAAAATTGGATGCATGCCTGTCAATGATTTTTGTTTTTGATGTCGTTTTTGTTGTTTTTGTTGTTTTTGTCGTTTTTGTCGTTTTTGTGTAGGGAATGGTCGCGACCATTCCCTACATAAATCATCCGGACCATTCCCTACATAAATCATCCGGACCATTCCCTAAATAAATCATCCGGACCATTTCCTACACAAATCATCCGGACCATTCCCAAAATACCATCGCGTTCAATTTCGATAAACCCATCGGTACAATTCCCTATAAACCATCCCCTGCATTACGGTCATTATCCAATCGTATCGTAAATCCGCCTTTCTGTCGGTAAAAACACCGGGTTCTTCTATTTTATAGGGAAGGGTCGCGACCATTACCTACGTTTATCTCATAATTGAAAATAATTATGAGAAAATTGATTTTAATATTCACATTTTGGTTGATCGTAGCGACATGCCATGGCATGTCCGGATCGATGCAACAGGATAGCACCTGGACGCTCCAGACCTGCATTGAATATGCATTTAACAGGAATATTCAGATTCGCAAGAGCGAGTTGTCAAACGAGCGATCGGGTCTCTATGCTGAGCAGGCTAAAGCCCAGAGAATGCCATCGTTAAACGGATCATTCAGCGAAAATTTCACCTGGAGTAAAGATCCTTTAACCGGACAAGCTGCCCTCACAGGGGCCAGTGGTTCGAATTTTTCTGTGAATGGCGGCGTAACCTTATACAACGCTTCAAAGATTAATAACCAGATTAAACAAACTGGTCTTGAAATTGAGGCTGGCAAGTTTTCCCTTGAAACTACAAAAGAATCAATAAGCCTGAGTATTCTTAATGCATATCTCCAGGTGTTATATGCTGAGGAACAGGTTAAGAACAGCCTGAAACAGATTGAATCGACTACAGGCCAGCTTAACCTGGCAGGAGAAAGACTGGCTCTGAAAAGCATCTCAATCTCCGACTATGCACAGGTTAAATCGCAGCTGGCAAGCGAGAAACTGACTATGGCAAACTCAGAGAGCCAGCTCGCTATTGCAAAGATTAACCTCATGCAACTTATGGAACTTCCCGTACAGGAAGACTTTCTCATAACTCATCCCGATTTGCTTGATGCTCTGAATCAGAGTATTATCCCCGATGTAAAAACAGTATATGAGACCGCTCTTTCTATTAAGCCGCAGATTAAAAACGCTGAGGTGAATAAACAGATTGCAGGTCTCGATGAGAGAATAGCCAAAGCTGCTTACTTTCCTGTGCTATCAGCAAATGCCGGTATAAGCACCGGTTATTCAAGTACTGCAACTGATCCTTATTTCAGTCAGCTCAACAGCGGAATGAGACCAGCTGTAGGTTTTACTCTCTCAATCCCTATTTACCAGAAAAAGCAGGTCAAAACCAGTGTGGCTGTTGCCAGACTTGGTTATCAGGATGCAGAACTGAGCGAGACTGATACAAAAAACCAGCTTAGAAAAAATATCGAGCAGGCTGTACTTGACGTCTCATCTGCCCGTATAGAGTATAATGCAAGTATTGAAAAATATCAGGCTACTAAGGAATCTTCAGCTTTATCCGATGAAAAATTCAAACAGGGAATAATCAATTCTGTCGATTACCTGGTTACAAAAACAAACATGATAGTTGCTGAGAGCCAGTTGCTACAGTCGAAATACAAGTTAATATTCAGCTATAAAATACTGGATTTTTATATGGGAATTCCTCTCTCGCTCTGATCAAGTAAAAAGTAAAAAGTAAAAAGTAAAAAGGTAAAAGATAAGATCATGAAAAGAAAAGCATTAGTTATAACGGGGATTGTAACAGTAATAGTCGTTGTGGCATTACTGGCCCTTAAGCCCTTCTCAAAAAAGGAGGCTGCAGTTACATTTGAAACTGTTAAAGTTGAAAGGGGGAGCATAACAAATACAGTTACTGCAACGGGAACAATTGAGGCAATCACAACTGTTGAGGTCGGAACCCAGGTTTCCGGAATTCTTCAGCATGTCTATGTCGATTTCAATGATAATGTTAAGCAGGGTCAGCTCCTCGCTAAACTCGATGAGACATCCCTTCGTGCACAGCTCGATCAGAGCCAGTCGGCAGTTAACCAGGCACAGGCCCAGCTGACATACCAGGAGGCAACATATAACAGGCTCAAAGTGCTCAGAGATAAAGAACTAATTGCCGAGGGCGATTTCGATCAGGCAGTTTTCAATTATGAAAATGCAAAAGGGTCATTAAGCAACTCAAAGTCAGCCCTGGCCCGGGCAAAGGTAAATCTAGATTATGCAACAATTACATCACCAATCGATGGTGTTGTACTGAACCGTGCAGTTGAAGAGGGTCAGACAGTAGCCGCCAGCTTTAATACTCCGACATTGTTTACAATTGTAAATGATCTAACCCAGATGGAGGTGCAGACAAGTGTTGATGAGGCCGACATTGGCAAGGTACAGCAGGGTCAGCGGGTTGAATTTACTGTAGATGCATACTCTGATATGAAATTTGAGGGTACAGTTTCACAAGTCCGTCTTCAGCCTGTAACAACAAATAACGTTGTAACTTATGTGGTAATACTTAGTGCCCCCAATCCTGAAAAGAAGCTTATGCCGGGCATGACAGCAAGCGCCACAATCTATGTCGAGGAGAAGGAGAACACTCTCACACTTTCCGGGAAAGCTGTGCGCTTTACCCCCGATCAGGCTTATTTAATGAAGATGGCTGCAAAAATGCAGTCAGATGGCTCGATGCCGAAGATTCCTGCAGAAATGCCGGCCGGCCTGACGAATACCAATCAAAAATCCAAAACAGTTTGGATAAAAGATGAAAAAAATGGATTGCGTCCCGGCATCATAACAATTGGTATTGATAACGGATCGGGTGTTGAGGTAATTTCCGGATTGAAAGAGGGCGATGAGGTTATTGTGAGCATGGGAAATTCCACTTCAAAAGCCACAGCAAAAAAGACTGAGAATGGACCTCCGGGACCATTCCCATTCTAGACTGATTGGCAGAATAAATAATATATATCTGAAATGAAAAACACTATTATAGAAATAAAAAACCTGCGCAAAGACTACCATGTGGGAGAGGTAACGGTCCATGCTTTGCGAAGTGTTGATCTGAAAATAGAAGATGGTGAGTTTGTTGCAATAATGGGGGCCAGCGGATCAGGAAAATCAACAATGCTCAATATTCTTGGCTGCCTCGATAAACCAAGTTCCGGAGATTATTATCTCGATGGGGTTGATATCAATTCTCTCAACCGTGATGCCCTTGCACAGCTCAGGAATAAAAAACTTGGATTTGTATTCCAGTCATATAACCTGCTTGCACGTACAACAGCTCTTGAAAATGTTGAACTTCCCCTGTTTTACAACTCAAAAGTAAGATCAAAAGAGAGGAAAGAGCGTGCAATAAATGCTCTTGAGGCAGTTGGACTGGCAGATCGTATGCATCACATGCCCAATCAATTATCAGGAGGACAGCAACAGAGGGTTGCAATTGCAAGGTCTCTTGTAAATGATCCTGTTCTGATTCTTGCCGATGAGCCAACCGGTAATCTCGATACCAGGACTTCATTTGAGATAATGGAACTGTTTCAGGATCTGAATGAGAAAGGACGGACAATAGTATTTGTTACCCACGAACCCGACATAGCAAAGTTCGCAACCCGGAATGTGATCTTCCGCGATGGAAAGATACAGCGGGAATTGAATGTTACAGACAGACTTTCTGCAAGTGAAATGCTCAGAAATCTACCCGTTGAGATTTTAGACGAAATTGAAATATAATCTACCAGATAATGAATTATTCAAATCTTTTCAGAATAGCCATAAGGGCGTTAATAAGAAATAAGCTCAGAGCTTTTCTTACTATGCTTGGTATAATAATAGGTGTTGCATCTGTAATTGCCATGCTTGCAATAGGTGAGGGTTCAAAAGTGAATATCACAAATGAAATGTCGAGCATGGGAACAAATATGGTGATGGTAATGCCTAATATGCAGCGAAGAGGGGGTGTAAGTCTTGGAGCATCAAGCTCTATGGCTCTTAAGTACAGCGATGTTGAGGCAATACGTAATGACGCATCCTCTGTTGCATCTGTCTCACCTGAAGTGCGGGCCAGCGGACAGGTTATTTTCAGCAATCAGAATACCCAGACAACTATTTACGGAGTTAGCGAAGAATATCTGACTATAAAGAAGCTTGAGATTTTAAGCGGTAGAATTTTTAATTCAAACGAGCTGAAGGGAATGGCTAAGGTTTGTATTCTGGGGCAAACAGTAGTTGAAAATCTGTTTGGAGCAGGAGCAGATCCGGTAGGACTTACAATACGTGTAAAGAATCTGCCTTTTCTTATTATCGGAGTACTTAAAGACAAGGGCGAAAGCGGTATGGGTCAGGATCAGGATGATCTTATTCTTGCACCCTATACAACGGTTCAGAGAAGACTGGCTGCTATAGATTATATTAATGGAATATATGCTTCAGCAATAAGCGAAGACAAAAGTGCCCAGGCTATAACTGAAGTTTCAGAGATCCTCCGCAGGACTCATAAACTGAAAGAATCAGAAGAGAATGATTTCAGGGTAATGTCGCAGTCAGAGCTGATTGAAACTGTATCTTCAATTACAGATATTCTTACAATTCTTTTAGGCGCAATCGCAGGAATTTCACTTCTTGTCGGAGGTATAGGTATTATGAATATCATGTTTGTATCTGTTACTGAACGTACACGCGAGATTGGACTCAGGATGTCTATCGGAGGGAGAGGTACAGATATCCTAAAGCAATTTCTTGTCGAATCAATTTTATTGAGTGTTCTGGGCGGAGTTCTTGGTGTTTTATTTGGATATCTCATAGCCAGGGGAGCAGGATCGTTAATGGATATTCCTCCGGTTATTAAAGTCCAGACAGTGGTTCTTGCTTTTACAGTCTGTTTCGCAATAGGTGTCTTCTTTGGCTGGTATCCTGCACGTAAAGCAGCAAATTTGAATCCTATCGATGCACTCAGGTATGAATAATTAAATGGATTAACTAAATTTGATGCTAATCAGTATCAAATTATCTCTGACAGGTAAATATTGAATAAAATGAAGACTCCCTTTTTTGAAGGTAAGAAAATAAAAATCATATTACACCTCCTTGCCTGGTCAATACTGCTTGGACTGCCATTCTACCTAATCAAGCGATGGGATGTCGGAAAAGACTTTATCTGGTTCTTTTATACAGGAAATATAATTAGTGGAATAATTTTTTATTCGAACTATCTTATTCTGGTTCCTAAGTACTTTTTTGGAAAGAAGAAACGACGCTATTATATTTCTGTTGTGGTTTTACTTGCATTGATTTACGTTGTCTCGTATACTTCAAGTGAGCTGATATTTAAATATATACCCGGGAAGGAGCAATCCATCGAACAAAAAGATGAAGGACCTGATATTGCAAAACAGGGTCCTCCACGACCGGATGGTTTTCTCAGACGACCGCCTTTAAAGCAAATGCATCTGCTTAATTATATTTTTACATCATCTTTTCTGATCTTTTTTTCATTGGGTCTCCGCGTTATGGAGCGTCATTCGCAGATAGAAAAGCTGCAGAAAGACCTCGAGAAAGAAAAACTAAATTCTGAGCTTGCCTTCCTTAAAAACCAGATCTCTCCACATTTCTTTTTCAATACTTTAAATAATATTTACTCTCTCATAGGCATAAATGCCGAAGATTCACAAAAAGCGGTATTAAAGCTTTCAAAACTTATGAGATATCTGTTATACGAATCGGAACATGGCGATTCAAAGCTTAGCACTGAGATAGAATTCATGAATAACTATATCGATCTTATGAAGCTGAGAATGAATGAGAAGATAGCACTTACAGTCTCCTTTCCGGAAGGATATGATGAAAGATCGATACCTCCTTTGCTGTTTATACCGTTTATTGAAAATGCCTTTAAGCATGGTATCAGTTACCGTGAGAAATCTTTTATCAATATAGGTCTGATGGCTAATTTGGATTCAATATCCTTCCTGTGTGAAAACAGTCTGATTAAAAGCAGAGATGAATCTGACAGCGGACATTCAGGTATTGGTCTCGAAAATGTAAAAAAGAGATTGAGTCTTCTTTATCCCGGGAAACACGAATTGAAAATAATTAAATCGGATACAGAATTTGTAGTTCTGCTTCAGATAAATCTTACCTGATGATTACTACCATTGCGATTGATGATGAACCTCTTGCTTTGCAGCTTGTTACCGGGTATATCGGAAAAACACCCGGATTAAAGCTTCTTGGCAAATTCGATAACCCGCTGGATGCCGGGGAATTTCTTGTGGATAATCCGGTTGACCTTATTTTCGTGGACATTCAAATGCCTGATCTCTCGGGAATTGAATTCACTCGTCTTTTGGATAAAGGACCTAAAGTAATATTTACAACAGCTTTCGAGAAATATGCACTCGAGGGTTATAAGCTTGATATAGTCGACTATCTGCTTAAACCTTTCAGCTACGAGGAATTTTTAGCCTCCGTTCAGAAAGTCCGCAGGCTGATTAATCTCGAGAATAAGAGTCAAATAAGTGTCGAAGCGAACAGTGAATTTCTTTTTCTTAAATCAGAATATAAAATCAAAAGAATTAATTTCAACGATATATTATATATTGAGGGCTTAAAGGATTATGTAAAAGTCTATACTCTTCATGTTCCAAAACCCATCCTGTCGTTAAGTTCGCTTAAACTTCTTGAATCGAAACTGCCGGCTAATAAGTTTATGAGAATTCACAGATCGTTTATTGTTAACCTTGAGAAGATTGATACAATTGAGAGGAATAGAATTGTATTCGGGAAAGAATATATTCCTGTCAGCGATCAGTATAAAGCGAAATTTCAGGAATTCCTCGATAAGAATTTTCTGTAAATTCTTATACCTTTATCAGAATCAAAAAATCTTAAAATTTGTTTTATGAAAAAACTAATTCTTCTTGGACTTATCTGTTTTATTTCAATAATTGGCAGAGCCCAGTCAAAAACTTATCAGCCTACCTGGGAATCGATCGACAGCCGTCCTGTTCCAGCCTGGTTCGAGGATGCTAAATTCGGAATCTTCATTCACTGGGGAATCTATTCAGTACCTGCATATAGCCCGACTGTTCGCGACAGTGTAGGTGTTTATGACAGATATGCCGAGTGGTACTGGCGCCGCTGGGATCAACCCGGAGCAGTCCAGCATTTTTTTACTGACTATCATAACAGAGTATATGGTCCGGGCGTTAAATACCAGGACTTTGTAAGGGATTTTAAGGCACAGATGTATCAGCCCGACGACTGGGCTAACAGATTCAAAGAAGCCGGCGCTAAATATGTTGTTCTTACCTCAAAGCATCATGAGGGCTTTACTCTCTGGCCTTCAGAGTATGCCTGGAACTGGAATGCAGTTGATGCCGGTCCTCACCGCGATCTTCTTGGCGATCTTACAAAGTCGGTTCGTGACAATGGGCTTAAAATGGGATATTATTATTCTCTGCTGGAATGGTATAATCCTTTATATAAAAAGGAAACAATCGGGCAATATGTTGATGAGCACATGATTCCGCAGATGAAAGAACTTGTAAGTAAATATAAACCCGATATCTTCTGGACCGACGGAGAATGGGATTATACTTCAGATATTCTGAAAAGTACAAGTTTTCTCCAGTGGCTTTACAATGACTCTCCCGTAAAAGATTATGTTGCAATAAACGACAGATGGGGAAAAGAAACCCGCAGTAAACATGGCGGATACTACACTACCGAGTATGATCTGGTTCATGAAGGGAATTCCACAGGAATGAAGTTTGAACGGCCCTGGGAAGAATGCAGGGGTATTGCAGGATCGTTCGGATATAACCGGAATGAAGTTCTTGAAGACTACTCAACATCAAAAGAACTGATTCATATTCTAATTGATAAGGTTGCCCGGGGAGGAAACCTCTTGCTGAATATCGGGCCAACTGCCGATGGCAGGATACCTGAGATAATGCAGCAGCGCTTGTCCGACATGGGAGCATGGCTGAAGGTAAACGGCGAAGCAATATACGGTACACGAAAATGGGATAATGCTCCGGCAGTTACAGCTAAAACAACTCAGTATTTTACTAAAAAAGGGAATGATATCTACCTTATTGTTACAAAATGGCAGGACACTCCAATTGTTATTAATGGAATCGGGAACGCTCAAAAAGTTACGATGATTGGCTTTTCGGGGAAAGTAAAATATTCAGTATCCGGATCAAAGGTAACAATAACCCCTCCGGCAGTATCTCCTTCAACAATTCCGTGTGAGTATGCATGGGCTTTCAAAATCAGTACCAAAGGCTAAAATTCCAATTATAATTATCATAAGGAACCCTGGACTAATATCCGGGGTTCTTTTTTTGATGACATTCATCTAATTTATGTGTTGATGACATAAAATTAAGAAAATATGCATATACCCCCTAAAAAACAGGGGGTAGGCGTTTAAAAAACAATAAAAAACAATTGAAACGATAAATAAAAAGGGGGTGTAAGGCAAAAAAAGTATAAAATAATTAGGTTTAACCCTAAAAGTATTTACATTTGCAAGAAATATTTGTGATTTTACTAACAAAAAACTTTTAAGTGATGAAGAAAACAGGAAAGAGATGGCTTTTATTAACTGGACTCCTGGTTGTTTGCAGTACTGGACTTTTTGCTGCTGACGGAACACCGGTTGATTCAGGAGCTACAGCATGGATGCTGACTTCTACGGCACTTGTATTATTGATGATCCCGGGACTGGCTATGTTTTATGGCGGACTGGTGAGGTCTAAAAACGTATTGGGAACTATCATGCATAGCTTTGTTGCTATGGGTATAATCAGTATTCTTTGGGTGGCTGTTGGTTACAGTATGAGCTTCGGAACAAATGTTCTGGGCGGATGGTTCGGATGGAATCCGGATTATTTTTTCCTTAAAGGAATTGATACCAATATAATGGATGCAGGAGTTCCTGAGTATGTTTTTTCAATGTTCCAGGGAAAATTTGCAATAATTACTCCGGCACTTATAGCCGGCGCTTTTGCTGAAAGAATTTCTTTTAAAGCTTATTGTTTCTTCATAGCACTTTGGGGACTGCTGGTGTATAACCCTTTATGTCACTGGGTATGGGCCTCCGATGGATTTCTTTTTAACATAGGTGCAAAAGGTGCAATTGATTTTGCCGGTGGAACAGTTGTTCATATATCTGCAGGTGTAAGTGGCCTGGTTGCAGCACTATATCTTGGTTCCCGCAGGGGCTATCCTTATCAGGTAATTCGTCCGAATAACCTTGTTATCACTATGCTTGGTGCTGGTCTGTTATGGGTAGGATGGTTCGGATTTAATGCCGGAAGCAGTATATCATCAGGATTAAGCACTGCACAGGCCTTAACAGCAACACAGGTTGCAGCAGCCGCAGGAGCTCTTTCATGGATATTGATAGAAAGTTTTCATCAGGGTAAAGCAACCGCACTGGGATTTGCCAGTGGTATACTTGCTGGACTGGTTGCAGTAACTCCCGCAGCAGGTGTTGTTCAGCCATATGGGGCGATGTTACTTGGTTTGCTTGCTTCAATTATATGTTATATGGCAATTCAGTTTAAGAACAAACTGGGATATGATGATAGTCTTGATGCTTTCGGAATTCATGGCGTAGGAGGAATCGTCGGAGCTCTGTTCCTGGTCTTTTTTATCCGTAAGTCGTGGATGGCAGAAGCTGCAGTTGCTGCAGGCGGAAAATGGACTGTTTGGAACCAGCTGGGAGTACAGGCACTGGCAGTAGGGATTGCTATAGTTTTTGCCGCAGTAATGACATTCATTATACTTTATGCTCTTGATAAAATAATGAAGATAAGATCGAAAGAGGATGACGAAATGGCCGGACTCGACCGGGCTTATCACGGAGAAAGAGGCTATGGAATGTTGAACCCAAGCTAATTTACAAACTTTAACTCTAAGAAAATGAAATTAATTACAGCAATAATAAGAGAAGTTCAGCTTGATAAAGTTCGTGAAGCACTAATTGAAGCTGATATAAAAAGAATCACTGTCAGTCGGGTCTCCGGGCACGGTCAGCAGAGAATTGAAGAGATGTATCGCGGACAAATCATTGTCCCGGACCTTATTCCAAAAATTAAAATTGAAATAGGTGTTAATGAAGCTTTTGTTGACATAACTGTTGAGACAATCCTGAAGGCAGCACGTACCAACGGAACAGGAAGTGTAGGCGACGGCAAGATATTTATTACTCCTCTTGAGGAATGCATCAGAATCCGTACCGGTGAAAGGGGAGGTACTGCGATATAGTTGTTGAGTAGATTGGTTAGTTAACCCGGATTCAAAAGATCCGGGTTTTTTTTATTTCCTCTAGCGATTTGCAGCTCTGTTTTGAATCAGCTTAATTGAATTGTTAAAAAACAATAAATCATTAAAGTCTTTACAGATAATATTGTTTCAGGACAGGTTTTATTTTAAATTTATAGCTTCTTACCGGTTAATTTTCAATAAAATCCATACTTATGAGTATAACAAATTCTAACAAGAAAAACCCTAAAGGCAAAACCTTATCAAGGCGTAACTTTTTAGGTACTACTGCAACAGCCGCTGCAGCATTTACAATTATTCCGCGTTATGTTATGGGCGGACCAGGATATACCGCTCCTAGTGATCTGTTGAATGTGGCAGGAATCGGTGTTGGCAGCCAGGGTGGTGGCGATATCCAGCAGATCTGTACACCAGATGTTCCAATTGTTAGACCCCAGAGAAATTTTAACGGATCACCGCTGACAAAGGAACAGATTGCTGCCCAGGAAGCCAGAATGGCTGAAATGGCTAAACGTAACGCACAGGCAGGTGGACAGACAAATACAAATGCTGTTGTGCAGATGGGTGCAGCAGGAGCAGGGAAGGTTATAAAACTGGCAAACATCTATGCCTTATGCGATGTGGATCCGAATTATGCAGGACATATATTTAAAGGATATCCAAAAGCAAAAATTTACAGCGACTGGCGTGAAATGCTGGACAAAGATAAATCTATCGATGCAGTGGTAATAGGTACTCCCGATCATACACATGCAGTAATTGCTGCTGCATTTATGCGCAATAAAAAGCATGTTTACCTCGAGAAGCCTATGGCTAAGACAATTGTCGAGGTAAGAAAACTTGCAGAGCTTGCTAAGGAGACCGGAGTCGTTACCCAGATGGGAAACCAGGGCCATGCGACTGAAGGTACCAGGAAAACTGTAGAGTGGATTCAGTCAGGTGTTATCGGCCCTGTCAGGGAAGTTCAGCTCTCAACAAACCGTCCGATGGGATTCTGGCCTCAGGGCGATCTGAAAAGACCTGAAGGTGTTCCTGTTCCTGAAAATGTTAATTATGATGTCTGGTTAGGACCGGCTCCACAGAAGCCGTTTAACCCCGAAGCTTATCATTTCAACTGGAGAGGATTATGGGATTACGGTACAGGCGCAATGGGAGATATGGGTGCTCATATATTTGATGCACCAATCTGGGCTCTCAACCTAGGAATGCCTACGAAGATTCAGGCAACAAGCTCGCCATATAGTACAGATTATATGCCTCTTTGCGAGATGGTTACATATGAATTCGCAGCCCGTGGCGATATGCCGGCTGTAAAGGTTACCTGGACTGACGGCGGGTTAAGGCCTCCACGTCCCGAAGGACTAGAAGCTGGTCGTGCCATGAAAGACGCTACATATTATGGCGAAAAAGGCATAATTACTCATGGAAGTCATGGTGCATTGCCAGAGTTTATCCCGGCAAATAAGGACTTTAAAGGTCCTGAAGCATGGATCCCCCGTACCGGAAATATTTTTGAGGACTGGATTGATGCTATTATGAATAATAAAAAATCATGCAATGATTTTTCAATTGCATCCAAGCTTACAGAAATAATGTTACTTACAAATATTGCAGTTCTGAATCAGCGCAAAAACATTACACTCGAGTATGATGCAGTGAATATGAAGATCACAAATATTCCTGAAGCCAATAACCTGTTTCATTATGAATACCGTAAAGGATGGACTTTGTAACTAGTACTATATTAATAGATTAATAGAATATGGAAAATATAAACAATCCGAAAAAGGAACTTTCCCGACGCAGGTTTATTGGAAACACAGCAGCTGTTGCTGCATTTTCGATAGTTCCTATGAATTTTTTTGGTAAAGTTAATGGTGATATTTCAGCCGAAGCGGGCGAAAAACCCAATTCAAAATTTGGCGGAGTACAGATTGGTGCAATAACTTACAGCTGGCGAAGTATGCCGGGCGGAGTTGATAATATAATTAAGTATTGTATCGAAACTGGTCTTAGCTCCATTGAATTAATGAGCAACGATGTTGAAGAGTACCTTGGAGCTCCGAAGAACCCGATGATGGGGATGTTTGGACCGCCTCCTCCTCCGCCACCCCCTGCTGCACCGGCTGCAGGCGTTCCTCCTGCTACAGCACCTGCCGCCCCTGCTCCTCCAGTCCCGGCCGGAGATAGGCCAAGGCGTCCTGAACTAACTCAGGAGCAAAAAGATGCTATAGCCAAATTCAATGTAGACATGAAAGCCTGGCGCTTAGCATTGCCAATATCAAAATTTGAAGAGGTTCGTAAGAAGTTCGCGGATGCAGGCATTAAAATTCATATAGTTAAGTTCTCTCCGGCCCGATGGTCTGATGAGGAAATTGACTATGCATTTAAAGCTGCAAAAGCACTTGGTGCAAAGGGTATTACAGATGAAATAGGTGAAGAGGCAGTAAAAAAACTCGGTCCGATAGCTGAAAAGCATGGCATGTATGCTATTTTTCATAATCATATGCAATTTGCAACTCCCGGATTCAGCTATGATACATTCATGGCAGTATCACCAGCCGTAATGTTCAATTTTGATGCCGGGCATTTCTTCGGTTCAACAGGACTTCATCCCAACACAATTATTGAAAAGTATCATGACCGGATAGTAAGTGTTCATATGAAGGACAAGACAGGGCCGAAAACAGTTCCTGCAAATCAGAATCAGGTTTGGGGTCAGGGCGAAATGCCGATTGAGGATGTTCTTCTTCTGATAAAAAAGAACAAATGGCCGATCAATTGCGACATTGAACTGGAATATGATGTTAAACCATGGTCAAATGCCGTGAAAGAGACTAAAATATGTGTCCAGTATGCACAGAAGATCCTGATGTAGTATTTAATAAGTTTTTTGTCAATCAGATAATTTTATAAAAGACCCCGGATCAGATTAATTTTTGATCCGGGTTTTAAATTGATACGGTACCGTTATTTTTCGTGCCTCATTTTTCAACCCCCTTCAACTCTTAAACTTTTCGACTTTTATCTTTTCCCTTTCTTTGTCCGCCGAAGCTTCTTTCCCGCTTGCTTGTCTTACAAAAAAAACAGCGAAGGTGGATGACTTTTCCCTTTTTCCTTTTTCCTTTTGACTTTTTCCTTTATTTTCCTATATTTGGTATAGTGTTTCGTTTCGTGCTAAAAACTTATCACTATGTTAGTAAGAACATTTGCCAGTGCCGTTACGGGTATTGATGCAGTGACAGTTACGATTGAAGTAAATGTGTCACGCGGAATACAGTTTTTTCTTGTCGGGCTGCCCGACAGTGCTGTGAAAGAAAGTCAGCACAGAATCGCGTCTGCTTTCAGAGCCCTTGATTATCACTGGCCGGGAAAGCAGGTAGTAATTAATATGGCCCCTGCAGATATCAGGAAGGAAGGCTCGGCCTACGATCTGCCATTAGCTGTTGGAATTATGGTGGCTGATGAAAAGATCTCAAGGGAATCAATTGAATCATTTATAATTATGGGAGAACTCTCTCTGGATGGCACTTTACAGCCTTTGAAAGGAGTTCTGCCAATTGCCTTACGGGCAAGAGAAGAGGGTTTTAAAGGTGTAATTGTTCCAATAAAAAATGCCAGGGAGGCCGCTGTTGTGAGCGAACTTGATGTGTATGGAATGGAGACCCTGGCCGATGTTGTTGATTTTTTCAACGGTATAAGGAAGTTTATTCCGGTTAAAGTGGATATACATGCACTGTTTGCCAGTGAAGCCAATAAATATGATATTGATTTTGCTGATGTAAGGGGACAGGAAAATGTAAAGAGAGCACTCGAAGTTGCGGCCGCAGGAGGACATAATATAATAATGATTGGACCTCCAGGGGCAGGAAAGACAATGCTTGCCAAACGTATTCCAACCATAATTCCGCCTCTTACACTTGAAGAGGCCCTTGAGACAACAAAAATTCATTCTGTTGCCGGGAAAATAGATGCTCATACAGCTCTGATGACAAAGAGGCCATTCCGCTCCCCTCATCATACAATTTCAGATGTTGCACTCGTAGGCGGCGGCACATTTCCTCAGCCGGGTGAAATTTCCCTTGGACATAACGGAGTTTTGTTTCTCGATGAACTGCCTGAATTCAAACGCACAGTGCTTGAGGTAATGCGTCAACCACTTGAGGACAGGGTAATTACAATCTCGAGGGCAAAGTCGACTGTTGATTATCCCGCAAGCTTTATGCTGGTTGCAAGCATGAACCCATGCCCCTGCGGATTTCATAACCATCCTGAAAAAGAGTGCATGTGCTCCCCCGGTATGGTGCAGAAATACCTTAACAGAATTAGCGGTCCACTGCTCGACAGAATAGATATTCATATTGAAGTGGTCCCGGTGAATTATGACAAACTATCTGATCAGGGTAAGATAGAGCATTCTTCAGACGTAAGGGAAAGAGTTATTAAAGCAAGAGCTGTACAGGCAAAAAGATTTGAATCTGTAAAAGGGATCTATTCAAATTCACAGATGACTTCATCAATGCAGCGAAAATACTGTCAGCTTGATGAATCGGGCGGAAAATTACTTAAAACCGCAATGGAAGTAAGGGGGCTTTCAGCCAGAGCATACGACAGGATTCTGAAAGTTGCAAGAACTATTGCAGATCTGGGTGATTCTGAAAATATTACAGCCGAACATATATCAGAAGCAATAAATTACCGGAATCTCGACAGGGAGGGGTGGGCGGGGTGAGTTCGACTGAGCTCGACTAAAGGGAGGGCTGGTCCGGATAAGTGAAATAATTTCTTAACAATCGGAACAATTACTTAATCAAAATGTAGCCACTCTATTCCGGCTCAATTTTTTCATAAGGTTACTTTTGCCGCAAGATCATTTTTGATTTATTCATCCATGAATAATTTCAGGCGAGAAAGGTTTTTATGAAAGAGAAGTTGTTAACAAAAGTAAATTTATCAAAACTGTTTTTAATCTTTCTTATATCTGTACCTCTTAATATTTCAGGAGCTCAGGTCCGAGGACTCGTAACCGACAGGAATACAAAGGAAGCTCTTATAGGCTCCAACCTTTATGTTAAAGAATTAAAATCAGGCACAAACACAGGATTAGACGGAACATACAGGATCTCAAACCTTCCTTCAGGGCATTATACATTGGTAATTAGCTATATCGGATACATTAGCAAAGAGATTGACATTTCAGTAAAAAGCGAAGATGAAATTGTAATTCAGAATGTTGAACTTGCCTCTTCAGATATTTCAATTGATGAAGTTACGATTACAGCTTATTCAGAGCGCAGTTCTGATAAGAGTGCCAGGCTTACAGAGCAAATGGCACCAAACATTTTGAATGTTGTCAGCGCTAAAACAATTGAACTCTCCCCCGATCTTACAATAGCAAATGTAATACAAAGGGTATCCGGAGTAAACCTCGAAAAAGGTAATAGTGGTGATGATCAGTATGCCACACTAAGGGGGATGGATAAAAGGTACAATTACACTCTGATTAACGGGATAAAGATACCCAGCACTAATAATAAATACCGGTATTTACCATTAAATATTTTCCCTTCTGATCTCGTTGACAGGCTGGAGGTTACAAAGGCCCTCACTGCCGATATGGAAGCAGATGCAATCGGAGGTGCAGTAAATATGGTTATGAAAGATGCCCCTGACAAAACACAGATCAGATTCAACTTTGCTACAGGTTATGAACAAATATTCATAAAATCAGATTTTACAGGTTTTGATCCTGGTGATATAAATAAAAGATCTCCGTATGAATTGAATGGAAGCGGTTATTCTGCTACTGAAAATGATTTCCCGAAATCCAATCTTGTACTTACTTATAAGAATCCCTTGCCAGCGATTAGTACAGGGTTTTCTGCAGGGACAAGGTTTTTCGAAAAAAAACTCGGTGTAATTCTTGCAGCCAGCCTTTCAAATAGTTCAAAAGGTACAAGGAGTGAGTTCTATGATATAGGTAATACAAATGATGAATACAATCTTCCAAAACCCGGTGAAAAAGAAGATCGGGTATATTCGAATAATGAAACAATTTTAGGAATTCACAATAAGATTGATTTTAACCTTACTAATAAACACAGGTTTAAGCTTTATAATGCTTTTATCCTACAGCAAAATGATCAGGTTCGGGAATCTGTCTCTCTGCTGTTTAACTCATACACTCCGGGCATTGGTAATTACACACAGGAGTATCATACACGAATGCGGCATCGGGTTCAGAACCTCTTTAATACAACACTTCAGGGAGAACATCTGCTAACTCCCGGGTTATCATTAAACTGGTCAGCAGCTTATTCAATAGCAGGGCAGCAAACTCCCGACAACGTTACAATTGCACTTGTAAGCGATTTTGTTGATTATGTCGAGCAGGAGATATCAGTTGTTGAAAAGGCAAGTACAAGAAGATGGGAACGCAATACGGATAATGATATTTCAGGCTATCTGGATTTGCATTACAAGACAGAGATCTCAGGTAATCCTTTAATTGTCAGTTTAGGTGGAATGGCCCGCGAAAAGGACCGCACAAGCTTTTATAACAGATACAGACTGATTCCTGTATCTGACAGACAACCACCATTTCAGAATTTTTCGCAGAAAGGGGTGGAATGGAACACCTATGATGAAATCAACTGGCAGGTAATGAATCCTCCTGATCCTACACATGCACTTAATTACAATGCATCTGAAGATACCTTCGCAGGATATACAAAAGCTGAATTTACAACGGGTAAAATTGAATGGAACGGAGGCATCAGGGTACACAGGATAACTCAGGGATATATTCTTCATTATGAGCAATATGGATCAGAGCCTATTGGTGAAAATATTTATAATGATATCCTTCCTTCACTATTGGTGAAATTTAAACCCGATAAACGTCAGAACGTAAGAGCCTCCTACTTTAAAGGTATAAATCTGCCAGGGTTCCTGGAAATCGTTCCTTATATCGACAAATCAGAAGAATATGATGAGGGAGGTAATCCGGAACTAAACCGCAGTGTGGCTCATAACTTTGATCTCAGATATGAGTTCTTTCCAAAACCTCTTGATCAGATAATGGTTGGTTTATTTTATAAAAGGATTATTGACCCAATTGAATATAGTTTCACGGAGTATGCTGCTACACAGACAATTATCTATATCCCAAAAAATTTTGGTACTGCCGGCAACCTTGGACTCGAGGTTGATTATATAAAGCATTTCAGGAATTTTGCAATAAATTCCAACTATACCTGGACAAGATCGAATATTACAACCGATAAGATTTTGCCTGTTAGGGACAGCGAAGGTAATCTTAAAAAGATACTCGTTGAACAGGATCGGCCTCTTTTCGGACAGTCTGAGCATATTGCAAATCTCTCAGTGATTTATAAAAATCTTCGTTACGGGTGGGATGTGCAGATTGCTGCATCATATTTCAGCGAAAGGATTGCAATAGTTTCACAATACCTTGATAATGATGTATGGGATAAGGGAAGCGTAAAACTTGATGTGTCGATGGAGAAAAAAATAGGTGAGAGTCTCGGATTGTTTATTAAAGTAAATAACCTACTGAATACTGCCAGGGAACAATATATTAAACTGGTTAATCCTTATTACAGTGAATACCCTGGACAGAATTATGATGAGGGTAGAACACTGGTAAGAAGAGATTACGACATGCAATCGTACCTTATAGGGATAAGATATAAATTCAATTAAATACTTAAAACTGATAATTAAATCATCAAATTATGAAGACACTAAAACTGCTTTTTATTTTTATTACGTCCCTATCGCTTCTTAACAGTTGTGAAAAAGATGATGTTGTTCCAAAAGATGCCATCTTTGAAGGTGGCGAAGTTTCCGGAGTTTGGGCAAAAAACACAACCTACACCGTTGAAGGTCATATTATTATACCTGAGGGTCAGTCTCTTACAATTGAGGAAGGCGTTACAGTGATTATGGCTGATACAACCCTGAAGATCGAAATTCTTGTTTATGGAAATCTTTATTGCAAGGGAACACCGGAGAATCCTGTTACAATAACTATTGCTGAGAACCTTAGAACGATATCTAATTCAATGGCAGGACTCTGGGGAGGAATTTTATGTACTACTTCATCAAGTGAGATTCTTCTTGATAATACAATACTTGAATACGCAGGAGCCGTTACAACTGAAGAATCACCTTCTGTACAGAGAGGATTGTATAAAGCCGAAGCAGGAGAAAGACTGCCAGTCCTCTGGACCAGCAATACTCAGGGCAAAATTGTTGTAAAAAACTCCATAATCCGAAACATAGCAGAAGATTGCTTCTATCTGGAAGGCGGGAAAATTATAATTATGAATAATACATTCCATACATCTGGTGTGAGCGGAGGAGAAGCAGTTAACATTAAATCGGGATGCATCGCTGATGTTGCGTTCAATCTCTTCTACAGCCCGAATACAAATGCCCTTAAGCTTTCGAATTCTGATCTAAGGGAACCGCAGGCTACAGTAAACGCATATAACAACACACTGTTGAATTGCGGATGGAGGAGACCTTCAGTTAAAGGCGGTTCCATCTGGATTGAGGATAATGTCAATGCAAAGATCTTCAATAACCTTATTGCAAATTGCCGTTTCGGTGTAAAGAATGACGATGCAGACAGCAGATCTGTATATGATTACAACCTCTATTATGGTTTCGATCAGACAAGTGTCGACCAGTTTCAGACAACTTCAAGCAAAGTTGTTAGAGGTGATCATGATGTGGCCGGAACAACTGCAGGCAGCACCGATCCAAAATTTGTGAATTACCCCCTAAATAATGATATGTTCAGTTCTGAGTTTAACACAAGCTGGAATTTCAAACTTCTGAGCGGATCTCCTGCAATCAGTAAAGGAACAACTTCAATGAGTGGTAACCTTTCTTCAGGGATATCTGTAGGTGGAGTAACTTATAATGCACCAGCTCCCTCAGCAACAATTGGAGCATTTGCTGCAAACTGATCCTTTTTCAATAATAACATCCGGACTATAGAATAATTCTCATAGTCCGGATGTCTATTCATTAAATACAAAATATGAAAAAAATTGCCATACTAACCCTGGTATTATTATTTGTACTCATTTTCCTGTTTGTCCGTAAAACAAAAAATAACTCAGACATTATTGTCAGATCATTTGATACATTGTTTGTTAATGTTCATGCAAATTATGAAACAGATCAGGTTCCATGCGACTCAATAACTGATTCTGCAGATGATCCTGCAATATGGTATAATGAGAATGATCCCTCTTCGAGCCTCGTCTTCGGAACCGATAAGAAAGGTGGCATTATGGTCTTCAACCTCGCAGGAAAACTCATCAGGTTTCACAAGATAGGATTACCCAATAATATTGATATAAGAAAAGGATTTCAGATTGGAGACAGAAAAGCAGACATTGCAGGATTCAGCAACAGAGAAAACAATACAATTGAAATATTCGAAATACATCCGGATGGAGACTTAACAAATCTTCTTCGAGCCGAAGCAAAACCTTTATTTAATGGAGAAGTTTATGGATTCTGTCTTTTCCACGACAGAAAATCTTCTGAATTCTATGCAGTTATAAACTCAAAGGAGGGTGATATTGAGGTTTGGCATATAAACGGATCTACCGGAATTGTAGATTTAAAACACATAAAAAGTTTCAAAACTCCTTCACAACCCGAGGGAATGGTAGCGGATGATATACACAAAATACTCTATGCAGGAGAGGAAGATAAGGGAATTTGGAGGTTTGATCTCAAAATCAATAATCCGGATGAACCACACATGCTTAAGGAAGGATTGATTAGTTCGAATAACGCATTGAAAGATGATATTGAGGGCCTGGCAATCTGTTACATAGAGAAAGGTGGTTATCTTGTTGCATCGAGCCAGGGGAATAATTCATACGCAGTATTTGATTTACTCGGGGAGAACAATTACATAGGATCGTTCAGAATAACAGATGATAAATTTGACGGGGTAGAAGAAACTGACGGTATTGACCTTTTAAATATGCCGCTTAATGAGTCTTTTCCTGAGGGGATCTTTATTGCTCAGGATGGGATTAATATGGACATTTCAAATACACTTACTTGCCAAAACTTTAAATACGTCAGCTGGAAAAACATTCTGGCATCGCTGAAAAAGTGAGATTACTATAATTAGTCAGATTAATGATTTTGAGATCCTTGAATGCAAAAACTCAAAATCAAAAAACTTTTCACCTGCTTATCTGCGGCATATATTAAACCATAGGCTCGGCTCCTCTTCGGCTGAGCTTTCACTTTTTGATAACAACATTTGCTAATTTTATTTAAATTTGATTTTGACAGACTTCATATCCGAAGTGTGTTGAATTACTGCATATATTTATCAACTATTACTCAAAACTGAAACAATGAAAAAATTTACCTTACTCGGCACAGGACTTATCGGGCAGTTTTACACAATGTCTTTGCATAGTCAGCGCAGGCAGGATTTAGTATATAATGTCTTTTCAACTCACAGGGAGAAGGCTAAGGATTTTGCTGCTAAGTGGAAGATTCCCAGGTTTACAGACAATATGCAGGAGGCAATTGAAGATCCTGAGACTGATGTTGTTATTGTGGCGTTACCGAACTACCTTCACAAAGAGGCTATCCTTATGGCCTGCAAAGCCGGGAAAGCAGTTCTCTGTACCAAACCTCTCGCTCTCAACGGTGATGAGGCGAGGGAAATCCTGGAGGAAGTTGAAAAAGCAGGCATTTTCCATGGTTACCTCGAGGATCTTGCCTATACACCAAAAACATTAAAGGCAATTGAAATTGTAAAAAGCGGTTCCTGTGGAAGAATTCTCTGGACAAAATCGCGCGAGGCACATCCCGGTCCGCACAGTGCATGGTTCTGGGATAAGAAACTTTCAGGTGGTGGAGCACTGGTGGACCTTGGCTGCCACTGTATTGAAATCGGAAGGAGTTTCATTGGCAAGGATGTAAAACCACTGGAGGTAATGTGCTGGGCCGATACTCAGGTAAAACCTATTGATGCAGAAGATCATGCAATTGCTTTGATTAAATACGAGACTGGTGCAATATCGCAGATTGAGGTAAGCTGGAACTTCAGGGGAGGAATGGATCTCAGGGACGAAGTTTCAGGAACCGAAGGAACGATAAGACTAGACCACTGGTTAAGAACCGGGTTTGAAGTTTTTACATCAGGTGCAACTGATAAATATGTTTCTGAAAAAGCTGAGAGTGATGCAGGCTGGCTCTTTCCTGTAGGCGATGAGGTGCACTCACTTGGTTATCCCGACATGTTTACCGATATGCTGGATTCATTGGAGAATAACATGGAGCCAAAAGAAACATTTTATGACGGTTATGTTGTAAATGCAATTATAGATGCCTGCTACAAGTCTGCGGCTACTAAACAGTGGGAACCTGTGGACCTCTTTGAATGGAGAGGTAAAGAAGGACTCCATTCGGGGGTTGACCAGGTTGATTATGATGAAAAACACTTTCTTATTAAAAAAGAAAAGATGCCAGACGGGAAAACCAAACTTATGCTGAAGGAGAAATTAACCGGTAAAATTGTGCAAAAGGTGATTGACTGATAATTTGGAATAATTATTGTTATTATTTTCACATAATGATAATTTTTTTATATTTGTTCGTAAGGCAAACATAATTATGTAAGCCCCAGGAAATTTAAAATGTTAAACCAAAACTAAAAATTATGATAGCAAAAAAAGGATTTTTACTTATTATTATGGTATTGTTCATGGGTAGTGTAATCAATGCACAATACAAATATATAGGTGCAGATAAATGTAAAGTTTGTCATAACAAACCAGCCAGTGGTGACCAGTATGCTAAATGGCTGAAAGACCCTCATTCACAGGCATTAAAGACGCTTAGCAACGAGAAATCCAAGGAATATGCAAAGAAAAACGGTATTGCAGATGCTGCAAAAGATGCAAAATGCCTGAAGTGCCATTCAACTTTCGATGCTGCTGATGCCAAACTTAGAGGAACTATTCTCGCTACGGAAGGTGTCTCCTGCGAATCATGCCATGGACCCGGCAGCGCATATAAATCACCTTCAGTAATGAAAAATGTTGCGCAGGCAAAAACCATGGGACTTATTGTTCCTGATAAGGCCTTATGTGTTAAGTGCCATAATAAAGAAAACCCTTTCCATAAAGAGTTTAATTATGATACTTTCTGGGCGAAGATAGCTCATCCGAATCCGGCAGCTAAAAAAGGTTGATCTTATAAGACTTAATAATTCTGACTTAAGCCTTTGCTCCTGATTTCCGGAGCAAAGGTTTTTTATTTTACCCTCTCCAAAACCTGAACAGAACAAACAATGTCATCGGCGCTGTTGGAAAAGTGGTTTTCTATAGATTTTTTCCCTTTGTGTTCCTTTGTGCTTCCCTCTATGTTAATTCCGGCTGTGTAAAACATCGCTATATTGACCTTATTATTAGGCCATTATATCAAAGTGTTGCATTATTCAACAGGTGTTGATAAAATATACAGTTCTCGCAATCCCCTTAATTTACTGCGCAATAAGCGTTGTAAAAATATACACTGTATATATATTCAACACATATCCAAAATACCTTAATTGTACCTTTTGTTGTAATCGTCATTGATACAGATAGATACGATGATTGGCACCATTATTGAATTGAATTGTTGGTAAATCACTAATGAAAATTGCAGCTAAGGAGATTAGAATCAGAATTCCAGAAAAAATTAAAATTATGAAAAGGTCAATCGTATTTCTTTTAAGCATCCTGTTCATTTATAGTATAACTCTGAACGGGAATCCTGAGGGCAGAGAAGAGGGGATCTCTTCCGTAGATTCAATTAAAGTATTATGCACGCCAGACTTATATAATCTTTCAGTTATATGGGTCAAAGAGTATATTAAAGTGCATCCGGGAGCTAAAATCACAGTATTAAGTGCTCCTGGTTCGGAGATAAAAGAAGACCAGCTTAAAGAAGGTCAAATCGGACTGCTTTCTAATCAGTTTTATAAAGGAACTGATGCAGAGTCGCATTTACAGTTTGTTATCGGACGGGATATTCTGGTCCCGGTAATTTCTTCAAATAATCCTTATTATGATGAAATATGTACTAAAGGGATCTCTGCAGAGAATTTTGCAGCATTTTTAGCTGACCCTGATTCCGGGAAATGGGGAACTTTGCTCAATGGATCGCAAATCGAAGCAGCAAATTATTATTTTATTGATGATCAGTCACTTTCGCAGGAGATTGGTAAATTTCTGAAAAGAGGCGAGATTAAACATAACGGAGTAAAAGTTGAAAATTCAGAACAGCTTGTTGCTGCTATTCAGAAGGATCCCAATGCATTTGGATTTTGCAGGCTTGTCAGTATCATTAATAATAAAGATCAGTCCCTTTCTGAAGGCATAAAGTTACTCCCAATTGACAGGAATAATAACGGTGTTTTAGATTATAACGAAAACATCTATACTGATTATAACAGCTTTTCAAGGGCGGTATGGATTGGCAAATATCCTAAAGCCCTGGTCAGTAATATCTATGCCGTATCATCAGACTTGCCAGAGAACAGTAATGAAGCGGCTTTTTTAAAATGGGTTTTGAATGATGGGCAGAAGTTCCTGTTTACAAACGGGTATTCAGATATTTTAACCAGTGAAAGACTGTCTGCCACAGAGAAGATTTACGAATCACAGGTGTCTACAATTAATATAGCTGAAGAAAAGTCAATATTCAGAACAGCCCTGATTGCAGTCCTCTTTATTCTGCTTGCAGGGGTAATAATAGAAGGTATTTCCAGGTATACGAACCGGCTTAAGAAAGTTGATGAGGCAACCTCCTCTGTTTTGCATCCCGTCATTAAAGAGGACTCCTTAATACTTCCAAAGGGTATCTATTTCGATAAGACTCATACCTGGGCGTTTATGGAACAAAATGGAATTGTAAAGGTTGGTATAGATGATTTCATTCAGCACATTACGGGTCCGCTTACCCGGATAAAACTTAAAAGTATCGGTGCCAGGGTTGAAAAGGGCGAATTGATACTGTCATTGATTCAAAGTGGAAAGCAGATTAATATTTATGCTCCTGTTTCAGGGTTGATTATGGAAGTAAACGAAGCCCTTAATTCCAATCCGTCTATGTTGAATTCATCTCCATACAATGACGGATGGGTTTACAGAATAGAGCCCACAAACTGGATAAGGGAAAATCAGTTATTGTTTATGGCAGATAAGCACAGGCAATTCATTAAAGGCGAATTCTCAAGGCTAAAAGACTTCTTTGCAGCCATTTTAGCCAAGGATAATGAAATGTATGCACAGGTAGTCCTCCAGGACGGGGGAGAACTAATTGACAAAACTCTGTCAAATTTCGGGCCTGAAGTTTGGGAAGAATTCCAGACTAAGTTTATCGACCCATCAAGACAGATTTGGTTTTACGAAATGTTTTAATGTTTTTAAAATACTAACCTATGGCAATTAACAGGAAGGATTTTTTCAAAGTATTAGGTGTAACAGGTGCCACTCTGGTATTGGGCAAAGAAGCCAGGGGGGGCTCAAAGCCATCAGAAAAAATTGAATTTTCGGGAATACTTTACGATTCAACACGTTGTGTAGGCTGTCAGACCTGTGAAACTTCATGTGCCGAAGCACATGGTTTGCCTGTCCCCACAGATTCTATCGATGCTGCTGTCCTGAGAAATACAGATGAAGCCCACAGAACTGTTGTTAATGCATTCACAACTTCAACAGGAGAATCGTATCTGAAGAAGCAATGTATGCATTGCAACGAACCGGCGTGTACTGCTGCCTGTCTTACACAGGCAATGTACAAAACAAAGGAGGGAGCTGTAATTTGGAGAGGAGATAAGTGCATGGGTTGCCGTTATTGTATGGTTTCCTGTCCGTTTGATATCCCTAAGTTTGAGTATCACAGCTCAAATCCGAAAATTGAAAAGTGCGATATGTGTTATTCCAGGTTACAGGAAGGCAAAATTCCAGCCTGTGTTGAGAATTGCCCGGCAGAAGCTTTGCTTTTTGGCAAAAGGAGAGATCTTATTAAGGAAGCCCGCAAGAGAATCAATGATAATCCGGAACAATATATTGATCATATTTATGGTGAACACGAAGCAGGGGGAACCGGATTCCTTTATCTTTCAGGAGTTCCTTTTAATGAACTTGGAATGAACACTAACATTCAAACCGAATCGTACCCGGGCTTATCGAAGGGATTTCTTTACAGTGTTCCCACAATTTTTGTACTGTGGCCGGCCATATTATTAGGTATAAGAGAAGCGACAAAAACGAACCATCTAAATACTGAAAATAATGAATAACTCAGACTATACAGTTCCCGGAGACAATAATGGAAAACCGATTCTCAGCTTTCTTGCCGGCGAAATGAAACCCCGGGGTAAGGCTTTCACACCTTTTAATGTTATTTCAATACCAATAATGATTCTCGGGCTTATTATAATAATTATAAGGTTCTGGAAAGGATTGGGAGCTGTCACTAATCTTACCCAGGAAGTGCCATGGGGCTTATGGATTGGATTTGACGTAGTTACAGGTGTAGCGTTTGCGGGGGGAGCTTATGTTCTTACGTTCATGGTATATATTCTGAATATGCAGAAATACCATTCAATAGTCAGGATTACAGTACTTAACGGGTTCCTTGCATATGTCTTCTATGCCGGTGCTTTACTTCTCGATCTGGGGCGTCCGTGGAACGTAATAAATCCGATTATTGGAAACAACTTCGGTACCAGTTCTGTTTTATTCCTGGTTGCCTGGCATTTCCTGCTCTATATGATTGCACAGCTTATTGAGTTTTCTCCTGCCGTAGCGGAATGGCTTGGGGCTAAACGTGCAAGGAAAATTCTTTCAGGCATGACTGTTGCGGCTGTAATCTTCGGAATAACATTATCAACACTCCATCAGTCGGGATTGGGAGCGCTGTACCTTATGTGCAAGGATAAGATCCATCCGCTTTGGTATTCCGAATTCATCCCGGTTATGTTTTTTGTGTCAAGTATTTTTGCCGGACTTTCAATGGTCATTTTTGAGGGATCAATAAGCCAGAAAGTATTCTTCCGGCAGATTAGTGCAGAGAACCATAAGTCGCACGATTCAATTGTGATTGGATTATCAAAGATTTGTGCTGTGGCAATGTTTGCTTACACATTTCTCCATTTACTTGTTTTTGTCCATGGGAAACGGTGGGAGTTTATTAATACCCCAATGGGATACTGGTACCTGGTTGAAATGGTCGGCTTTGTAATTGTGCCCATGGTGCTGTTCTTTTACAGCTACAGACGCAGCAGAATCAACCTGATAAAAATTGCTGCTCTTCTGACAATGGTTGGAATAATCATTAACAGACTTAATGTGACAGTTATCGGTTTCAGATGGGATGCTGCAATACGTTATTTCCCAACCTGGATGGAACTCGCAGTTACTCTGGCAGTAATCTTTACTGAAATCTGGATCTTCAGATGGGTTGTTAACCGCATGCCCGTGCTCAGAGAATCACCTTCATGGGTGAATGATAATAAGTAATTAACCAGCCTCTGATATTTGAAGGGGCATAATACTACAAAAAAATGGACGGATTCAGCTACAATAACATTTTTGAAACAAAGGGAATAGAGTACCTTATAATAATAGCTTTTCTAAGTTTAATTATTCCCTTCTGGATGATCATTAACAAAAAATCGGGTGCTAAAATGCAGATCAGGCATGCACTCGGTGTACTTTCAGATAGCATATTAAGAATTCCCAAAGGTTTGTTTTTCAGTAAAAATCATACCTGGGCCTATCTTGAAAGATCGGGTAATGCAAAGGTCGGACTGGACGATTTCCTGCTTCATATTACGGGAGAAATTAAGTTCATTAATATGAAACATAAGGGAGATTTCATGTTTAAAGGAGAATTAATGGCCCAAATTGATCAGGATGGGAAGACTCTGGACCTTACTTCTCCGATTTCAGGAAAAATTATGAAAGCCAACTCAGCGATAATTGATAATCCTGAAATAGTAAATGAAGATCCATACGGAGACGGGTGGGTATACCTTATTCAGCCTACAGACTGGGTTATGGAAACTAATTCATATTACCTGTCAGAGAATGCAGTGGCCTGGTCAAAGAGGGAGCTGATAAGATTCAAGGATTTTCTTGGAGAAACAATGAGAAAATATTCCCCGGAAACATCAATGCTGATCCTTCAGGACGGGGGTGAACTACGCGATAAACCTCTTTCTGAACTACCGGGGGAAGTATGGCATGATTTTCAGAAATCTTTTTTAAATTAGAACTTTGGAAATTATGAGATAAGAAACATCTTAAATGGGTCAAAAGGAGAATAGTATACCAGTAGAAAATAAAAATAAAGGTATGCTTAAGAGATACATTAAATTCCGATCATCGATTTACAGCAGAGTAGTTTATATAATAACTATCTCATCTGTTATCCTTTTTGTCTCATTCGGAGTAATCTTCAGATCAGTTTATGAGCAAAACCTGAATACAGTTATACGGCAGAATGGCAATAATGTCGGGTCAATAGTTGAAGGATCGCTTTATCATTCAATGCTTGAAAATGACAAGAGCACTCTGCAAAGCACTCTTGATCTTATTAATACGATGTCGGGAATTGATGAGGTTAACATGTACGATCACCGTGATAGTCTTGTATATTCCTCTTTTACAACAGATACTACAGCTCACAGCGATCCAAATTGCATTACCTGCCACGATAATCTTCAATCAATGTTTCCCAGGGAGGAGAAATCCTACAGGATTATCGATGTCAAGAGTGCATGCAATATGAACAATAATGATAACAGTCAAAGGCATCTTTTAATCAGATCCCCCATATTGAATGAAAAATCCTGCTATACCAGCTCTTGTCATGCCCATTCTGAGACCGACAGGGTGCTTGGTTCACTTATCATAAAGATGCCACTTGAAGATCTCGATAAGACTGTTGAAATGTCATCGTCCAAGTTCTTTATTCTTGCCACTATAATAACTGTCCTGCTTTCATTTATTATGATAATCTTCACCAGGAAAAAAATCAAAGATCCTTTGAATGAGATTATTAAGGCAAGTCTGGCCGTTGCAAACGGGAATAAGAATACCCGATTGAAGATCAGAGCTAATGAGCTGGATGATATGCGAATGGTATCTCAGGCATTTAATGACATGCTCGACAACCTTCAGTCTGCAACTGAAGAATTGCAGAACTGGTCGCAGCAGCTTGAATACAAGGTTCAGAAAAAATCGGAAGAACTCGGTGCTGCTCAGAATGAATTAATACATATAGAGAGAATTGCATCATTGGGCAAGCTCTCTTCTTCTGTTGCTCATGAACTTAATAATCCTCTCTCCGGAATCCTTGTCTATACAAAACTTATTCATAAGCAACTAAGTAATCCTGAGCTCGATGCATCGAAAAAAGATTCTATGCTACGACACTTGAAACTTATTGAGAATGAAACAAAAAGATGTGGAGAAATTGTGAAGGGACTGCTTGATTTTTCAAGGAAGGAACAGGAAGATTTCGAGTCTAAACATCTTCACAAAATATTGAATGAGACATTTGAGCTCATGACACATCCAATAAGAATTGCGAATATTAACTTTTTAACCGATTTCAAAGCAAAAACAGATGTAATATTCTGCAGTCCCAATCAGATAAAGCAGGCTTGTATAGCTCTGATTGTTAATGCATCTGAAGCTGTCCTTGATAATGGTGAGATAGTCATTTCAACCAGTAATCCCGATAACGACTCAATAAAAATTGATATAACTGATAACGGAATCGGTATACCGGCTGACGACTTGCCTCATATTTTTGAACCTTTCTTTTCAACAAAGCAGGATACGTCTGGCATAGGGCTCGGACTTGCTATAGTTCATGGAATTATAAAAAGTCATAACGGGCATATCGATGTTAAATCTGAGCTGGGCAAGGGAACAACAATGTCAGTAATTCTACCATTAATAAGGACATAAGGAAATGGAAAAAAAGATATCAATATTAATTGTTGATGATGAGGAATCTGTGCGAGACTCATTATTCAGCTGGTTTATTGAGGATGGGTATCATGTAGAATGTGCTGAAAATGCTAATAAGGCACTCAGTCTGCTTGAATCAAACAGCTTCGATATTATTCTGGCAGATATTAAGATGCCCGGGATGGATGGTCTCGAGATGATGAGAAGAATTAAGGTTCTCAAATCTGATTCAATAGTAATTGTTATGACTGCTTTTGCAACTGTTGATACTGCTGTACAGGCTTTGAAAGATGGTGCATTTGATTATATTACGAAACCGTTTGACCCTGACGATCTTTCCCATCTTATCCGAAATGCGTCGAAGCAGATTAATTTAAAGGGAGAAAATGAGGTTCTGAAAGATAAGATCATATCTCTTGAAAATGTGGAGGACCTGATAGGAAACAGTGAATCAATTAAGAATGTTTTAAGGGAAATTGAAAGTGTGGCCCAGTCTAATTCTTCAGTTGTTATTACGGGTGAAAGCGGAACCGGCAAGGAGCTGGTTGCAAAAGCGATACATTCGAATTCCTCAAGAAAATTTTTCCCGCTTGTAAGTGTGCATTGCGGAGCGTTAACGGAAAGCTTGCTTGAAAGTGAGTTGTTTGGTCACGAAAAGGGGGCCTTCACAGGTGCAATGTACAACAGAAAAGGCAGGTTCGAGATGGCAGATAATGGCACAATATTTCTGGATGAAATTGCAACTATTTCATCACGGATGCAGATCGATCTTCTGCGTGTGCTTGAAACCAAGAAATTTATGAGGGTGGGTGGCAATAAAGAGATATCATCCGACTTCAGAGTAATATGTGCCACAAACAGAGACTTAAAAAGCATGGTAGAGAACGGAAGCTTCCGCGAAGATCTGTTCTACAGGTTAAATGTTGTGAATATATATGTACCCCCGTTAAGGGAAAGGCTTGAGGATATTCCTGTACTGGTTGATTATTTTATAAGGAAGTACAGTATTTCAATGAATAAGCCGCCTCTCTCAATAGATTCTTCTGCACTAAAGCGTCTTGAGGACTTCAATTATCCGGGAAATGTAAGGGAGCTTGAGAACATGATTGAAAGGGCAATTGTTGTCGGAAACGGTAAGAAGATAACATTAAAGGACCTTCCTTTGGAGAAAACCATATTAAAAAGTTCAATTGAAAGTCTGGATGATCTTGAGAAAAACCATATACTCCAGATTTTGAATAAATACAGCTGGAATATCTCCCGGTCAGCAAAAGCTTTGCAGGTTGACAGGGTAACTCTTTATAATAAGATTGCCAAGTATGGTTTTAAATCTAATGAGTAGTTCACTGATGCAGCCTGATTCGAATCTGTTCATCCAAAACTTAGATCGTAAAACAAGAGAGAATATTTTATCTGACAATTATTAAATGGATATTCAGGGTATCACATTAATATCATTCGGATATTTCGAGGAACTCTTTCTGAATCAGGTTTCAGAGGCAGTATTTCATGAACTGCATTATCCTGTAAGCATTAAGGAAGGACATCTCGATCTCAGCGAATTTTATGATCCTGTGCGCCGGCAATATAATGGCATTAAATTACTATCTGAAGTTGATACCTCATTCTCGATTGATAAGAGCAAAAATATCGGACTTTTCAATGTTGATCTGTTCATTCCGATTCTTACGTATATATTCGGACAAGCCTATCTGAATGGAAACACAGGTATTGCTTCGGCTTACAGGTTAAGTAATGAACGATACGGGATTATTTCAGATGACAAATCTACCCTTGAAAGGTTTAAGAAGGAGGTTATACACGAGCTGGGGCATACGCTTGGGTTAATTCACTGTCATGTTCCTGAATGCGTCATGAGGTCAAGTACTTATGTGGAAGATATTGATCAGAAAAGTACCTCATTATGTGTTAGTTGCAGAAATTCAATTGTTCTCTCTGCAAATACACATTTTTAATTCAGATCACCTTATTTATACCATGAAAGTCAGTTTTTAAGGGCTTTTTTTAAGTAAGAATGGCTTTTGATACTTAATATTGGTTAAATAATCTTATTTTACTATTTTTAACCCCATATTTTTACATGATCTTCTTTGCATGGATCTGACCCGACGTATTCGCGACAAAATGATGAAGGAACGCCTTATGTTCGTTTACAGGGGCGTTGTAACAAATGAAAACTCTGTACCTCTGCTTATGCTGCTTGAGAAGGAAATGGAGAACTCAGAGTTTGGTTTTGTCGGAAGGAAAAGGCTTTTTATGTTTGTACTGGAAAGCCTCCAGAATGTTTCACGTCACAGTAACAAGAGCAAGCATGCCGACATGTCGCTGGTTGTATATTCAAAAACAGGAAACGGTTATACTATTACAACAGGGAATGTTCTACCTACATCCAAGATTAATGATCTCAAGGGTAAACTTGATGAGATTAATAATCTAGAATCCAAAGACATCCGTAATGTTTACAGACAAATGCTCAGTGCCTCAGAGTTCAGCAGTAAAGGAGGTGCAGGTCTCGGCCTTATTGAGATGGCAAAGAAAACAGGCAATAAGCTCGACTATGATTTTGTTCCTATCGACGAAGAGTTTTCTTATTATATATTGAGCAAGACAGTTGATGCCGGGGGTGTTGGGATGCACTTTACAAGAGACGAGAAGGAGTTTAAAGGCAAGTCGGTTTCTCAGCTCGAGCGGCTTATGTCAGAAAACAATGTATATCTAATATGGTCGGGTCATATATCCTCGGAGGTTGAGAAAGAAGTGCTCTCGTTTACTGAAACTAAATTATCGGAGGAAGATATTGAGGCAAATCTTAAGAGAAGGGTTTTCAGCGTTCTTGTTGAAATACTTGATAATGTCGCCAAATACAGTCCTGGCAAAGAGGCAGAAGAACAATTTGGCATGCCAGTGGCAATGATAAAGCTGATTGACAAAGAGTACGAACTGACAAGCGGCAACCTGATTCTGAATGAAAAAGTGGAAAACCTGAAGGGAAAACTTGAAATAATTAATCAGAATGACAAGATGGGTCTTAAGGAACTCTTCAGGAAATCACTATCCGGACAAACCATAAGTTCAGAGAGTACAGGCAATATGGGGTTGATAGATATGGCGAGAAAATCAGGGAGCAGACTTGCTTATCAATTTGAGAAGATTAATGACCTTTATTCCTATTATACATTAACAGTAAAGGTTGAGGAGAGGGTTGATTAAGACAATGTTCTGAAAATAAGAGTATCTCCATCCCATTCGGCGTAACTTCCATCACCAATCCAGTCCCCAAGGAATACTATTTCTGATCCGCCTTTAAGTTTATAAACTGTGGCCAGATGGCGATGACCAAAAATGAAATAATCAATTGATTCTTTTGCCAGAACAGATTTGGCATATCTTATAAGATCTTCCTTATCCTCTCCCAGAAATTCTTTTGTGATTCCTTTTCCGAGTCTTGAGCTTAACGACCACCTGAGACCGATTCCTACTCCGATTGAGGGATGCATAGAGGAATACAGAGCACGAAGAGTTTTATTCCTGAATATTGAAAGAAGTATTTTGTATGATTTATCTTTTGTACCTAGTCCTTCACCATGTGCCAGGTGAAATATTTTTCCATCGATATCAGTTGTTAAAGGTGAAGTATAAACTGTTACTCCGCACTCCGTCTGAAGATAATCTTTCACCCACATGTCGTGGTTTCCGGTAAAGAAGTAAACAGGGATCCCTGAGTCTGTTATTGAAGCAACTGTTCCGAGGAACCTTGTAAATCCCTTAGGAACAACAAGTTTGTATTCCCACCAAAAGTCAAAAATATCACCAAGGAGGTAAATCTCCTTGGCATCAGCAGTAATTGAATTAAGCCATTTAACAACTTTCTTCTCTCTTTCAATAGGGGGTGCCCCTGCAGGAAGACCAAGGTGAAAGTCAGAGGCAAAGTATATTTTTTTTTGGTTTGGCAACTTAATCCTTATTATTTGGTAAACAACTGCTGAAGCTTTATCTGAAGTGCTTTCCCATGTAAATTTGATGCAATAATATTACCCTCTTTATCGTATAGATAATTTGTAGGTACAACTTTTACATTATACATAATTGCATTCACAGGATTATTTACATCATCTTCTCTTGTGCTTATCCATGGCAATTCATCGAATTTAACTGCATTTTTCCAGTCCGATTCATTCTGATCGAGGTTTATCTGATATATCTCAAAACCCTGCTTGTTGTATAGTTTATAATACTCTTTGAGCTGAAGATTTTCGCTGACGCAATCCTTCGACTTTACCGACCAGAATGTAAGCAGAACATATTTCCCCTTGAGTGAGGATAATGCAATTCTCTTGCCATCATAATTCACCAGGTCAGGATCAAGTTTTGTTGGAGGCAGATCTTCCGCCATTTTCTCAATCTGGTTTGAATACATCTGATTCACCTCCTTATTAAAGTCACTTACAAGAGCCTGAACATGTTTTGAGCTCGGATAGCGTGCAGTAAGTGAGTCAGATACAATCTTTAAGAATTGAAGGTCTTTCGGATCGTAAAGAACATAGGCATCAGGACTAATTCTCTGATAAAGGGCTTTTATGGAGGCAAGGGAGCTTACATTACTCAGGATAAATGTTATGCTTCTCTTACGTTGTTCTTTTAAGATCAGATTATACTGCTCTTCAAGTGCCGGACCTCTTACATCAAAGCCCGGTTCAGAAGATGCTTTAGTATAAATAACACTCAGAGAATCAAGTTTTCTCTTTGTATCTGCAAGAGTTAAATCAAGGTATCTGAGTTTTTCTGAGCCAGCTGATCCGGTTATTGTATAATTTTCAAATAGGGTACTATCACCAAAAACAAGGTTTATTTTCTCGCCAGGTTCAGCAAGAAGTGTTATAAAATCACTCTTGGAAAATCCAAGCTGATAAAAATCTGCTTCAGCAGCTTTTATCTTAACACTGAATTTCCCTTTGCTGTTGATTTTCACAGAGTCTATAAAGACCGGAGTATTTACGTCTATCCTGCTTAAATAAATATATTTCTTAGTTGTTTTTTTTATTACTCCATTGATAGAAAACTTGCTTTTTTCATTACAGCCGGAGAAGATTATTACCAGGGAAATAAATATTATAATTCGTTTCATGAATATATCGGATTACCTGTTTCTATTAGTTTCTATTTATTAAACACCTCTTCAAGCTTTGATAATAATCGGTCCCCGCGAAGATTTGAAGCAATTATCCGGCCATCTTTATCGAGCAGGAGATTAGCAGGAATTGACTCAATTTTATACAAGGGCACAACGACTGAATTCCAGTACTGAATATCACTCACATGTATCCATTTCCCGAGCTGATCCTTTTCTATCCCCTCAACCCAGGCATCTTTTGTTTTATCGAGCGATACCTGATAAATCTGAAAGCCTTTTTTATGATAAAGATTGTATGCTTTTACGAGGTTGGGATTTTCCTGTCTGCATGGTGAGCACCAAGAAGCCCAAAAATCGAGTAATACCACAGTACCTCTTGTCGATGAAAGTTTTATTGTATCACCACTCGGATTTGGCAGGGAAATTTCGGGAGCTTCAGCACCTGTCTCTTCTACCTCAGGAACCACCCCGTCGCCAACCGGGCCTCCGGTAAATTCCTTAACCTGATCGTGCAGGGCAATTACCGGTTCATATTCAGGGTATCTGCTAAAAAGAACAGAATCAACTTTCAGATAGTATTTCATATCCTTAGAGGGGTTAAGCACATATACATTTGGTGCAACCTGTTGATATAGAGCAACCAGGCAGACCAGTGAAGGAAGATTATTATCGATATAATTTTTAGTGTAGAAGTTTATCTCTGCAAGATACGAAGTTGCCAGACTGTCGAGCGTTTCCATTACAGCAGGCAATTCAGGACTATTTACATTCTGATCGTAGATGGCATTCAACCCCGATAGTTTATTAATAGTTCTTCTGAGATTAATGTTGTAATCGGCCATAAGCCTGGTTCCGGGAGAACCTGTAACTGATGCCGGAAAATTGAGAGAGTCTTTATGTGATGTGATATTTACTTTTTCACCCGGTTCGAGGAGTGTTGTAAGAAAGTTGTTATCATTAACTTTGATAAGGTAAAAAGATGGTGATTTTATTTCTTTTTTAAAGTTGAATGTTCCATTATCTGAAATCAAGACTGAATCAACAGTTAAAAGATCATCTGCCTTTAGTTCATCAAGGTAAATATATTCTCCATTAATCGGTCCTGTGAGTGTTCCTGAAATTTCAACAGTATTGTTCTTGCAGGAAGATAATACTGATAATGCGAGAAGTAAAATAATAAGCCTATTATTCATGGATTAATGTGTTTACTGATAAATATTTTGAATTATTGAAGTGCAAAGTTATTCTTTTTTTTATCCGGCACTACTTTTGTATAATTTTATTACTTTTCCGGTTTAAAATGTGATAGTTTGCAGAGGTCGATATTTTTTAGTATCTTACCTAACCTTTTATAAATAATTCAAACTGTAATTATATGAGTTACATTAAGTTCGAGAAGAATCAGATAGTTAACCTTGAATATTCGCTTGCCCGTGAGATGATAAGGACAAACAGGGCTGGTTCTTATTCTTCAACAACTCTTGTCGCCTGTAATACACGGAAATATCATGGACTACTGGTATGTCCGGTTGATGAACTGGGGGGTGAAAGGTTCGTTCTTTTATCTTCGCTTGATGTTACAGTTGTAAATAACGACAAGAGTTTTAATACCGGCATAAGAAAATATAAAGGCGATTATTTTAGTCCGAAGGGACATAAATACATAGAAGATTTCAATGCAGATAATATCCCATCCAGGATTTACAGAGTTGGCGGGGTAATTCTTAAGCAGGAAAGACTTCTGGTTCATTATGAAGAGCAGTTTCTTCTCAGAGTAACGATCCTTGAAGCATCGGAACCAATGAAACTTCAGGTACGTCCTTTTCTTGCTTTCAGAAATATACATGAACTGACTCGTGCAAACCTCGATGCAAATACAAAAATTGATATTATCCAAAATGGTATCAAATCTAAGCTATATGAAGGATTTCCGTCTTTGAACATGCAGTTTTCTGCAAATGCTGAGTTTGTTCATGTTCCCGACTGGTATCTTGGTGTGGAATACCCGGAAGAACAAAAACGGGGATACGAATTTTCTGAAGATCTTTTTTCTCCGGGGTTCTTTGAGCTTGATGCCAGGGCCGGAGATTCAATTGTTTTCTCTGCATCAACAAAAGAAGAATTACCATCGGGGTTAAAACAGAAGTTTACCAAAAATGTTACAGGTAAGATACCCAGAGATAATTTTAAAGATTGTCTGAGAAATGCAGCTCAGCAGTTTATCGAAAAACGGGGAGGAAAGACTCTTATTATTTCAGGTTATCCATGGTTTGGTGCATGGGGAAGAGATACTTTTATTTCTTTGCCTGGGCTTGCCCTTGCCAGACATAAACTGGCACTGTATAAATCGGTTCTTAATTCAATGGTTGGAAACCTTAAAGACGGGTTATTCCCGAATACATACATTGCCGGCAATCCTGTCTATAACTCGGTTGATGCTCCTCTTTGGTTATTCTGGACAATTCAGCAGTATATACTGCAGGGAGGACAGGATGCATGGGAGCTTTACGGAGAATCGTTAAAGTCTATCCTGAATGCATTCAGGAAAGGGACTGCCTATAATATCCACATGAGGGAAAACGGACTTATTTACGCCGGGATACAAGGGAAAGCTATAACCTGGATGGATGCTACAGTAAATGAAGTTCCGGTTACACAACGTTCCGGTTATACTGTTGAGGTAAATGCATTGTGGTACAATGCTGTCTGTTTTTTACTTGAACTGGCTGAAAAAAATGGTGACAAAAAAATAATAAAAGAGTATAAGAGTCTTCCGGAGCTTATAAAAAAATCATTCATAGATCTTTTCTGGGATGAAAAACTTGGATATCTGGCTGATTATGTAAGTGATGATGAAGGAAAAAACGGATTCGTCAGACCAAATATGGTTATTGCAGTTTCGATGCCTTATTCAATGCTCAATAAAGACCAGATGAAAAGGATTCTTGATGTTGCAGATCAGGATTTATTAACTGTAAGAGGTCTCCGGACACTTTCTCCAAGAAATAAACACTATAAAGGATTATACATTGGGAATCAGACCGAGAGGAATAGTGCATACCATCAGGGAACGGTCTGGCCATGGCTTTATGGACCCTTTTGCGAGAGCTGGCTGAAGGTCTATGGAAAACAGGGTGTGCAGAAAGTTAAGAAGCTGATTTACGGTTTAGAGGAGGTGATGAGCGAACATGGCGTAAGCACCCTTTCCGAAATACATGACGGTGATCCTCCACATTCACCCCAGGGGGCTATTTCTTCGGCCTGGAGTGTTGGTGAGGTTTTGCGTATTATTGATTTGCTTGAAACTAATTATCCTAAACAATAAATTAAGAGATATGCGTGTACTTATGTTTGGATGGGAATTTCCTCCCCATATCTCAGGAGGATTGGGAACAGCGAGTTACGGGCTGACAAAAGGAATGGCTACTCTCGATAACCTTGAGGTCATTTTTGTTGTGCCAAAAGCCTGGGGAGATGAGGATCAGTCTATGGTAAGGCTTGTTGGAGCAAATAAAATTCCTGTTGCATTCAGAAAAGTTTTTTATAAAGGATTCAGATATCCTCTTGAGAAGATTGAGGTTTCATCTAAGATTGTTCCATATACCCAACCTGAAGATTTCTGGAAACTTACAAGTTCTGAAGTATCAGGGTATAATCTTTTTATTCAGACCAACAGTAAAGGCACAGTTGATTTCTCCGGAAGATATGATGGCTCCCTGATGGATGAGATCTATAAGTACGCAGTTGTTGCATCAGTTATAGCTGAGGAAAACGAGTTTGATATTATTCATGCACACGACTGGCTTGCATATCCTGCCGGTATGGCTGCAATGGAAGTCTCGGGTAAACCCCTTGTTATTCATGTACATGCAACTGACTTTGACCGAAGCGGAGGTAGTGTAAACCCTGATGTTTACAGGATTGAGAAAAGCGGTATGGATGCCGCCTCAAAAATTATAACAGTTAGTAACCTTACGCGCGATATTGTAATAAATAAATATAATATAAACCCGGATAAGGTCGAGACTGTTTATAATGCCGTTGAACCGGTAAAAATTGCCGAAAACCTGATTATCAAAAAAGGATTTGACGAAAAAGTTGTAACATTCCTTGGAAGGATAACTATGCAGAAAGGACCGGAATACTTTATTGAAGCAGCCTATAAGGTTCTTAAGGTAATGGATAATGTAAGATTTGTTATGGCTGGTTCGGGTGATATGATGGAAAAAATGATGCGCCGGGCTGCAGCTCTGAAAATTACAGACCGCTTCCATTTTACAGGCTTTCTCAAGGGTGCAGATGTCTTTACAATGCTGGACATGAGTGATGTTTATATAATGCCTTCAGTTTCAGAGCCTTTCGGCATATCGCCTCTTGAGGCTATGCAGTCTAATGTTCCTGTAATAATAAGTAAACAGTCGGGTGTTGCAGAAATCCTTACACATGCTGTTAAGACAGATTTCTGGGATATTGATGCAATGGCCGATGCAATATACGGGATCCTTAACTATCCTGCTCTTTCCAATATGTTTATCAAAAACGGGAAAGAGGAGGTTATAAGGCTAAAATGGGATAATTCAGCCAAGCATGTACAAGATATTTATTCCAGAGTTATTGACAATTATAATAATTAAGATATGAGTGTTTCATCCAAAAAAGCAATATGCTTCTATTTCCAGGTTCATCAGCCCTTCCGTCTTAAAAGATACAGGTTTTTTGATCTTGGTAACGATCATTATTATTATGATGATTATCTGAACGAATCAATAATGAGAAAGGTAGCCGAGAAATGCTATCTGCCGGCCAATGCTATTATTCTGGACCTGATTCAGAAAAATAAAGGTAAATTTAAGGTCACATTCTCGCTTTCAGGATTGGCTATTAGCCAGTTCCGGCTTTATGCTCCTGAAGTTCTCGATTCATTCAGGAAGCTTGCAGAGACAGGTATGGTTGAATTCCTGGCCGAAACCAACTCACATTCTCTGTCATCACTGAAAAGCAGAACCGAATTTGAACGACAGGTTCTGGACCATAAAGCCATGTTAAAGGAGTTTCTCGGATACGAGGCTAAATCTTTCCGTAATACCGAATTGATCTACTCAGATACAATCGGATCGTGGATTGCCGATATGGGATTCAAATCAATTATGACAGAAGGGGCTAAGCATGTGTTAGGCTGGAAAAGTCCGAATTATCTTTATTGCAACTCAGTTAATCCAAGACTGAAAGTTCTTCTGAGAAATTTTGTTCTCAGCGATGATATTGCATTCAGATTTTCAAACAGAGAATGGAGTGCATGGCCCCTAACTGCTGATAAGTATGCATCGTGGATAAATAAACTGGCTCCCAAAAGTGAACTGCTGAACATTTTTCTTGATTATGAAACATTTGGCGAGCATAACTGGAAAGAATCAGGAATATTTGATTTTCTGCAGCATATGCCGGGAGCTATTCTAAAGAAGACTCCTTTCAAATTTATGACTCCAACCGAAATTGCCGATTCGTTACAACCGGTATCTGCAATTAGTGTTCCTTCTCCGATCTCATGGGCCGATGAAGAACGTGATATTACTGCATGGCATGGTAATGAACTTCAGGTTGCCGCCCTTGACAAACTATACAGTCTGGCTGGTAAGGTAAATAAGTGTGAAGATCAGCAGATTAAGAAAGACTGGGAATATCTTCAGTCGAGTGATCATTTTTATTATATGGCCACAAAATTCTTCTCCGATGGAGCAGTTCATGCATATTTTAATCCTTACGAAACACCATACGATGCATTTATGAATTATATGAATGTTTTGAGCGATTTTGAGATCAGGCTCAGGAAATATTTTCCTGATACTGCAGAGCAGGATCAGATATTTAAGCTTGGATCGCAGGTGATTGAGAAAGATATGATTATTGAGAAACAGGCTGCGGAAATTTCGAAGCTTTATAAGAAAATTGCAAAGATAAAACCTGAGGAAGAACCTCCTGTAAAGAAAGTACCTGCACCACGTGCTCCTGCTAAGATAAGTGAACCCAAGGTAAAAGCAAAGGAATCAAAGAAGCCTGTTAAAAAAGCTGCCAAACCAAAAGCAACCAAAAAAAAGGCATCCGTACCAAATACCTCTAAACCGAAAGCGGCAGCAGTCAGCAAGGTCAAGGTTGAAATTGGTGCAAAGAAAAAACCAGCTAAGAAAGTTGTAAAAAGCAAAGTTGTCACTAAGGCTAAAAAGGGCAAATAGTTAAGAAATAATCTGGAAAAACATTAGGATAATGAAGGTTGAATTTATTTTTGAAACAAGTTGGGAAGTATGCAATAAGGTTGGGGGGATTCATACAGTTATATCAACAAAAGCCCTTAAAATAGTTAATGAGTTCAGAGACAATTATATTCTAATCGGACCGGACGTATGGCGGGAGGATGTTACGAATCCGGAGTTTATACCTGATGAATCATTGTTTGTTGAATGGAAGGTCAGAGCTGCATCGGAGGGACTGAAAGTAAAAACCGGAAGGTGGAATATTGCAGGAAGACCAATAGTTATGCTTCTCGATTTTACACCCTACTTTGGTCAGCAGAATGAAATATTTGCAGGTTTCTGGGAGACTTATAAGCTTGATAGCATTACTGGTCAGTGGGACTATGTTGAACCAGTACTCTTTGGTTATGCCGCTGGTAAGCTAATTGAAAGTTTTACCACATTTCACCATGAGGCTGAAAATACTGTTGCGCAGTTTCATGAATGGATGACAGGCGCAGGGGTCTTGTATCTGAAAAAAAATGCCCCATGGGTCGCAACTGTTTTCACAACACATGCCACAGTTCTTGGGAGATGTCTTTCGGGTAATAACAGACAGCTCTATTCAAAGATGAAAGAGTATAACCCTCAGCAGGTTGCCAGGGAGTTTAATGTGCAGGCCAAACAATCTATTGAACGTATTGCAGCAACAGAAACAGACGTTTTTACTACTGTCAGTGAATTAACCTCAAAAGAGTGCAGCCATTTTCTTGGAAAAGATGTGGATATTGTCACCCCAAATGGTTTCGAAGATTCTTTTGTTCCGTCTCCCGTATTATTTGACGAAAAAAGAGATAGTGCAAGGAAGAAACTCCTTGAAGTTGCAGAAGCAGTGCTTGGTTATTCATTATCAAAAGATTGCGTTCTCATCGTTAACAGCGGAAGATATGAATTCAGGAACAAGGGGGTTGATATATTTATTGATTCTCTTGGCGATTTGCAGAAGAAAGACCACTTTAAAAAAGAATGTGTTGCTTTTATCCTTATGCCGGCCTATCATAAAGGTCCGCGACAGGAAATTGCCGATATCTTATATAATAGCGGACCGGTTAACACAGGTGATAAATACCTTACCCACAGCCTTCACTATCCGTCAACCGATCTTATTCTGAATAGAGTTGTAGCTAACAGCCTGAGCAATAGTGCAGATTCGAAGGTAAAGATCATATTTGTCCCTTCATATCTAAACGGAAATGATGGAATATTCAATATACCTTACTTCGATCTTCTGATTGGTTTCGATCTTTCTGTGTTCCCTTCATACTATGAGCCATGGGGATATACACCCCTCGAAAGTCTCATGTTTTCAATCCCGAGTGTAACAACTTCACTTTCAGGATTTGGCCTTTGGGTTAAGACCTATTTCGAAAACCCGGGGAACGGAATTTCTATTATTGAAAGGAACGACGATAATGAATCAGACGTCGTAGAAGAGCTGAGGAAATTCATGGTGAATTTTATTGGGCTTAATGATACTGAGATTCAGGAAGCAAGGAAAAAAGCTCATGAAGTTTCAAGAATAGCAATGTGGGAGACTCTTGTGGATCATTATTTCTATGCTTATGAAATGGCGCTTTCAAACAGCAGTGACAGACGTGGTGAACCAAGAGAGTTTCTAAGATTTGTTGAGGCACCCGGACTTGTTGTTCGCAAGCCTCATCAGGTTCCTGTCTGGAAGGATATTTATGTGCAGAGTGATGTTCCCGATAAACTTTCAGCATTAAAAGAACTGGCAAATAACCTATGGTGGTCATGGAACAATGAAGCTGAATTATTATTTCATGGAATGGACCCTACATTGTGGGAACAAGTCAGACATAATCCCAAGCTCCTTCTTGAAAAGATTGATTATAAGCGTCTTCTTGTATTGGAAGACGATGAATCCTTTATTACCGACCTCAAAACAGTATATGAGAATTTCAGGGGATATATTGCCCGGCCTGATGATACAGAAAAACCTTCAGTCGCATATTTCAGTATGGAATTTGGTATTCACCCATGTCTGAAGATTTATTCAGGAGGACTTGGAATTCTTGCAGGGGATTATCTGAAGGAAGCGAGTGATTCAAACCGCAATATTACAGGTATCGGACTTCTTTACAGGTATGGTTATTTCAAACAAAAGCTAAGCCCCAGAGGAGAACAACTTCCAATTTATGAAGCCGAAGAGTTTTCGAGACTACCGATAAATCCTGTTATGGATCAATGCGGAAACCAATTGGTTGTTAGTTTAATATGGCCGGGACGACCAGTGAAAATAAGAATCTGGGAAGCAATGGTAGGAAAGGTACGTCTTGTACTCCTTGATACCGATTTTGAAGATAATCTTCCTGAAGACCGGACAGTAACTCACTACCTGTATGGAGGTGATAATGAAAACAGACTCAGGCAGGAGCTTATTCTCGGCATTGGTGGTATCAGAGCTCTTGAAGCTATGGGGATAAGGCCTAATGTCTATCACAGTAATGAAGGGCATTCAGCCTTTATAAGTCTGGAAAGAATGAGGATTATGATTGACTATCATCACCTTACTTTCAGTCAGGCTATTGAAGCTGTAAGATCATCCACCCTGTTTACAACACATACTCCGGTTCCGGCAGGGCATGATGCATTCGATGAAGACCTGCTGCGTAAGTATATCTCTCATTATCACGGCCGTCTCACGATAACATGGGAAGAACTCATGGCTCTTGGTCAATGCGAAGGGGACATGGATAAGAAGTTCAACATGAGCTATCTGGCTACAAGAATGTCGCAGGAGGTAAATGGCGTAAGCAAGCTGCATGGAGAGGTGAGCCAGGGAATGTTTAATAAATTATGGCCGGGATATCTTAAAGAGGAATTGTTTATAGGTTATGTTACAAACGGAGTTCACCATCCTACCTGGACAGCTCCCGAGTGGAGGGAAGTGTACGAAGAGATTACCGGAGATAAAAATTTCGATCAGACCGACAGAAGTTTATGGGAAAGGCTTTATAATGTTGATGATAAGAAGGTTTATGAAGTTAAGACCGGACTAAAGAAAAGTCTATTTTCCAATATCAGGAAGCGTCTGCAGGCGGAAATGATCGATAAGCATGTTAGTCCGCGGACATTACTTAATATAAGCAATCATCTTGATGAAAAAACACTGACAATTGGTTTCGCAAGACGTTTTGCCACCTACAAGAGAGCATCTCTTCTCTTCAGAGATCTTGACAGACTCGAACGTATCGTTAATAATCCCGAAAAGCCGGTTCAGTTTATTTATGCAGGAAAGGCACATCCAAATGATGGAGGCGGACAGGATCTTATTAAACGTATTTTTGAGGTCTCACAAATGCCTCAGTTTGCAGGGAAGGTTATTTTCCTTGAGAATTATGATATTGAGCTTGCCAAGTACCTTGTAAGAGGGGTTGATATATGGCTTAATACACCAACCAGGCCTCTTGAAGCATCAGGAACCAGCGGAGAGAAAGCTGTTATGAATGGAACAATTCATTTCAGCGTCCTCGATGGATGGTGGGTTGAAGGATACAGGGCTTATGCAGGGTGGGCTTTGCCAAAGAAGAGAACCTTTGAGAGTCAGGAGCTTCAGGATGATGTTGATGCAGAAACTATTTACAATATGCTTGAATATGAAATAGCACCTGCATATTATTCATTCAACGATCAGGGAGTTCCAGCAGAGTGGATCAGCCTGGTGAAAAATACAATGGTTAAGATTGCCCCTGAGTTTACAATGCGCAGACAATTGGATGACTATTATGAAAGGTATTATTCAAAACTTCATATCAGGAACAGCTACCTTGTTGCAAACAATTTTGAAAAAGCGAAGGAACTCGCTGCATGGAAACAGGAGATGCGCGAAGGGTGGGATACTATTGAGGTGCTGAACTATAGTTTTGAGAAATCAAACGACAATGTTTATCGTTCTGGTCATGACTATACTGCTGAGATTGCGCTTAATCTTCATGATATACCCAAAGAGAATGTTGGGGTAGAATTCATTATTACTCATATGGGTAAAACCGGAGAGTATGAATTTGTTGCCAGTGAGGAGTTTAAGCTTGTAAGTTGTAAAGTCGGGAAGTGCCTTTACAGGGCGAATCTTGTTCCTGAAAAAGCAGGGTCATTCTTTTATGGCATAAGAATATATCCAAAACATAAGGATCTTCCGCATAAGCAGGATTTCTCTTTGCTTCGCTGGATTGATTAAATATCGGTTGCTTTACGTACAGGTTCTCTCTTAAAAACGAGAGCTGTTCTCGAAGGCAGATACAAATAGAGGTATAGAGGAGCATTTATAATGTTCCTCTCTGCTTTTTTGACAGACATATATACTTTAGTCCTGTCGATACGGTTAAATCCTCCGAATGCAGGATCATCTGAATCTATAATAACTTTGAATCGTCCCTGAACCGGTATGCCATAATCTGTGAAAGATAGAGAGGGGTGAAAGTTAAACACAAAGAGCAATTCCCCTCTCATGAAAGCAATAACCTTATCATGGTCGTTCTCAGATATCCGGTTTATGTTCATATCGTTGAGGATATTGTAGTCGTGATGAAGCTTAACCATGGCCTTATCGAATAAGGCCAGATTATAATATTTAAGTGCTTTATTTTCAGCTAGATTCCATTGACGTCTGGCAAATTTATAACTCCAGTTATTTCCTTCTCGCGGGAAGTCGATCCATTCAGGATGCCCGAATTCGTTTCCCATAAAGTTAAGATATCCGCCGCCTGATGCACCAAAAGTGATAAGTCTTATCAACTTATGCAGGGCTATGCCCCTGTCGATTACAAATGTGTGAGTCGACTTGTCCATACCAGTGTACATTTCTGCATCGAGCATTCTGAATATAAGAGTTTTATCTCCAACTAAGGCCTGGTCGTGCGATTCACAATAGGAGACTATTTTTTCTTCGGGGCGGTGCTGTGTAAGTTCATGCATCAGTTTGCCCATTTCCCAGTTTTCGTCAAGGGTCTCTTTTACAAGTTTTATCCAGAAATCCGGTACACCCATCGAGAGTCTGAAATCAAATCCATAGCCCTGAATGTCAGTACTCGCTGCAATCCCTGGCATGCCGCTCATTTCCTCGGCAATAGTAACTGCCCCGGGTTTAAAAGAATGAATCAGTTTGTTGGCAAGATACAGGTAAACCAGAGCATCCTCGTCCTCTCCCCCGTCGAAATAATCATCATATGTGGTGAAGTTCTTCTCCAGCCCGTGATCATAGTATATCATGCTTGTAACTCCGTCGAACCTGAACCCGTCGAATTTGTACTCTTCGAGCCAGTACCGGCAGTTTGAGAGAAGGAAGTGCAATACGTTGTCCTTTCCATAATCAAAACACAATGAATCCCAGGCATTATGATTTCTCCGGGCACCCGCATGGAAATACTGGCCTGGTGATCCGTCAAAAAGGCCAAGTCCTTCAATTACATTTTTAACAGAATGAGAATGAACCAGATCCATTATAACTCTGATGCCATTTTCATGAGCCTTATCAATAAGCTCCTTTAGTTCCTCCGGAGTCCCGAAACGTGAAGAGGCAGCAAAAAAACTTGAAACATGATATCCGAATGACCCATAGAATGGGTGCTCCTGGATGGCCATTAACTGAATTGTGTTGTATCCTGCTTTTGCAATTCGTGGAATTATATTTTCGGTAAATTCCCTGTAGGTTCCTGTTTTTTCCTCAGAGGTAGCCATGCCGATGTGGGCCTCATAAATTACAGGAGCTGTTTTAGAGGGTGTAAAATTCTCAATTTTCCATTTATATTTTTCGGCAGGAGCCCAGATCTGTGCTGTGAATATTTTTGTTTTATCATCCTGAACAAGTCTTCCTGCATAGGCCGGGATGCGCTCTCCCTTGCCTCCTTCCCAATGTACAGAGAGTTTATACAGATCTCCGTGTTTAAGCATTTTGTCAGGCAGAATAATCTCCCAGTCACCATTGGGCTCAATTCTTTTCATCATAAACTGCTCCTGCTCTTTCCATCCACTGAAAGTTCCGGTAAGATAAATGCTTTTTGCGTTCGGAGCCCATTCCCTTATTATCCAGTTGTCCAGGGTTTTATGAAGGCCATAATAATAATGGCCCATTGCAAAATCACTTAACGTGCCTTTTCCTGCCAGCGATTGTTCTTTCAACAAACATTTCCGTATGCGGTTGTCAATTATTCCGGTGAATGGCTTTAGCCAGGGATCCGAATTATAGAAAATGTCAGGATTCATTTTTGTATCTAAATTAGATATCTTCCCATAAAAGTACGAAAACAAAACCATTAAATTGCTTCGTTTCCACCGCCTTTGCTAATTTTGCATCCATAATCTTGTCCTATGGTTCTTCATTACGGATATAATAATCTCAATCTTTCTGTTCCTGTAGTAACTCTTGGAATATTCGACGGAGTACACAGGGGGCACAGAACTCTTATTGACACCCTTGTTTTACGGGCTAAGGAGGAGGGAGGAGTGTCTGTTGTGATTACCTTTTCTCCGCATCCGCGCCTTGTACTTGAAAAAGACCACCTGAACCTTTTTTTTCTTACAACAATGGATGAGAAAATACAGTTGTTGCAGGAGGCAGGGGTTGACCATCTTATTATTCTGGAATTCAGTACAGAGTTCAGCAAAATTGAGGCCTGCGACTTTGTGAAGCAGATACTTGTCGACAAAGTCGGGACAAGGCATCTTATTATCGGGTATAACCATCACTTTGGATGGAGGGGAAAGGGCGATTTTAATACAATTCTGGAATGTTCCCGGCTTTTAAATTTCAGTGTTGAACAGGTAAAGGGATTCTCTTTATCTGGCGGCCAGATAAGTTCATCTGTTATCAGAAAAGATTTATCGGAAGGCAAAATTGAAGAAGCAAACCACCTGCTGGGCTACAACTTTAGTTTAACAGGAACAGTAGTTGCAGGTAAACAGCTGGGGCGATCATTGGGTTTTCCTACTGCAAATATACAACCTGAAGATCCGCATAAACTTATTCCGGGGAACGGTGTTTATGCAGTAGAAGTTCATCTGGATGAAATACGTTATACAGGCATGCTCAGTATCGGATTGAACCCGACGGTTAATACAAATCCGGGACAGAGAAGTATAGAAGTACATATATTTGATTTTGAGGAAGATCTTTATGGACGGCAGATAACTGTAATTTTCCGGAAATGGCTCAGGGATGAGGAAAAATTTGACAGTCTGGATCAACTTACTGAACAGATGAAGCTTGACAGGGAGAATACCCTGAAGTATTTGGGCTGATTACTAAATGTTTTGCTATCTTTGCACACTTAAAAACTTAAAAAATTATGACTACAACAATTGATAAGATGCAGTATCAGGTAAAGGATATTTCTCTTGCCGATTATGGCAGAAAAGAAATAGAAATTGCAGAAAAAGAGATGCCGGGTTTACTTGCAATAAGAAAAAAATACTCAAAAGAAAAACCTTTGAAAGGTGCCCGTATAACAGGGTCCCTGCATATGACAATACAGACAGCAGTACTTATTGAGACACTTGTTGAATTAGGGGCGGAGGTACGCTGGGCAAGCTGTAACATTTTTTCAACCCAGGACCATGCTGCAGCTGCTATTGCAGCAAAAGGCATTCCTGTTTTTGCATGGAAGGGTGAAACACTTGAAGAATACTGGTGGTGCACTGCACAGGCACTTACTTTTCCAAACGGGAAAGGACCTAACCTTCTTGTCGATGACGGAGGAGATGCATCTCTTATGGTTCATCTGGGTTATAAAGCAGAAAAAACTCCGGAAGTTTTAGACAAAAAGCCATCAAACAGGGAAGAGGGTATTATACTTGCAACCCTGAAAGATATCCTGGTTAACGAACCGGGAAAATGGCATCGCACAGTTAGTGAACTTAAAGGAATATCTGAAGAGACAACTACCGGAGTTCACAGGTTATATCAGATGATGGAAGCTGGTGAATTGCTGGTTCCTGCAATAAACGTTAACGACTCTGTTACAAAATCTAAATTTGATAATCTTTATGGTTGCCGCGAATCGCTGGCCGACGGAATTAAAAGAGCTACAGATGTGATGCTTGCAGGCAAAGTTGTTGTAGTTTGTGGTTACGGCGATGTGGGCAAAGGATGCGCAAAATCAATGAAGTCTTATGGTTCAAGGGTTATTGTTACAGAAATTGATCCGATCTGCGCCCTTCAGGCTCTTATGGAAGGTTTCGAGGTAAAAACAGTTGAAGATGCTCTTCCTGAAGGTAATATCTATGTAACAACCACAGGCAACAGGGATGTTATTACTGTTGAGCATCTGAGGAAAATGAAAGATCAGTCGATAGTTTGCAATATCGGCCATTTCGATAATGAAATACAGGTTGATAAGCTTAACGAGATGAAGGATGTGAAATTGATAAATATTAAACCTCAGGTTGATAAATATCAGTTCCCTGACGGCCATTCAATTTATATGCTTGCAGAAGGAAGGCTAGTGAACCTTGGCTGTGCAACCGGTCACCCTTCATTCGTAATGAGTAACTCATTCAGCAACCAGACGCTTGCTCAGATTGAATTATGGACTAAAAAGTATGAGATTGGAGTTTACCGTTTACCTAAAGATCTTGATGAGGAGGTAGCACGTCTCCACCTTGATCAGCTTGGGGCCAAACTCACAATTCTTACAAAGGAACAATCGGATTATATTGGTGTTTCTCCTGCCGGCCCGTATAAACCGGATCACTACAGGTACTAGTAATTCATAATCTGTTATTATATAATGAGGTTGCACTATTATGCAGCCTCTTTTTTTTATAATTCAGATAAATAAGGAGATTCAGAACTAGTAATTGCTTACAAAAATATTCACCCCGTCGAATGAGGTCTTGTAGTTCTTAAGCGGGTATCTTCCTATTCCTTTTGCAGGAGTTCCTCCGGCACTTAGTGAATAGTTTGTACCGCATTCCGGACATATGGCATTCATAGAATTCTCAGGATCAATATTAACCTGTATGCTAAGGTTATTCTCAGCATAGTCGTGAGGGCAGGTACGGTCGTAAGCATAAAACTCATAGTCTACCCATGAAAATATTATTATGCCGTTTTCATCAAATCCGGCTGCTCTCAATCCCAGATTATTTGTATACTTGTTAACCAGTACTGCATTCCCAAAGGCATTCAGAGTGACAAACTGAGGGTCATTTATACTGATAGAAAAACTGACTGTAACATCCGGTATAACATCATTCTTGTCATTATTGCAGGAACTTACAATAATAATAAAGCAGAATAATATTGAAAAAAATCTTATTTTTGAATTCAAGGTCACCGGGGAATAATTAATTATGCAAAATTAGTAATACAGCCGGAAGTTTAACGGATTCAATAACTATTTATTGTTAAGATCGAATATGGAAAGATTCTCTCCGAAGAAAATAGTAATCCTTTTTTTTATTTTATTATTTGCAACAGGGACTGCCAATGCCCAGCTTTTTCACAGGAATCCTGAAAAAAGATTATTTGGAAAATCTTCCGGGAGCAGGAAGGAGGCAAAGGTAAAAGAGCCAAGAAAAGTAAGTAAAGCAAAGAAAAAACAGGAGGCTAAACAGAAGAAAATCAAAGGTGAAAATAAGAAAGCATCTGAAAGATCGAGAAAAAGAACTTATGATATTCAGACAGATGATGTTAAGGCTCGTATGAAAAGAAATCAGAAGGAAACTGAAGTCAGGGATAAAGAAAAAAAGAAAAGGTCTAAAAAAGGTACTAAAACTGCAGGAAGAAAATATAATTAGGATTATAATTCATATATAAATACTTGTGAAACACCTGATCACAGGTATTATTTTTTGCAGATTATTAAAAAAAATGTATATTTGTTTTTGAAGAGTTCAGGCAAAGCCGGAATTCTTCTTATTTTTTTAATATAAGAGAGAAAAATGTCAGAGGTTATTTATGTGACAGAGGATGGTCTTCATAAACTTAAGGAGGAGCTTGACCAGTTAAGGAATATTGAAAGACCTATGATATCCAGGCAGATAGCTGAAGCCAGGGATAAGGGCGACCTTTCTGAAAATGCTGAGTACCACGCAGCAAAGGAGGCACAGGGCATGATGGAGATGAAGATCTCCAAACTCGAGGATATTGTTGCCAGGGCAAGAATTATTGATGAAACAAAAATAGATACTACCACAATCAGGATCCTTAACAAGGTGAAGATCAAGAATAAGACGAATAATTCCATTATGGAATATCAGCTTGTTCCTGAAAGTGAAGCGAATTTCAAATTAGGTAAGATTGCTGTTAGTTCGCCTATTGCCCAGGGCCTCATGGGAAAGAAAGTAGGTGATACTGTCGATATTAAAGTACCTTCCGGTATTATTCCATTCGAAATAGTAGGTATTTCACTTTAGAAACTGTTTCCGGTTTTAGTAATGGCAACGATTTTCACAAAGATCATCAAAGGGGAAATTCCCTGCTATAAGATTGCAGAGGATGAGAAATATTTCGCATTTCTTGATATAAATCCGCTCAGAGAGGGTCATACCCTGATTGTTCCTAAACAGGAGACCGATCGTTTCTTTGATCTCGATGACACCCAACTATCAGGAATTATTGTTTTCTCAAAAAGGGTAGCTGAAGCAATTAAGAGTGTTATTCCATGCAACCGGATTGCTGTTGCAATACTCGGACTTGAAGTGCCGCACGCACATATTCACCTTGTTCCGATGGATACAATGGAGGATATCAATTTTAAAAACCCGAAGCTCAAATTCACCCCTGAAGAATTTAAGGCGACTGCTGCCAGAATCAGCAGTAAGGTCATTCTTAAATAAATCCGAATTCCTTTTTTCTTTGTGTCTTAGTGCCTTAGTGGCTATTTTTTTTTGCCACAAAGGCACCAGGTCACCAAGGATCACCAATTTTGCATACCTTTATATAATAATTCTGTTCGCTGCATGAATTATCTGTACGATTTATGGGATGATTTCCTTAGTCTTCTCTTTCCGAGGCTTTGCTATGGCTGTGGGAATCACCTGATGAGGAACGAAAATCTCATTTGTACCGAATGCTATGTTGTAATTCCACGGACTGACTATCACAATATTCCTGATAACCCTGTGGTTCAGCTGCTGTGGGGAAGATGTACTGTTGAAAAAGCTGCAGCATTTTCGTTTTATAATAAAGGGAGCAGAATGCGCAGGCTTATCCATAACCTGAAATATAAAGGAATAAAAGAGGTGGGGATGGAGCTTGGGATTATATATGGAAGTTCACTAAAGTCCTCAGGATTTACGGAGGGTATAGATTTAATAATCCCTGTTCCGTTGCACCCTTCAAAAAAGAGGAAGAGGGGTTTTAACCAGAGTGAGGTTATTGCTGAGGGTATTTCAGCTTCGACTGGTATTCCTGTTGATAAGACTTCGCTTATAAGAACTTCTAAATCAGATACCCAGACAAAAAGATCGCGTTACGAAAGGTGGATAAACGTAGAGGGGATCTTCTCTCTTTCCGATTATGAAATATTGAGGGGGAAAAGCGTTTTGCTAGTTGATGATGTAATTACTACCGGCTCTACAATTGAATCGTGTGCCAATGAGCTCCTTAAAACTGAAGGGATAAAAGTGAGTGTGGCTGCACTTGCCTATGCAGTGATATAATTGGAATAAAATCTTACTTTGTTTTTATCCTTTTGGGATTCTTATTCATGAAATCCTTCCAGCTGTTATATGCTTTTTCCTGCATCGGGTTATTTGTCTGGTAGAAGTGGCAAAGTGCTGCTGCCAGTCCGTCTGTGGCATCGAGTTTAAAATCGTCCAAACTGAACTTCAGAATATTCATTAACATTGCTGCTACCTGTTCTTTCGATGCAGCTCCCTGTCCTGTGATTGACATTTTAATCTTACGCGGGGCATATTCGAATATTGGCAATGAACGGGTAAGAGCCGCTGCAATGGCAGCACCCTGGGCCCTTCCCAGTTTCAGCATTGACTGTACGTTTTTACCAAAGAATGGTGCTTCGATAGCCAGTTCATCGGGATGATACTCGTCTATGATTCCTGTTGTACGGTCAAAAATATGTTTAAGCTTAATATAATGGTCGTCGTACTTTGAAAGATCAATTGCCCCTATAGCAATCAGTTCCGGTACTGTGCCTGATATTTTAATTACTCCGTAACCTGTCATACTGGTGCCAGGGTCGATTCCAAGTATTATCCGTTCTTTTGGTTTTGCTTTCAAAGCGCCTTTTGCAGGTTAGATAAGCATTATTCAATTACAAAAGCATTATTCATCCATGCTGGTTTTTCATTGAATTGGGCATGGCGTCTGAATTTAACTGTAGAGCCTTTTGAGAGAGATCCGGTTTCGATGTATTGAATTGCATCTTTAAGGCATTGCTCTTCCTTATCACTAAAATCATGAGTGATATCATCCAGAGCTATTTTATCCGGGGCGATTCCTTCAAAATATTCTCCCTGGTCCTGGGAATTTACCATTTTAAAAGTAATTGGCCACATAAAATATTTCTGACCAACGTCCCATCCGTTCATTCCTGCTGGCTTTCCATTTGTTGTATCGCCGATGCTTATAACAGTTGCGAAGGGTTTTAGTCCGTTCATTACTGCCTCACTTGCTGAGGCTGTTGATCGTGTGGTTATTACAACAACTCTTGGAAGTGCAATGGAATATGCGGTTTTTAGAAACAGGAACGTGCTGTTTTCCATATTGGGATGCTGACTGTTGTACTGCAATTTCGCAAATAAAGAGCCTTCCAGCTTGTCGCCCCCTATATAACTCGCAAGTTCCTGAGCTATATATAAATATCCTCCTGAATTATATCTGAGATCCAGGATCAGGTCTTTTATTCCGTTTGCCTTAAACTCAGTAAATGCTTTTTTGAGTTCATCAGAAGATGGTGTAATAAAAGATTCAAAAACAATATGTCCGGTTGGGCCGGTGGAGAGTTCAAGAGTCTCTGATAATAGTACGGTATTCTGAGTAAAAGTTGATTTTGTAGACGAAATTGTGACATTAGTTCCATCAGGTTTTGTAAATACAAAAATGTTTGTAATACCTGCCTTGCCTGGTCCAATAACTCTGCTATATTCTGCAGCATCGCCTGCAATGAGGATAGGAGCAATGGCAGTGCCATTAATAGTTTTAACTATCCATCCTCTGCGAACACCCTCAGAATAGAGAGCTGATTTATTATAGATCATAGAAATTCTGGCGTTGCCTGCCTGATCAACACCGATCCTGAAACCATGTCCGACAAAAGTACCCTGCATTTCAGCAATGAATTCATCATAATCAGCAACAAAGCTCCAGCGGTCGAGTTCTTTATAACGCATGGCATCAAGCAGGCTGTAAGGGTCATCGTAGTTTTCTTTACTTGTACCGGTTACCGAAGTTGCTTCAGGCTTATCGTACCAGTAGTACCAGTCTTTCATAATATAATAAAGACTGTCGCGTGCCATAGCGGCGGTGAGAGTATCTTCAGGCTCAACTGTTTTCTTTTTGCATGACCAGGAGAGTGCAATAAGTATCGAAAGCAAAAAAATTATTTTCTTCATAATATTCATTAGTAATTTTCATTAGTCACCCGGCAAAGATAGCTATTATAGCCTGACAGATTTACGGTTCTGGACCAAAATCCCGGTGATAATCAGCAGCAATCCTGCCGGGGTTGTATAATAAACGGGTTCATGAAGGATAAAGTGTACAAAGACCAGGGAAAGAAAAGGAGCAAGGTAAACAAGGTTGCTTACTTTGTCTGTTGTTGTCGCGAGCTGAAGTGCTTTAAGCCAAAAAAGAAATGTTATGCCCATCTCGAATATTCCTACGTAAACTGAAGCTGCCGTACCAATTGAAAAAATATCAATGTTCCATTTCCCCGTAACAGACAGTGCAATTATCAGATATAATGACCCAAAGAGAAAATTCAGAAGCAGTTTAATTGCTTCATCCCTTTTATCCTTTACATTCATTATGAAATAGAGAGCCCAGAATATTGAACTGCCGGTAGCCAGTAATACTCCGGTAAGATTAGAATTTCCCCAACTGAAAGGTTTTCCCTGAGAGGAAATAATATAAACCCCGACAAAACTTATAAACAGGGCCGCAAAGCTTTTCTTTTGTATTTTTTGTTTCAGAATCGGAACAGAGAGGAATACGAGAATTATCGGCCAGATCATATTCAGAGGCTGAGCAACCTGTGCCGGCAGTAACTGATAAGCTTTAAGAAGAATAATATAGTAGAAGAACGGATTAATAAAACCAAGAATTGCTGAGCCCAATAACTCTCTGGGGGTGGATTGAAGTAGAAGATGGGTTTTTCCGGAGGCAAGAACTACTGCAAGAAGTACCAGGGTGGATGTGAATGTGGCAATCGCAAGCATGGGGATGACTTCCAGCTGACCGAGGCTTATTTTAAATGCGGTTGGGACTGTTGACCAGAAGAATATAGCCAGGCCGGCGTAGATGTATGATTGTTTGAAATTTTCCATTTTGCCCCCCAACCCCCCTAAAGGGGGGCTAAAACCATTTATTATTATTTTCTGAACAGTTGTGAATTATACTTCAATTGTTTTTACCCCCCCAACCCGAACATTTCTTATACTCTTTGCCCCCCAACCCGAACATTTCTTATATTCTTTGCCCCCCAACCCCCCTAAAGGGGGGCTAATATTAGTAAATTATGCAATTGTTTCTATGTCAATGACTTAATGTTCATGTTTAATGTGAATTAACCCCCCTTTAGGGGGGCAGGGGGGCAATTAGTTAATCATATCAAACCCCGTATAAGGTATAAGCACAGCCGGAATTTTTATTCCTGCCTCAGTCTGGTTATTCTCGAGTATTGCCGCTACAATTCTTGGTAATGCCAGCGCGCTTCCGTTAAGTGTATGCACCAGACGGGTTTGTTTATCACCTTTTTCCTTGAACCTGCATTTAAGTCTGTTGGCCTGAAATGATTCGAAGTTCGAAACTGAACTCACCTCGAGCCATCTTTTCTGTGCTGCCGACCAAACTTCAAAGTCGTATGTTAGAGCAGATGTAAATGACATGTCGCCTCCGCAAAGTCTTAGTATTCTGTATGGTAATCCAAGTTTAGATACAAGTCCCTCTACGTGGTTCACCATATCTTCGAGTGATTTATATGAATTATCGGGATGTGCAATCTGAACTATTTCAACCTTATCGAACTGGTGCAGACGGTTTAAACCTCTTACATGAGCTCCCCACGATCCGGCCTCTCTTCTGAAGCATGGAGTATAGGCTATGTTCTTTACCGGCAGCATTTCGGCACTTAGAATCACATCCCTGTAAATGTTCGTAACAGGTACTTCGGCAGTGGGAATCATATAAAAATTATCTAGAGTGGCATGGTACATTTGTCCCTCTTTATCAGGCAATTGTCCGGTGCCAAACCCTGAATCTTCATTTACCATTATCGGAGGCATAACTTCATTATAGCCTGCCTTTTCACCTTCATCGAGGAAAAAGTTAATTAATGCCCTCTGAAGTTTGGCTCCCTTGCCTTTATATACGGGGAAACCTGCACCTGTAAGTTTTATACCCAGATCAAAGTCAATTATGTCGTACTTTTTTATAAGATCCCAGTGAGGAACGGCATTTTCAGAAATGGTTGGCATGATGCCTCCTTCCCGAACCTTAACATTATCATCTGCCCCGAAACCTTTGGCCACTGATTCGTGTGGCAGGTTTGGAAGTTTTACGATCTCGGTTTTAAGTTCGTTATCGATAGGTATCAGTTTATCTGTAAGGGTTTTAATATCTTCTTTAAGTGAATATGTCTTAGCCTTTGCAGCCTCTGCCTCTTCCCTTTTTCCGTCTTTCATGAGGGTTCCGATCTCTTTTGAGATCCGGTTCATTTCACCTTGCATCGCATCCGTTTTAGATTGGATTTCGCGACGTGACGAATCAAGAGAGAGTATTTTGTCAATTATTGCCGCGGCGTCGAAGTTTTTTACTTTAAGACGGTCGGCAACAAATTCTTTTCTTTCGCGCAAAAGGTTAATTGTTAACATTTTTCAGGTAGGTTAAATAAAAAAACAGGCAATAGGATGCCTGCCGTAAAAATATTAAAAAACTCCCGATAATGCTTTCCTGTAACAGAAAAGAATTTCGGGAGCTTAAATCTTAATCGAAAATAAGTTATTCAGTTACCGGTTTAACCGAAACATAAGACTTATTATCTTTTTTCCTTTTGAACTCAACTTCACCATCGGTGAGTGCAAAAAGTGTATGATCTTTTCCGAGGCCTACATTGAGACCAGGATTGTGTTTGGTTCCTCTCTGGCGAACAATAATGTTGCCTGCTTTGGCTACCTGACCGCCGTAAAGTTTCACACCCAGTCGTTTACTTTCTGAATCGCGACCGTTACGTGAACTACCTGCTCCTTTCTTATGTGCCATAACTTTATCTTTTTAATATCTTATACTTACAGTTTATTATTCTTTTCCTTTAGCCGGTTTTTTGGCTGCCGGTTTCTTGGCAGTTGCTTTTTTATCAGCAGTTTCCTCTTTAGCAGTTGGTTTTTTAGCAGCAGCTTTTTTAGCTTTAGGAGCCTCTTCCACTGCATTTACTTCAGCCGGTTTAGCTTCTTCTTTTTTAGGAGCAGCTTTTTTTGGAGAACTTTTTCCGTTAATGCTTAAGATTTCAACCTGTGTGAAGTTCTGGCGGTGACCATTTTTAATCCTGTAACCTTTTTTTCTTTTCTTTTTGAAAACGATTACTTTGTCGCCTCTCATGTGATCGAGAACTTTTCCTTCTACAACAGCATCTTTTATAGTAGGTTCTCCGATAGTTATTTTACCTTCATCCTCAATTAAAAGAACGTTGTCAAATTCAATCTGGTTTCCCTCTTCAACTTCAAGGCGATGAACAAAAATCTTTTTGCCTTCCTCTACTTTAAACTGCTGACCTGCAATTTCTACGATTGCGTACATTTTATATCTGTTTTACGTTACTCCGTGAGGCGTATATAATCATGCGATAATATAACTTTCAGTGGCCCCTGCGGATTTATTCAAATTCGGACTGCAAAGATATACAAATTAGATTATTTACAAACCATTACGGTATTTTTTTTACAAATCCGTGCCAGCAATGTGTAGGGAATGGTCGCGACCGTTCCCTACAAACATTGATGTTGATAAAAAAGGAAAGGTAGTTCTGTCTGTTACTTGTAATATATTTATATTTGTGGGAGACAAAAAAACCTGATATTTATTTTGCCCATAATATATTGATATGAAGAGAGTAAAGCTTAAGGTAATGGGCATTTCCTATAGTCAGACCCAATCGGGAGCTTATGCTTTAATCCTTGTTGATGAGACAGGCGACAGAAGGATCCCTATTATAATTGGGGGGTTTGAAGCACAGGCTATTGTTATAAAGCTTGAAAACCTCGATCCTCCTCGACCACTTACACATGATCTTTTTAAGAACTTTGCCGATGAGTTTGATATAACTGTAAGTGAAGTTATGATTTATAAACTCGAAGAGGGTGTTTTCTTCTCAAAGCTTGTTTGCAGCAATGGCAAAAAGGAGTTTTCCATCGACAGCAGAACCTCCGATGCTGTTGCTTTATCTCTGAGATTCGGATGTCCGATTTTCACCTCTGAAGAAATCCTGGAAAAATCCGGGATAACAATTAATCCGGCCGAAACAGACATCGAAACTAACGCTGATGTGAGTGAAATTATTGAGCCACAATCAGGGAAATATTCATCATATAATGATGAGGAATTGTATAAGCTCATAGATGAAGCTGTAAAGACTGAAGATTACGAGCGGGCAGCAGCAGTGAGAGATGAGATAGAGAAAAGAAAGAAGAAGAAAAAGAAATAGTAGAGTATTGTAATCCTGGTAACATTTACATCACAAATTATCCTATGAAGAAATCAACTGTACTTCTGGTGTCATTTCTGTTTATTGCAGTATCGGCTTTTGCAAAAGATTTTAAGGTCAGCTCTCCTGATAGTAAGATTACAGTTACTGTAAATGTAGGTGCTGAGATAAAATGGACTGCTTCAATTGACGGGCAGTTGCTTTTTACCTCTCAGAAAATAGCCATGGTACTCGATAATGGAAAAGTTCTTGGAGAGAATGAGAAGGTTAAAAAATCCGGTGTCAGCATGCTGAATGATTTGATAATACCGGTTGTTGCAAATAAGAGATCGCAGATAAAAGATAACTGCAATATTCTTGAAATCTCTTTCAATTCTGGGTTTTCCCTTCAGTTCAGGGCTTATAATGATGGAGTTGCATACAGATTTGTAACATCTCTTAAAGATGAAATTATTATTAAGAATGAAATATCCGACATAGTATTTCCTTCAGGTTCTCATGCATGGTATCCATTTGAAAGCAGTTTTATGTCGCATAATGAAAGAACTTTTGTTTATACTTCACTAGATACCCTGGGCAATAAAAGTCTTGCAAGTCTTCCTGCCCTCTTTACAGTTAATGGTGTAAATGTTCTGATTACTGAATCGGGAATTGAAGATTATCCGGGAATGTGGCTGAGGGGCGCAGGAGCAGGTAAATTAACCTCAACATGGCCAAAGTATCCTGAGACTGAAAAACTTGTGGGGGACCGTAACCTGTTTGTAACAAGCACAAAAGACTATCTGGCAAAAACCAAAGGAACCCGTACATTCCCATGGAGGGTATTTGTAATTGCATCGAACGATGTTAAGCTTCTTGAGAGTGACCTTGTATTTAAACTGGCTCCTGCATCCAAAATTGAGGATCCAAAGTGGATCAAACCCGGTCAGGTAGCATGGGACTGGTGGAATGCAAATAATATCTCTGGTGTTGATTTCAGGGCAGGGATCAATAATGATACTTATAAGTATTATATAGATTTTGCTGCAAAAAACGGGATCGAATATATTATTCTCGATGAGGGATGGTATAAGCTGGGAAATGTCATGGAGCAGATTCCCGGAATTAATGTACAGGCGCTTTGCGATTATGGCGAAAAAAAGAATGTTGGTGTAATATTGTGGGTTGTATGGAATTCTTTCTGGGACAAGATTGATGAGGCAGTTGTGCAATATGAGAAATGGGGTGCCAAAGGAGTTAAGGTCGATTTTATGCAAAGGGACGACCAGAGGATTGTTAATTTTTATCATGAGGCTGCAAAAAAAACAGCAGAACATCATCTTCTTATAGATTTTCACGGCTCATATAAACCCGACGGACTGAACCGCACATGGCCAAATGCCTTAACCCGTGAGGGAGTGAAGGGAATGGAAAACAACAAATGGAGCAAGGAAATTACTCCTGATCATGATGTAACTCTGCCTTTTACTCGGATGGTTGCCGGGGCCATGGATTATACCCCGGGGGCAATGATAAATAGGGAGAAAGGAAACTTCAATGCACTTTTTACGCGTCCTGAGAGCCAGGGAACAAGGGCACACCAGGTTGCACTCTATGTTATCTTTGAAAGTCCCCTTCAGATGCTTTCAGACAGCCCTTCAAACTATATGAAGGAGCAGGAGACCACAGATTTTCTTGTAAATATCCCGGTGGTATGGGACGACATAATTGGTCTCGACGGGAAAATTGGCGACTACCTTCTGATTGCAAGAAGATCAGGTAAAGACTGGTTTGTCGGAGCACTTACCGACTGGACAAGCCGCGATATGAAGCTTGATCTCTCTTTCCTCCCTGCAGGGGAATACAATATTGATATTT
>JFJP01001764.1_pt1 | contig 62908 bp, 65 predicted proteins | sample 431651 | NCBI WGS metagenome assembly JFJP01 (sample SAMN02602958, study PRJNA72255) | Microbial mat metagenome, whole genome shotgun sequencing project. | biome: fresh water; feature: sink hole; material: water; isolation source: purple microbial (photo- and chemosynthetic) mats found in... | reverse complement strand
AAGCACGTCCTCGCAGGTATCGCTCCACCTCCTGCGTATCGGCTTCTCAAAAATAATGCAGTTGGAATTTGGTAACTACGGTTTTTAGGTTCATTGCAGTTTGAAGCGGAATTTAAAACCCGGTTATGGAGAGTCAAAATGAGCGGTTCCGAGATCCAAATAGCAGAAGAGCAAAACGATAAAAACACTGTCGCAGGAAGATCTACCCACGAGTTACTCAACGCTACTCAGACCATTGAAAGGCCAAACGACAAACAGTTACTGGATGCACTATGGCGCACCCCCAATCAATACCATCAGATTGGTGTATTGGATGCGAAGAGCAACAAATTTAATCACCTTCAAGTCAAGGACGCTGCTGAAGCTATCGCGCAAGCATTCGCTCTATCCAGGGCTGGGAAAAACACCTATTTTGCGTGTGCCGAGTATCTAAGCTCGGACAACCGCACTGCCGCAAACGTCATCGGCGCATGGGCTTTCTGGGTAGATATCGACGTTGGGCCAGATAAGGCTGCAAAAGGTTACGTAACCATCGAGGATGCGAAAACCGCGCTTTTGGAATTTTGTAAGCGCGCCGGTATTCCTGAACCCACCCATCTGGTTGCAAGCGGCAGCGGCATTCACGCCTATTGGGCGCTGACCTCGTCCCTGGAACGTGAAGCATGGCAACAGTTAGCACAGAAGTTTAAGGGGCTAACTCAGGCATTGGGGCTGCGTGCCGACCCTTCTCGCACTGCTGACATCGCCAGCGTGCTGCGTCCCCCAGGAACGCTGAATTTCAAATACAACCCGCCCAAACCGGTCACGCTCATTCACGCGGCAGAAGGCTTCATCGATACCGAAGTCATGAAGGCTGCCATTGAGGCTGCTTTCGAGAAACATTGCAGCAGCTCGATTGACTTCGATCAGGCGACTGAATCTGTTTCGCCAAGCCCGGTTGCGGTGCCTGTAAGTGATGCCTATATTGAACCGCCCAACCTGTTGCAGTTGGCATCGGCATTGACAGTGCTCGATCCGGACTGCGACGAGAAGACTTGGAAATTTTACAGAATCGGGCCTATGGCCTACGCCGCGCGCGCAATTCCGGAGATACATGACCAGCTAAAAACCATAGCCAGACATTGGAGCAGCGGCGAGTTGCGCGGTATTCCGTCCAAGAAGTGGAACACACCAAGTGGCTACGGCATGTCCGGCAAGCAGATGTTCAACCATGTCTGGAAGCGCTTTCTCACCGACACCTACGCCGGAAAGCGCGTCAGTCTCGGATCGATCTTCTTCCACGCAAAAGAAGCGGGCTGGGACTATACGCAGGACCGTGCCCAGGGCGAAGATGATGGCGCTGAGGGCGAGTTGTGAGCTCCACCAATATCAAGATAGACGATCAGTCGGAGTCGGTGCCGAAAGGCACTGACGCGACGACTGGCGTAACCGGTAAGTCTGCGGCGACGAAACACAGACCGCCGCTCGCGCCATCGACTCTGCTAACCGCCCTGCAGCTCCGCTACGCCCTCGTAAACTTGGACGGGCGGATTTGGGTTCTCGACATCCAAATGCTCTCCGCCAGAACGGGCGAGGGGACTGCACGGAAACTGGTCCTCTCTAACCGCAGCGACGGATATCTGCTGCTACAGCGTCTGGCAAAGGTGCTGGCTCCCGACGCCGATCCGTCATATTCGATCTCGGATTTTTTTATTAGCCCGGAAACCGCCTGTTACGACGGTGTGGAATTCAATCCGGCCGGCACCACAGGAAATCTTCTGAATCTGTGGATCGGACCGACCATTGAGGCCAGGGTGGGGAACTGGCCGCTCATTCAGGCCTTTTTGCTCGACGTGATTTGCAACAGCGACCAGAAGAGTTACGACTACCTGATCGGATTCATCGCCCATGCTTTGCAGCACCCCGAAGAAAAACCCGGCATTCTGATCATTCTGCTCGGCGGCCAGGGTACCGGTAAGGGCACACTGGGTCGCATCCTGCGTCTAATCTGGACCGCGACCTATCTCCAAGTCCACAACATCGACGCGGTAACCGGCAACTTCAATGCGTCTCTTGAGCGTGCCTTCATCGTGTTCATGGACGAAGCCCTGTTTGCCGGTGATCGTAAAGCATCAGATGCGCTCAAGTCGCTGGTGACTGAACCGGTCATCCATATTAACGAAAAGCACCAACCGGCCAGGCAGACGCATAGTTATCACCGCTTCTTTGCCGCCAGCAATGCTGATCATCTCAAGAATACCGAGCGCGACGACCGCCGTGATTTTGCCTTGCGCATATCGGAATCCCGCAAGGGCGATCACGCGTACTGGCAGGAGCTGAATGTCGAGATCGAACAGGGCGGTGTCGCGGCCATGGTTCACGACCTGCTGACGATGGACCTGTCGGGGTTCAATGTTCGCGATAAGCCGAATACGAACGAGCTGCTTGAGCAGAAGCTACAGAGTCTCGGCCCCATTGCCCGCTGGTGGCACGACTGCCTGGACGGTGGCGGGCTGACAGGTGAAGGCGGCTGGGCTGACTTCATTGCCACCGATGCCGCCGTCAAGGGCGTCGTCGAGTTGGCAGGCGGGAGGCTATACAAGAAGCCTTCTCCGGCCGATGTGGTTCAGGCGCTGCTGAAGCTATGCCCGAGTGCGACCAAGGTGCAACAGCAGGACAACCTTAAACGTCACAGGGGGCTTTCTTTGCCGCCTCTGCAGCAGGCCCGCGCAGAGTTCGAGGCTTACATCGGCGGTGCGATCAGTTGGGACTCCGATCAATCTTTGAAGGGCAGTGACTCAGTACCGGACGCGACTAACGGGGAGGCGGAATTTTGACAACCGCTACCATCAATCCCGGCCCGGCATCGGTCGCCAGCGCACGGGACGCACGGGGGTCGCTCGGCTGGCCGTGCGCCAGAGTTCCTTGGGCCGCATGGGTCTTGGCCAAACGCACGGGCTGCACGTCACTTTTTTTATGAGCAACAGTGGTCGCAGCAACGGCAGCTTTTATCCAGCCCGCCCTTACGAAGAAGTCGAAAAGCCCGTGCGTGCCGTGCGTTTCCCAGTGTTCCATGCCGGGCATGACGTTGTGGCGAACGGACGGGCGTGCGTGGTACGTGCGAACGGGGTCGTGCCGTCACAGCGCCACCGCCGGGGGCACTCAACAATGTCCCGTACGGGGCCGCCACGAGGCAGCAACGGCGCAGCCATCACCGTCCCATACTGCCATCCGAACGACCCGCGCTGGACGTGCCTTCTGCTGCAACATCAGTTTCCAAGTCAATCCCTGTGCCCGTCATCAAGGTCGCACCGCTATACCAATTCTCAATTCAGGAGCAACAGTCATGCGCCAATTCAATACGCCAACTTCACCGGACATGCCTGCTGAACAGGACATCCTCTCGCTACTCATCGGCGCCATTTTCATTAAGGGGAAATACAATGCCGAACGTTAATTTGGACGCTCTGTTCGTCCGCACAGCGGTCTGTCCTCCGGGAAAGGGCAAGATCGACTACTACGACAATTCCATCACCGGCTTCATCCTTGAGGCCAGAGGCTCAGGCGGAATGACGTACCATCTGCGTTACCGTGACGCGCATGGCAAGCAGCGACAGCACAAGATCGGCGATGCAAAGTCCATCAGCTTCGACAAGGCCAGAACGGCTGCCGAAAAGTTACGGTCGCGGGTCGTCCTCGGCGAAGATCCCGCTGAAGAGAAGAAAATTCTGCGCACGATTCCGACGATCGCAGAGCTTTACGCGGACACCTACCTGCCGCATCTGCAAACGACACGCCGGAACATGGGCTCGGACCTGAGTTTCTGGAAAACTCATCTGCTGCCCAAATTCGGCCATAAGCATCTCGATGAACTGACGCAACAGGAGGTGATCAACGCCCAGCAGTCCATGCGCAAGGCCGGCTACGCGGAAGGAACGGCGAACAAGTGGATTGTGCAGATTCGCTACATGTACAACGTAGCGAAAAAGCTGGGCATCCCCGGTTCAGACTTCAATCCCGGCACGGACATCAAGCAATTTACCGTTGAAGGCAGGGAACGCTTCCTGAACTCTGACGAAACGGAACGACTGAGGGAGGCCGTCGAAAAGAGCGAGAACACGCAACTGAAGTACATTGTCACCTTGTTGCTGATGCTGGGTTGCCGCAAACGCGAATTGCTCGATTCCAAATGGGAGCATTTCGATCTGGATCGTCGAGGCTGGCGGATTCCGATATCGAAGTCGGGCAAGGCACGTCATGTTCAGTTGTCTGCGTCTGCCGTCGCGGTCCTTGCTCAACTTCCTCGCTGGGATGGCTGTCCCTATGTCATCCCGAATCCGAAGACTCGTTTGCCGTACACAGGCATTCACGTTTCTTGGGATACGGCACGCAAGAGGGCAGGGTTACCTGATGTTCGGATGCATGATCTACGGCATTCGTTCGCCAGCAATCTGGTCAATGCGGGCGTCTCGCTTTTTGTGGTCAGCAAGGCTCTCGGGCATACCAACACGTTGATGACGCAGCGCTACTCTCACCTCTCGGACGAAACCATGTTCGCGGCGGCGGATGCAGCGGCCAATGCCATGGGGCCAAATTGGACCGATGCAAAACAGTCCCCTGCACAGGAGCAAACTCGTTAAAATCTCTTTTCACGCACCCGCCCAGTTGGCCTGATCCGCTGGGTTGGGTGGTTGGTGGGAAGATTTCGGCGACTTGATCTAGTGAAGGGGTTTTCAACTTTCAAAAATCACCCCGGCATACTTTCTGAAGTTGGGTAGGCGGTGGGTAACGTCGAAACGAGGGCTACAATTTCGCTGAACACCTTGCTACGACTGGGTTTATCGGAAGGTTTAGAAGAGATTCCATGAACCAGTCGAGGCTGGTTCTGGAGATCTGCAAGCGGCTCGGGCTTTAAGCGCTTTCAACCGGTATTGGGAAATTGACTGCTCAGTGTCGCGACACAAACCAGACCCCGGTCAGCACCAGAGCGGCTCCCGCCGTTTGCACCAATGACAAAGGCTCGCCTAACAGCCACCAGCCGAAAAAAATGGTCAGTACCGGCCCCAATGTGCCGATCAGAACGGTTCTCGACGGGCCGATCCGGCGGATGGCCGCCGACAGCATGAATACGGGCAGCACCGTCGAAAACACGGCCATGGTAATTCCGTAGGCGTAAATCGACACCGGCTGGATGTATGCAGAAAGCGGTTTCATGATGAAAAAATGCAGTTGCGTGGCCGCCGTTGAAAAAATCATGGCCATCGCTGTAAAGCGTGCCGATCCAAGGCGCTGAATCATCGGCGCGCTGCCTGTCAGATAGAAGGCGTAGGTCAGGGATGAGCCGAAGACAAACATCGCGCCAATCAATACGGCAGTTGTATCTCCCGAAAACTTGAGGTCGTGCACAAAGGCCAGCCCGATCCCCGTGTAAGACAGGATCAAGGCTGTCAGCTCACGGCGTTCAAGCGACTTGCCCTGAAACAGCACGGCGATCAACAGGGTCAGAGTCGGATAGGTAAACAAGATCAGGCGTTCAAGTCCGGCCGAGATGTATTGCAGCCCGATGAAATCGAGAATGCTCGCGCCATAGTACCCGACCAGGCCGAGCACGAGCAGGACTGACCAGTCCCGCCGGGTCAGCGGCGGGGCCGATCGACTCGACTGAAAGCCGACCCAGACAAAAACCGGCAGGGAAAACACCATGCGCAGCGACATCATGGTTATGGCGTCGACCGGCACGGCTTGCGGTACCGCATAGGCCAGCTTGATCAGAATCGCCTTGATCGAGAAACCAAGTGCCGCAAGGATGGCAAGGGCAACGCCGAGGCGTTCTGCGGAAAGAAATCGTAAGGGCATATGCGTAGAGCTTATTGAATTCCGGTGTGTCCTGGCGTCAACAGGGATCGGCTGAAGCGCCGAAGGCTGGCCGACGAATTGTTTATTCGCGAACGAACTGATGCAATTGTTCCAGCCAGCCGTCAAATCCTGCTTTCAGTGCAGCCGGCAAGCGCGCATGCCATTCAGGCTGCTTGCGCTCGATCTCTCTGGACAGCGCCTTGAATTGCCATTCCAGCTCGTCGAGCAGTACCGTCAGCTCCATGCCTGTTTCTGGATTGTCATTTCCCGCCATCGCAAGAGCGTCGCCAAGCCGACAAGGATCGAAGCCGATTTCGATCACCATCCTGCGCATGCCGTCAACCCGTTCGACGAGAAAGGAGAGGGGCTCGGCATTGCTCGACGAGAGTGTCTTGCGCAATACAATCCAGCCTTCGAACACTATCCCGACCTGGGCGAGACGGGTCATCACTTGAACTTCGTCCGGCATTTGTGCGGAGGGCGGTTGCGCATCACTGAACAACTGGCCGATCAGCGCAATCGCCCGAACATCATATTTCTTGCCGTTCAGGCGCAATTTCATATTGATCCGTTTGTCGGCACCTTGCTTTTCCAGGAGCGAGGCAGCGACTTCAGAAACGGCCAGGTAGCGCGAAATCACAGTGATCTGCTCACCTGGCAGGCGATAGGGATAACCGCTGCCGTCGAGCCGCTCATGGTGTTGCAGTACGGCATTGGCAGTTCCCTTGGGAAGGTCCGGAAAATCGCGCAATATCAGGAAGCCGGTAATGGGATGCACGTAAAGATGGCGGCGCTCCTCGCTGGTCATGTGATGCTCGGTTGCGAGAATGGCCGGATCGATGCACAACTCGCCGACGTCATGAAACACACTGGCCAGGGCTAATGCCTGAAGTTCTTCGCGCGGCAGATGAGCACGAATGCCCAGTACGGTGGATATCATTGCCGCGATCAGCCCGTGCTGGAAGAGTTTCGGCCGATCTTCCTGCATCACGGAGAGTTTTAAGGCCAAGGCTGCTGGAATGTTCAGATCACCGAAAAGGGCAAACAACTGCTCACGCAAGTCGGGCTGGCCAAGTACCGGGGAAAGTGAAGGCACCCGGCCCGCTTGATCATGGATCAGTGCCGCCAGCCTTACCGAATCCAGCGCGTCGGCAAGGCTGAGCGATTGCTCGATCGGCCTGAGCAGCTTGTGCGCAACGAGTCTGTCGTAGAAGCCCCCGGAGAGGCGCGCACCGTTACTGACCAGCTTCATCCCGTTACTGGCGTAGATATCCTCGCTGGCCAGAATCTCTCGTTTGTCTGCGAGTTCGGTCACCGCCTTGATGAAGGGCGCACTCTCACTGATCGCCTCCCGGGCCAGAAAATCTTGCTCGTTCTTCAGATTTTCCGGAAGGTTCAAGGGATTCATCCTTACTGAAAAGATCCGCTGCTGACAATACCCAGGGACATGGAAATGTCCTCACCCGATGCGGCGATTATCGCACCCTCTCGCCTGAGCGTCACATCGCGCGCCACAAGCTTCACCGGTATTTCAGATGAACTGGTTTCGTCACGCACGGCTGCCGGCATGGAGCAAGTCGATAAATTGCTGGGTAATCGGATTGATGGCCCGGTCACGATGAACGAGGCTGCCCCACGGCGTCAGGGTGTGCGTGAATGAATAGGGGAGTATGCGCAACAGGCCGTGTTCTTCGTAGTGAAAGGCGATGGATTGCGGCATGACAGCGATCATTTCGCTGTGGGCAATCAGGTTGGCAGCGATGAGGATCGACGTAGTTTCGATCAGTCCCAGCGGCAAAGCGGCATGGTGGCTGCCAAATTCCTGTTCTATCATTTCGCGCGAAGGGCTGCCGCGTGGCTGCAGAATCCAGGGGAATGTCAGCAACGATTTGAAATTCAGGTGTTTTTTCCTGATCTGCCGCAGCAGCGGATGATCGCAGGATGCAACGACCGAAATCGTTTCCTCTCCGATCGGGCGGAACAGGCAGTCCTGATTGGCCACGCTGGTGGTTTCGGGCATTCGCCCGATGACCACGTCAAGACTGCCATTGCGCAAAAGTTCGACGAGGCGGTCACTGGTGTCAATGGAAACCTCGATGGACAACAGAGGATAGAGCTTCTTCAAGGCGATCAGTGCATTGCTAAGGCAGGTTGGCGTTGCCACCATGATGCTGCCGACAAACAATTTGCCCGCACTGCCCAGGCGCAACTCGTGCAACTCGCGCCCGAGAGCCGACATGCTGTTGCGCAGTCCGCGAAAGGTGTTCATCACCGCCTGCCCGGCCGGATTCAGTTGCAGGCTTCGCCCTGTCCGATCAAAAAGCGGTTCGCCCAGTGCATTTTCCAGTTCATGCAGCATTTTGGTGGCGGCGGGCTGTGTCATGCCCAGATGCTGGGCCGCCAGACGCAGGGTACGGTACTCATGAATCGCCAGCATCAAGGCGACCTGGCGCATGCGCAGACGATTCAGTAGTTGCGGGATGGAGCTGGATGAGGACATGCCATTAAATTGATAACCCAGAGGAATCAATATATCAAATACTTTCAATATTCGGTGAGCAATTAGCTTGCTATGATCGAATACTTGCTACGAATTGCTCTATCATCACCTGATCTCTTCCGAGAGTTAATGTCGATAGGGCCGCTCGCATTATCGAATTTGATAGCCAGCGCGACATACGTACGAACCAAGCGTATGCAGCGCTGAATTTTTTTAATCAACACTGGAGAAAATCATGAAGGTACTGATCACGGGTGGAGGCGGATTTATCGGCTATCGACTGGCGCAAGCCCTGCTCAAGCGTGGCACCCTGGCTGATGGAGAAGGCAAGCAGGCCAGCATTTCCCAAATCACCCTGCTCGACATCGCCTTCCCGATGCAGGCCGACCCGCGCCTGAAATGCGTGACCGGCGATCTCACCGACAAGGCGCTGCTCGCCGATCTCCTCGGTGGCGATACGGGTTCGGTCTTCCATCTCGCCTCCATTGTCAGTGGCGGCGCCGAAGCCGATTTCGACCTCGGCTACAAGGTAAACCTCGACGGCACGCGCGCACTGCTCGAAACCTGCCGCAAGCAGGCGCGTCCGCCGCGCTATGTTTTTGCCAGCTCGGTGGCCGCTTTCGGCGGTGACCTGCCGCCGGTGCTGGACGATTCGGTCACGCCCAATCCGCAGACCTCCTACGGTGCGCAAAAGGTCTGCTGCGAATATCTCACTACCGATTACAGCCGCAAGGGCTTCATTGACGGGCGTTCGCTCCGACTGCCGACCATTTCGGTGCGTGCCGGCAAGCCCAATCTGGCGGCGTCCTCGTTCGCCAGCGGCATCATCCGCGAACCGCTGGCCGGTGTGGTGTCGCCTTGCCCGGTAAACCCTGAAACCAGTGTCTGGCTGCTCTCGCCCGGCAAGGTAGTTGACGCTTTCATTCATGCCCACGACCTGCCGTCTTCGGCCTGGGGTTTGAATCGCGTACTCAACCTGCCGGGCAACACGTCCTCGGTAAAGCAGATGGTCGATGCCCTGCGCAAGATTGCCGGTGACAAGGTGGCCGATCGCGTGGAATGGAAACCGGATGCACGCATTCAGGGAATCGTCGATTCCTGGCCCGTGCGTTTTACCAACGAGCGTGCGCATAAGCTGGGATTCGTCGCGGACAAGGATGTTGAAACCATCATCCGCGATTACATCACCGATCAGGGCATCAAGGTCTGAACTTTTGGAGAATCAGCAATGACGACAACAAGCAAGCCGCGCAACCGCGATAACTGGCCGATTGCCGCGGCCATGGTGACTTTCCCGGGCACCCTGCCGGACGGCAGTTCGGTGCAGAACCAGTCGGTCGAGGGATGGCGCAAGACTTTGAGCCAGATCGTAGACGCCGGCTTTACCGAACTCGACCCGACCGATAGCTGGTTGTGCCTGGCCGACCTCTCGCCCGAACGTCGGCGCGAGTTCATGGCGCTCACCAAGTCGCTCGGTCTGACCATCCCGGCGATTTCGACCGCGCGACGCAGCGTCATCGACCCCGAGCGCGGCGACGAGCATCTGGCCTACAGCCATCGCCTGCTTGAGACGGCCGCGGAAATCGGCTGCGAAGCCGTTTCCTTCGGATTGTTCGGGCCTTTGACCCCGGCTCAGAAAGCAGAACTCTGGTTCTGGACTGCCGACGGTGTCAAGAATCCCGACGATCCGGTCATCTACCAGAAAGCGGTCTCGCGCATCCGTGAACTCGGCAAGCACGCCGAACAACTCGGGCTCGAAGTTTCGCTCGAAATGTACGAAGACACGTATATCGGCACCGCCGATGGCACGGTGAAATTCCTCAACGACGTCGATGTGCCCTGCGTCGGTGCCAACGCCGACATCGGCAACCTGGTGCGTCTGCATCGCCCGGTCGAGCACTGGCTGTCGATGATCGAGAAGCTCGCCCCCTACCTCAAGTACTGGCACGTCAAGAACTACATGCGTGTCGAGGACAAGGCACAGAACCTCATCGCCTCGTATCCGACGTCGATGGCGCTCGGCATCATCAATTACCGCATCGCCATCCAGAAGGCGATCGATTGCGGCTACAAGAGCGCATTTCTGTGCGAGCACTACGGCGGTGACGGCCTCACGGTTTGTGCCATGAACCGCGACTACATCAGAACCCTCCTGCCCCGTTAAGCATAGGAATTTCAGTAGCCCCAGTCATCTCCGGGTACCGACACTGACCGTGTCGGTACCCGGATCAGCATCCAGCAGCCCGATAAGGAGTGATCGATGAAAACCGTTGCTGCCATTTACACGACGCATTCGATAATTGAGCCGATCAAGGCCATTTTTTCCGAACTCATGCCCGGACAGCGCCTGATCAATATCCTTGACGACAGCCTGATCCCCGATGTCATTGCAGCCGGCAACAATATCACGACAGATGTCAGACGCCGTCTGTTTGCCTACTGCCGTGCCTGCGAGGATATGGGAGCGGATGTCATCCTGAGCACCTGTTCATCAATGGGCGATATCGTTGAACAGATACAGCCCTTCGTGAAGGTGCCTATCCTGAGAATTGACGAACCGATGGTCAGGCAGGCCGTTGAAATGGCTTCTTCGATTGCCGTCCTGGCAACGGCCGAGACCACGATCGTGCCGACCTGCGGCCTGGTACGTTCGGTCGCCGGAAAACTCGGCAAGCCGGTCAGCATTGTCGAGGGGCTGGCCAAAGGGGCTTTGCAGGCCTTGTCCGAAGGCAAGCCTGAAGTGCACGACAACATCCTGCTCCAGGCCGCACTGGCTGTGGCCGACAAGGCGGAGGTCATTGTTCTGGCCCAGGGGTCCATGGCGCGCATGCAGGAAGCCATTGCCAAAGCCACCGGGAAACCGGTGCTTTCAAGCTTGCGTCCAGGCCTGATCGCGGTCAGGACGGTGCTGGAAAACACCCGATAAACGCCAGGCTCAGCCCCGTCAGCGCCAATCCCGCTGGCGGCGGGTGTTCAGTAATCACTGCGAACGGAAGGCGGCATTGATCAGATCACTGCCGTCGTCTGTCCATCGGGATGCCAGCCGGCCGGGTTGCAGATCGCTTCTTCAGCATCCTTGATCAGCCCGAGCGAGATGGCGTGCCGCCCGCCTTCGTATTCCGTGGATAGCCACGCCTCCAGAATGTCCAGCGCTTCGAATGTACCGGTGATCTTGCCGCCGAGGCAGAGTATGTTGGAGTCGTTGTGCGCCCGCGTCATTTTTCCCATGAACGTGCTGGTGCACAGTGATGCACGCACGCCGTTGAACTTGTTGGCGATGATACTCATGCCGATCCCGGTCGAGCAGATCAGGATCCCGCGCGAAGCTCGGCCTTCGGAAACGGCAGCCGCGACTTTCTGCGCAAAATACGGATAGCGCACAATCTCGGTTGAATCGGTGCCCACATCATGTACAGCGAATTCCTTCTTCTTCAGGAACTCGACGATCTGCAATTTCAGTTCATAACCACCATGATCGTTGCCGATCCAGATTTCCTGGGCTGCCATCGATATCTCCTTGATTTAATCAGACGCCGACCGGGCTGATCCGCGTGGCCATGAATTCTCCGTTGCCGACAGGCACAAGGCAAGTCGAAAAACCAGGGTCTGCTTTGACCAAAGCAACGAATGGCGCCATTTCCAGGGGGTGCGAAGTGGCGTTATCGACAACAAGCAGCCCACCCGGCCTGAGCACTCGCCTGATGTCGGGCCACCACCCGGGGTATTCCGGGCGCTCGGAATCGAGGAAAATCAGGTCATAGGCGGCATCGTCCTGCCGGGCAAGCACCTGACCTGCCTCGTCCTGAATTTGCACGATGGTTTTCGCCAATCCTGAACAGGAGAAGTTTTTTGCCGCCATCCCGACCTTGAACTCGGAGAGTTCGATGGTCGTGACACGGCCGCCAAGCTCACGCGCTGCACGGGCAAGCCACAGCGTGGAATAACCGTTTGAGGTGCCGATTTCGAGAATCCGTCGTGCGCCGGTGGCATGTACCAGCACGGCCAGGAATTCACCGGTGTCGCGCGTGATATTGAGCATGCGGAGCGGCCGATCGCTGATCGACCGGTCGTTGGCTTGGCCGAATTCTTCCAGTTCGGCCAAAAAATGTTCAAGCGATTGATCCACGTCGATCTCCTGGCACTGGGAATTAAGTGGCGAAATTCATTGAATTCAGGGCTGAATCTGATCGATGACCACCTTGATGCTGCGGCTGCCGGGTTTGAGACCCTTGATGCTGCCGAACAGGTCGCCGCTTGAAGTTTGTGCCTTGCCGGCCTTGGCTACGCGCGCCTCTATGCTGACCGTCTTGAACCCGGAAATCTTCTGCCCTCCGGGTAAGGCCATCGAATCATCAAAACGGAACTGGAGCGGCAAATCGGCGACCTGCGCGCGCACCACGGCAAGCGGCATGCGTGAGCCTTCGTCGGCGCGGGCAAAAATGAACAGCAAATCATCAGGCCTGGCCTGTCCTGCAATCTTGCCGCTGAGGGTAACTTCGCCGCTGATGGCTTCAGGGCTGGCGGCAGTTTTTGTGACGGGTTTGCTGGCAATTTTCCCACCGCTTTGCGCTGTCGTCTCGCGTGCCTTGTCAACGGCGGTTTGAAGTGATTTGGCGTCTTCCGAACCGGGATCAAGTTGCACCAACAGCCGTCCCCAGAAATCGGCAACGGCGGCGAAATCCTTCCGCTCCGTGGCTGCTACGCCAGCCAGGAAAAGAGCTTGCGGTTCGTTTGCGTCAATCTTGAGCGCACGGGCAATCAATTCCCCGGGCTTGCCGTCAAGCCTGCCGCCATTCACCTGGGCGAGGACTTCGGCGTAATCGGCCAGCAGTGAAGGATCGGCGTCGACCAAGGTACCGCCGTGGCTGTAGGCTTCGGCCGACTCGGCATAACGCCCCAATGCCTTGTAGGAGCGGGCCAGCATCACCCAGCCTTTGCTGTCTTCCGGATTGGCCTTGAGCCTGGCGACCAGTTTGTCCAGCAGCTCATCCATCTGCTGAGAGCTCATGCGGGCTTGCGTGTGCATCGGATCAAGCGCCTGCGGATTGCCAAGCAGCGCATAACCGGCCGCGGCCGCCAGCGGGATGGCGAAGAGCATGGCCAGCGCGCTTTTGCGTCCGCCGGATTTTTCCTGAGTTACGGTCTCGGGTTGAACTTCATCGAGCAGGCGACGCTGCAATTCACTCTTGGCCTGCTCGAAATCAGCTTCGGCGAGCGAGCCTTCGTCCCGGTCGCGTTCGAGTTCGCTTAGCTGATCACGAAAGATTTCCAGATTGGCTTCACGGCGGTCAATGGCACGAGCCAGCCTGGGGGAACGCAACAGCGGCGGCAGCAAGATTCCGAGGATGATCAGGAGAAGTAGCGCTGCGGCGAGGATGAAACCGGTCATGGCGGTCATTTCCCGGAGACTTTGACGTTAAGCAGGTGCTCGGCCTGTTGCTGCTCTTTCGCGCTGAGCGGAGTGTCCCTGATGGCCAGGTTACGGCGGCGCAAGTAGAGAACGAGTGCGACCAGCCCGCCGATGAACAGCAGCGCCGGGCCAAACCACAGGAGCAGGGTGGTGCCCTTGAGCGGCGGGCGGTAACGCACAAAGTCGCCATAACGGCTGACCATGAAATCCATGATGTCGTTATCGCTTTTGCCATCGCTGATCAGCGTGCGTATCTCGCGGCGCAGATCGTTGGCCAACTCGGCATTGGATCCGGAAAGTGACTCGTTCTGGCAGACCAGGCAGCGCAATTCCGAGGAAATGGCGACCATGCGCTTTTCAACGGCTTCGTCCTGAGCCAGCGGCGCGGCTTCTTTGGCCTGCAGGGAGAAAGAAAACGAGGCAAGTGCCAGCAGCAGGATGCTTATCCAGACTCTCATCTTGACAACTCCGCAAGCAGCGGCAGGATCTTGCCGGAAAATGCATCAGGACTGATTGGGCCGGTATGTTTCAGCCGGATCACCCCGGCTTTGTCGATGACGTAGGTTTCCGGGACGCCATAGACGCCGTAGTCGATTCCGACGCGGCCGTCGAGATCGAGCACCGAAAGGCTGTAAGGATCGCCATGTTTTCTCAGCCAGGTGCTGGAACGCTCGAGCGCCATTTTCATTTCAGCGTCTGCACTGAGCTTGTCCGAATCGATATTGCTATCCCCGCGCACTTCCTTGTAATTGAGGCCAACCAGCGTCACCATTTTACTTTTCGCCATTTCAACCAGTACCGGGTGCTCCTGACGGCAGGACACGCACCAGGTCGACCAGACGTTGAGCAACCACACCTTGCCCAGCATGTCCTTTGGTGAAAAGGTCTGATCAGGTGCGGCGAGTTTCGCCAGCGAGAACAGCGGCGCCGGTTTTCCGACCAGCGGTGAGGGCACATCACGCGGGTTGAGGTTGAGCCCGACAGTGAGCAGAACGACAAGAACGGCAAAGCCGATCAGAGGCCAGAGAAAACGGTTCATGAAAAGTCCTCAGGCTTTCTGCGCCAGCGTGGCGTTGGCGCTGGTAGCGACGCGTGATTTGATCCGATAGCGACGGTCGCTCATGGCCAGCAGGCCGCCCAGCGCCATCAGCACACAGCCGCCCCAGATCCAGTCAACAAAGGGCTTGTAATAAACGCGCACGGCCCACGCGGCTTCCGGTTTCGCTCGGTCGATGGGTTCGCCAAGCGAAACATAGACGTCGCGCAAGAAACCGGTGTCGATGGCCGCTTCGGTCATCGGCATTCCGGAGGAGGCATAGTTGCGCTTCTCCGGACTCATTTTCCGGATGGCCTTACCGTCCTTCAGCAGATCCACGTCACCGACCAAGGCCACGTAGTTCGGTCCTTTCTGTGCGCCCACGCCGTTGAACCTGAAGCTGTAGCCGCCCACCGAAACGGTATCGCCGACCTCCATTTTCACGTCTTTTTCGGCCTGATAGCCATTGACCATGGCGACGCCGATGACGAAGACGGCAACGCCAAGATGCGCCAGATGCATGCCAAAAAAGCTGCGCGGCTGCTTGCCGGCAGCACGTATGAAAGGCTGGCCGGCACGAGTTGATTGCACGCGCTCGACAAAATTGAGCAGACCACTCAGGACAATCCAGGCAGCCAGAAGCAGGCTCAAGGCCACCAGCGGTTTCCATTCACCGAGCAGGAAGGGCGTCACCAGGCCAACCATGGCGGCGGCGAGAAAGGCCCAGCGCAGGGTACGCGCCAGTTCACCGAAGCTGGCCTGTTTCCAGCGTGCAAACGGGGCGACGCCGATCAGGAACAGTGCCGGAATCATCAGTGGTGCAAAGACGGAATCAAAGTAGGGCGGGCCGACCGACAGCTTGCCGGCGCCAAGTGCGTCGATAAGCAGCGGATAGAGCGTGCCGAGCAGGACCGAAGCACAGGCGACGATCAGCAGCACATTGTTGGTCAGCAGCAGCGATTCGCGCGAGAACAGGCCGAAGCGCCCGCCCAGACCGACCTTGGGGGCACGCCAGGCAAACAGAGCGAGCGAAGAGCCGATCACGGCCACGAGAAAGACGAGAATGAAGATGCCGCGCCGCGGATCGGTGGCAAAGGCATGGACTGAGGTCAGCACGCCGGAACGCACGAGGAAGGTACCGAGCAGCGACAGCGAGAACGCTGAAATCGCCAGCAGCACGGTCCAGTTCTTGAAACTGCCGCGTTTTTCCGTTACCGCCAGCGAATGCACCAGTGCAGTACCCACCAGCCACGGCATGAACGAGGCGTTCTCGACCGGATCCCAGAACCACCAGCCGCCCCAGCCGAGTTCGTAGTAGGCCCACCACGAGCCGAGTGCGATGCCAAGCGTCAGGAAGACCCAGGCGGCGGTGGTCCATGGCCGCGACCAGCGTGCCCAGGCAGCGTCGAGCTGCCCGGAAAGCAGGGCGGAAACGGCAAAGGCATAGGCTACCGAGAAGCCGACATAACCCATGTAGAGCATCGGCGGATGGATGATTAGCCCCGGGTCCTGCAACAGCGGATTAAGGTCGCGACCTTCCTCGGCGCCCGGCAGGAGGCGCTCGAAGGGGTTGGAGGTGAACAGGATGAAGAGCAGGAAGCCGGCGCTGACCAGGCCGAGCACGCCGAGCACACGCGCGATCATAGCCTCGGGAAGCTGCTTCGAGAAGATCGCCACCGCCAGCGTCCACAGCGCCAGCATGATCACCCACAGCAGCAGCGAACCCTCATGCCCGCCCCATACGGCGGCAACACGATACGGCAGCGGCAGCAGGGAATTCGAATGCTGCATCACATACAGAACCGAGAAATCGTTGTGCACGAAAGCCGTGGTCAGGCAGGCAAAAGCGACTGCCAGCAACAAGGCTTGCGCCATGGCGGCCGGTCGTGCCAGGGCGATCCATTGCGGCCGATGCAGATGGGCGCCGATCAGTGGCAGCGTGCCCTGAGCCAGGGCAACGCATAAGGCGACGATCAGTGCGAATTGTCCGAGTTCCGGAATCATGGGCTATCCGTATCCTGTTATTACTGCGTGACTGTCTTGGCTGTTGCGTCGACCGCAGCCTTGTTGGCTGCCGCTCGGGCATGCGCATCACCGACCGCCAGTGCGGCTTCGGGCGGCATATAGTTTTCGTCGTGCTTGGCGAGGACTTCGCTAGCGATGAAAACACCGTCCGCGCCGAGCTTGCCCTGGGCAACCGCGCCTTTGCCTTCCTTGAACAGGTCGGGCAGAATGCCCTTGTAGGCGACGGTCATGTCCTTCTCGGTATCGGTCACGACAAAACGCAGGGTGACGCCGTCGGCTTCGCGCTTGATCGTACCTTCCTTGACCAGGCCGCCAATACGAAACGACTTGCCCTTCGGTGCTTCGCCCGCAGCGACCTGGGTCGGCGAGAAAAAGAACACCAGATTGCTCTGGAACGCGTTGAGAACCAGAGTAACGACCAGACCGAGAATAGCCAGGCCGCTAATGATCAGTGCGATGCGTTTGTGACGTGTTTTCAATTCATGCCTTTAAACAAAAGTCGCACCAGCGACTCGCTAACCTCCCCCGCCCTCCGGGATAACCAGCGACTTGGCTGCCATCTTTTGGCGGCTTAGTCGAATGGCTAGTTGCCCCATCAGAGGGGTCGGGGGTGAGGGAAACTTGCATTGCAATCATTGCCTGTCTTGTCCGGCGAATGGTGTCGTGCGCTCAACGCTTCGATCTGACTTTTCGGCACGAAACTCGCGCTTGAGACGCGCAATAAGCCCCTTGTGACCCTGAATCAGCAGAACCGGTTCCAGGATCATCGTGATGGCCATGACACCGAACGAGCCCCAGACATAAACGCCATGGTTGCCCATAGCCAGAAATTCGGAAAAGCTGTTCCAGAACATGGCTTACTCCTTGCTTGTCAATTCGTCACGCACCCAATCGGTGTGCCGTTCACGTTCCAGTATGATCGTGCGTACGCGCATCAGCGCCACGGCAATGGCGTACATCCAGCACGCTAGCGCACAGAGCAGCATGCCCCAGAGCATGGTCGTGGCCATCGAGGGTGATTTGGTCAGACTGACCGACGAACCCTGATGCAGGGTATTCCACCACTTGACCGAGAAATAGATGATCGGGACGTTGACCACGCCGACCAGCGCCAGGACGGCCCCGGCCTTGTCGGCGCGGCGCGGGTCGTCAATCGCCGACTGCAGCGCGATGAAGCCAACGTAGAGGAAGAGCAGGATCAACTCCGAGGTCAGGCGGGCATCCCATACCCACCAGGTACCCCACATCGGCTTGCCCCACAGTGCGCCTGTCCACAGTGAGAGAAATGCAAAAAGCGCCCCGGTCGGCGCCAGCGCCGTGGCCATCATGCCCGACAGGCGGAAGTTGAAGGCCAGCCCGAGCCCGGCCCAGAAAGCCAGCACCAGATAGATGAACATCGACATCCACGACGCCGGCACGTGCAAAAAGATGATACGGTAACCCTCGCCCTGCTGGGCGTCGGTCGGCGCCACCAGAAAGCCGATGTACAAGCCGGCAATGCCGAAAAGGGCAGCCAGCGCCCAGAACCACGGAATCATCCTGCCGGCGAGCGGATAGAAGGCCTGCGGGCTGGCGAATTTGAACCAGTTGATCAGTTTGTTGCTCATTCCAAAGCTATCCGTAAAGCCGCCGCCGTAGGCCACGGGGCAAAAAACACGCCGGCCAGCGCCAGAGCGCCAAGCAGCGACATATGGGCTTGCGCCCCCAGTCCGGTGACCGTCGCATCAACGGCGCCGGCGCCAAAAATCAGTACCGGAATATACAATGGCAGCACCAGCAGTGACAGTAGCACACCGCCACCGCGTACGCCCAGCGTCAGCGCCGCGCCGATGGCGCCGATACCGGACAGCGCCGGCGTTCCAATGAGAAGTGATAAAGTCAGCACCCACAGCGCATCGCTGGCCAGATCGAACTGAAGTCCCAGTACCGGAGCCAGCAGGGCCAGCGGCAGCCCCGAAACCAGCCAGTGCGCGAGCACCTTGCCGAGCACGATCAGGCCCAGCGGCTGAGGTGCCAGCGCCAGTTGCTCCAGTGTGCCGTCACGATGGTCGTCGGCAAACAGTCGCGGCAATGACAGCATGGTGGCCAGCAAGGCGGCGACCCACAGCACTCCCGGTGCCAGCTTGCGCAACAGTTCGGGTTCGGGTCCGACACCGAGCGGAAACAGACTGACCACGATGATGAAAAAGAACAGAGCGGAAACGATATCCGTCCGGCGACGCATGGCCAGACGCAGATCTCTGGCAATAATGGCGCGAATAAGTTTCAACATCCTACTCACCCAGCCGCAATTCATGAATGGTACCAGCCTGCACGTCGACCGCCTGATGCGTGGTCAGTACCACCAGCCCGCCACGTTGCAGGTGGGCGCCGATCAGGCCGGCAACCAGTTCAATGGCAACAGCATCAAGTGCGACATAGGGCTCGTCGAGCACCCACAGCGCCCGCCGCTCGTTGACCAGCCGCGCCAGTGCCGCGCGCCGCTTCTGTCCTTGCGAGAGGTAGCGGCAGGCCAGATCCTCGCGACCGGCCAGACCGACTCTTTCCAACGCCTCGAGCGCGGAATCTGCGTCGAGATCTTCGCCGGCCAGTCTGGCCGACGCCAGCAGGTTTTCCAGCGGCGTCAGATCTTCCTTGATGGCGTTGTGGTGTCCGAGATAGCACAACTCACGACGGTAATCTTCGCCAAGTTTGCTGATCAATTCGCCGCGCCAGCGGATTTCACCTGCTGCTGGCGGTGAAAGGTCGCAGAGGATGCGCAGCAGGCTTGTTTTCCCTGATCCATTGCGGCCCTGCAGAGAAAGCATCTCGCCACCGTCCAGGTGAAATCCCACGCCGGCAAACAGGCTTCGTTCGCCGCGAATACAGCCGAGATTTGAAACTTCCAACATGCCGGAGAATCCGAATAAGGAGCGGTATAGTATTGTGCAGTGGCGAGTTTAGCTGGGGATTGACGAGAATCAAATAAAAAGAAAAGCGCCAGAAAGGGGCATTGCGCTGCACGCTCGCGACAGGTTGATAAGCTTGCGCCTGCCCATAAAGGTTGATGCAGGTTTCCTGGTGGGCAGAATTGATGTTTCGATCGGTTGCTGCCATGCAGTGGAAGTTGAAACGGGATCAGCTTTAACCGGACACTACTGAATATCCAGTAATAGTAAGACACTCGAGCAGAACAAGTTAGAAATAGCCAGAACAGGGCAGGGCGATTGCATGAATGCCAATGGAATCCAGTTTTTGAGGCACAAACTGGGTCCCGGCTTTTGCCGGGACGACACTTACTTTCGATAAATTGGCCATATTGAGCCATTTCGGCATGACAAAAACATTCATGCAATTGCCCTGCAGAACATGGATAGGTCTGCGGTCGTCTTTCAACAAAGTGCTTGTTGCCATCACGAAGGCCGTCTGCGCTCTGGCGTTACGCTTTTTCCGCTATTCGCCTCAGGTGAGAACCTTGGGGTCGACATTGATGCGCAAGCCACCCCAGTGCCTGCCGTTGACGGTGATCGGGGTGCCAATCTCGGTCAGGATACGGCCGGTACCCGCCTGGCTGTAGGTCTGCGTGATGAAGGGATCCGTGTTCTGGGCTGAACGGATCCCGACCGGGTCGCTGAAAATCCGTTTGTGCCGGCTGAAGGCCAGATCCTGTTCCGGGTTGCCGGTCTGGATGGAAAATTTCCGGCAGTGCGTTGGGGCATAGCCCCTGGTGTCGACGGCTATGAGCGAAACGGCGCCCGGAAGATTGTCGAGAATTTCCTCGTAGAGTTCCTGCAATTCGTTTTCCACCAGCTTGTCGTAAGTCGTCTCGTATTTTTCCGGGGTGATGTTGGGAATCCGGCGATAGTTCTGGTCGAAAATATTGACGCCGCGATCCGCATGGCGGCGCAGGATGTCCTGCACCCGGTCACGATAGGCATAGCATTGGCCGAGTATGTTCTCGAACTTGCCGCTGCCGAGTTTGAAGCGGGCACCTGAGGCCAGGATGTCTTCGGTACAAACGTTCAGCGCATTGGAACATTCCAGCGAAACCCGCATACGCTCGCCTAGATTGCGGCTGAGGCCGTCGATTTCCTGGGCGTGACTCAGGATTCCGCGATTGGCGGTTTCCAGTTCGTGCATGGCTGCGGCAATGTCGTGCAATTCCTCGGTGGTGGCGCCGAAATTCTCGACCATGCCGGTGAAACTGGTGGAGGCGCGTTCGACCGCGACGCGAGCGCTCTCGGTATCCAGACTGACCTGTCGCGTGACCTCCAGCGTATTGTCAGCCAGCGCGGTCATTTCACGAGTGCTGTCGGTAATCGTGCCGGCGGCAGTTTTGGTCCGTTCGGCCAGTTTTCGTACCTCGTCGGCCACGACGGCAAAACCACGGCCCTGTTCGCCGGCACGTGCGGCCTCGATGGCCGCATTGAGCGCCAGCAGGTTGGTCTGGTCGGAGATGCCCTGAATCAGCTGGATGATCTGGTTAATGTCGTGCGAGTGCCGGGACAGGGACTCGACCGTGATGCTGAACGACTGCTGCCGGTCGTTGATGGTGGCGATACTGCTGACCAGGGCATCGAGTTCGGTTTTGGATTGCCGGGCTTCCTCAAGACGCTGGGTGGCGGTCTGATTCAGCGTCTCGGCGCGCTGCGCGACATTGACGGCGGTTTCGGTGACCGCAGCGCACGAGGTGCTGATCTCGCGCGCCAGGGACTCCTGCGATTGTGCACCAGCCGCCGCGGTATTCAGGTGCTGTTTGAGCTGGACCGACCCGGAGGCGATCATCACCGTCTGCGTGCGAATCAGATCGATCAGCTTGCGCAGCTTGCTCATCAGTACGTTGTAATTGCGGCTGATACCACGAAACGATGAGGCTTCGTTCTCTACCGCGTCAGCCGACAGATCACCATCACCAGAGGCTGCTTTTTCGAGAATCCGGTCAATGCCGACCAGTGGCAAGAGGATTGCGCGTTTGAGGAACAGTAAGCCGGCGATCATGGCCAGCACACCGCAGACGAGCATGGCCAGTGCTATACCGGTACCGGGAGGGGATGCGCTCTCCGCAAACAGGACATGATAGAGCAGCGGCAGCGCCATGACGAACGCGACGGCGGAAATGACGACGAAGAGCAGTGTTGTCAGGCTGACCGGAGAGGAAGTGCTAAAGGAATTGTTATCGTTAGGCACGGATTTCATCCCAAATGTTGTTGGCCTTTTCCTCGGCTTCAGAGGAAACCGCAGACTCATTCCAGAATCAACGGCACATGGACAATACTAGCCTCTTTTTTCACTCCGGAGCAATCCGTTTGACTATTGCTTCGGCCCTATGGAGTATGAAATTTATGTCATACCGGCGAAGGCCGGTATCCAGTATTGGCGTGGATTTACCTCCTGTACCCCGGGCTCTGCACCACAAGGGTATTTCCTGCGGGGCACATTTCCTTCGGTCACCTTCGCCGGGGTGACGAATTCATACATTTGCGGGCCGGATCAAAAAGAACAATAGGCGGGAATTCAGACCTGATCTGACCAGAGACCTTGACCTCGGGTATCGCGCTTACCGCGACTCCGCCTCGATCTGCTCTGAAATGCTCAGCCAGTTCTCTTCGTGTCCGGCGAGTTCCTGGTCGATTTTCTGCAGGTCAAGACCCAACTGGCCGATCTCCTGCGCCGGCAAGGGCGTACTCAAGCGTGCTTCGAGTGCATGCTTTCGCGTCTGCAGGTCGAGCATGATCTGTTCGAGTTTGCCCTGATCGCGTTTCAGGGTCTTCAGATTGGCCGTAATCTTCTTGCTGGCAAGCACCGGCGGCGCCTGCGTGACGATTTCCTTCGTCTCCTTGAGCGATGCCTTCAGTTCCTCGCGCGCGCGCCTGGCTTCATCGAGCAGGTAGCGCTGGTAGTCGTCGAGGTCGCCGTCGAAGGGTTCGATGCCACCGCGCGAAACCAGCCAGAATTCGTCGCACACCGAGCGCAACAGCGAACGGTCGTGGCTGACCAGCATCACCGTGCCTTCGAATTCGTTGAGCGCCATCGACAGCGCCTCGCGGGTAGCCAGGTCGAGGTGGTTGGTCGGTTCGTCAAGCAGCAGCAGATTCGGACGCTGCCAGACGATCATGCACAGCACGAGGCGCGCCTTTTCGCCGCCGCTCATGGTGCCGACCGGCTGTTTGACCATGTCACCGCTGAAGTTGAAGGTGCCGAGAAAGGTGCGCAGATCCTGCTCGCGACCGCTCTGGCCGGCGAGCAGGCCGGCTTTCGCCATGCGCACCATGTGTTCGAGCGGATTGTCTTGCGGCCGCAAGACATCGAGTTCCTGCTGCGCGAAGTAGCCGACGTTCAGGCCCTTGCCCTCGGTCAGCACGCCGCTGATCGGTTTTAGTACGTGAGCGATCGTCTTGACCAGCGTCGATTTGCCCTGCCCGTTGGCGCCGAGAATGCCGATGCGCTGGCCGGCGTTAACCGATTTGCTGACGTTGCGTACGATCACGGCGGGAGGCGTACCGGCCACTGCGTCCTCCGCTGGCGGGTAGCCGAAACAGGCGTCCTGCATGGCCAGCATCGGGTTGGGCAGGTTGGCCGGTTCCTTGAATTCGAAGGTGAAGTCGGCACTGGCCATTACCGGCGCCAGGCGCTCCATGCGTTCCAGCGCCTTGACCCGGCTCTGTGCCTGCTTGGCCTTGGTCGCCTTGGCCTTGAAGCGGGTGATGAATTTCGTCAGGTGGGCGATCTTGTCCTGCTGCTTGACGTAGGCGTTCTGCTGCAGTTCGAGTTGCTGCGCGCGGATGTCCTCGAAGGTGCTGTAGTTGCCGCCGTAACGGGTCAGCCTGCCGTTCTCGATATGCAGTGTAACGCTGGTGACGGAATCGAGGAACTCGCGGTCGTGGCTGATGACGACCATCGTGCCTTCGTAGCGCTTGAGCCAGGCTTCGAGCCAGACCAGGGCGTCGAGGTCAAGGTGGTTGGTCGGTTCATCGAGCAGCAGCAGGTCGGAAGGACACATCAACGCCCGCGCCAGTTGCAGGCGCATGCGCCAGCCGCCGGAGAAGCTGTTGACCGGATTGTTCAGTTCGGTGGTCTTGAATCCGAGGCCGAGAATCAGCGCCTGCGCCCGTGCCTGCGCGTCATGCGCACCGGCGTCATGCAGCGCCATGTAGGCATGCGCCATGCGTTCGCCATCGTTTCCCGATTCGGCAGCATGAACTTCGGCCTGTGCCGTCATCAGCACGCTGTCGCCTTCGATGACGAAATCGGTCGCGTTCTGATCCGTTTCCGGCATCTCTTGCGCTACTTGCGCCATGCGCCACTGCGACGGCAGGAAGAAGTCGCCGGCATCTTCGTGCAGGGTGCCGTTGAACAGGGCAAACAGCGTCGACTTGCCGGCGCCATTGCGCCCGACCAGGCCGACCTTCTCGCCGGGGTTCAGGGTAATGGAAGCGTTATCCAGCAGCACCTTGGCGCTACGGCGCAGGGTGACGCTCTTGAGGGTGATCATGTGTGTTCCGTGAGGAGTAAGGAGTTAGGAGCGGGGTATCAGAAGGAATTACTCCTTACTCTTCACTCCTGACTGTTTTATTTAAAAACCACCGTCTTGTTGCCATGGACCAGTACGCGGTCTTCCAGGTGGTAGCGCAAACCGCGCGCCAGCACAGCTTTTTCGATGTCCTTGCCGTAGCGCACCATGTCGTCGACCGAATCGGAGTGATCGATGCGGATGACATCCTGTTCGATGATCGGCCCCTGATCGAGATCCGAAGTGACGTAGTGGCAGGTTGCGCCGATCAGTTTGACCCCGCGCTGATACGCCTGGTGGTAAGGCTTGGCGCCGACGAAGCTGGGCAGGAAGGAGTGGTGGATGTTGATAATCCGGCCGGGGTAGGAGACACACATTTCCGGCGGGATGATTTGCATGTAACGCGCCAGCACCATCGTATCGCCCTTCACTTCTTCAAACAGGCGGTGCACTTCGGCGTAAGCCGCTTGCCTGTTGTCCGGCTTGTCTGAACTCACCGGCACGTGATGGAAAGGGATGCCGTGCCATTCGACGAAGCCCTTGAAGCTGTCGTGATTGGAGATGATGCAGGGGATTTCGATGTCAAGTTCCTTCGACTGCCAGCGCGCCAGCAGGTCATAGAGGCAGTGCTCCTGCTTACTGACCATGATCACCACGCGCTTTTTCACTGCCGAATCGGAAATCTTCCAGTCCATTTCCAGTTCTTCGGCGATCGGACGGAAGCGTTCGCGGAACTCGGCCAGGTGGAATGGCAGTGAATCGGCCTTCACTTCCAGTCGCATGAAATAGCGGCTGCCGCCGTAGGCGTCGTCGGAGTGATAACTCGATTCAAGAATCCAGCCGTGGTGTTCGGCGATGAACCCGGAAACCCGGGCAATGATGCCGACCCGGTCAGGACAGGACGCAGACAGTGTATAAAAACGCTTCGAATGCATGGGCTCAGTCCGCCACGCCGGCAAATGCCCGGTCGATTGCCGCGCGCAGCTCGTCGTAGTTGAGGGTCACCGGGTATTGCGGAAACTCGCGGATGACGTTTTCCGGCGGGTGAAAGAGAATTCCGGCGTGTGCTTCGCCGAGCATCGCGGTGTCGTTGTAGGAATCACCGGCGGCGACCACGGTGAAGTTCATTTCCTTGAAGCGTTTGACGGCTTCGCGCTTCTGCTCGGGCATGCGCAGGTGGTAATTGACCACCATCCCATTGGCGTCGGTTTCAAGGCTGTGGCAGAACAGGGTTGGCCAGGCCAGTTGGCGCATTAGCGGGTGAGCGAATTCGTAGAACGTGTCCGAGAGAATGACCACCTCGTAGTCCTCACGCAGCTTGTCGAGAAACTCGCGCGCGCCTTTCATCGGCCCCATCTCGCAGATCACCTTCTGGATGTCTGGCAGGCCTAGCTTGTTCTCGGCTAGCAGCTTGAGGCGGAATTTCATCAGCTTGTCGTAATTCGGTTCATCGCGCGTGGTCCGGCGCAGCTCCGGAATGCCGATACGCTCCGAGAACGTGATCCAGATTTCGGGGACGAGCACGCCCTCAAGGTCGAGGCAGACGATCTTCACGAAAACTCCCTGTGCTATGAATGAACTACAGCCCAGCATTCTACCAAACTGCAGGTGCATTCATGCGTCAGAATTCCCGCAAAATCACTGCCGGCTCTGGCGTCATGACGTAAAACCGTCTAGTTTACGGCCTCGGAGGAAACCCATGATGCCCATTCGCCGTTCGCTGCTTCCCGGCCTGTTTGTTTTTTTGCTGCTGCTCAGCCCGGCGCTACGGGCACAAACGCCTGCGCCAGATGCTGCGCCGGCCGAACCGCAGACCCTTGAACAGGCGAGTGCCCAGCGCGAGCGGGCAAAGGCCATGCACAAATCGGCCGAGGAACGTTACGTTGTCGAGCAGGAAGCCTGCTACAGGAAATTCCTGGTCAGCAGTTGTCTCGAGGATGCCAAGAATCATTACACCCGGTCGGTGATCGAGGCGCGCAATATCGATATTCCGGCAAGGGAATTCCAGCGTGAGGCCAAGCGCGCCGAGGTCGATGCCCGGGAAGCGCAGCGCCTAGCCGACACTCCGCGGCGCGAGGCTGAGCAGAAGGAACAGGGCAAGGAATTTCGCAGTGCCAATGAGCTCAGGGCTGCCGAGCGGGAACAGAAAATTGCCGCCAAAGCCCAGCAGGCAGCCGAGGGGCGCCGGAAATTGGCTGCTGAGCAAGCGCAATGGCAGGCCCGGCAGGATGAAAGAGCAAAGAAGGACGCCGAGCGCGCGGCACGAAAGGCCAGTGAAGACGCCAGGGCAGAGGCTGAAGCCGCGGCCAGGGTACCGAAGCCTTGAACTGAAAATGTTGATCCTTTAAGGAGACGCCGAAGTATTTGTCATACCCGCGCAGGCGGGGATTCAGGATGTCGATTTAGCTGGGTTCCCGCCTGCGCGGGAACGACGGAAACGAATTTAGCGCAAGGGACTCAACTTGCGGCTTGGCGGACTCAGGATGACCTGAAGCGAATCTCGCCGGCCTTCTCCGGCGCATAAGCCTTCTTGTCGGCGTAGTAGCGGCGCAGCATGTCGAGGTCGGTTTCTTCATTGCCACTCAAGATGACCCAGTCCTCAACCCCGACGCGCCGGCTGGCATAGTCGATGAAACCCAGGCCAACCGGCACCTTTGCCGCCAGGGCCAGGCGGTAGAAACCGGATTTCCAGTGGTCGGTTCTGGAGCGGGTTCCTTCCGGCGCGATACAGATGTGGAAGCTCTCGCTGCTGGTAAAAACCTCAAGCAGTTGAGAAATCATTCCGGTACGTTCGCGCCGGTTGATCGGGACGCCACCCAGCCGGATGAAAAGCCGCCTGAACGGCCAGCGAAACAGCGAGTCCTTGCCGGCCCAGTGGATCATCAGGTCATGGTTGAACTTGAACAGCAGACCGAAGGGGAAATCCCAGTTCGAGGTGTGCGGATAGAACATGATTACCGACTTCGGCCCCGGCGGCGGGGTGAATGCAGAGCGCCAGCCGAGCAGGCGAAGGATGATCGAGGCAAGTCGTCGGCTGAACATGGGTAATGCGCCCTAATCAATGCCCTGGCTGGCGAGATATTCCTCGTAGTTGCCGAGGTAGTTGACCAGCGTGCCGTCCATGCGGATTTCGAGAATGCGTGTCGCCAGCGAGGACACGAATTCGCGGTCGTGCGAGACGAAAACCATGGTCCCCTTGAACTTTTCCAGCGCCGTGTTGAGCGATTCGATCGACTCCATGTCCAGATGGTTGGTTGGCTCATCCATCACCAGAACGTTGTTCTTCATCAGCATCAGCTTGCCGAAGATCATGCGCCCCTGCTCGCCGCCGGAAATGACCTTGACCGCTTTTCGCACTTCGTCACCTGAAAACAGCAAGCGCCCCAGCGTGCCGCGAATCAGCGTTTCTAGATCCTCGCCCTCGGCCGCGTTGGCACGCGCGTATTCGGCGACCCAGTCGGTGAGGCTGGTGTCGCTCCTGAAATCGTCGGCGTGATCCTGTGCGTAATAGCCGAGCCGGGCTTTCTCCGTCCATTTGACGTGGCCGTACTGCGGTTTCAGCTCACCCATCAGCAGCTTGAGCAGGGTCGATTTGCCAACTCCGTTCTCGCCGATCACGGCCAGCTTGTCCCCGGCATTAAGGCTCAGGTCGAGCGAATCGATGATTTTGCGTTCGCTGCCCGGATAGGCAAAGCTCAGGTTCTCGACCTCCACGGCCTGGCGGTGCAGTTTTTCCTTCTCGTCGTATTCGAAGCGGATCCACGGGTACTGGCGTGACGAGGGCTTCATGTCTTCCGGCCGCAGTTTTTCGATCAGCTTCACGCGTGACGTTGCCTGCCTGGCCTTGGACTTGTTGGCCGAGAAGCGGCGCACGAAATCCTGCAGATCGGCGATGCGCTCCTTGGCACGGGCATTGGCGTTCTGCTGCTGCTGGCGCGCCTGCGACGAGGCTTCCATGAAATCGTCGTAGGTGCCCGGATAAACGGTGATCTTGCCGTAATCCAGATCGGCCATGTGCGTGCACACCTGATTCAGGAAGTGGCGATCGTGCGAGATGATGATCATCGTGCTGTTGCGCTCGTTGAGCACGTTTTCCAGCCAGCGGATGGTGGCGATATCCAGGTTGTTGGTCGGTTCGTCGAGCAACAGGATGTCGGGATTGGCGAACAGCGCCTGAATCAGCAACACGCGCAGCTTCCAGCCCGGCGCGACTTCGCTCATCGGGCCGAAATGCTGTGCGGACGGAATGCCGACGCCGAGCAGCAACTCGCCGGCACGCGATTCGGCGCTATAGCCGCCGTATTCGGCGAACTTGTGCTCCAGTTCGGCGGCGTGCATGTAATCTTCTTCACTGGCCTCGGGATTGGCGTAGATCGCGTCCTTCTCCTGCATGCACGCCCACATCTGCTCGTGGCCCATCATCACCACATCGATCACGCGCTGGTCTTCAAAGGCAAACTGATCCTGGCGCAGGTAGGCCATGCGCTCGTGGGCATCTTTCGCGACATTGCCGGCCGAAGCTTCCAGTTCGCCGGCGAGAATCTTCATGAAGGTCGATTTGCCGGAGCCGTTGGCGCCGATCAGTCCGTAGCGATAGCCCTCGCCGAACTTGACTGAAACGTTTTCAAAAAGGGGCTTGGCCCCGAACTGCATGGTGATGTTGGCGACGACGAGCACTCAGAAACCTCAGCAAAGTCATTGATTTGAAAAGGCCGCCATTGTACCCGAGGGCGATGACACGCGCCCGGTTTCATGGCTTTGCAGAATATTTTCAGAGATTCTTTATCTTTCGGAACGACGACACAAGCACTTAGAATACCCAGGCAGCGGGTGTGTAATGATTGATTGCAACAGCCCGGGTAAAGTCAGGTGGAGACCAAGCATGAAAGAAATTGTCGTCGTAACTCCGTTCAGTTCCATGTCTGAAGTCACGCGCTGCGTTGTGGCGGAGAGCGGCTATTCCAATGTCGATCTGCTCGAAGCAGAGCCCGGAAATGTTCTTGAACGAACCCGCCTGGCGATAGACAGCGGGGCAAGAGCGATCATTTCACGCGGCGGATTCTACGAGTTGATCAAATCCGAATTCAACGTTCCGACGGTAGAAGTCAAGGTGACGGCGTTCGATCTTATCGAAAGCTTCAAGGAGGTCAAACGGACCGGAGAGACCGGGCCGATCGGCGTTATCGGTTTTCGCAATGTCATTTACGGCGCCGAGATCATAGCCGAGGTCATGGGACTGCAGGCGGTCTGTTGCGAAATTTCAAAGGACACCGACATCGCCGCCGAAGTGGAAAAGATGATTCAGCGCGGCGTCCGCGTCTTTGTCGGCGACAACAATGTCAAGGCGGCGGTGGCCATGCCGGACTTGAAAGCTTTCATTGTAAATTCAGGCAGCCAGGCGATGCAGATCGCCATACAACAGGCCAAGGACATCCTCTATGCATCGCGGCTGCAGAAAGAAAAGGCGCAGCAGTTCGCAACGATCATCGATTTCGTCCATGACGGCATTATTGCAATTGATAACCAGGGGTGGGTCACGGTCTTCAACAGCGCGTCGGAAAAGATTACCGGCTTTTCCAAGCAGGAGGCTTTGGGCAAACAGATTACCGAAATCATTCCCGAAACGCGCCTGCTCAATGTCCTCGAGACGATGCGTCCGGAAATCGGCGATATCCAGCAACTGGAGAATCAGACGATCATTGCGACCAGCCGCACAGCGGTAGTTGTCGATGGCGAAGTCAGGGGCGCCGTAGCTACCTATCAGGACATCACCGACGTTCAGAAACTCGAGCAGAAAATCCGCGTCAAGCTTGCCGAGAAAGGCTTCGTTGCGCAATACGACTTTGGCGACGTCATCCACAAGAGCGATGTCGTCGCCGAATGCATCAGAACGGCGCAAAAATTCGCCCAGTACGATACCTCGGTGCTGATCTTCGGTCCGTCGGGTGTCGGCAAAGAGCTCTTCGCACAAGGCATCCACAACGCCAGCACGCGCAGGAACTCGCCGTTTGTGGCGATCAACTGTGCGGCGCTGCCCGAGACATTGATCGAAAGCGAACTCTTCGGCTATGTCGAAGGCTCATTTACCGGCGCGGCCAAGAAGGGCAAAGCCGGCCTCTTCGAAATGGCGCACGGCGGAACCCTGTTCCTCGACGAGATCAGCGAGCTACCGATTCTGTTGCAAGGCCGCTTGCTGCGCGTCCTGCAGGAAAAGCAGGTGATGCGAATCGGCGACGACAAGCTGATTCCGGTCGATGTCCGGATTATCTGCGCCACCAACCGCGACCTGAGCAGTCTGGTCAATCAGAATCAGTTCCGCAGCGACCTCTTCTTCCGTGTCGCCATCCTGAGCCTGTACATTCCGCCGCTCAACGAACGGGCTGAGGACATCGAACTGCTGGCCATGCACTTCATCAAGGACTTTGCCGGGCGCTACCGCAAAGGCCGCATGAGCCTTGATCCCGAAGCGATCGACTACCTGCGAAGCCGTACCTACAAAGGGAATATTCGCGAATTGCGCGGCATGATAGAGCGCGCGGTGGTCATTTGCGAAGGGAAGATCATCGGCGTCGACGATCTGGCCATCAAGCCGTCCGCTGAAGCGCCGGCGACTACTGCCCGCGAGCGCTTCGCTTTTTCCGAAGCGCTGAGCCTGAAAGATCTCGAAGACGACTATATCGAATACGTCTACACGAGAACCAACGGTTCAATCAAGGAATCGAGCGCCATCCTCGGCATTGGCCGAACTACGCTGTGGCGACGAATCAAGGAGAATGTGGCGCGCCGGGCGGCTGAACCCGAACTAACAGAAGCGTTCGGCCGGAGACGGTAAAAGCCGGCGCGCCAGCACACGGCCAGGCATCAACTGCGGGTTGGTTATGTTTCAATACGGAACATATGATTCCTTAATGGAACGTATGGTGCGACATCCCCTCTCACAAGCGGATCGGTCGGTCGCATAAAAACAATGACTTAGCTGCCTTTCCTGGTTGTGGTCTGTATATTGCTCTACTAGCGGGCGCTTGGAACAGGAATCTGCATGCCCCAACGGGCGACCACCCGCTCCGGATCGATTCTTGATCACCGCACGCGGACCGTTGAGTGGCGGCAACGTGCCGCTAGGTTGGTGCCTGACTACGGACGCAATTTAATGTTTCATCAAACTGGGAGGTTTACCATGCTTCGTTTCAATACCAAAAAATTGCTTGTTTCAACTCTCGTCATATCGGCTTTTGCCACGCTGGCGGCCATTCCTTCCGTCGCCATGTCGGCCACGACGCTGCGTTTCGGTCACGCCAATAATAATGGTGAAATTGCCACCGATATGTCGCAGGAATTCGCCGACAAGGTTAACCAGAGGACCAAGGGTGAACTCACGATCAAAGTTTTTCCTGCCGAACAACTCGGCAAGGAAGTCGACCTAATCCAGCAGGTGAAGTCGGGCGCACTCGATATTTCGTCGCCATCAATGGCGGCAACCTCCAACCTTGTGCCTTCGCTTGAAATCTCCAGCGCGCCCTTCCTCTGGAGAGACTGGGCACAGGCCGAAAAAGTCATTACTGGCCCCGCTTTCCAGCCGATATTCGATGAACTGCGCGACAAGCACGGCGTATTGACGCTGTCAAAGATCTGGTACTGGGGTTGGCGCAATCTGACCACCGGAAGCAAGGCCGTCAACACCCCGGCTGATATTTCCGGCATGAAAATTCGCGTTCCTGAATCACCCGTCTGGGTTGAGATGATCAAAGCCATGGGTGCCGCACCGACACCGATTCCCTTCGGCGAAGTCTATATGGCACTGCAGATGAAACTGGTAGACGGTCAGGAAAATCCGATCCCGACGATCTACTCGCGCAAGTTCTATGAAGTTCAGGCCCATCTGTCAATGACGCGCCACATGCTGCAGAACAATATGATAATCATGAACAAGCGCTCATTCGATAAGTTATCACCCGAATTGCAGAAAGTGCTGATGGAAGAAATTGCAGCCGTGTCGGCGAAGAACACGAAACTGCAACAGGAAAGAGAGGGGAGCATGCTGGAAGAAATCCGCAAGTCGGGCAAGTCGACCATCGTCGACAAGCCTGATCGTGCTGCGTTCGCCGCCAAGATGGGCCCTGCCTTTAAGAACCTGGAAGCGCGCTGGGGTACGGAAAATCTGCAGCGCGTTCGCGCCGCCGTCGAAGCCGCGAAATAAGCGACTGCGAGGTCATTCAAAGCAAAAGTAAACGCTGATTCGGTTGGCTTCAATTCCGGACACTGGCCTGTGTCGGTGTCCGGATAATTGAAAATCTGACAGATTCAGTCATCCTCTCGGATGTTGTTATCTGAATGGCCGTTCGATTTTCATCAGTAATTCCTGCGACCCCTTAACTCTGTCTGAGGCTGCTCATGGGTAATTTTCGCACTATTTTTCGTCGGGTTGACAATGCCATTGCAGCCGGTGAGGACTTTGTCGTTATGGCTCTGCACGGACTGATCGCTGGACTGGTGATGCTTGCCGTGGTGTTGCGTTACGTTTTCAACAATCCACTTACCTGGGGCGAGGAACTGATCGTTGCTCTGCTGACCTGGATGGTCTTTCTGGGATCTGCGGCAGCGGTACGATCACAGATGCATATCCGCATTGACGTAATGGCACCAGTTTTCCGCATGGCCAAATTCAACTGGCTCAATACGGTGACTCTGCTCTGCGGAATCGTGATCATGGCAGTGATGGCTTACGGTTGTATCGATCAGGTGCTCCAGGAAGCGGTTGTGGACTCGCCGATGATGGGCGTTTCCAAGGCGTGGTTCGTAGCGGCGATGCCGGTCGGGTTGGTGCTGATGCTGATTCATGTACTCAGAGCCTGGATGGATTTTGGCGCCGCGCCGGTGTTCCGTGGCGAAACCGAAGTACTGGTGATGAATGAAGGCGGTGTTCTGTGATTCTGCTGTGCATTTCCTTTGTTGTTCTGCTGCTGATCGGGCTGCCGATTGCCCTGGCCATGCTGGGTTCTTCGATGCTGGTCATCGGCATGGAAGGCATCCCCTTGTCGCTCGTTGCGCAACGTGTCGTAACTGGTGTGCAATCCTTTCCACTGTTGGCCATCCCCTTGTTTACACTGGCTGGGTCCTTGATGAACGACTCGGGTATCAGTGAACGGCTTTTCGGATTCACACGCGCCTTTATCGGCCATATCCGCGGCGGAACCGCACATACTGCCGTTGTCGGCGAAGTCTTCCTGTCCGGCATTTCGGGGTCGTCGGTCGCCGATTGTGCCGCCTTGTCGAGGGTATTCGTTCCTGAGTTCGCCAAGTCCGGTTATGGGGCGCCCTTCGGTGCTGCGCTCTGTGCTGCTGCGGCCACGCTGGGGCCGATCATCCCGCCGTCAACCCTCATGGTGATCTATGCCTGGCAAGCCAATATTTCGCTTGGCGATCTGTTCTGGGCCGGTTTGCTCCCGGGCTTGCTCATGGCGGCGGGAATGGTGGTGCTGACGGCCTACATTGCCCACAAACGGCAGTTTCCAAAGGATGCGTCGTTTGCCTGGGGTCGCTTTAAAACTGCATTCCGCGAAGCCGTCTGGGCCTTGTTCATGCCGGTACTGATCTTGGGCGGTTTCCGGATGGGTATATTTACCGCGACCGAAATCGCCGGTGTCGCGGCGTTTTACTCACTGCTCGTCGGACTGTATGTCTACCGGACGCTGAAGTGGTCCCATGTGCCGGCTATCCTGCTGCAAACGGCCAAAGAAACCGCAGTCATCCTGATGATCGTGGCGGCGGCGGCACCTTTCAGCTGGTTCCTGGGTGTCGAGCAGGCACCCCAGATGTTGTCGAATGCACTGACGCATGCCACCGACAAGCCCTGGGTCATCCTGCTGATGCTGAATTTCGTACTGCTCATCCTCGGCTGTTTCATGGAAACCATCGCGATCATGATCATTCTGGTGCCGATCCTGATCCCGGTATTGAATCTCTTTCAGATCGACCTGGTGCACTTCGGCATCGTCCTGCTGGTTAATCTGACCATCGGCCAGTTGACGCCGCCGGTCGGGGTGCTGCTTTTTGTCTCCAGTTCCGTGGCCAAGGTTCGTTTCCAACTAGTGGTTCGCGAGGTCATTTCGTATGTCAGCGTGCTGATAGTCGTCCTGGCCATACTCACCTATGTTCCGTGGGTCTCACTCTGGTTGCCGCAAGCGCTGAAGTGAACGGTGTTGCGCTGCGTGATTGCTCGTGGTGTTTGACGTAGCGCTACGCTGACCTGCTTATTTGGAGAAAATGATGCTGCAAGTGAAAATGCCCGAAGCATTCAAGATCGAATACCTCGAGCTCCCGGTGCCGGAGATCGGTGATGACGATGTGCTGGTTCAGATGAAGCGTGTCGGCGTCTGCGGTTCCGACATCCAGATCTATCATGGCCGGCACAAATACATGAAGTTCCCGGTTGTGCAGGGACACGAGGGCTCTGGCGTCATCGTCAAAGCCGGCGCCAATGTGGGAACCCTCAAGGCGGGCGATCGCGTAACGATTCAGCCGCAGGTGTTCTGCGGTGAATGCGCGCCGTGCCGCAGTGGCCATTACAACGTGTGCAAGAATCTCAAGGTCTATGGCGTGCATACCAACGGGATGTTTGCCGAATATTTTCCGGTCCCGGCATCAAAAGTGTTGTTGATTCCGGAAGCCATGAGTTTCGACGAAGGCTCTCTGGTTGAACCGGCTGCTGTGGCTACGGGTGCGATCCGCCGTTGCGGCGATCTGAGCGGGCTGAATATCGTTGTACTGGGCGCAGGCGCCATCGGGAACCTGGTGGCCCAGGTGGCGGTGGCCTCCGGAGCAAGAAAAGTAGTGATCACCGACATCATCCAGAAGCGTCTCGATATCGCCGCCGAATGCGGCATCCACGCCTGCGTGAATACCCGCGACAAAAAACTGAAAGAGGTCATTCTCGAACAGTTCGGCGATGACGAAGCCGATATAATCATTGACTGTGCCGGCGTCAAGGCCATTTTCAACGAAGCCGTGGCCGCCGCTCGCTGCTCGTCGAAGATTGTCGTCGTCGCCAATTACAAGGAACCGGTGGAGATCGAGCTGCCGCTGTTTCAGCGGCGCGAGGTCGACATGCTAGGAATCATGATGTATCTGCGGGAAGACTTCGAACGCGCCATCGATCTCATGGCGCGGAAGGTCGTCAATACGTCCTTGCTGATCAGCGATTATTTCGACATCCGCCAGATCGATGACGTCTATCCCTACATTGATAACAACACGGACACCATCATGAAGGTCGTTATCAAGATTTCCGAGTAGTTCGCAGCAGAAGAGGCTGTCCGCTCTTCCTGAACAGTATTTTACCGAGCGCGATCGTTTAGTGAAGCCGGCGCGACGGACACGAACAGGCTTTTGCACTTTATTAAAGTAATGACCAATGAGGAGAAATAAATGAGTTTAAAGCCAGAGAGCAAGGCGAATCTTGAACGGCTGTGCGCGAAGTTCCGGCAGGACCTGATCAAGCTACTGCATGGCATCCAGACCGGACATCCGGGCGGATCCTTGTCATCGGCCGAGATCCTGACGACGCTGTACTTCGAGAAGCTCAATGTTGACGCGAAGAAACCGAAGGACGCCAACCGCGACCGGTTTGTCCTGGGCAAGGGGCATGCGGCACCGATGCTCTACATGATCCTCGCCGAAAAGGGATTCTTCCCGCAGGACGACCTGGTCACGCTGCGCCAGCTCGACAGCAAGCTGCAGGGACATCCCTGCGCACTCAAGACCTGCGGCGTCGAACTATCCACGGGACCGCTGGGACTCGGGCTATCCGCCGGACTTGGCATGGCCATGGCCGCCCGGCTCGACGGCCTCGACTACCGCACCATCGTCCTCATGGGCGACGGCGAACTGCAGGAAGGCATCGTCTGGGAAGCCGCGATGTCGGCAGCCAAATTCAAGGCCGACAACCTGCTGGTCATCGTCGACAACAACGGCGTCCAGCTCGACGGCACCCTCCAGGAGATCATGCCGATGGGCGACATCGCCGCCAAATGGCGCGCCTTCGGCTGGCATGTGATCGACATCGACGGGCACCGGGTCGACGAAATCAGCACGGCCGTCGACCAGGCCAAGACCATCAAGGGACAGCCGACCGTGATCATCGCCAAGACCGTCAAAGGCAAGGGCGTCTCCTTCATGGAAGGCCAGAGCGCCTGGCACGGCAAACCGATCAGCAAAGACGACTATGAACAAGCCATGAAAGAACTCGAGGTGACCCTATGAGCGCAGCAAAAAGAGCAATTCGCGACGTCTATGGCGACACGCTGGCGCAACTTGGCCGCGAAAACGAGAACATTGTCGCGCTCGACGCGGATGTCGGCAGCTCAAGCAAGAGCATCGTCTTTGGCAAGGAATTCCCGAACCGCTACTTCAACGTCGGGATCGCCGAAGCCAACATGGTCGCCATGGCCGCAGGTCTGGCCACGGCCGGCAAAATACCCTTTGCCAACACCTTCGCCGCCTTCATGGTCCTGCGTGCCGGCGACCCGGTGCGCAGCCTGATCGCCTACACCAAGCTCAACGTCAAGCTGGCCGGCACCTATGCCGGACTGTCGGATTCCTACGATGGCGCCAGCCACCATGCGATCGCCGACATCGCCTTCATGCGCTCACTGCCCAACATGACCGTCATCTCGATCTCCGATCCGGTCGAAGCCGAACTGGCGACGCGTGCGGCGGCAGAATTCAAAGGCCCGCTCTATCTGCGACTGAGCCGCGCCGAGGTACCGGTCGTACTGGACAAGGCGAGCTACGACTTCAAGATCGGCAAGGGCGTTACGCTGGTCGACGGAGCCGATCTGACCATCGTCGCCACCGGCTACATGCTGATCAAGGCCCTCGAAGCAGCCGAACTGCTATCCGCCAAGGGAATCAAGGCGCGCGTGGTGAATATTCACACCATCAAACCGATCGACCGCGAATTGCTGATCGCCTGCGCCAAGGAAACGGGAGCCATTGTCACCGCCGAAGAGCATAACGTCTATGGCGGACTCGGCAGCGCCGTCGCCGAGGTATTGTCGACGAGTTGCCCGGTGCCGATCGAATTTGTCGGCATTGAGGATGTTTTTGCCGAGTCGGGCGACTACGAAAAGCTGCTGGCCAAGTATGGCCTGTCGGCAGCCAACATCGTGGCCCGTGCGCAAAAGGTTCTGAAGCGAAAGTAGTAACAAGCGCCGACAGGCCGACCGGCCTGTCGGTCCGGGTAGGCTCGAAACTCGAGCGAGTCGTGCCGGTCGTTGATTACAGCGCCATCGTCCGCTACTACGAGAAGCTGGCAAAAGTCGAGGTGCGCAGGTTTGCGCTCCTGTAGGCATGGATAGAGGGGTTATCTTGCGTATCGTCGTTGCTCCGGATGCGTACAAGGGTAGTCTGCCGGCATTTGCTGTCGCCGAGGCCATGGAGCGTGGAATTCTGAGAGTATTTCCGAACGCTGAAGTGTGCAGGATTCCGATGGTCGACGGCAGTGCAGGGACAGTTGACGCGCTCGTCCTCGCCACCGGCGGCGAGCGGCGCTTGACAGAAGTCATCGACCCGCTTGGCAGGAGGATCGATGCGCAATGGGGAATCCTGGGCGACGGCAAGACGGCGGTTATCGAAATGGCGGCAGCGTCCGGTCTGACTCTGATGCCGAAGGCCAGGAATAATCCGCGTAAAGCGTCGAGTTACGGCACCGGACAACTTATTCGTGCGGCACTCGATGCCGGACTGCGCAAGATCATCGTCGGCATCGGTGGCGGCGCGACCAACGACGGAGGCGCCGGAATGGCGCGCGCTAGGCGTTCGTTTCACCAATGCGCAAGGCAAGGAGTTGGCCGAAGGCGGCGCGGTACTTGCGCAACTGAAACGCATCGACGTCGAGGGGCTGGACCCGCGGCTGCTTGAAACGGAAATCACCGTCGTCTGTGATGTGGACAACCCGCTTTGCGGACTGCGCGGAGCTTCCGCCGTATTCGGCCCGCAGAAAGGCGCAACGCCCGAAATCGTCAGTGAACTGGATGCCGCCCTAAGGCATTTTGCCGCTGTCGCCGAGCAAGCCACAGGCCGCAATGTCGCCGAGTTGCTGGGGGCAGGCGCCGCCGGCGGACTGGGCGCGGCGCTGATGTTTTTTACGCCGGCAAGGCTCAAGCCCGGGGTTGAGATCGTGCTTGGCGCCGTCGGATTCGCCGCGCTCGTCAAGGAAGCCGCATTCCTTATCACCGGCGAAGGGCGAACCGATTTCCAGACGGCATTCGGCAAGGTGCCCGTCGGTGTCGCGCGCGCTGCAAAACGCTATGGGGTCCCGGTATTCTGTGTTTCGGGCAGCGTCGGTGATGGCGCCGATGAGGTTCTGGCACAGGGCATCGATGCCGTGATAAGCATTTGCGACAAACCGATGAGCCTCGAAGAGTGCATGAGTGCCGGGAGCGCCCTGATTGAATCGACCACGGCACGTCTTTGTCGTGTCGTCCGGGCAACCCGGCTGGGCGTTTTACAGTGCCCGCTCAAGTTTTAAAATGGATTTTCCATGTGGCCAATGACCGGGCCGACGGCTATCAGGGTCGAGCGACCGATTCCGGATGAGTTGCTTGACGTTTGCATTTTGTCCCAAGTCGATCATAATTCCGGCACACGACCATCTGCTTGGTCTCTGTATGGCGTAGCTCCTCCCGGTAACCGTCGTCTTAAGGTTTTTACATGATTGATGTTCCACCACTGATCCAGCGCCGAGCCATTACTCGGCCCCCGCAAGACCAGGTGCAAGCCCTTCACGGCACGCCCACCGGCTTCATTGTGGATGCCATGGGCGGTAGCGGTGCGCTTGACTTTCGGCTGCGTCCGGCGATTGCCGAGCAGTACGCGTTTTGCGGGGTGGCCTTGACGGTGAGCGCTGGCCCCGGCGACAACCTGGCGCTGGTGCATGCCTTGCAGGACGTGCAGCCGGGCGATGTGCTGATGGCCGCCACCGGTGGCTTTACTGGCTGCGCTATCACCGGTGACCTGGTGCTGGGCATGGCCAAAAACAGTGGCGCCGTGGGTTTTGTCACTGACGGCTGTGTGCGCGACCTAGTGGGCCTGCGCAGCGTTGGCCTGCCGGCTTGGGCGGTGGGTGTGACGCCCAATTCGCCGCAGCGCCACAGACCTGGCACCATTGGCTTTGACATTGCCCTGGCCGGGCACCCGGTGGCCTCGGGCGACATTGTGGTGGCCGACCTGGACGGCGTGGTAGTGGTTCCGCAGGCGCGTATCGCCGAGGTGCTGGCCCGGCTGCCGCAGGTCCGCGCGGCCGAGGCCCTGGCCGATGCAGCGGTGCGCGATGGCGCCAGACTGCCGTCTTTCCTCGCGGTTGATACAACACCGGCAGCGTCAAAGCCATGAAAGTCGCGTTGATCGGCACCGGTGCCATGGGCTGCATTTTTGGCGCGGCCTTGGCGCGCGGCGGCGCCGAGCTGGTGTGTCTGGACCGCAATGCCGATGTGGTGGCTGCTCTGCAGCAGCACGGCATCCGAGTGCGCGGTGTGCTGGGAGACCAGACTGTGGCGGTGCGCGCCACCACCGATCCGGCGCAACTGGGTCCGGTCGATATGGTACTGGTGCTGGCGGACGCGGCGGCCTCACCGGTGGCGGCTGACATCGCCAGGTCCTGCCTGAAGGCCGATGGTTTTGCCCTGTCTCTGCAAAACGGCATTGGCAACCTGGAGGCCCTGGTTGGCGCACTGGGTCCGCAGCGGGTGATGGCCGGCGTCACCTACAACAGCGGCACAGGGGAGGGGCCGGCGCGCTCCTGGCACACCCACCTGGGCCTGACCACCATGGGTGAGGCCACCGGTGCCATCACACCCCGGCTGCAGGCCATGGCCGAGCGATTTCGCGCCCAGGGCATGGCGGTTGAGCTCACCCCCAGGGTGGAGGCGGCGATCTGGAGCAAGTTTGTGCACAACTGTGCCATCAACCCGATCAGCGCCCTGACCGGCCTGCGCCCGGCGCAGATCATGCAAACGCCACCGGCGCAGGCGTTGATGGAACATGTGATCGATGAAATCCTGCAGGTGGTTGATGCCCTGGGTATTGTGTTGCCCGAGCATGACGCCCGCGGCGAGATCCTGCAACATTGCCGCGAGCGCATGAACCAGCCCTCGATGCTGCAGCACCTGCGGGCCGGCAAGCCCACCGAGATTGGTGCCCTGAAGCATGAACCAGCCCTCGATGCTGCAGCACCTGCGGGCCGGCAAGCCCACCGAGATTGGTGCCCTGAATGAGGCGCTGCTGGCCCGGGCCGCAGCCCTGAGGCTGGCCGTGCCCTTTAACACGGCGGTGGTGCTGGCCATCCGGGCGCTGGAGGCCGCAGCTGCCCTACCGCCAGTGCCTGATGGCCTCTGACCAGAGCTTCATTGAACATGTGGCCGACCAGGCTGGCTTGGGGCGGGCCTTGTCTTGGCGGCACACCCTGGTTCCGGATCGGCGAAGACCTCAACAGGCCGCCGCTCTCGTCAAGGAAGCCGCATTCCTTATCACCGGCGAAGGGCGAACCGATTTCCAGATGGCATTCGGCAATGTGCCCGTCTGTGTCGCGCGCTGCCCGACGCCTGCGGCCTAGCCCGTCGGCGATGAGCCGGGCGCTGGCGCGGTTACGTGAGACGACAGGCGATCCCTTGCTGGTCAGGGCCAGGCTCGGTCTCGTTTCGACACCCCGAGCGCTCGAGCTGCGCGAGTGGGTTGCTCAACTCGTGCAGGACGGAGTATCGGTTCTACGCCCAGCCGAGACGCTCAAACTCAAACAGCTTGTCCGAACATTCACGCTGCGCACCAGCGAAGGCTTCGTGGAGAACTTCGGAGCGGAGCTCATAGCTCGTGTCGCCGAGGAAGCTCCCGGCGTGCGGCTGTGCTTCGTGCAGAAGTCAAACAAGGACAGCACGCCGCTTCGCGACGGGCTCGTTGATCTGGAAACCGGTGTTGTTGAAGAAAAGACGGCCCCGGAGCTACGTGTACAAGCGCTATTCAGAGACCGCCTCATTGGTGTTGTGCGCATGGGGCATGCGCTGTGCCAGGGTGAGATCACGCCGGCCCGATATGCGGCCGGCCGGCACATCTGTGTCTCGCGACAAGGCCCGGACAAGGACCCGATAGACGAAGCGCTCATACCATTCGGCCTGGAACGAAAGATCGCCGTGGTCTTCATCGGCGGCTTCTCGTCCGCACTGGCCCTGGCCCGGGTTTCCGACCTGGTGGCCAGCGTTCCCGAACGACACAGCGGAAACCTGCGCGCCGGAATGCATAGTTTCCCACTTCCGGTGTCCACGCCGGACTTTACGATTTCATTGCACTGGCACCCAAGGCTGGATGCCGATCCAGCGCATCGCTGGCTGCGCAGGTGCGTTAGGAACGCATGCGAGCAATAGACAGGTCTAATCAATAATCTTCACGCTGCTATTTTTGGTCATTTCGACATCAAAACTTTCAAAACGAACTTTTGTGCCTTTCCCAACCGGGCACTGTCCAACTACCCCGATCTTCATTATCGCCGTAGCATCCATGGCAAAGAATCTAACCAGAGTCCACTTGATTGCATCGAGTGAGTAATGAAAGCCAAAGCAATTGCCAGCCCTGAGAACCCTTAAATACGGTTTGGCTACGCCAATTTTTTCCGATATGCAATTGTCGGACAAGTTCGTCGTTACCACACTGACTATCGTTGGTATCTGATTTACGAGTTCAAAACATAATTTTGCCCAATTCTTTTGATCGACCATGACCATGATGCAGCCGGAGTCATAGGCATCCAGCATATCAACATCTACTCGTGCTGTTAACGAGAAATCGCCTTCTGCATCGCAATAAAGAAAAGGGGCTGAACTTCGAACATTGACGCCAGCAGGATCCTGGAAAAAGTCCGATGATTCCGGGACGTCGATGTGAAGCTTTTCGTCATGGAAACTCCAAGCTTCTGGTTCATTGATCCACGACAATCGGCAATTCAGCGTTTTTTCGGTTGATCTTGCAAACAGATTCATGCCAAAGCCCACCCTGCAATCAGTTAAATCGTGTCAATAAAACGGCTTGTGCCTACCCTCGTGCCCGCGCGTCTCGACGTGAAGCAGTGCATCAGCCAGGAAGGGTCAGCGTCGCCACCATCACGGTAACAGCCGCGCCGGAAAGCAGCACGCGCTTGCCTTTCATCGCGCACAGAAGATCGCCACCGCGTTTCGAAACCTGCCGGGCAAGCAGCGAGTCCTTGCCCAGACGAGCGGCCCAGTAGGGCGTCAGTGCGCAATGCGCCGAGCCGGTTACCGGGTCTTCGGGCACGCCGACTCGCGGGGCAAAGAAGCGGCTGACAAAGTCGACGTCGCGACCAGGCGCGGTAACGATCACACCGCGCCGATCGAGAAGGCTCAACAGGGTGTGATCGGGCGTGACGGCCCTGATGATGTCCTCGCTGTCAAAAACGGCAAGGTAATCTTCGGCAACCAGTACTTCGGCCGGGCGCACGCCAAGGCCTCTGATCAAGGCGTCCGGCGCAGGGCAGGCAAGCGGCGGCTGGGCGGGGAAGTCCATTTCCAGCAGCTTGCCGTGGCGTCGAACATGAAGATCGCCACTGTTCGTTTCGAAGGTGATTGCCGGATCAGGGTACGCGAGAATTTCAAACAGCACATGCGCCGCAGCAAGCGTCGCGTGTCCGCAGAGATCGACTTCAGTGACCGGTGTAAACCAGCGCAAGCGGAAACCCTTGGCCGACGGGACGAAGAAAGCCGTTTCCGAAAGGTTGTTTTCCTCGGCGATGGCCTGCAGCAGCTTGTCATCCAGCCAGCTCGCCAGCGGACAGACCGCTGCCGGATTGCCGGCAAACGGCCGGCTGGTGAAGGCATCAACCTGATACTGCCGAATGCTGTGCAATGCGGACTCCTCAGATCGTCGCCGCGGCTTTGCGGCGCAGGTCATAGGCCTGCAGGTGAGAGTAGGCCAGCCTGAGTTGGGGGACATCAACACCTTTGGCCTGCGCGCGTCCGACCATGTCGCCCAGGATGTGATCCGCTTCGGTTGGCCCGCCCTTTTCGACATCGCGCAGCATCGAAGCCACCAGCCCTGATCCCTTTTCCGTCAGTTGGGTGCGATAGGTCGTCAGTTGCGCTGCGGCGACCGCGTGACCGCTGGCGGCAGCGACCCTGGCGCATTCGGCAAGCAGGCCGTTGATGAACGCTTCACCGGCCACGGTATCCAGAATATGGCCGATGCTGGCGCGCAGGGTGCAGGTTGCGCCAGCCAGGGTGGACAAGAAAACGAACTTGTCCCACATGGCCTGTTCGATGGCCGGCGACAGCACGAAGTCGAAACCCGCCCGGGAAAGCAATTGCGCCAGCGGATCCAGCCATCTGGAAGGCCGTGCAGTCAGCGAGCCGGTGACCAGACGGTGCATCTTGTTGACATGCCGAATCTCACCGGTCGGGACCAGCATGACCGAAATCAGGGCGACGCCGCCGAGCACGTGCTCCGCTCCGAAGCGTGCGGCCAGAGCATCGACATGGCCAATGCCGTTGAGCAGCGGCAGGATCACGCTCTGTTCGCCGAGCGCTGGTGCGATGGCGGCCATTGCCGATTCCAGATCAAAGGCCTTGCAGGACAGCATGATGACGTCGATGTGATCGCGCAACTCCTCCCTGGTGACAACCTTTGGCGTGATCTGCAGGTCGCCGAAGGCACTGAAAACCTGCAGCCCCTTCTCCTTCAACTGAGCCGCTCTGGCCGGGCGCACCAGAAAGGTGACGTCACCTCCCGCTTGATGAATTCTGGCACCGAAATAGCCACCGATTCCGCCCGCCCCCAAAACCAGAATACGCATCGCTGATCTCTCGATAGTCATGAAAACACCCACTACTTTACTCCTATTGCTTTCGCTGCGAACTGAGCGGAATGGTTTTTCAAGGCAGGCAACAGCGCGTGGCAGCGTTTCTCCTGATGCTTGGCTGTTCAAGGGTATACTTGCGGTCTTTGTGACCCGCTCGGTCCGTACCAATATGTCATCCATGCCCGCCGTTTCTCCCGAATGCGATATTGCCGGACTCGGCCAGATATTCACCCCGCCGGCTATCGTCGACTGCATGTGCGCACTGGTACGCAACAGCGGGCGCGTGCTCGAGCCGGCCTGCGGCGACGGCGCATTTCTCAGGCATTTCCCCGAGGCGTTGGGGATCGAGGTCGACCCGCGCCATGCGCCGCCGGGTTCGGAAGTCATGAACTTCTTTGAGCTGGCCGAAGATGAGCTGTTTGCCACGATCATCGGCAACCCGCCCTACGTGCGCTACCAGGACATTTCTCCCGGAACGCGGCGACTGGCCGGAGACAGCGTGCTCGACAAGCGTGCCAACCTCTACCTGTTCTTCATCGAGAAGTGTCTGCGCCATCTGGAGCCGGGTGGAGAACTGATCTTCATCACGCCGCGTGATCTGCTCAAGGCGACTTCGGCGGTACCGCTCAACCGTCTTCTGTTTGCTGAAGGGACGATCACCGACTTCATCGACCTGGGTGATCTGCGCCTGTTCGACGGCGCGACGCCTAACTGCGCGATCTGGCGCTTTGAGCGCGGCCTGCGTTCGCGGCGTACGCGTTACGCCACAGTCGGCCAGGCCGGTGGTGTCGCCGGCTTTGAACAACTGAAGTGGGAGAGCCGGCGTTTTGTCGAAAGCGGTGGCCATCTGCTGTTCACGCGGCATAACTATCCGCTGCGTTTTTCCGATATCGCTTTCGTCAAGGTCGGCGCCGTGTCTGGTGCGGACGATCTTTACACCAGTGACGAATCCGGCAATCGTGATTTCGTCTGCTCATCGACCGTGGCCGACGGCAAGACGCGGCGCATGATCTGGTGCGAACCCGGCGAGCCGCCACCGGAAGTTCTGCTGGCGCACAAGGAACGCCTGCTTGCGCGGCGCATACGCAGTTTTGACGAATTCAACTGGTGGCAGTGGGGGCGCGGCTTTTACCAATCGGAGCTGCCGCGCATTTATGTGAATGGCAAGACCCGCCGTGCGCAACCCTTTTTCGTGCATGCCTGTCCGAACTACGACGGGTCCGTTCTGGCCATCTTTCCGCACGATCCGACCATCGACGTGCAGGTCCTGGCGGCGGCGCTGAATGCGGTCGATTGGTCCGATCTCGGATTCATCTGCGACGGACGCTTCCTGTTCACCCAGCGCAGTCTGGAGCAGACGCCACTGTCCAGGTCCTTCCACTCGTTCATGCCGCAAGCCGGTGTAACATGGTGGGACAAGTTAAAAAAACTGTTCTGAAACGGACAGATCTGGTTTTGGAGATAGGCCATGGTTCCACATCTTACGACCGCTCTCACCGGTCCGTTATTAGCGCTCGAGGCTAAGTTTCTCGATGCCGCCCCGGACATCGAGCGCTGGCTGCGCGGCCAGTGGCAGGAGCATACGCCGCCGTTCTATGGTTCGGTCGATCTGCGCAATTCGGGTTTCAAGCTGGCACCGGTGGACATGAATCTCTTTCCCGGCGGGTTCAACAATCTGAATTCGGTTTTTCTACCGCTCTGCGTGCAGGCGGCGATGACGGCGATCGAGAAAATCTGTCCGAGCGCGAAGAGCCTGCTGCTCATTCCCGAAAATCACACGCGCAATCTTTTTTATCTGCAGAACGTGGCGCAACTGGTGACCATCCTGCGCCTGACCGGTCTGGACGTGCGCCTGGGTTCGCTGCTGCCTGAGGTCGATAAACCGACTTCGATCGACTTGCCGAACGGCACCTCGCTGCTCCTTGAGCCGCTGCTCAGAACCCGCTACCGTCTTGGCCTGGAAGGCTTTGATCCGTGCGCGATCCTGCTCAACAACGACCTCACGGCGGGTATCCCCGAGATCCTGAAGAATCTCAACGAACAGTTCGTATTACCCCCGCTGCATGCCGGCTGGGCAGTGCGCCGCAAGTCCAACCACTTTGCCGCCTACGACGAGGTCGCCGATGGGTTTGCCAAGCTGGTCGGTATCGATCCGTGGCAGATCAATCCTTATTTTTCGCTATGTAGCAGCGTCAATTTTCACGAGCGGCAAGGCGAGGAATGTCTGGCGTCAAACGTCGACGCGGTACTTGGCATGATTCGTGAAAAATATACGGAGTATGGCATCGAGGAAACGCCCTATGTGGTGGTCAAGGCCGATGCCGGTACCTACGGCATGGGTGTGATGACGGTCAAGGATGCCTCCGAAATCACTGGCCTCAACCGCAAGCAGCGCAACAAGATGTCGGTCATCAAGGAAGGCATGAACGTCTCGCAGGTGATCATCCAGGAAGGCGTGCACACACACGAACGGGTCGGTCAGGGCGAAAAGGCCGGCGTCGCCGAACCGGTGGTGTATATGATCGACCGTTTTGTCGTCGGCGGGTTCTACCGTGTGCATAGCGGACGCGGCATTGACGAAAATCTCAATGCGCCAGGCATGCATTTCGAGCCGCTGGCCTTCGAAACAAGTTGCTCGCTGCCCGACCAGTGCCAGACGCCGGACGCGCCGCCGAACCGCTTTTATGCCTACGGCGTCGTTTCACGGCTGGCCCAGTTGGCCGCCTCGCTGGAACTGGAACGCACCGCGCCGGCAGAGGAAGAATGATGATAGAAGTTTTTACCACAGCGTGCACAGCGAACATGCCCCGTAGGAAATCCTCTTGGGGGACGGCGAAAAACAATAACCCAATTTGAATTGACAAGCTTTCACTGTTGCCGCCGTGTCGCCGTGGTTAAGCTTTTGATCTGGAGTATCTATGCGACTAGCCTTTATTCTTGACCCGCTCGACTCGCTCAAGGCCTGCAAGGATTCAAGCATCGCCATGATGCGCGCCGCGCAGGTGGCCGGTCATGCGGTCTGGGCCATCCAGCAACCCGCCATTCACTGGTCGGCACTGCATGGGGTCTGTGCCGAGGCGGTCCACCTGGAGATGCTCGACGATGATACGGAGTGGTGCGTCGAGATCGATCGTCATATCGTTCCCCTGCGCGATTTCGGCGGCGTAGTCATGCGCAAGGATCCGCCTTTTGATATCGAATACATCACCACCACCTGGTTGCTCGAACGTGCCGAAAGGGAAGGCGCCCGTGTCTTCAACCGGCCGCAGGCACTGCGCGATCACTCCGAAAAGCTTTCGCTCATGGAGTTTGCCCGGTTTTCGGTGCCGACGCTGGTGGCGCGCGACGCTGCACTGATCAGCACTTTTATCGATATCCAGCATGACGTCATTCTCAAGCCGCTCGACGGCATGGGCGGTAGCCAGATCTTTCGCGTCCGCAGCGACGACCCGAACCGTAACGTGATCATCGAAACACTCACGCACGAAGTGATGCACACCGGTACACGAACGATCATGGCGCAGCGCTATATCCCCGAGATTGCCGAGGGTGACAAACGCATCCTGATTGTCGGCGGCGAAGTCGTTCCCTATTGCCTGGCGCGCATCCCCAGGGCCGGCGAGACGCGCGGCAACCTGGCCGCAGGTGGCCGCGGAGTAGCGCGTGAATTGAGCGCGCGCGACCGCGAGATCGCTGAAGCGCTGGCGCCGGTGCTGGCTGCCCGCGGCCTGCTGCTGGTCGGCATCGACGTGATCGGCGACTGGCTCACCGAAATCAACGTCACCAGCCCGACCTGCATGGTCGAAATCTGCGAGCAGACGGGTTTTGACGCCGCGGCGATGTTCGTGGCCGCGCTGGAACGTGAATGTCCGCTGTCCGTCTAGTATTTCTGGCCGTTCTGGTTTCGCTCCTAACGGCCTGCGCCAAGGCACCGCTGCATCAACAGGAATCCTTCGTCTTTGGCACCCGTGTCGAGATCCTGATTGCCGGCCTCGAAGAAACACAGGCACGGCCGGCGGCGGCAGCCGTTCTGCGCGAATTCGACCGTCTGCATCGCACCTACCACGCCTGGCAGCCGTCCGAACTGAGCGCGCTCAACGCGGCGATCGCCGCCGGAAAACCCCATCCCGTCAGCCCCGAGATGGCCCATCTTGTTGCCGATGCGCAGCGTCTTTCGCTGCAGGGCGATGCCCTTTTTGACCCCGGCATCGGTGGCCTGATCCGCTTGTGGGGCTTCCAGTCGGATGAATTCAAAGCCGTCCTGCCCGATCCTGCGGCGCTGGCCTCCTGGCGGGCCGCCAGGCCGGGCATCGCCGACCTGCGCCTCGATGGCTTGCAGGTGAGCAGCCGCAACCGCGTGGTGGCGCTCGATTTCGGCGGCTATCTCAAGGGGGTTGCGCTGGATCGCGCGGCCGCCATCCTGCATGAACAGGGCGTCAACAACGCCTTGATCAACATTGGCGGAAACGTCATGGCCCTGGGCACGAAAAATGGCCAGCGCTGGCGCGTCGGCATCCAGCATCCCCGCCAGCCGGGCCCGCTGGCCACGGTCGAACTCAGCGACGGCGAGGCCATTGGCACCTCTGGCGATTACCAGCGCTACTTTGAACTGAACGGCAGGCGCTATTGCCATGTGCTCGACCCGCGTAGTGGCGAGCCGATCATGCACACACAGGCGCTGAGCGTGCTCATCACCCCGCGCACTGCAGCCGGCACTCTCTCCGACATGGCCTCCAAACCACTTTTTACTGCCGGTAGCGGCTGGCCGGCGCTGGCGAAAAAACTGGCGGTCGAGCAGATATTGCGCATCGATGCCGAGGGACGCGTTGAGGTCAGCGCCGCGCTCTTTCGCCGCCTTGAATTTGTCGGTGATCGGCCAAAAACACTTGAAATTATCCCCTGAGCCGTTTCCAACCCTGCCGAAATCCGCGGAATCCCTTAGAATGTTGGCTGAACTCCATGGAAACGCGTGATGATAGGCATCCTCCTGATAACGCATGGCACCTTTGGCGAAAGCCTGATCCAGAACGTCTGCCATGTACTCAACAAACGGCCGCCGTTGATCGGCCAGCTCGGGGTGTCCGCCCAGGACGACCCGCTGGACATCCTGCCCATGGCCAGACTGTTGCTGAATGAAGTGGACGAGGGCGAAGGTGTGCTGATCATGACCGACATTCTGGGCGCAACACCCTCCAATCTCGCGCTCAAGCTGCTCGTACCGGGCCGGGTCGAAGGCGTTGCCGGCGTCAGCCTGCCCATGCTGTTGCGTGCCCTGACCTATCGCAAGAACGGAATGGGAACGCTTATGCAAAAAGCCATCAGCGGTGGTCGCGATGGTGTTATCAACATGCACCGGCAGTAGCCGATTGACCTACAGGACATTTTAATGGCACGCGCTGAAGTCGAAATTGTCAACAAACTCGGGCTGCATGCTCGCGCATCAGCCAAGCTGACGCAACTGGCCGCCAGTTTCAATTCAGAAATCTGGATGGAAAAGGGCTCGCGCCGGATCAACGCCAAAAGCATCATGGGCGTCATGATGCTGGCCGCCGGCAAGGGTTCGACCGTGGTTGTCGAAACGGTCGGGGCTGACGAACAACCGGCGCTCGAGTCGCTGCTCAGACTGATCGCTGACAAATTCGGCGAAGGGGAATAAGCACACCATGAGTTTCACTCTGCACGGTCTCGCCGTCTCCGGGGGCATTGCCATTGGCCAGGCCCACCTCATCTCGCAGGCGACACTCGAGGTCTCGCATCTGGTCATCGCGCCACGCATGGTGGAAAAGGAAGTGCTACGTTTCGAAACGGCACTGGCCCTGATTCGCAGCGAGTTTGCCGCGTTGAAATCCAACATGGAGCACTCGCCGACCGATATCGGTGCCTTCATCGATCTGCATCTGATGATCCTCTCCGACCCGGAATTGTCCGAAGTGCCCAAGCAGATCATTCGGGAACGGCGCTGTAATGCGGAATGGGCCATTGTCCAGCAGATGGAAGTTCTGGTCGCCCAGTTCGAGAAGATCGACGACATGTATCTGCGCGAACGCAGCTACGACGTGCGTCAGGTTGTCGAGCGCGTTGTCCGCGAGCTTGCCGGTCACCCGGGCCATGCCGCCGGAAAATCCGGCAAAGGAGTCAAGGGCGAAAACCTGATTGTCGTCGCCCACGACCTTTCACCTTCCGATGTCATGGCCTTCAAGGATCAGCACTTCACTTCCTTTGTCACTGATGTCGGTGGCTCCACGTCGCACACGGCGATTCTGGCTCGCGGCATGGGCATCCCGGCCGTGCTCGGTCTGCACAACGCGCGTCAACTGATCCGCGACAAGGAAACCCTCATTGTCGATGGCACGCGCGGCGTACTGATCGTCAATCCCGATCCCCGCATTCTCGAGGAATACGAGCTCAAGAAGAGCCTGATCGAGATCGAGCGTTCGAAGCTCAGGTTGCTCAAGACCGCACGGGCAACGACGCTGGACAAGGTAAAGATCGACCTGCTGGCCAACATTGAAGAGTTGAGCGACGTCCCGGTGGCGCTGGAAAACGGTGCCGAAGGGGTGGGCCTGCTGCGCACCGAATTCATCTTTCTCGGACGCGGTGACATGCCGAGCGAAGACGAACAGTTCGAGGCCTACCGAAAAATCGTCAAGGGCATGGAAGGACGGTCGGTCACGATCCGCACCTTCGACCTGGGCAACGACAAGAACATGCACTCGGAATCGACAGAGGAGCGCAAGCGCTCCAATCCGGCGCTCGGCCTGCGCTCGATCCGCCTCTCGCTGGCCGAACCGAAATCCTTCCAGGCCCAGTTGCGCGCCATTCTGCGCGCCTCGAAGCTGGGCAATGTCAAGATCCTTATTCCGATGCTTTCGCACGCGCATCAGATCGACCAGACTCTGGCCGCCCTGGAACAGGCAAAATCCAGTCTGCGCGGGGAAAGAATTGCTTTCGACGAAAGTATCGAGATCGGCGGCATGATCGAAATTCCGGCTGCGGCTCTGGCCGTCGGCCTCTTCCTGCGGCGCCTGAATTTTCTTTCGATCGGCACCAATGACCTGATCCAGTACACTCTGGCCATCGACCGCAGCGACGAGCAAGTCTCGAGTCTCTACGATCCGCTGCATCCCGCCATCCTGATGCTTCTGTCACACGTCATCAGCAGTGCGGAAAAAGCCCATATTCCGGTAGCGATGTGCGGTGAAATGGCGGGCGATTCCCGCCTGACACGTCTGCTGCTGGGCATGGGCTTGCGCCAGTTTTCGATGCACCCGGCCCAGATTCCGGAGGTCAAGCAAAAGATCAAGCAAAGCGACATTTCCGAACTGGCTCCGATCGTTCGCCGCATCATGCGCATTGAGGAATCAGCGAAGATTCAGGAGCAGATCGAACGCCTCAATATTTGACTTTTTCCAGTACTGGCGGTAACTTCCTTCCATAGCGCCGATTTGAACGATCAGCTTGCGGGCGCTCAATAAATACGGCTAAAGCGGGGCTCGCCCAGTCCGCTTTTTTTCAGGCCGACTGGGTTTTTGTTTTCTTTCGATACGATGGCGATGTCACTAGATAATTCTGTCGGAGTCGTTGTTCCGCAACGAGTCTGTTTCAATGAAGCGATGGCGCTGAAAAGCGGGGCCGTGTTGCCCGGTTTCGAACTCGCTTTTGAAACCTATGGCACGCTCAACGCGGCACGCTCAAATGCCGTACTGGTCTGTCACGCGCTCTCCGGCGGCCATCACGTCGCCGGGGTTTACGCCGACAACCCGAAAGACCTGGGCTGGTGGGACAACCTGGTGGGGCCGGGCAAGCCGCTCGATACCGACCGCTTCTTCGTCGTCGGCGTCAACAACCTCGGCGGCTGCTATGGTTCGACTGGCCCGCTCTCGGCCAATCCCGAAACTGGCAAACGCTACGGCGCTGATTTCCCGATGGTCACGGTCGAGGACTGGGTGGCGGCGCAGGCCCGGCTGGCCGATCATCTGGGCGTCGACACCTGGGCTGCGGTCATCGGCGGCAGCCTGGGCGGGATGCAGGCGCTCGAATGGTCGCTGCAGTATCCGGAACGCATCCGGCATGCCATGGTGATCGCTTCCGCCCCAAAGCTTTCGGCACAGAACATAGCCTTCAACGAAGTCGCCCGGCAGGCCATCATCTCCGACCCCGATTTTTATGGTGGGCACTACGCCGAACACGGCGTGGTACCGACCAGCGGCTTGCGCCTGGCGCGCATGGTCGGGCACATCACCTACCTATCGGATAGCCAGATGGGCGAGAAGTTCGGTCGCCAGTTGCGCCACGGCGAACACAAGTTCAGCTACGACGTCGACTTCGAGATCGAGTCCTATCTGCGCTATCAGGGCGACAAGTTCGCCGGATTCTTTGACGCCAACACCTACCTGATCACCACCAAGGCACTCGATTATTTCGATCCGGCCTACGCCTACAACGGCGATCTTGCCGCGGCTCTGGCGCGCGCCAAAGCCCGTTTTTTTGTCGCCAGCTTCTCGACCGACTGGCGTTTTGCCCCGGCGCGTTCGCGTGAAATTGTTTTTGCTCTCCTGCACAACCGGCGCCATGTTGCCTACGCCGAGATCGACTGCGACGCAGGGCACGACTCCTTTCTGCTCGATGATGCCCACTACCACGCCGTGCTGCGCGCCTATCTGGAGAATATTTCAATATGAACTTTACGGCCAAGGAACGCGAACGTTTCGACTTTGCCGTCATTGCCAACTGGATTCCGCCCGGTGAGCGGGTACTCGACCTCGGCTGCGGCGACGGGAAATTGCTGCGCTATCTGCGCGAGACCAAGGACGTCATCGGCTATGGCGTCGAGATTGATCACGAGAGTGTGCTCGGCTGCATCCGCAACGGCGTCGACGTGATCCAGATCGACATCGAGGGCGGTCTTTCCGGTTTCGAGAATCAGTCGTTCAACCACGTCATCATTTCCCAGGCACTGCAGGCCATGCATGCCACCGAGCGCATCCTGTGCGAGATGCTGCGCGTGGCCGAAGAGGCGGTGGTGAGTTTCCCCAATTTTGCCTATCGCGCCAACCGGGCGGCGATTGCCGAAGGCCACATGCCGGTTTCCGAGGATCTGCCCTACGAGTGGTACGAGACGCCGAACGTGCGCTTTTTCACCCTCGCCGATTTTGAGACGCTGTGCGCCAAACTCGACATCGAAATTCGCGAGCGCCGGGCTTTTGACGAAGCCGGGCAAGCGGTAAGCGACGATCCCAACCTGAACGGCAGTCTGGCCTTTTATCGCCTGGGTCGAAAAGCCTGATGCCGGCCTGGTTCAGTGTCCTGCTGACGCGCAAGATGCTGATCTGCGTTTTCACCGGGTTCAGCTCCGGCCTCCCCCTTTATCTGCTGCTCAATCTGTTGCCCGCATGGCTGCGCAGCGAAGGGGTTGATCTCAAGACCATCGGCTTCTTTGCGCTGATCCAGTTTCCCTACACCTGGAAATTCCTCTGGTCGCCGCTGCTCGATCGCTACGCCCTGCCTGTTCTCGGTCGGCGACGCAGTTGGTCGCTGCTCATGCAGATCGGCCTGCTGCTATGCATCGGCCTGCTTGGCGGCTTATCGCCGAGAACCGATATCACCCCGGTGCTTTGGCTCGCAGCGCTGCTGGCGCTTTTTTCCGCAACCCAGGACATCGCGCTCGATGCCTACCGGCGCGAACTGCTCGCTGACGTCGAACTGGGACTGGGTAACGCCGTGCATGTCAATGCCTACCGGGTGGCCGGACTGGTGCCGGGTTCGCTGTCGCTGATTCTGGCCGACCTGCTGCCGTGGTCGCAGGTGTTCTGGATCACCGCCGCCTTCATGCTGCCGGGCATGGCCATGATCCTGCTGGTCAGGGAACCGGTGGCCGCGCATGCCGCGCCAAAAACCCTGCGTCAGGCCGTTGTCGAGCCCTTCCACGAATTCATGGGCCGCAATGGACTACGCGGTGCGGTGTTAGTGCTCGCTTTCATTTTCCTCTATAAATTGGGCGATTCTCTGTGCACCGCGCTGGCGACGCCCTTCTATCTCGATATGGGTTTCACCAAGACCGACATCGGTCTGATCGCCAAGCATGCCGGTTTGTGGCCGGCGGTGATCGGCGGCCTGCTCGGCGGTTTGTGGATGGTTCGTCTGGGCATCAATCGTGCACTGTGGCTGTTCGGCGTCGTGCAACTGCTGTCGATCCTCGGCTTTGCCTGGCTCGCCTGGCTCGGGCCGCAAACGGTGATCGCCATCGACCAGCGCCTGGCGCTGGCCGCCGTCATCGGCTTTGAGGCGCTCGGTGTCGGACTGGGCACAGCCGCTTTCGTCGCCTTCATTGCCCGGACCACGCATCCGGCCTACACGGCCACGCAATTTGCCCTGTTCACCAGTCTGGCCGCCGTACCGCGGACCTTCATCAACGCCTCGGCCGGCTGGCTCGTCGAGGGGCTCGGCTGGTTCAACTTCTTCCTGCTGTGCACCGCGCTGGCCGTTCCCGGAATGTTGCTGCTGTCGCGGGTCGCCCCATGGAAAACCGGACAACTTACTGGAGATGGCCGTGTCTATTGACTCTCAGGGCAGTACTGGAATTTTGGCGGCGCTCGTTGCGGCCGCGCGTGAACTTTCCGACAAGGTTGATGACCTCGATTTCGCCTCCCCGGTTTCGCACCTCTACAATCCGCTGAATTACGCCTGGGCGCCGCATGAACAGTACTTGCGGCGGTATGGGGCGAGGCGCAAGAAAGTGATTTTCATCGGCATGAATCCCGGCCCTTTCGGCATGGTGCAATGCGGCGTTCCCTTTGGCGAAATCGCCGCCGTGCGCGACTGGATGGGAATCGAGGCGCAGGTCGACAAGCCGGCTCGGGAAAACCCCAAGCGGCCGATCGAAGGCTTTGCCTGTGCCCGCTCCGAAGTCAGCGGACGGCGCTTTTGGGGCTTGTTTCAGCAACGATTCGGCACGGCCGAAGATTTTTTTGCCGAGCATTTTGTCGCCAACTACTGCCCGCTGGCCTTTTTTGACCAGGCACGCAATTTGACTCCTGACAAGCTGCCCGCAGCCGAGTCGCTACCGCTCTACGCCGCCTGCGACGTGCATCTCAGGACCCTCGTCACGGCGCTCGAGCCACAGTGGGTGATCGGCGTCGGCGGCTTTGCCGAAGCGCGTGCCCGCGAAGCGCTGGCGGGGATGCGCGTACGCATCGGCAAGGTGCTGCATCCGAGTCCGGCGAGTCCGGCTGCCAACCGGGGATGGGCGGAAGCCGCAACGAAGCAGCTTACCGCCCTGGGTATCTGGTAGCAGGAATTTACGCGCAGGCGGGCGGGGAATCAGCGCGCGGTTTGCGCCGGCGGTCAAGCCACCAGGCGTAAGCCGGCAGCAACAGCGCGGAACCGGGCAGCAGCAGGAACAAGAGGTAGGGAGAAACGCGCGAAAGGATGCGCAGTTGGATAATGAGCTCGGCCTTTTCCGCACGCGACCATGTGCCACCATTGCGATTCTTCATGAGCAGGGGCATCAGTCCGCGCATGCGCAGCACATCGGCAACAAATTCCCGGGCTTGCCGTTTCTGCGAGGCCAGCAGGCGCGAAATGGCGCTGACTTTGACGTCGTCCTGACCCCCGTTACTCATGAACGGGTGCGCAGACCAAACGCGGACAACCTGCTGCTGACGCTGCGCCAGCTTTGCCAGAGCAAATAGCCACTCCGTGTCCAGCGCCAGACGCGTTTGGCTTTCAGGACAAACAAGGCCGCGACAGCAAGCGCTACTAGGCCGGGATGCCTTTTCACGCAAGCAATGGCGGAGCGGACTTGAACCAGCACGCGGTCCGTCGCGTACAACGTAACACGTACGGGCTGCATCTCACGACTCAGTGCCGTGCGCTGGGTGGCGATGCGTTCGAGCAAGCGGCCACGCCGGAGATGCAACTCATTCAGGCGGCGATTCATGGCCAACGGCCGCCTTCAACTGACGTAAATCTTCCTGTAATTCGGCAATGCTGGCGGCGAACATCTTCTCTGGTCGCTGCGTGGCGCGCTTGAACAGGGCGAAAAAAACCAGGCCGAGAACAAGAAAGAATCCGGCCGCCGCGCCGAGGACAAACAGCCTGTTTTCCCAGAACAGTGCGCTGAGAAAGAAGACGGCGATCAGCGTACCGGCACAGAGACAGAACACCATCCCCTGCGCCATGAGCAGCAGGTTGATCGCGCGCAGCTTCTCCTCCTCGATCTCGTTGACCAGGAGTTCAAGCCGTGTTTTACCGCTGGACAACAGGGTCGCAGCAATATTCTTCAGGGCGGCGAAAAGGCCAGCGCCTTCTCCGCCCACAGTGTCGTTCATGCTGCTGACAGCCGCTTAACGACGACCGATGATGATGCCAAGCAGCAAGCCGACCCCGGCAGCAATGCCGACTGATTGCCAGGGATTCTCATTGACGAAGTCGTCGGTGGCACGTGCCGCCGCCTTGGTCTTGTCGAGTACAATAGCTTCAGCATCGGCAAGGCGCAGTTTGGCATCGCTCAGACGTTCGCCGATGTGCTCGCGCAGCTCCGCCATTTTTTCACCGGCAATACCTGCCGTGGCGCGCAAAATCTCTTCGGCATCGGCAACGACGTTCTTCATGTCGGCAACGAGTTTTTGTTTGTTAGAATTGGTCAGTTCAGAATATTCAGACATGGCAGGCCTCACGGTAGATAGTTATAAGCAGTAACAAATGGCCTGATTCGCAAAGAACCAGGAGCCACAGCCCTCAGGTTATCCAATTTGCGGTCACTTATCAATGCGAAAATTGAAGGGGCATAGTCATCGTCGATCAAAAGCGGGGTGGTGCCCGAAGAATGTTGTTCAGACGTTCGCCGTGGAAATTTTCTTTGTTGATGAATTGCACTCCTCGAGTCAGGTCGCGCAGCCACCAGCACCGCTTGCTTCAGTGTTATTCATTAACTGTTAGTTACGCCACGAGGTCATTGCCATGAATACTACCGAACAAGACCCCTTCGCCAGGAGCCCCCTGCATCTGACAACCGCGAACTATGTTACGGATTTCTGGAACGATTCCTGTGCCGTTGACGAGCTCGAATACGCCATGGCCAATGGTGGCGTTGGCGCGACAACCAACCCGAGCATCGTTCTGAATGTGCTGAAAAAGGAACTGCCGGCCTGGCGCGGAACGCTTTCCCGTCTTTTCGATGAAAATCCGACCTGCAGATTGCCTGGAAGCTGATCGAGGAAATGGGACTGAAGGGCGCCGCACTGCTCACGCCGATCTTCGAACGCGAAGGCGGCGTCAAGGGCCGACTGTCCATGCAAACCAATCCGACGTTCTATCGCAACACGGCAGCGATTGTTGAACAAACGATGCATTTTCATTCGCTGGCACCGAATATCCAGGTCAAGATCCCGGTCACGGTCGCCGGCATCGCAGCGATCGAGGAAGTCACTTACCGTGGCGTCACGATCAACGCCACCGTGTGAAGCCGTAGAGCGGGGTCTCAAACGTCGGGCGGCCGAAGGCAAGGACACCAACATCCATCCGGCCTGCACCCTCATGGTTGGTCGCCTGGACGACTGGATGAAGGCCGTCGCCCTGCGCGACGGAATCAGCCTGACTCCCGGCTATGCGGACTGGGCAGGTGTGGCCACGACCAAGAAAGCCTATTCGCTATTCAAGCAACGTGGCTACCGGGCCCGCCTGCTGGTGGCGGCTTACCGGAGTCATCTGCACTGGTCGGAATTCATCGGTGGCGACGTCATCCTGACGATCCCGCACGAATGGCAAGTGCTGTTCAACAACTCAAAGGTTGAAGTCAAGGAGCGCATGCAGAACCCGGTTGATGCGAAGATTGTTTCCGAACTCTATGACCTGATTCCTGATTTCCGTCGTGCCTACGACGAAGACGGCATGAGTATCGAGGAGTTCGACGGGTATGGGGCCACTGCCCGCACCTTGCGCGGGTTCTGCGACCATTATCACGAGTTGCTGGCGATTGTTCGCGATTCGATGATCCCCAATCCTGACAAGAAGAATTAGGCATACCGCAACCAAGCTTTGCCCTGTCTGCAGCAGAAACAGGCTCGAATATTTTATTTGAAGGAATACGAAATGGCCGGCATCAAGCGTCTGAAGTTCTGTATCAACAACGAGTGGATCGAATCGAGCACGGCGAAGTACATGCCGGTGATGAATCCGAGTCTGGGCGTGCAGATCGCTGAAGCGCCGTGCTGTACGCAGCGTGAAGTCGACGCCGCGGTGGCCGCGGCAGCGGCAGCGTTCCCCGCCTGGGCGGAAACCCCGGTACCGCAGCGCATCCAGCTCATGTTCCGCTTCAAGGTCCTGCTCGACCAGCACCTTGACGAACTGACCACCCTGCTCGCCACAGAAATGGGCAAAGTCCTCGCAGAAGCCAAGGGCGACGTGCTCAAGGCCATCGAAGTCGTCGAATGCGCCTGCGCCACGCACTACCTGATGCAGGGCGACACCTGCATGAATGTCGCCCTCGGCTACGACACCGTCTCCTACCGCGAACCGCTCGGCGTCTTTGTCGGCATTGCCCCCTACAACTTCCCGGCAATGATTCCGATGGGCTGGATGCTGCCGTTCTGTATCACCACCGGCAACACTTTCGTCCTCAAAGCCGCCTCGATGGTCCCGCAGACTTCGAGCCGCATGCTCGAACTGCTGATCGAAGCCGGCCTGCCCAAGGGCGTCGTCAATCTGGTCACCTGCTCGCGCGTCGAAGCCGACTCGTTGCTCACCAATCCGCTGGTCAAGGGCATCACCTTCGTTGGCTCCACCTCCGTCGGCCTGCACATCTACCAGGCCGCAGCCTCCGCCGGAAAACGCGTGCAAGCCTTGTGCGAAGCCAAGAACCACGCGCTGGTCATGGATGACTGCGTGCTCGAACGCAGCGTCGCCGGCATCATCAACTCCACTTATGGCTGCGCCGGCCAGCGTTGCATGGCCCTGCCGGTGATCTGCGTGCAGGAATCGATTGCCGACGAATTCGTCGCCCTGCTCAAGAAGAAAGCCATGGAACTCAAACTCGGCCCGGCCTACCTGTCCGACTCGCAACTGGGCCCCATGGTCTCGTCGGCGCAGAAGGAATCGGTGGTCGCCGCCATTACCCGTGGCGTCGACGAAGGCGCCCGACTGATTCTCGATGGACGCAAGGTCACCGTTCCCGGCTACGAAAACGGCTATTTCGTCGGGCCGACGATCTTCGACAACGTGCTGCCGCAGCACAGCGTAGGCAACGACGAAATTTTTGGCCCGGTGACCAGCATCAAGCGCGTCAGGGACTTCGAAGAAGGGCTGGCGGTCATGAACGCCAACCGCTTTGCCAACGGCTCGTGCATTTACACGACCTCCGGTCGTCACGCCCGCGAATTTGCCCGGCGTAGCCACGGTGGCATGGTCGGTATCAACGTCGGCATTCCGGTCCCGTACTCGATCTTCCCGTTCACCGGGCATAAGGATTCGTTCTTCGGCGACCTGCACGCCATGGGCAAGGACGGTGTCGCCTTCTTCACCGAGACCAAGGCCGTGACCTCGGTCTGGTTCACCGAGGAAGATTCGCGCAAGGCCGTGTCGACCTGGGATGGCACACTGACGCGCGGTTGATCCGGTAACGATCGCGCGGCCGCGTCGTTGAGTAGAAGAGAGCCCGCGTTTTCTGCAGCAGCGAGGGCCGACGGCGACAACTCGGGTAAAATGTGCCTGAGACATAGTCAGTTCAAGCCAATTCAGGCATGGGACCGAGCGCATGGTTTTGGTGTGAACTCTCATCCTGAATCCGGGTCATAGCATTGATGATCCCTCTGATTAGGCAGACGAAGGATATCAATCACGTCCGGGTAGGGCTTATCGAGGGCCGACTTCGCGCAAATTCTTTAGCGCAGCGCTTTTGAAATTTTTTCTTTAATCATGTTGTAGTCATTGCGAACCAAGGAAATACTGAAATATTCGTCATCCCCGCGCAGGCGGGGATCCAGAATGTTGATTTAACTGGCTCTGCATTTCCTTCGGTCAGGTTCCCGCCTGCGCGGGAACGGCGGAAACGAATAATTCAGCGCGTGCCTAACGAATTCTGAGGAGTAAATAATGGAAGCTTTAGCCTGTGTATTGCACGCCGAAAAGGATCTGCGCATCGAAACGGTTCCGGTAGCCGAGGTCAAGGAAGATCAGGTCCTGGTGCGCATCGGTGCCGGTGGCATCTGCGGATCCGACCTGCACTATTACCTGGATGGCGGATTCGGCGTCGTGCGCGTCCGCCAGCCCATCGTGCTCGGCCATGAAGTTGCAGGCACTGTCGAAGCCGTCGGCGCCAAGGTCACGCGGGTCAAGGCGGGTGATCGCATCGCCCTGAATCCGAGCCGACCCTGCGGCAAATGCAAATTCTGCCAGGCCGGCGAACACCACCACTGCCTCGACATGTGGTTCTATGGCAGCGCCATGCGTCTGCCGCACAGCCAGGGCGCTTTCCGCGAACTGATCGTGGTCGAGGAATACCAGTGCGAACCCGTCGGCGACACCGTATCGCTGGGTGAAGCGGCCTGCTGCGAACCCCTGTCTGTCGCCCTGCACGCCGTACAGCAGGCCGGATCCCTGACCGGCAAGCGCGTCCTGGTCACCGGATCGGGCCCGATCGGCGCCCTGGTCGTCGCTGCCGCCCGCTACGCCGGGGCGCTTGAAGTCGTGGCTACCGACCTGCACGATGCCGCGCTGAAAAAAGCCGTCGAAATGGGCGCCACGCGCACCGTCAATGTCTCGATCGAACCCGGGCTGAAGGCCGAAGAGTTCACCGCCGACAAGGGCTATTTCGATGTCGCTATCGAATGCACCGGAGCGGGCGCCGTATTGAAGGATGTTTTCCCGGTTCTGCGTCCGCGCGGCACCATCGTCCAGGTCGGCGTCAGCGGCGAAGTACCGATCTCTCGGCAAGGAAATCCGCCTGGTCGGCGCCTTCCGCTTCGATGGCGAATACGCCCTGGCGGCTCGTCTGATCAAGGAAGGGCGGATCAATGTCAAGCCGATCATCACCGCCACGCTGCCCATCGCGCGTGCCGTTGAAGCCTTCGAAATGGCCGCCGATCGCCGTTCGCAGATGAAGGTACAACTGACGTTCTGAGAACCGGATCAGACTGGCGCGAGATAGGCGCTTGCTATCTCGTTTCCATGACCGTTAGCAGCCCGCTAGTAAACACTCGGGTCAGATGTTCGGCGGTGGTCTGAAAGTCCGGGTTCAAACCAGAATACGACTGCATTTCAGCGGTCGCCATTTTTACGCCATTACCTACCTGGTCCAGGATTCGTCTTGATTTTTGACTGGATAGTCCGCATGACTGGCGTCCGAATTGAATGAGCTGATTTCTTGAGGGAAAGCTCTTGCTGCCGTTGAGTTCCAGCGCCAGGATGTCATGGGGCTGGTAGGGTGTCGTGGAAAGCATGTCGTACACAGGCGCAAGTCGCACATTGCCACCGGGCCTGTCATAGAGCACACCGAAATTCTTCAGGTGGGCGTCGCCATTCTTGATCACGCAGGCCAGTGAAACCATGCCGAACAGTTGTTCCATCGCGCCCTGGTGGTTTTCAGGCGATACATAGAGGGCAATTTTCCTGGCCAGATCTTCATAGGATGAGTTGTACCGCCCTCCCGAACGCATACCGCCGAGCACACAAAAGTCCTCGAAACCCAGATAGTCGCCCGATTCCGTCCGGTCAAAGCGCTCGACAATCAACAGATTCCGGTCGTTCGACAAACTCGCGTTGGCTGTCGGCAACCCTGCGTAAAGAGCCGCTTTCATTGAAAAAAACTCGTTGGCAGCAAGTTCCGGGTAGTCCTTGGGATTGAAACTCTTGACGATGTGCGTCGCCCCCTTGTTCGTGATCCGGTCGACGGTTTGCGGCTCGTCGCGTATCAGTACCTTGGGCTGCATGCCGGAAATCCCTGAATGCAGAGCAAAGCGATCCATCAAGTCACTGAACAAGTCCTCGGAACCCTGATAGGCCAGCAGTTTGCTAACGCTCTCCACGGGCACGTCTTCCAGCGATGAGCCTTCAGCCGCATAGCGCAAGCGGCCAATCTGGGACTTGCCGACGATTTCAAGGCGCGACAGTGAATCGAAATCACGAATGACTTTCGAGAACATCAGTTCCAGTTTCTGTCGTAATTGGCCTTCGGGTAAATTCATTTCAAAAATGGGGTGGATGATTCCCATCGAATCGTACTGATCCGGGACGACGGGCATGGTCAGCGAAACAGCACAATCGTCAGAACATTCCGGATCGTAGGAGAACAGGTAGGTATCCTCCACCAGATCGCTGCGTGATATCACGCCGGAAAACTGGCTGGCGACGAAGGCGCTAACGGCGTTTCCTGTCATGGCTGGCTTGCCTCAATTCCTGAAGTGTCGGGTACGCTCGGCGCAGCCCAACGGAGAGTTCGAGCCCAAGGGTGGCGCACAAAGCCATCACCTTGCGCATCCCGACTTCCCTGATCTTGCCCGTTTCAATACCCGAAATCGTTGCGCGACTCATTCCAAGCGACTGTCCGAGTTGCTCCTGGCTCAACTTTCGCTGTTTTCGGCCTTCGCGTAGGACTACGCCGATTTCACCCATATCCATGCATAAAATATAATGCATATAGCCGAATATGTCAAAAATGCATCATATGCAATGCACACAGAAGGTAATGGGCGCTGCTTCTCAATACGCCACGTCCAGTGCAGCACACAGCAGGCTCATGAATGGTACGGCGGCGGCAAACTGCTCAC